>Ga0265325_10000398_pt1 | contig 30875 bp, 27 predicted proteins | sample 41420metaG_FD_202090 | JGI IMG/M metagenome (GOLD analysis project Ga0265325, IMG submission 202090) | Rhizosphere microbial communities from Carex aquatilis grown in University of Washington, Seatle, WA, United States - 4-14-20 metaG | ecosystem: Host-associated > Plants > Roots > Rhizosphere... | reverse complement strand
GCAGACAAATTCGCTGGAGCCCTACACGCGGCCCGAGATTCTATCGGCGGATCTCTCATCGTTCGTGCTCGATCTGGCGCATTGGGGCACTGCCGATCCTGCCAAACTGGCATTCCTCGATGCGCCTGCGCATGGGGCGCTAGCGGAAGCGCGCGCATTACTGAAGGATATCGGAGCTATCGACGCAGACGGCCGCATCACGGACGAGGGCCGCAAGCTGCGGTCCTTGCCGCTGCCGCCGCGTCTGGCGCGCATGGTCGTTGACGCAGCCGCTGATGGCAATGGTGCGCTCGCTGCGACCATCGCTGCCGTGCTTACGGAACGGGGCCTTGGCGGTGACGATGTTGATTTGCGGCACCGGCTCGATAATTTTCACCGGGACCGTTCACGCCGCGCGGAGGACGCGCGCGCAATGATCAAGCGGTGGGCCGAGACCGCCGGTACTGGCGATGCCGGCGGCGAACATAGCCCGGGGTCGCTTCTCGCACTGGCCTATCCGGATCGTATCGCCAAAAATCGGGGTGCCGGCGGCGCATTTCTTCTCGCGAATGGCCGCGGCGGTATGGTCGATCCGGTATCGCCGCTGGCGCGCGAACCTTTCCTTGCGGTCGCCGAACTCACTGGTGCCGCAGCGGCAAGCCGAATCGTGCTGGCTGCGCCAATTGAGACCGCTGAGATCGAGGCGCGCTTCGCTGCCCAGATCGAGGAGCGCAGCGAGATCGGTTTCGACGCGGCTTCTGCGTCGCTACGCGCGCGGCGACGGCAGCGTTTGGGTGCGCTTGTGTTGTCCGAGCAGACTAGGCCCGTTGCGCCCGATTCCGAAAGCGCCAGGCTGCTGGCAGAAGGCATCGCAAGACTTGGCGTTGGCAAATTACCGTGGACCAAGGCGCAACTTCAGTTGCGCAACCGCGTGAAATTTCTTCGCCATGCGGAAGGCGACGAGTGGCCCGATCTGTCCGACGCGGCACTCGCCGGCACTTCGGTCGAATGGTTGGCCCCGTTTCTCACCGGAAAAACCGCGTTGTCGCAGATCGGTGCCGATGATCTGGCTGCGGCGCTGGATACCCTCATCCCCTGGAATTTGCGCAAGCGGCTCGATGTGGATGCGCCAACCCATTTTACTGCGCCGTCCGGCTCGCATATTCCGATCGACTATGAGGCGGAGGAGGGGCCGAAGCTTGCGATCCGCGTGCAGGAATTATTCGGGCTGGCCGTACATCCCACGATCGCGGGCAGTCGCGTCCCGCTGCTCATTGAGCTGTTGTCGCCGGCGCACCGGCCGGTACAGGTGACGCGCGATCTGCCCGGTTTCTGGCGTGGCAGCTATAAGGACGTCAAAACAGAAATGCGGGGCCGCTATCCGAGGCATCCCTGGCCGGACGACCCGCTCAAGGCGCCCGCAACCCGGCGGGCAAAGCCTCGCGGCGAATAGATTAAATTGTCGCGGTTGCCGTAACCGACGGCTGACCATGCGCCAAAACGCGACAGCTTGCCCCGACGCGTTAAGCCCCCTTTGAACCTCATATGTCAGGGTCGCCGCCATTCCACGGGTTTTGCCATGCGCCAGATATTTTTCCTTGCGGCAGCCTTGCTTGCGGTTGGTGCTCTTGCAGCACGTTTTGCCGATCATGCTGTCGAAGGGCATTCGGACACTCAAGCCGCGGTCGTACAGCCGTCATATGAGCCGCGTGAGCCAACAAGCTCGGGCCGTAGCTTGATGCTGGAAAGTGATCGGCAGGGTCACTACCAGGTGGAGGCGCGCGTCGAGGGGCGGTTTATCGATTTCATGGTCGATACCGGTGCGTCACTCGTTGTGCTTCGAGAATCGTCTGCAGCGCAGGCTGGAATTCGTCCACAGCCGCGCGATTACACCGCTGTTGCTGTCACCGCCAACGGCAAAATCAGGGCGGCGCCTGCCAAAATCGAGCGTATCGAGGTCGGCGGCATTACTGTCTATGATGTGCCTGCGATGGTGCTGCCTGACGAGGCATTGGCCAGAAATCTGCTTGGCGTGTCGTTCCTGTCGCGACTCAAGCGCTACGAATTTGCCAATGGCCGATTGGTGCTCGAACAATAGGCACGATTTTCCGGTATTCCAAGCTTTGACGGAGCGCTTTGCGGGCCTCCGGCGTTAGGGTATTGGATTTGCGCCGAACGATTTCGAGGACCTGATGTTTCCAACGCCGAAGCCTGCATTATCACCGAATACCTACGCCTATGAATCCTCGCCGCTGGTGAAACCGACCGGTTTCCGCGAGTATGACGCGCGCTGGTTACTCGAAAAAGAAATCAACTTGATGGGCGTCCAAGCTCTCGGTCTCGGGCTTGGCACGCTTATTCGCGAACTCAACGTAAAACCGGAAATTGTTACCGGTCACGACTTCCGCAGTTATTCGGCGTCCGTGAAGATGGCGCTGATCTCCGGCTTGATGGCGTCGGGTTGCAAAGTCCACGACATCGGGCTCGCCATTACGCCGATGGCTTATTTCGCCCAGTTTGAGCTCAATGTGCCTTGCGTTGCGATGGTGACCGCTTCGCACAACGACAATGGCTGGACCGGCGTCAAGATGGGGGCCAACCGGCCGCTTACGTTTGGCCCGGTCGAAATGAAACGCCTCAAGGAAATCGTGCTGGGGGCTAAGTTCGAATTCAGGGAGGGCGGCAACTACATATTCGTGGAGGATTTCCCGGAACGCTACATTGCCGACCTGACCAAGCGGCCGAAGCTCAAGCGCAAACTCAAGGTGGTGGCCGCCTGTGGTAACGGCACGGCCGGCGCTTTTGCGCCCCGCATACTGCAAGCCATCGGCTGCGAGGTGGTGCCGCTCGACTGCAATCTTGACCATACCTTCCCGCGCTACAATCCGAATACCGAAGACATGAAAATGCTGCACGCGATGCGCGACGCCGTGCTCGTCAATCGCGCCGATGTCGCGCTTGGTTTTGACGGCGACGGTGATCGCTGCGGGGTCGTTGATAACGAAGGCGAGGAAATCTTTGCCGACAAAGTCGGCGTGATGCTGGCGCGAGACATGTCGGCGCTGCACCGGAACGCGACTTTCGTGGTTGACGTGAAGTCGACCGGGCTGTTTCTGACCGACCCCGTGCTGAAGGCCAACGGCGTTAAAGTCGACTACTGGAAGACCGGTCACTCTTATATCAAGCGGCGGGTCAATGAACTCGGCGCGGTCGCGGGTTTCGAAAAATCCGGACACTTCTTTTTCAACAAACCGTTTGGCCGCGGCTATGACGACGGCATGATCTTTGCGCTTGCGGTTTGCGACATGCTTGATCGCAATCCCGGAAAAAGCATGGCCGATCTTCGCAAGGCGCTGCCGAAGACCTGGGGTTCGCCGACGATGTCGCCGCACTGTGACGACGAGAAAAAATATGAAGTCGTGGACGCGGTCATGAAACACATTCAATCGGCCCACGCGAGCGGCGCGAAATTCGCAGGGCAGGCGATCCGTGACCTTGTCACCGTGAATGGCGTCCGCGTCACGGTCGAGGACGGCACCTGGGGCCTGGTGCGCGCTTCCTCCAACAAGCCCGAGCTCGCGGTTGTGGTCGAGAGCCCGGTTTCCGAGGCCCGTATGCGGGAGATGTTTGCAGCCGTCGACGGAGTCCTGCGTACCCATCCGGAGGTCGGAGCCTACAATCAGACAATCTGACCGCGTTTTCTTGAGGTGCGTCAGCGTGTAGGCTCACCCACATGCAAATTGCCATTCTCGGCGCCGGACCAGCGGGGCTCTATCTCGCGTACCTGATCAAGCGGCGCCAGCCAGCCATCGACGTCGTCGTCATCGAGCAGAATCCAGCCGACGCGACCTTCGGTTTCGGCGTGGTTTTTTCCGATCGCGCACTGGAATTTCTGCGTGAAGACGACTCGGACACTTACGCCGCGATCGTCCCGCATATGGAATCGTGGAACGATATCGCCATCGTCCACCGCGGCGAGCGGGTCGTCATCGACGGCATCGGGTTTGCTGCGATCGGCCGACTTAAGCTTCTGGAGTTGCTGCAGGCGCGCGCACGTTCGTTTGGTGTCGAGCCGGTCTACCGCCGCACTGTGAAAAGCCTGGATGAACTCGCTGACGCCGATCTCATCGTCGGTGCCGATGGGGTCAATTCGCTGGTGCGTCGCAGTTCCGAAAGAGACTTTGGCGCCAGCATCCGATTGCTAACCAATCGGTTTGCCTGGTTCGGCACGAAAAGACGCTTCGAAACATTGACCCAGACTTTTGTTGAGACGGATCTCGGCTCTTTCAATGCGCATCACTATCGCTATGCGCCTGGTGCAAGCACATTTATCGTCGAAGTAAACGCGGCCACTTTCGCGCGCGCAGACTTCGCGCGGATGGACGAACGTGAAACGCGGGTATTGTGCGAACGCGTGTTTGCGCAGGCTTTGGAAGGGCATGCGCTCATCTCCAACAACTCGGTCTGGCGGCAATTCCCGATCGTCCACAATGGACGGTGGTCCGTGCGCAACACAGTTCTTTTGGGTGATGCGCTGCACACCGCGCATTTTTCCATCGGGTCTGGCACACGACTGGCGATGGAGGATGCAATTGCCCTCGACAAAGCGCTTGCAGCGCACCGCGACGATATTGATGCGGCACTGGCCGCCTATGAGTCGGGGCGCAGACCGATCCTGGAAAAGCTGGTTGCAGGCGCCAACGGCAGCGCCGATTGGTATGAACATTTCAGCGAGCATATGCGGCTCGCGCCGGCTGAATTTGCGATGAGTTATGTCACGCGTTCCGGCCGTATTGATCTTGAGCGCCTGCGCAAGTTGTCGCCCGGCTTCGTTGCGCGCTACGAGTGCGCTCGTACGAAAAACTAGCGGCCTGCAAGGCGCATCACGGTTAACGGGACATAAATACCTCCTGCGTAGGGTCGTCGCGGTTTCACAACTGTGATTGCGCCCATGTTTGAGGTCTACAACTGCCTCACCGTCGAACATGATTGGCGGCTCGTCGGAGTCGCCGCCGTCATTTGTCTGTTCGCGAGCCTTAGCGCAGTCAACATTTTCAACCGCGCGCGCGCGACGAGTGGTCGATCTCGTGCCATCTGGATTATTGCCGCTGGCGTAGCCGGAGGCTTTGGCATCTGGGCCACGCATTTCGTGGCCATGCTGGCCTATGAGCCGGGGATCACGGTGGCCTATGGCGTGACCCTGACCGTTCTCTCGCTTGCCGCAGCGGCCGCTACCATGAGCTTTGCGATGAGCATCGCGGTCTACGTGCAGGCGCGTTGGGCGCCGCCGCTCGCCGGTGCGCTGATTGGCGGCGGCATTGCGGCGATGCACTACACCGGAATGTTTGCGGTCGAAATTCCCGGCCGCATTGAGTGGAAATTGAACCTGGTCGCTGCCTCGATCATTTTAGGAATGATCTTCGGCGCGTTTGCCATGGCTGTTGCAGTTCGCTCATTCAAGAGGCGCGATGCGGCGATTGCAGCCGTGTTGCTGACGCTGGCGATCGTATCGCACCATTTCACCGCTATGGGCGCAGTTGCGATCGTCCTTGATCCAACGCGCTCGATCGGCGGGCTCGCGATCTCGCCGGCGGTGTTGGCCGCCGGAATTGCGAGCGGCGCCATGGCGGTTCTCGGTATTGCGCTCACGAGTGCGTTCGCTGGCCGCAGATTGCACGATAAAAGCGCTTACCTCGCCCTGGCGCTCAATAATATGACGCAAGGTTTCGTGATGTTTGATTCAACCGAACGTCTTGTCGTTTGCAATGACCGCTATATCGAGATGTACGGGCTATCGCCGGACATTATCAAGCCAGGCGCTACCCTAGTCGACGTCATCAAGAATCGTTTCTCATCGGGGAGCCTCGACACGGATGTCGAGAAATATCGCCAGGAGATCCTCGGATCCATCAGGGATGGACGGTCGTCAGGCACAATCGTCGAAACACCGGACGGGCGTGCCATATCGGTGGTCAACCGGCCGGTCAAAGGCGGAGACTACTGGATCGGTACACATGACGACATTACCGAGCGCATCAACGCTGAAAGAAAAGGCGCGGCACTGTCGGAACAGGAACGCCGACGCGTGGAAGTCGAAACTGAAATCCGCGCTTTTCGTGAGAGCGTTGCGGCAGTATTGCAAACGGTGAATGAAAGTACTGCGGCGTTGAAATCGATCGCCGTGACGCTGTCGGACTCGTCGAACTGCACATCCGAACGTACCGCCGGCGCTGTACAGACCTCGAATGAAGCATCCGCCAACATGACAGCGGCAGCGGGCGCCGCCGAAGAGCTGATCGCGTCGATCGGCGAGATCGGTCGCCAGATCAGCCAGGCCGCCGAAGTCGCTTCACATTCGGTCGTTGAGGCAAACACGACAAATGAGCAAATGACGCGCCTGACGGACACCGTTCAGGAGATCGGGGAGGTCGTCAATCTGATCCGCAATATTGCCGGACAAACCAACCTGCTTGCACTTAACGCAACGATCGAGGCGGCGCGGGCGGGGGAAGCCGGCCGCGGCTTTGCGGTTGTCGCGTCGGAAGTCAAATCTCTCGCGGTACAGACCGCCAAGGCGACCGAGCAGATCGCCAGCCAGATCGAGGCCGTGCAGAGTTCAACGCGCGTTGCAGTCGATGCAATCCGGCGCAACACCGAGCGTATGCGCGAGATCGACGGCTATACGTCGGCGGTAGCCCTGTCGTTGCAGCAGCAAGATAGTGCGACAGATGAAATCTCTCACAATGTGGCAAGCGCGGCCCAAGGCGCCCTGGGCATGGTCACAGTGCTTGATGAAGTCACTCGAGGCGTTGGCGATACGCGTAACGCCGCGGGCAAAGTGCTCGAAGCATCTGAGACCGTCGAGGCTGCCGCCACCGGCCTTCAGCGTCGCATTGAAGGGTTCCTCGGCAGAGTCGCCGTCTGACCGGACCTAGTCCTTCTCTTCCTTGAAGGTCTCGCGGAACGGATGGGCGGGATAGACGCCCAACACCGTGAGTTCCTTCGAGAAGAAGGCGAGCTCTTCCAGCGCAAAAACCAGCGCGCGGTCGTCGGGATGGCCCTCAACGTCGGCGTAGAACTGGGTGGCGAAAAAATTGCCACCGACCATGTAGCTTTCCAGCTTGGTCATGTTCACGCCGTTGGTCGCGAACCCACCGAGCGCCTTGTAGAGCGCGGCGGGCAGGTTGCGCACCCTGAACACGAATGTCGTGACGACCTTACCCTTGCCAGGTTGCGCCCATTTTTTCTCGCGTGACAACACGACGAAGCGCGTGGTCGAATGGGATTCGTCTTCGACATTTTCCTTTAGAATGTCGAGACCGTAGATTTCTGCCGCCAGCCGCGACGCGATCGCCGCGCGCGTGGTGTCTTTTGCTTCGGCGACTTCACGCGCGGAGCCGGCGGTGTCGGCCGCCACAACGGGCTTGAGCTTCAACTCGCGAATGACGTTGCGGCACTGTCCAAGCGCCATCACATGGCTCTGCACGGTCTTGATCGTTTTCAGGCTCGCGCCTTTCGGCGCCATGAGCTGATTTCGAAGCGGCAGAAACCATTCCGCGATGATGTGTAGGCCGGCGGTCGGCATCAAATGGTGGATGTCGGCGACGCGGCCGGCGACCGAATTCTCAATCGGGATCATGCCCAGATCGACATCGCCGGCTGCGAGCGCCGCGAAGCAGTCTTCGAAGGTCGGGCAGGGTACCGGTTCGTGGTCGGGATACGCTTCACGGCACGCAATATGCGAATTCGCGCCCGCTTCTCCTTGAAAGATGATTTTCTTCTTGGCCATGACCCAGTTCCTTAAACGCGATCCGTACGCAGACCTTTAGGCGCGAGTCAACCGGCGAGCAGCCTGCGGGCCTTTTCCAGATCCTCCGGTGTATCGACGCCAAGCGGCACACTGTTCACCACCATCGCATCGATGCGCATTCCGGCGTCGAGCGCGCGCAGCTGCTCGAGCTTCTCTCGTTGCTCGTTGGCCGAGGGCGGCAATTTCACGAAACGCACCAGCGCCGCGCGACGATAGGCATAGAGCCCAACGTGATGGTAGTGCGGACCGGGGCCGGTTGCGGCCTTACGAGTGAACGTGAGCGCATGCAGGCGGCCCCGCGAGACCTGCGGACCCGAAATCTTGACCACATTCGGATTGCCGAGTTCGGCCGGGTCGGTGATGACGGCCGCGAGCGTCGCAATGTCGACGGCCGGGTCATCAAGCGGCTTGAGCGCGGTGCCGATATCGGCGGGGTCGATGGTCGGCAGATCGCCCTGCACGTTGATCACGACATCAATACGGTGTTCGGGGTCGATCGCCTCCAGGGCTTCATAGATGCGGTCGGAGCCGGAGATGTGATCGCTGCGCGTCATGACGGCCCGGCCGCCGGCTTTTTCCACCGCCGCCGCAACCGCTTCCGAATCGGTCGCGACCACGGCCTCGCCGATTCGCGCAGCTTCGGCGCGCCGCAGTACGTGCACAATCATCGGGACGCCATGCAGATCGGCCAGTGGCTTGCCGGGCAGGCGGGTCGATGCGAGGCGGGCCGGGATGAGGATAATTGCGTTGGGCATTGAGATTGCCGGGATACCGGCCGCACATGATGGCTGTCGATAATGCCGCAGGCGCTTATACGGGTTGCCAGAGGCGAGGCAAACCGGTATCTGATCGCCGCCGCCAGGGCCCTGACGGCGACCCGCCCCGCACGATCAAGTCCCGCTCCGGGAGTCGAATTTCGATGAATTCCTTCGAACTCAACAAGATCCTTGGCGCCATTCTGGGCACCTGCCTGATTATGCTGGCGCTCAATATCGGAGCCGGCGCCATATTTTCTCCGGAAAAGCCGAGCAAGCCGGGCTTCAACATTGCGGTGAAGGAGCAGGGCGAGGGCGAGAAGGCCGGCGCGGCCAAGGAGCCGGAGCAGCCGATCGAAACGCTACTGACCAAGGCCTCGGTCGAAAAGGGTCAGGCCACCGCAAAGCAATGCCAAGCCTGTCATACCTTCGAAAAAGGCGGGCCTAATCGAGTTGGGCCTAATTTGTGGGGCATCGTCGGCAGCCCGCGCGGGGAAGCCCGCGGCGGTTTCAATTTCTCCGCAGCGATGAAAAGCAAAGGCGGTAACTGGACGTTCGACGAACTCAATAAGTTTCTGGCAAACCCGCGCGCTTACATTCCGGGTACGGCCATGACCTTCGCAGGCCTTTCGCGCCCCGAGCAGCGCGCCGACGTGATCGACTATCTGCACACCCTGGCGGACAATCCTCTGCCACTGCCGAAAGCGGCGCAAGGCGCGCCAGCTGGCGCGCCGGCCGGCGGGGAGCCTGCCAAGAAATAGATGAAATAGCTGTAATGCTGCATGAGACGGCCGGGCTCATCGCCCGGCCGTTTGCTTGAAAAGCCATTGCGGCGTTTGGCCACGGAAATTTGACGGGTGGCGGGCGTGTTCGGGGGCAAGCCGGCTGGCGAGGTATCGAAAAACCGACATAATCACCCGCGATTGCATCATTGGGCGATATTTTCTGCGCGGGAGCAACCGAATGAAATTCAGCCGCCGGTCAATTCTTCGCGCCACGGCCGCTACGTTCGCTGCACCGGCATTGGGCGCGCTCGGAAACAGCGCGATCAGCGCGAGCGCCGCCGCCCAGACGCAGAACTGGAAGCACGCTCTGTCACTGTTCGGCGACGTGAAATATCCGGCCGACTTCAAGCATTTTGACTACGTCAATCCGCAAGCACCGCAGGGTGGCGTGGTTCGTCAGGTGGCCTTTGGCACGTTCGACAACTTCAACACCGTAATCGCGGGTGTGAAGGGAAATATCGCTGCCGGCACCGAGCTGTTCAGAGAAACCTTGATGACGCCGGCGCTGGACGAAGTCTCGGCCGAATACGGGCTGCTGGCCGAAGCCGTCAGCCATCCGGATGATCATTCATCGGTCACGTATCGCTTGAATGCGAAAGCACGCTGGCACGACGGCAAGCCGGTGACGGCGGACGACGTCATTTACTCGTTCGACGTATTCAAAAAGAACAGCCCATTTTACGGCGCCTACTATCGCCATGTCACCAAGGTTGAAACGACCGGAGCGCGCGAGGTCACTTTCTCGTTCGATGGGCCCGGCAACCGTGAGCTGCCCCAGATCGTCGGCCAGCTGCCGGTACTACCGAAGCATTGGTGGGAAGGTACCGACCAGAACGGCAAGAAGCGCGACATCACTCAGACGACGTTGGAGTTGCCGCTTGGCAGCGGGCCGTATCGGCTGAAGGAATTCGCGCCTGGCCGCACATTGGTCTACGAAAAAGTAGACGACTACTGGGGCAAGGATCTCAACGTTATCGTCGGCACCCGGAATTTTCAGACAATCCGCTACGAATATTTTCGTGACTCCACAGTGACCTTGGAGGCATTCAAGGGCGATCAGGTAGACTGGCGTACAGAGAACAGCGCCAAGAACTGGGCGACCTCCTACGATTTCCCGGCTGTGCGCGACAAGCGCGTTGTGCTGGAGGAGTTCCCGGTCCGCAATGTCGGCAGCATGCAAGCCTTCGCCTTCAATGTCCGGCGCGACAAATTCAAGGACGCACGTGTTCGCCGCGCTTTCAACTTTGCCTTTGATTTTGAGGAAATGAACAAGCAGGTATTCTTCGGCCAGTACAAGCGTATCTCCAGCTATTTCGAAGGGACTGAACTCGCATCGACCAGCCTTCCGGAAGGCAAGGAGCTGGCAATCCTGGAAACGGTGCGTGACAAGGTGCCGGCTGATCTGTTCACCAAGCCCTACACCAACCCGGTCGGTGGCAATCAGCAGGCCAACCGCAATAATTTGCGTGACGCGCTCGCATTGTTCCGTGAAGCTGGCTACGAGATTCAAAATACCAAACTAGTCAACGCAAAGACCGGCGAGGTCTTCACCTTCGAGTTTCTGGTAGACGATCCGGCAACCGAACGTTTCGTGCTGTTCTACAAGCCTTCACTTGAACGCCTTGGCATGACGGTGAACGTGCGTGTAGTCGATTCCGCGCAGTACGAGAACCGGTTGCGGCAATGGGACTTCGACATCATCGTCGCGTCATGGGGCGAATCCCTTTCGCCGGGTAACGAGCAGCGCGATTTCTGGAGTTCAGGCGCTGCGGATCGGCCCGGTTCGCGCAACCTTGTTGGCATTAAAAATCCGGCGGTCGATGCGCTAATCGAGCGCGTGATCTTCAGCAAGGATCGTGACGATCTGGTCGCCGCTACCAAGGCGCTCGATCGCGTGCTGCTATGGAATTTTTATGTGGTTCCGCAATGGACCTACGGTAAGCAGCGCACCGCGCGCTGGGATCGTTTCGGCCACCCGGAGAACATGCCGAAATACGGGGCGGCTGCGTTCCCGACCGTATGGTGGTGGGACGCGGAAAAGGCGGCCAAGGTGCCGCAACGGTCATAGGTCAATGAAGCTCAGCCGCCGTCGCGCGTTGAATCTGATCGCCGGGGTGGCGGCGGCGGGCGCCAGCCGTCGTCTGATCGTGCCGGTTTCGGCGCAAGATACCGAACGGCACGGGATGTCGGCCTTCGGCGATCTCGGATACCCCGCTGATTTTGCCAATTTCAAATATGTCGAGGTCAATGCGCCCAAAGGCGGTGCCTACTCAGAAATTGTGAGCAGCCGCGGCTACAACGGCTCTTTCCTTACCTTCAATTCGCTCAACGCCTACATCCTCAAAGGCGAGGGCGCATTGGGAATGGACTACACCTTCGCTCCGCTGATGGTGCGCGCCGGCGACGAACCCGACGCCATGTACGGGCTGGCGGCGCGCAGCGTTCGCATTTCCGACAACGGGCTGACCTACCGTTTCACGCTACGGCCAGAGGCCAAATTTCACGACGGCACGCCGCTGACCGCGCATGACGTGGCATGGTCGGTGGCGACGCTGAAGGAGAAAGGTCATCCGATCATCACGCAATTGCTGCGTGACTGCCAGGGCGCGGAAGCGCTCGACGAGCGAACCGTTGTGGTGCGTTTTGCCGAGAAGCGCGCGCGTGACGTGCCGCTCTTCGTTGCCGGCCTGCCAATCTTCTCTCGCACCTACTATTCGAAGAAGTCATTTGGTGAATCGACGCTCGACGTTCCGCTCGGCGGCGGGCCGTACAAGGTTGGCCGCTTCGAAGTGGGCCACTTCATCGAATTCGAGCGGGTTAAGGACTGGTGGGGCGCTGACCTTCCGGTGGCGCGCGGGCTGAATAATTTCGACACCATCCGCTACGAATATTACCGCGACCGCGAGGTTGGGTTCGAGGGCTTCACAGCCAGGAACTATCAGTTTCGCGAAGAATTCACGTCGCGCACCTGGGCGACGCGCTACGACTTTCCGGCGTTCAAGGATGGCCGCGTCAAGCGAACAATCATACCCGACGCAACGCCGTCCGGTGCGCAAGGTTGGTTCATGAATATGCGGCGCGAAAAATTCAAGGACCGTCGCTTGCGGGAAGCGTTAATCGATGCATTCGACTTCGAATGGACCAACCGGAATATCATGTATGGCTCCTACGATCGCACGCAGTCGATTTTCGAGAATTCGCCGATGAAGGCGACCAGCAGGCCGAGCGAGGCGGAGGTCGCGCTGCTTGAGCCCTTCCGCAAGGAGTTGCCGGTAGAAGTCTTCGGCGAACCTTACGTGCCGCCGGTGACCGACGGTTCAGGGCAGGACCGCCGCTGGCTGCGGCAAGGCGCGCAACTGCTCAACGACGCGGGCTTCGCGCTCAAGAACGGCAAGCGCGTGATGCCGAACGGCGCACCGATCACGATCGAATTCCTGATCGATGAACCGACTTTTCAGCCACACCACCTTCCGTACATCAAGAATCTGTCAACGCTCGGCATCGACGCCTCGCTGCGTATCGTCGATCCGGTGCAATACCGGGCGCGCGTCGACGGGTTCGATTTCGATATTACCGTGGAGCGATTCAGCTTTTCGTCGACGCCAGGCGATTCGCTTCGCACGTATCTCTCGTCGCAAGCGGCGGCGACCAAGGGGTCGCAAAATCTGGCCGGCATTGCTGACCCGGCCGTCGACAAGCTGATCGACGTTATCATTGCCGCCAATACGCGGGAAGAAATGATAACGGCCTGTCGGGCTCTCGACCGCGTCATTCGCGCCGGGCGCTACTGGATTCCACACTGGTACAAAGCGTCGCACTGGATTGCCTATTGGGATGTCTTCAACCGCCCAGCCGCCCAGCCGCGCTATTTCCGCGGCATTCCGGATACCTGGTGGTATGACCGCGACAAGGCAGGCAAACTGGAACGGAAGGGTTAGCGCGCGGTCATGGCCGGGCTTGTCCCGGCCATCCACGTCTTTATGTTGCCGATATGCTGTAAGACGTGGATGCCCGCGACAAGCGCGGGCATGACGTCGAGAATGCTGGAAAACTCAGACAAATGACCGCGTATATCATCCGCCGCCTGCTGTTCATCGTGCCGACCATGTTCGGCATCATGCTGGTGGCTTTTGTCGTGGTGCAATTCGCGCCCGGCGGGCCGGTCGAGCAAGTGATCGCCAAGCTGACCGGTTCCGATACCGGTGCCACGTCCCGCATTTCCGGCTCGCCCGGAGGGGACTTCGGCAGTCGTGGCCTGGCGCAAGGCGCTTCGCAAGTCGATGCCTCCACGTCCAAATATCGCGGCGCGCAGGGGCTCGATCCCGAATTCATCAAGAAACTGGAAAAACAATTCGGCTTCGACAAGCCGGCGCCGGAACGTTTCGCGTTGATGCTGTGGAATTATGCGCGGTTTGATTTCGGCAAGAGTTATTTCCGCGATGTCACCGTCCTGCAGCTGGTCAAGGAAAAACTACCGGTATCGATGTCACTCGGCATCTGGATGACGCTGCTGACTTATCTGATTTCGATCCCGCTCGGTATACGCAAGGCGATGGAAGACGGCTCCCGCTTCGATGTCTGGACATCGACGGTTATCATCGTCGGCTATGCCATACCCGGGTTCCTGTTTGCGATCTTGCTGATCATCCTTTTTGCGGGTGGCTCATTCTTCGATTGGTTTCCGCTGCGCGGCCTTGTCTCGGAAAACTGGTCCCAGCTGCCGTGGTGGCAGCAAATTGCCGACTATTTCTGGCATCTGACGCTGCCCATTATTTCGATGGTGCTGTCGGCCTTCGCTACGATGACGTTGCTGACGAAGAATTCGTTTCTCGAGGAAATCCGCAAGCAATATGTCCTCACGGCCCGCGCCAAGGGCTGCACCAGCAACCAGGTTCTTTACGGACATGTTTTCCGCAACGCCATGTTGATCGTCATTGCGGGCTTTCCCTCCGCATTCGTTCACGCGTTTTTCACCGGCTCGCTGCTGATCGAGACCATTTTCTCGCTCGATGGCCTCGGTCTGCTTGGCTTCGAAAGTGTTCTCAACCGTGATTATCCCGTTGTTTTCGCCACGCTCTATATCTTCTCGCTGATCGGCGTGATCGTGAACCTGATCTCCGATCTGACCTACACGTGGATCGACCCGCGCATCGACTTCGAGACGAGGGAGGTCTGACGTGGACGCGCGCACCGGGATCAAGCCACCGGAAACCGCGGCCGTTTCACCCATGGGCCTGGCGGCCCCGCCGACCGGACGGGCCATCGGGCTTTCTCCGATCAACAAGCGGCGTTGGGAGAACTTCAAGGCCAACCGGCGTGGCTATTGGGCGCTATGGCTGTTCCTGTTCATGTTCGTGATTTCGCTGTTTGCCGAATTCATCGCCAACGACAAGCCGATCTACATCCACGTCAACGGGCAGTCGTTTTTTCCGGCGGTCGTGACCTATCCAGACACGGCATTTTCGAAAACGCAGGATCCGAACCTCTTCGGTACCGCCGCCGACTATCGCGACGACTACCTGATGGGTCTCATCCGGAAAGAAGGCGGCACCGTACTCTGGCCGCCGGTGCGCTTCTATTACAATACGCAGGTCAGCAAGCCGCCGTCGCCATTCCCCTCGAAGCCGACTTGGTTGCTCAATCAGAAAGATTGCGAATATGCCGCCACGCACGGCTTCGCCAAATGCAGCGAGGTCGAGACCAACTGGCTGGGCACCGATGATGGTGGACGCGACGTGGTGGCGCGGCTGATTTACGGCTTCCGTATCTCGGTACTGTTCGGCCTGGCGCTGACGATCGTCTCCTCGATAATCGGCGTCGCGGCCGGCGCGGTGCAGGGCTATTTCGGCGGCTGGACTGATCTTCTGTTCCAGCGCTTCATCGAGATCTGGACATCTATTCCCTCGCTCTATTTGCTCCTGATCATTTCTTCGGTGCTTGTGCCGGGATTCTTTGTACTGCTGGGAATCCTGCTGCTGTTCTCGTGGGTATCGCTGGTAGGATTGGTGCGCGCGGAATTTTTGCGCGGGCGTAACTTCGAATATATTCAAGCGGCGCGTGCGCTCGGTGTGTCGAACACTGTGATCATCTTTCGTCACTTGTTGCCGAACGCCATGGTGGCGACCATGACGTTCCTGCCATTCATCCTGTCGTCGTCGGTGATGACTCTCACGGCGCTCGACTTTCTCGGCTTCGGACTTCCGCCCGGCTCTCCGTCGCTCGGTGAGTTGCTCTCGCAAGGCAAGGCGAACGTGCAGGCGCCGTGGCTCGGCTTCACCGGGTTCTTCAGTATCGCGCTGATGTTGTCGCTGCTGATCTTCATCGGCGAAGCGGTGCGCGATGCGTTCGACCCAAGAAAGACGTTCCGATGAGCGCGCCCGAAAAACTTCTGTCCATCCGCGACCTTTCCGTCGCCTTCGGTACTGGCACACGCGAAGTGCTGGCAGTCGATCGCGTGTCTTTCGACATTGCAAAAGGCGAGACGGTCGCGCTGGTGGGCGAATCCGGCTCCGGCAAGTCGGTTACCGCGCTGTCGGTGATGAAGCTGCTGCCATACCCGGCGGCGCACCATCCGTCGGGTTCGGTGGTGTTCAACGGCCGCGAACTCCTGACCATGGAGGAGCGCGAGATCCGCAAGGTGCGGGGCAATGACATCACCATCATTTTCCAGGAGCCGATGACGTCGCTCAATCCGTTGCACACGATCGAAAAGCAGATAGGCGAAATACTGTTGCTGCATCAGGGAGTTACGGGCGAGGCGGCGCGCGCTCGCATCCTCGAATTGCTCGACCAGGTCGGCATTCCCGATCCGGCGGGGCGCCTTGGCAGTTATCCGCACCAGCTCTCCGGCGGCCAGCGCCAGCGCGTAATGATCGCCATGGCGCTCGCCAACGAGCCCGATCTCCTGATCGCCGATGAGCCGACAACCGCGCTCGACGTCACGGTGCAGGCGCAGATCCTGAAGTTGCTTAAAGACATCCAGACCCGTCTTGGCATGTCGATGCTATTCATCACCCACGATCTTGGCATCGTGCGCAAGCTCGCCGACCGGGTTTGCGTGATGCAGCGCGGCAAGATTGTCGAGCAAGGTGCGGTGGAACGCGTGTTCACGGCGCCCGAGCATCCTTACACGCGCGCGCTTCTCGCGGCTGAGCCGAAACCCGATCCGGCACCGCCGCGGCCGGACGCGCCCGTCATTATCGAAACCAAGGATTTGAAAGTCTGGTTCCCGATCAAGCGCGGCGTGCTGCGCAAGGTGGTCGGACACATCAAGGCGGTGGATGGCATCAGCATCGAATTGCGCAAGGGCGAGACACTCGGCGTCGTCGGCGAATCCGGATCCGGAAAGACGACGCTCGGCCTGGCCATCCTGCGACTGATATCGTCCACCGGCCCGGTGGTCTTCATGGGGCACTCGATCCAGGGCCTCAAGTTCAAGGACATGCGGCCGTACCGCCACGACATGCAGATCGTCTTCCAGGATCCATACGGTTCTCTGTCACCGCGCATGTCGGTGTCGGATATTATCGAGGAAGGCCTGTGGGTCCATCATCCCCGCCTGTCCGCGGCCGAGCGCGAGGCGCGCGTTGTCGCCGCGCTGACTGATGTCGGGCTCGACACGCAGACGCGCGACCGGTACCCGCACGAATTTTCCGGCGGCCAACGCCAGCGCATTGCGCTCGCGCGCGCGCTGGTGCTGGAACCGACCTTCATCGTGCTCGACGAGCCGACCAGCGCGCTCGATATGCTGATCCAGTCGCAGATGGTCGATCTGCTGCGCGACCTGCAAAAGCGGCGCGATCTCACCTACATGTTCATTTCGCACGACCTGCGGGTCGTGGCGGCCTTGGCGAGCCGGTTGCTGGTCCTGCGCAACGGCAAGATGGTGGAGGAGGGTGCCGCCGCTGAATTGTTCAAGGCGCCGAAGACGGACTACACACGCGCGCTATTTGCCGCCGCCTTCAAGCTGGAAACCGCGCCTGAGGGCGTGGTTTCACAGTAAAGTTTCATGACGAAACGCCGCGACCTTGTCGACCTGCCGGCGGATGTCTCCGTGTCGCGGCCCAAAATCCTCGCCAGAGCCTATCGCGACTATCACCGCTACGGCATGACGGTAGCGAGTAGCGACCATCGTCCGGTCGCACAAGAACGCGACGTTCTAATGGCCGGCAAGGTCGTCGTCGTTATACCTGTCGATGTTACGCGCCTGCAGATCGCGATGATCCGCCAGTTCCGCCTGCCGGCGCACCTCGCCAACGGACGCGGCGATCTGGTCGAGTTCGTGGCTGGACGGGTTGAAACCGGCGAGACCCTGGCCGAAGCGGCAAGCCGCGAGTGCAAGGAGGAGATCGGTGTGGCGCCGGCGAAGGTCGTCGAGTTGCTCACGTACCTGAGTACGCCGGGGGTAACCGATGAGGAAGTCACGATCTTTCTCGCTGCCGTCGATACGGCGCGGGTGCGCGAAGGCGCGCTGGTGGCCCCCGACGGCGAACAGCTTTTCGTCCATCTCGTGTCGATCGATGAAGTCATTGCCGCGCTTGATCGCTATGCAATGCGTGCCGGCCACCTTGTGATCGGATTGCAATGGCTGGCTCTCAACCGAAATCGCCTGGCCGAATTGCTCGGCTAGGGCACGCGCTTGACGGCGGTGATTTCGTTTCCCGCTGCCTTGATGCGCGCAACCGCCTCGTTGGCCGGCTCGATGGCGACCATCATGTGGTGCGCGTTCGCGTGAATGAGGCTTTCGGGATCGCGTGCGATGGCGACGTGACCCTTCCAGAAAATCAGGTCGCCGCGGCGCAGGCTCGCCAGTGACGACAGCTTTCCGAGCGCCATTTCCTGCATGTCGCTGTCGCGCGGGCAGGGGATGCCGGCTGCCTGCAGCGACACTTGGACCAGGCCCGAGCAATCCAGTCCGAGTGATGTCTTGCCGCCCCATAGATATGGCGCTCCAAGAAATTGCTCGGCGACAGCGACAAAATCCGGCTGCCGCGCCTTGATCGGCGCAAGATAAGCTTCCGGGATGTGCCATCCGGAGACGGTCACGGCGAAACGCTCGTCCTGCCGCGCGATCGCAAGCCGTGCGCCCATTGGCAGCGCGGCCAAAGGCGGTGTCTTGATATCTGCGGCCGGAAAGACCAGCGCGCGCGGCACTGCGATCTTGTGGGTGGGCGCTGCGCCGGGCGGGCCGAGCGCATTGGCCGACAGCCAGCCGACATAACCGTCTGTTTCAAGCTGGCCCCAGGCCCAGCCTTCATCGGTTGTTTCGTAAATCATCACGCGCTCGCCGAGCAGCGCTTCAGTGTGGAGCCTCGCCTGATGCGACGGGGCGCGGCGCAGCGCGGTCGCTGGCTCGACCACCTGGTGACGGGTGCCCTCGACAAAACTTGCGGCCTCGACCTGGCCCTGCAGATATTTTGCCGCGATTTCTGGCCGAAACGGATTGATGCGGGGGTCGAGCGCCACCATGGCTACGAATAACGCGCGCAAAGCATGGCGTAGATCGCACGCGCCGCCTGGCACTCGGCGCCTTCCGGCCGCCCGGGTTTGACGGTCGGCGTCCACGCGAAGATGTCGAAATGCACCCAGGATTTGGCGTTCACGAAACGGCGAAGGAACAGCGCGGCCGTGATCGAGCCGGCATAGCCGCCGGTCGCGACGTTGTTGAGGTCGGCGATTTTTGAATCCAGCATGGCCGCGTAAGGCCGCCAGAGCGGCATGCGCCAGAGCGGATCATTTTCGGCGGCGCCGGCGCGCGCAAGCTCGTTGGCGAGCGCGTCGTCATCGGTGAAGAAGGGCGGCATGTCGGGTCCGAGCGCCACACGTGCGGCACCGGTCAGCGTCGCAAAATCGGCGATCAGCGCCGGTTTGTCCTCGTCGGCAAGCGTAAGGGCGTCGGCGAGGATCAGACGGCCTTCCGCGTCAGTATTCCCGATTTCGACGGAGAGGCCCTTGCGTGCGGTGTAGATGTCGCGCGGACGAAAACTTGTGCCGGAAATCGAGTTCTCGACCGCCGGGATAATGACGCGCAGCCGGATTTTCAGGCCGCGCGCCATGATCATATGTGCGAGCGCCAGCGCGGTTGCTGCACCGCCCATGTCCTTCTTCATGTTGAGCATGCCGGAATCGGGCTTGATATCGAGACCGCCAGTGTCGAAGCACACGCCTTTGCCGACCAGCGTGATTTTCGGGTTGTTCGGCTTGCCCCAGCTCATATCGATCAGGCGCGGTGCGCGCGCGGAGCCGGCACCGACCGCATGCACGAGCGGAAAATTCTTGGCGAGCGTCTTGCCGTCGGTCACCTGAATTTTCGCGCCATGTTGTTTGGCGAGCGCGCGGGCGGCCGCTTCAAGTTCCGCCGGGCCCATGTCGTTCGACGGCGTATTGGTGAGGTCGCGACACAGCGTGACCGCCTCGATGATGCGGCTGAGATCCTCGCCGTCGACGCCGTCCGGAACGACAAGCTTGATGGCGCGCGTTTCCGCCTTGCGATAGCGCGCGAACTGATAGGAACCCAGTGCGATGGCCAGCGCCGCCAGCCGCGCGTCATGTGGCGCATTGGCAAAGCGATAAGTGCCAGGCGGCAGCACGCCGGCGAGATGGCCGGGGCGGAACAGGTCCTTTACAGGGTCGTCAGCGTTTTCGAGGCCGAACAAAACGCCCGCGAGCTTTCCGTCCGGGCCAGGAACAATCAGGTGGCGGCCGGCCTTGGGCTCGAACCCGGCCGCGCGCACGAATACACGCTCGCGCTCGTCCAGGATGCTGGTCGTCTCGGCCAATGTCTTGGCCGTGACAAACAGGATCGGCACCGCCTGCGATTTTCCGGCGTTTGCGAATATCGGATGCATGGCTACTCCGCGGCGTCTCGCATCGACGGCTTGGGGGCATAGCCATCGCGTGTCTGCGGCAGCTTCCAGCCGAGCATTTTTGAGGCGACCAGTGTGCGCAGCACCTGGGCGGTGCCGCCGCCGATGGTGAACATGCGTACGTCGCGCAGCATGCGCTCGAGCGGCAATTCGCGCGAATAGCCGCGCGCGCCGAAAAACTGCAATGCGTCACTGACAATTTTAATGGCGGTCTCCGAGGCGAAAATCTTTGCCTGTGCTGCCAGCATCGGCTCGGGAAACGCACTGTTGTCAGGCCCGCGCGAACGCGCTGCCGTGTAGAGCATCAGGCGCGCGGCCGTGAGCTGTGTCTGCATGTCGGCGAGCATCCATTGCAGGCCCTGGAATTCCCCGATCGGCCGGCCGAACTGTTCGCGCGTTTTGGCCCAGTCGAGAGCGTGGTCGAGCGCGCCCGCGGCAATGCCCATCGCCACTGTGCCAGCGCCGACGCGCTGGCTGTTGTAGGCGTTCATCAGGTCGGCGAAGCCGCGGCGAAAGCCCGACGGCGGCAGCACCGCCATGGTCGCCGGTAATTCGAGGTTTTCGAAAATGAGTTCGCCTTCCGGCATGCCGCGCAGGCCCATGGTCTGCTCGCGCTTGCCCGCGCGCAGACCTTTCGTTTGATCGCGCACGGCAAGAAAGCCGCCGATGCCCAGTTCGTCGCCGCGCTCGTCGAAGACCCGTGCGAAGATCAGATGGAGTCGCGATACGCCGGCGCCCGTGATCCAGTGCTTCTTGCCGTTGATGACGTAGCCGTTGCCACGCTTGTCGGCGCGGGTGGTCATCGCCAGGGCATCGGACCCGGCTTCGGGCTCGGTGATGCAGATGGCGGGCTTGTCGCCTTCGAGCACGAGTTGCGCGGCCAATTTCTTTTGCGCGTCCGTACCGTAGGCCATCACGGTCGAGATCGCGCCCATATTGGTCTCGACCACGATGCGCGAGGTCACAGTGCAGGCTTTGGCCATTTCCTCGACCACCAGCACTGCATCGAGGAACGAGCGGCCCTGGCCACCAAAGGCCGGAGGGATAGTCATGCCGCAGAATCCGGCCTCGGCCAGGGCCTTTGCGATGTCCCACGGATATTGCTCGTCACGGTCGATGGCGGCCGCTCGGGGGGCAGCAATATCGCGCGCGAAGGCGCGCGCGCGCATCTGGAGGGCAATTTCGCTCTGGGACAGCTGTAGATCCATTGTGACCATAAACCCCTTCAGCCAAGCAGTTTACAAGTTAACCACCCGTTAGGGTTAACGTTTTATTGCTCGACTATGCCGCTGAAAATATCCGCCATTCGACTCCTGGCTTCAGCCGCCGTCGCAACCGTTTTGGGCCTGTCCGTGGGCGGGTGCTCCAATATCGGTGGCCGCGACACCACTGGCTCCATTGGCCAGGCGGGTGCGGTCGCTGGCGCCGGGACGGATTCGCGGAAATCCCTGGATGCCATGGCTGCCCACTACCGGGACAATCCGGGCGATACGAATGCTGCCATTGCCTATGCGAGCGCGTTGCGGGCGACCGACCAGCGCGCACAGGCTGTGGCCGTGCTCGAACAGGCGTCCATCCGAAATCCCAACAGCATGCCCCTGCTCGGTGCGTATGGCCGGGCGCTCGCCGATGCGGGCCAGTACCAGCAGGCGCTGGTCGCGCTCGATCACGCGCATACACCGGACGCTCCGGACTGGCGCATACTCAATGTGAAAGGCGCGGTGCTCGACCAGATGGGGCGTCACGCCGACGCGCAACGTCACTACGCCTCGGCGCTCAAGATCGTGCCGGATGAGCCCTCGGTGCTGTCGAACCTCGGCCTCTCCTATTTGCTGACCAAGGATCTGAAAAACGCCGAAATCACACTGCGGCGTGCGGTTGCTCAGCCAAACGCCGGACCGAAAGTCCGGCAGAACCTCGCGCTTGTTGTCGGCTTGCGTGGCCGCTTTGCGGAAGCGGAAAAAATCGCTACCGCGGACCTGCCTGAAAATGAAGCCAATGCCAACGTCGCATATCTGAGGCAGATGCTGGCGCAGAAGGGTGACTGGAAGAAGATGGGTCGCTCTTACGAGCCGGGACCCGGCGCCGGGACTTGAGCGCTATCAGCTGCAGGCGTCGCCGTTATAGACCGGCGCTGTGATGCGCGGGCTCATGTACATCTTGTCCGACAACGTAATGCCCGTTGCGGCGATGTGGCTCCACGCAGGAATATAGCCGGTGACGGGCTTGTACAGATAAGTCACCTCGGCGAGCACTAGCGACGAACTCGCAATAGCGATCTCCGTGGGAATGGTGATCGCCGATCCTTTTGATTTGGCCGTGCCGCCCACCGTTGCACTCCAGGCCACTGTCGCGTTTTTTGCGGCATCGATCTTGATGCAGGTCACGGTGGTCGTAAGATTGCCGGCTGAATAGGGGGAAATGATCGCGGTCGCCGCGTTCATGATGTTGGACATGCCGGGCGTGTCGATCGTTTGAACCTGCGATGTCAGGTTGGCGAGCGCGCCGGCTGTCAGGGTGACCTTGCGGTCCGCGGCCACGCCGTCGGAAATCTCCACGCAACCGATGTAGAGACCCAGCATCAACGGCGCGATAATGGCGAATTCGACCGCTGAGGATCCGCGCCGGTCGCGCGCAAGGCGGCCAAGGACGCGCGGGATACAAAATTTCATCGCGTTCATGGCGAACTGCCTCATTTGTACGGCTCGTTACGGAAGACCGCCGTCGCCACCAGCAAACGCTTGCCCCCGTTCAGATTGGCCAGGGCATTGCCAAGCACAAACGTATAAACGGGCCATTCGTAGTAGAGCGTCACAACTTCGATGGTGCCAACATCGCCTGGGCTGTAGTTCAACTTTGTATCGTCGAACACGCCATTGTTGACCGGCGGTGTGTTGGTGACCGACGCAAAATCCACATAAGTCTTGACGTCGACATAGACGCCGTTGGCGCAATCAAAGAGCCCATAGATGTGCTCACACACGTGGGTCTTGAAGTCGTCCTTGCTCCACCCTTGGGTTTGCGCCTGACCGGTCATGATCAAGCGCGCGGAGTCCTGCACCGCGGTTTCGAGGGTTTGTCCGGCAAAAAAGACCAGCGCCGTTTCCATGATGGCAAAGATCAAAGCCAGGAACGGAATGGCGACAAAAGCGAACTCAACCGCGACGGCGCCGTCCTGCTGACGCACAAAACGGCGTGCCAGCCGGGTTGGCAGAACCCTTAGGACACAAGCCGCAATCTTGCCTTGCGCGGAAATGGTCATGACAGGCGACTCGATTGCTGAACGGTGCCGAAACACCGCAATCCATAGCAAAGGCGCGTTGTCGATTTCTTGCCAATACGTATCGGAACCGCAGTAACGGCGTTAAGGAACTGCTAACCGTGCCGGGCGGGACGTTGACGCCTAGTGAGCCGGGGCTGTGCTTGCCTGCCCGTTGCGCGTGCCAGTCTGCGTGAGCGTGGCATTGAAGAATCCGGGTGAATCGCCCAGCGTAATCCGGCGCTCGCAGTTCGGCGCGCAGCTGTATGATTCGCGTTCGACGCCCTTGTAGACCGTCACGATATCGCCGGACTCCGCCCCCAATACTTGGACGGTCTTCTCCAAGACCACGCGGCCGGAGCGATCGAGCGCCAACAGATTGGTGGCGCCATATCCCTTCCCGGTGACAACCAGGATGCCTCCGCTTTGTAGCGTGGCATCGGCAATCAACGGGTTTCCGATGACTATCGTCGCTACTTTTTCAGGCAGATGCATAATCTGCGCCTGATCGACGTTGATCGAAAGCGTGTCGGCCCGGACCGGCGCCGCGCCAAGGATGCCGGCGGCCAGCAAAACCAGTGGCCACAAGCCTAACCGTTGCCTGCAAAGCCCCATCAAGGCTGCCATCCTGCTCTCCGCCACGCGTGATCGCGCGCCGCCGCGGCTCGGCGGAACACTATTGCTCAAGTTGACTGTAAATTGGTGAACGAAGTGCAAAGAAACCGCCGGGCTTCCTGAAGCAAAAGGCCTCATTGCCGAAACGGATACAGCATTTGGGCGCCGATGCTCTCCGGAAAACTCGTGTCGTCGACACCATAGGCATCAGGCAGGACATTTTTCGGCATGTAGTACGTTCCGAAAAGCAGATCCCAGATGGGAAATGTGCCCGCGAAATTCTTCGTGCCACCGCGATCAGCCGTGGTGTGGTGCCAGCGATGAAAGACCGGGCCGGCGATGACGTATCTGAATGGCCCAAGAGTCCAATTCAGGTTCGCATGCACAAATGCCGAACTTGCGGTGGTGAAGGGGCCGACGATCAACATGGCGTTGGGCGAGATACCGGCCAGCAGTAGGCCTACATCAACAAGCACAGTCCCCAGGAAGATGTTGAGCGGGTGAAATCGCGCGGCTGAAATCCAGTCCAGCTCTTTCGAGGAGTGATGCACCGCGTGATACTTCCAGCCGGCCGGGCGGTGAAAGGCGCGATGAATCCAGTACGTCAGGAAATCCGATACCACCACAAAGAATATCGCCTGCGCCCATAGCGGCATCACGGCCAGCGGTCCGAATCCATCATCATAGAAGTTGATCAGGGCTTCGGTGCCGTGAATATTGTAGAGATAAGCCGCCCCGGCGACCATCAAGCCGATGCGCACGAAGCGCGCGACCAGCGGAATCAAAAACCAATAGCAAATGTCGGTTACTATCTCCTGCTTGCGCCACCACGGGCGGCCGGGGTTGCAGGCCGACCAGTGCGTCAACATTCCGAACACGATGCCGAGCGCGATCGAAATCGGAATTAGCTTGAGGAGCGTCTCGCCGGCGACGTTCACGAAGGACAACATCTCAGCGAGCATGGTCAGCAATCCGCCATAAGAAACTCATCCGGTATCGGGGCGCCCGGTTAAGATGAGGTGTAAGATGCTTCCGCGCAGGAGTTCTTCTATTCATTCACGGCCAGCGTCGAAGATTATTCTAGCCACATGAAAGTATTTGCAAGTATTAAATTGATTTACGATTTAGTAACTCTGATAATATTTCAGTTATAATTTATTAACTACAGACCGTCACCAGCTAAGATCTTACAACTACCACTGTCTTTTCGACAATATTAACCCAGAGGCAAGACCTGACCACTACGTTTCCAGCGAGGGTCAATTGGTTGCCAGCGTTCGGCTGGCCACCATGACCAGCACCCCTCAAAGGGACGGCGTGGGACTGTCTGATGAAGAACTTGTTCGTTCGTTTCGTGAAGGATGAGTCGGCCGCGACCGCGATCGAATATGGACTCATCGCCGCAGGTATTTCGGTCGCCATCATCGCAGTCGTGAACGGGCTTGGCAGCAACTTGAACGCCAAGTTCAGCACAATTTCGACCCAGCTGAAGTAGCGGGGCATTGTGATTTAATTTCGGATGTCGGCGCGGGTTTGTGGGTCGCAGAGGATCCGGCGCTAACCGAACGGCAAGCTTGCGGAGCGTAGCTTGATGGCTGCGTATGTGGCGTGTGCGTAAGGTTGAGTAATCAATGACAGTAACCGACATAATCAGGCTCCTGCTTTTTCCGGCCCTGATGGCATTCGCGGCCTCAAGCGATCTCCTGACGATGACCATATCCAACCGGTTATCGCTCGCGCTCGCGGGCGGCTTTTTCGTGCTGACGTTGATCACCGGCATGACACTGCACGCCTTTGCCCTGCACCTCGCCGCTGCGGCGGTGGTGCTGGTGATTGCGTTTATATTCTTTGCGCAAGGGTGGATTGGCGGCGGCGATGCAAAGCTCGTGGCCGCGACTGCCTTGTGGTTTGGCTTCGATTATCTCATGGATTATTTGATCTACGCGTCGCTGTTCGGCGGCGCATTGACGCTGACATTGCTTCAGTTTCGGAAATTGCCATTGCCTGCGCCCCTTGCCCGCCAGGGTTGGATTGTCCGCTTGCACGAGACTGGCGCTGGCGTGCCCTATGGCATCGCACTCGCCGCAGCGGCGCTCGCTGTCTACCCAAAGACAGGTTGGATGCCGGCTTAAAGCGTTGGTTGGCGCCCGCCGTTACCGACGCAACACAATATTAACTCGATTTAGATACCGCTCCTTAACCATACCTTGACCTTTAGCTGTTGAAATCCGTGTAAGCGGCCGCATGCGCGGCCATGTGGTTTTACGCGGCCGAGCCGGCCGCACTGTCATGGTGAGAGTGAGCGTATGAAAGCCGCACGAGTCGTAGTGCTGACGGTCGCCGTAGCAGCGGGTGGCGTTGCTGCGCTGCTTGCTGGCCGATCGGAGAAACCGCCGGCGCCGAGAGTCGAGGCACCGAAGGCCGACACCGTCGACATTCTGGTCGCCAAATCTGACCTCCCTCGGGGACAAACAATTTCGCCAGCGGATGTCTTTTGGCAGGCTTGGCCGGCGAGCACCGCCAGCGGCAATTTCATCCGCAAGAACGATCAACCAAAGGCCGTCGAACAAATGACGGGCATGATCGTGCGCGCGCCCTTCGTAGCCGGCGAACCAATTCGTGAACCAAAACTGGTCAATGCCAAGGGCTCGGGGTTCATGGCCGCGATTCTTCCGTCCGGCATGCGCGCCATTTCAACGCAGATTTCGCCGGAAACCGGGGCTGGTGGGTTCATTCTGCCGAATGATCGCGTCGACGTCATCATGACCCCGCGCAACCGCGATTCCGAAAAAGGTGGCGGTACCACGGAAACCATTCTTCGCAATGTGCGCGTCCTGGCGATTGATCAAACGGTTGAGGAAAAGAACGGCCAGAAGGTCGTGGTCGGCAAGACTGCGACCCTCGAGCTTTCCTCGAGCCAGGCGGAAACGCTGGCGCTTTCACAGCAGCTTGGCTTGCTGTCGCTGGCGCTGCGCAGCATCGCCGATGGCTCGCGCGAAGAGACCAATACTGACGATTCCGATTCGCGCCGCAACATCAATGTTGTCCGATTTGGCGTGAGCACTGCGACCACACCACGTTGATCGATTGGGGGATGAAGGGGACATGGCGACCAAGACATTGACCCACACCGCTGCGCTCGGGGCACTCCTCGTCTTTGGCGGCTTGGCGCCGGCGTCTCAGGCGATTGCCGCCGAGGCATCATCGCGTGTGCCCGTGATTCAAGTCGCGGCCAGCGAAACAACCTCACGGTCGATTCCACTCGGAATTGGCAAATCAGTCGCTATCGATCTGCCCACAGACATCAAAGACGTACTGGTCGCAGACCCCAAAGTCGCAAATGCCGTTATTCGCTCATCACGGCGCGTCTACATGATCGGTGTGACCGTCGGCCAGACCAATATTTTCTTCTTTGACGCTGACGGAAAGCAAATTGCCGGTTTCGATATTGCCGTCACACGCGATCTTAACGGGGTGCGCGCCGCACTTAAGCAGACAATGCCCGACGCCGATATTCACATTGAAGGTGTAGGCGAGGGCGTGGTGCTTTCCGGAAGCGCCGCAAGCCCGGCGGAATCCCAGCAGGCCTATGATCTCGCAACACGGCTGGTTGGTGACGGTAACAAAGTCGTCAACAGCATTGCCGTGCGCGGCCGCGATCAGGTCATGCTCAAGGTAACAGTCGCCGAAGTGAGGCGCGACATCATCAAGCAGCTCGGCATCGATCTGTCCGGCAGCTTCAACTACGGCACGGCCGTGGTGAACTTCAACACCAGCAATCCGTTCTCAACAACCGGCCAGCCGATCAGCGACACGTTTCTGCGGGGTCAGTTCAACAGCGTTGCCGCAACTTTACGTGCCATGGATCGCGCCGGCGTCATCCGCACACTGGCTGAACCGAATCTGACCGCAATATCCGGCGAGACCGCAACATTCATTGCTGGCGGCGAATTCCCTATCCCGAACGGACTGTCCTGCGACACGACCCGTTCACCGCCGATTTGCCAACCCCAGATCACGTTCAAAAAATTCGGCGTCAGCCTTGTCTTCACGCCGGTCGTGCTCTCGGAAGGCCGCATCAGCCTGAAGGTCATGACCGAAGTGTCCGACCTCTCGACCGAAAATGCCATGACGCTCCAGGTCACCGGCTCTCAGACATCGCTGACCGTACCCTCGATCCAGACACGTCGCGCGGAAACGACCGTCGAAATTCCATCTGGTGGCGCGCTGGCTCTGGCCGGCATGATCCAGGAACAGACGAAGCAGTCGATCAACGGGCTTCCTGGTCTCATGACGATTCCCATTCTCGGCACGCTGTTCAGAAGCCGCGACTACGTGAACCACCAGTCCGAATTGATGGTTCTGGTTACCCCGTACGTGGTGCGTGCGGTGGCGCAAAAACAACTTTCACGTCCGGATGACGGCTTCGCTGATCCGAGCGATCCGAAGTCGGCTCTGCTTGGCCAATTGAATCGCATCTACGGCAGTGCGGGCAAAACCGAAGCGCAGCCCGCCGGCGACTATCACGGCAAATACGGATTTATCCTCGATTGAGCGGCGGAGAGAATGAATGAAGGCGATGCATAGGGCAGTGGCGCAACGCCGCACTCGATCGGCTCTGCGCCTGGTGGCAGCAGGCAGCCTCGCGATTTTGTTGGCTGGTTGTTACTACCAGACTGAAGCCCAGCAAAACGCGTATCCGACCGACTATCGCGTGCGGCACCCGATCACGGTGCACGAGGGCGTGCAAAGCGTCGAGGTCTTGATCGGCCGCAACCGCGGTGGCCTTACACCAAGCCAGCGGGCCGATGTGCTCGCCTTCGCGCAAGCGTGGCGGCACGAAGCAGGAAGTGGCATCATCATGGACGAGCCGCACGGCGGCCCCACGGACCACGCCGCGGCGGACGCGATACGCGAAATTCGCTCAATTTTCGGCGCCATCGGCGTTCCGACCGGCGCGATTTACGTGCGACGCTACAAACCGTCGCGATCCGCGCTCGCGAGCATCAAGCTCAACTATTCGAAACTCGTCGCGGAGGCGGGTCCGTGCGGGCAATGGCCGCGCGATATCGGACCTTCCTACGAATCCGGCTTTGCGGAAAACCAGCCCTACTGGAATCTTGGCTGTGCCTCGCAACGCAATCTGGCTTCCATGGTCGATAACCCGGCCGATCTCGTTCAGCCGCGGGGTGAAATCCCGGCCTGGGCGCCGCGCCGGAACGCTGCAGTCGACCATTGGCGAAAAGGCGAAAACCCGTCCGGCAATTACGTTGGATTTGACGTCGGCAAAATCACCGATATAGGCAGATGATCAAGAACGCTCAGCAAGTTGCAGTCGCCACACCCGCGCCGATGCCGGCCGCGGCGACCGATGCCGCCGCCGACACGCACATCGCGCCGGCACCGCGCATTTCAGTGCAGGCTTTTTGCGAGACGGTCGAAACCGCTGCCGCTGTCCAGGCGGCCGGCGATGACCGCCGGCTGGCGAAAGCGCATGTGAAAATACAGATGGGCGGCATTGCTGCCGCCACTGAAGCATACAACAACTCACCGACGCCGAACGTCATCGTGATCGAGACCGATGCGCGCGCCGCCGACATCCTCGGCGGCCTCGACAAACTGGCGGAAGTTTGTGACGCCGGCACGCGCGTAATTGTCATGGGGCGAGTCAATGACGTCACCCTTTATCGCGAAATGACGCGACGCGGTGTCAGCGAATATCTGATCACGCCGGTTGGGCCTCTCGATGTCGTGCGGGCCATCAGCAGTCTGTTTTCGGCGCCCGATGCCAAGCCGGTCGGCCGGATCGTCGCCGTGGTCGGCGCCAAGGGCGGCGTGGGCGCTTCAACGGTTGCACACAACATTGCCTGGGCGATCGGACGCGACCTCGCGCTTGATTCCGTCGTGGCCGATCTCGATCTGGCATTCGGAACGGCCGGCCTCGACTATAATCAGGATCCTCCGCAGGGCATCGCCGACGCCGCGTTTTCACCAGATCGTGTCGATACCGCGTTTGTCGATCGGCTGCTGTCGAAATGCACAGATCACCTCAGTCTTCTGGCCGCGCCCGCCACACTTGAGCGCGTCTACGACTTTGGCGCCGATGCCTTCGATTCGATCCTGGATTCGCTGCGTGCCTCCATTCCCTGCGTCGTCCTCGACGTTCCGCATCAATGGCTCGGATGGACCCGGCGATTGCTGATCAGCGCCGACGATATTCTGGTGGTTGCCGGGCCCGATCTCGCAAATCTGCGTAACGCAAAGAACCTGGTCGACCTGCTGCGCACGTCGCGTCCGAACGATCACCGGCCGCACTACTGCCTCAACCAGGTCGGCATCCCGAAGCGCCCCGAAATCACGCCGGCCGACTTCGCAAAGGCGCTGGAAAGCGACCCGTTGGCGGTCATCCCGTTCGAGCCGGCTCTTTTCGGCTCTGCGGCCAACAACGGCCAGATGATTGCTGAAGTGTCAGCGAACCACAAAACGGCGGAGATGTTCCGCCAGATGGCTCAGGCGCTGACCGGCCGCGCGGAAGCCAAGCGGGCCCGTGGCGGCCTGCTGTCGCCGATCCTTTCAAAGCTGATGAAACGTACGGGCTAAAAACAGTTGGGAGTGTGTCGCCTTGTTCGGTAAGCGTAGCGCAACCTCGGAAGCCCGCGCTCTAGAACCCGCTCCCGCGCCGCAATCGGCGCCGGGTCCGGCCGCTTCGCCGGCATTCGCGCCCGAGTCACCCGCCTCAGCCGCGGCGGCCCCGGTGGAGACCGGCCGCACACCGTTCCCCTCGGACGGCCTCGGCGCGCCACTGGT
>Ga0265325_10000395_pt1 | contig 30923 bp, 25 predicted proteins | sample 41420metaG_FD_202090 | JGI IMG/M metagenome (GOLD analysis project Ga0265325, IMG submission 202090) | Rhizosphere microbial communities from Carex aquatilis grown in University of Washington, Seatle, WA, United States - 4-14-20 metaG | ecosystem: Host-associated > Plants > Roots > Rhizosphere... | reverse complement strand
ATACTGGTTGTTTTGTTGGTTCGTCTGATTCTGCAACGACTGCTGTTGTGCCTGGTACTGTGCGTCCACGCTTCCCGCATTCAAACTCATACCTGGCGGGGGACCATTGCTGGTGTTAGGGACAACAAATCCTTGACTTCCCATACTGCTGCCATAATTGCCTCCGGACCCGCCTGTGTAGGATCCAGAAGAAAAGTTCGACGCGGCTCCGCCTCCGCCACTGCCAGGCAGGCCACTGCCGGCCGGAGCGCCGCCACCAGTCTGACCACCGCCGTTGGCAGACGTGTCATCCCATGCATTTACCGGTACCTCCTGCAATCCAACGGGGTCGGTTGCGTTGGTCGGTTCATTCGCGGCATACCGCCGAATGTTTGTGTCGGTGCCCAACGTCCCCAGCGGATCGTTCGACAGGAATTGCCCCGTCGAAGGATCGTAGTTGCGATAGCGCATATCAAACGTACCGCTGGCGTCGCTGGTCACCCCGAATTGGCCCACAAACGTGAATGGGTTGTTCAATTGAGGCGTCCCAATCACGGTGGTCTCGCCAAAGGGAAGATAACTATACTGGTTGACGTAAATGCCGGAAGCGTTGGTGATTCCCACCGCGTCGCCGATAGCGTCGAAATCGTAAAATGCCGCCGAATTCCCTGCGTCGACCTGGCTGACCAGGCCCAGCCCTTGTGTGTAATGCGCGATCAGGTGGCCGCTGCCGTCGTACTGGCTTGCCACATTACCACCGTCGATCAGGCTTTGCGTGGTCACCCCGTTGACTGTCGCCGAAAACCGGTTTCCCAAGGGATCATAGGCGTACGTGGCTGTCACACCTGGCCCGCTCACGCCGGTCAGGCGGCTCTCTTGATCGTAGCTGTAGTTCGTGGTGCCGCTCCCGTCGGTCTTCGAAATCAAATTGCCGTCGGCATCGTATTGGTAGGTCGTTCCGCCCACGGCCGCGTACTCGTTGAGATTGTTCACCGTATAGGGGTTGGTCACGCCGTTGACGGTCTCCGTCAGCCGATTTCCGGCGGGATCGTACGAGTATTGGATGCTCAGACCAGTCGTGTTGATCGACGTGAGCTGGCTGTCGGCATCATAGCCATAGGTTGTGGTAACATCGCCAGTGGTCATAGTCACGACGCGGCCCAGCGCGTCGTAGGTGTAGTCGTACTGGGAATTGACAGTCACATGGTCGGGGGCCAGATTGACAAGGGTCAGCAGGTTGCCGTCGGCGTCGTACTGGTACGTGGTCCGCGTGCCGTTGCCCAGGTCTTTTTGAATCAGTCTACCAACCAGGTCGTAACCATACTGCACGATCATGGCGCCGCCGCCATCGGTGAGCTCCGCAAGCCGTCCCACCGCGTCGTACTGGTAGTTGATGGTGAAGCCGCTCTGATCGACACTTTGCGTGCGTTTGCCGACCGAGTTGTAGCTGAATTGGAGGAACTGGCCGTTGGGGTAGTCGATTTCGGTGACCAGATCGGAATTGGCGGGGTTGGTGTGCTTCAGAGTGATCGTGCCGCTGGCGTCTGTCGCGGTGAGCATGTTGCCGTGGGCGTCATAAGTGTACGTTTGCTTGCTGCCGTCGGCGAAGTCCCTTTCGACGACCTGTCCGGCCGTATTGTACACGTAGTTGATGGCGTTGCCGCGACGGTTGACGGCCTGCGTCAGATCGCCCAGCGGGTCATAGCTGAATTGTGTAAGGCTGGCGTTGGGGTAGGTGATCGACAGCAAGTTGCCGCGTCCATCGCGTTGGTACGAGGTGGCATTTCCCAGGGCGTCGGTATAGCTGGTGAGACGGCCCGCCGAATCGTAGGAGTAGTCGTCGGTCCTTCCGAGCGGGTCGGTGATGCTGGTGACATCACCCAGCGAGTCCGTGGTATACGTGAACGTGTTGCCCAAGGGGCCATTGACCTGCTTCAGCTTGAAGTCAGCGCCGTAAGTGAAGGCGGTGACGGCGCCGAGCGGATCAATTGTTTCGCTGATCATACCTTGGTCGTTAAGGAGCGTCGTGCGCGTGGCGCCGCTGGCGTCTGTGACGCTGATGCCGCCGGCGCCGGGGTAGCTGAAGGTCAGGGCCTCCTGGTTGTTGTCGCGGCGCTCACTTGTCGGCCGGCCCTCCGAGTCGTAGCCGAAGAAGACGTGGGTGCCGTCGCCGTAGGCGATGGACGCCAGAGAGTTCTCCGACGGCGCCCCCTGGCCGGTGACATAAGAATAGGTGGTCGTGCCGTTTTGATCGGTATACATTAGCAAGTGCTGGCCCGTGGCGTCGTAAGTGTAGGTGCCGACGCGGCCGGAGGAATCTTGAACCTGAGTGAGCAGCCCGTTGGTGTAGCTGAAGCTCAAGAAAGAGCCGTTGGCGTGGGTCAGCTTCGTCAGCAATCCCGAGGTGTAAGTGGCGGTGATTCGGTTGCGGTTGCTGTCCTGGACGTAGTTGAGGGTGCCGTCGGCGTTGAAGGCGGTGATGTCGCCATTCGGCTCAAGTAGCTCGTAGCCGCCCGCTGCAATCGAGGTCAACGTGCCGTGGTCGCCGACAGCCGCCTGGAAGCTTCCGTCGGCGCGAAGGCCAAAGGTGCGAGGGACTCCGGCTTCGTCGATCGACACGTTTCCTTGCGCGTCGGTGAAGGCGCTGACGTTCCAGTTGCTCACCCAGCCTCGGCCCAGCGTACCCATCTGGTAGCGGCCGGAGATCGACTGCAAGAACTGCCGCTGGAACGTCAGGGCCAATCCCGGCGTCGGCAGTGAGGCATCGACAACATTATTCAGGCTGCGACCCGAGAACGCGTCGTTGGCTTTGTTGACCTCATAGGCCGCCAGCCGCGCGACATCGCTGGTTGGCTCACCGATTTGGCCCAGGTACGTGGCGTCGGCATCCAAGGCGGCCTGGTACGAGGCAACCGTATCTCCGACGTTGGCGACGAAGTTGGCGAAAACCGCGTTCCAGGCGTCGGCGGAAATATAGCCTGGCCGCAAGCCGTCCTTGAGCGACGGCCAGTCGATCGGATCGGTGCTGCTCGTGTCGAGTTGTTCGACGACAAAGGTGATCGGTGGGCGCGAAAAATCCCATTGGCTGTGCAGCCAGCCACCGTAGTAAACCGGCACGGTGACCGTTTCGCCTGGCTGCAGTATGCCGGGCGTAGCGCCACTGGCGAGAAACTGCACCTCTTGGCTGTAGCCGGCGGGGTTGGTATCGGTGTAAAAACCGTCTGTTACCAGCGTTGGGTCGAGAGTCAAGAATGCTCCCTCCAGGCCTTTTTGAAATGCGGTCACGACCAAGAGCGGCGCGGGCATCGCGGCATTGCCGTCGTTGCTGTACTTAACGTAAATCGTCGAGGAGATGTGGTAGCCAACCGGGTTGGGGACGATTACTTCCGTGTGCAATACAGCCACGCCTCCATCGACGACTTTGAACGTCGTCGGCACGGTGACGCTGTATCCGTTTTTGTCGGTGATCCGGACCGAATAGTCTCCGGCCGGGAGGATGTGTGCCGGCAGTGTGGCGGCGACGATCGGCAGACCCGTGGAATCGAGAGCGGCGGTGGAGTAAATCGGAATGGGCGCAGCGGGAAACGCGATGCCTCCGCTGCCGATGAATTGAAGGGTGGGTTGGTTGTCGATGTTGCTCACGCCCGGGCCGCTTTGCGGCGCCTGCTGCGAAACCAGAAAGGCGCCGGTGAATTTCAATGTGGTGTCGAAGCCATTGCCCGCGGTCGTCGGCGTCATCCCGGTGACAATAAAGGGGGCACTTTGCGCCGCGAGGGAATAGGTGCCGTCGGCCTGGACGAAATCGTCGTAGGCGAGCACGTAATAAGTACCGGGCCTGGCCACGACCACCAGCGACTGGTTCGACGTCGCGGCAACCACCGATCGCGAGTCGTACACGTCGCGCGTCGGCGGCGCCCCGGCCTTGAAGTAAAGTTCATTGTGGTCTGCCGCGTTGGGATCCATGAAAGATATCTGCAACACGGTGGCGTTGGTCACGGTGATCGTGAACAATTGGGCCTGGCCGCTGCCGTTCAAGTTACCCTGAAAGGGAGTGCCGATCGTCAGGTTGGCCTGCGGAGTCTGGTTCACCTCAAACGCATACGCCCCCGTCGCGTTATGGACAGTCAGCACGTAATTGCCCGACGACGGCAGCGTGATCAGACTTGAGCTTGTCGCCGAGTTGCTGAAAGCCGTGAAGCCATTCGGCCCAGTGAGGTCGAACTCGATCGCTGGATTGGCGTTGGCGATGAGGTTGAACTGAACCTGCGTATTGGCCGCGGCCGAAAAGGTCCAGTTGTCGACGCTGGCATCCGAATCCAAGGCCCCATGGACCATCCGATTGACCGGCAGCGTGAATTGGTGCAAGGTGACGTCGACGGCGTCGATCACATAATCACCGCTCGCGCTCACTAGTGCTTGAGGGGCTTGCACGAGGATGTGGTACGCGCCCAGTGCCGGCAACGCGACTCCTTGCAGCACCACGTCGGTACCTGGTTGGCTCGTGCTCGCCGTGGCAAGCACGTTTCCCTTGGAATCGGTCAATGAAACCTGCGCGTCGTCCAGCGTCGGGGGCCATGGGCTCATCGAACCCTGGCTTCCCGTACTTACCGTGATCGTCACCCCCTGGCCGGCCTGACCGAGAAAAGTCCAATCGTTGACCAGACTGGCGGCACCAATCGCACCGGATGTGGCAGCATTGAATCTGAGTGGGCCTCCGGTGCCCGGAACGGGGTGCTTGATCGTACCACCATTGGTCGCCGAGATGGAGCCACCTTTGCTCTCGAAATCGGTCAGATTCGAAACGTCGACGATGCTGCCGGCGCCGTCGCTGGCCAGCGCCACGGCCCCGCCGCGGATATCGGTCAGCGTCGGCAGGTTAACGGCGCCGCCGGCGAACGCGAAAATGCGTACGTTCGTTTCACCACTGAGATCAACCGTGAGGCCGGCAAGCTTTGGAAGCGAAAGGGTGCTTCCCGCGTCGGTCGCCTGGAAGATTGCGGTGGCGCCTGCGGCGCAAGTGGCGCTCGTCACTTGGGGCGCGGATACCGCCGCCCCGCCACTGACGAATACTCTCGAGGACGCGATGGTTGTCAGTTGATTCAGCGCGAGATTTTCGAGCGAGCCGTCGATATTCAAGCTGGACCGCGTCAGACTGCTGAGGTTGGCCGCGTCGAATGTGCCACCGCCATCGAGAGTCAGATCCGCGTCGCTCATCTCGCTGAGTTTGCCTGCGAGAATGTTCGCGCCGTTGTGGGCCGCAATCGTGGATGCCGTGGCGGTCGTCAATGCCGACAGGTCGATGGCGCTATTGGGGTCGCTGGCCTGAAAGCTTGTAAATCCCGTCGTGACCTGCGTCAGCTTGCTCATATTCACCAGGCCGCCGGCCGTGACCACCACATCCGCGCCGTCGAGTGCCGTCAGATTCGGCAGGTTTACCTGAGATCCGTTGTCATCGGCCTCGATGGTACTCGACCCGCCAAGGACCGCACCCGCCGGACCAATCTGCTGCGCCGAGTCACTGATTGCCGAGTTACCACCGACGTTGCTTGCGCTTGTGTAACTGGTCAGGTTGGGTAAATCGAAAACCGCCCCCTGCGCTGCCATCAGGCCGGCCCCGGACGCCGTGGTCGTGCCGCCAGCCAGTAACGTGACCCCAGCACCTGTCGCGGTGAGCGAGCCACCATCGATGGACAGGGGGCCGCTGAGGGTCGAGTCGGCGGCCACGGTCAACGAACCTCCGGCGATCGAGAGCGTGTCGTTTGCTGAGGTCGTAAGGCTCAGCACCGATTCAGCATCGCCCGATTGGATGGTGATCGTCGCCGTAGAAGCCGTGTTGATCACGACATTGTCGCTAGGCCCCGGCACGGCGCCGCCGACCCAGTTGTTTGGGTCGTCCCAGTTGCCGCCGTTGGGATTGTTCCAGTTGATCGAAAGCAACCGGCGCTCTTCCAGGCCTTCGAAACCGCGCGCCGCGCGGTGGTGGGCGGCGCGGCGCGCCGAGGGATGGCGGCGACGGCCGCGGGCGGGGCGAGCGCCGGTAAGCCACTGTCTCAATGAGAAGCGATTCATAGGGGTTGATCTCCGCTGCATATTCCTCCGGCACCGCGTGCGGCAATTCCGTCGCGACGCGAGCCACGGTTCCGGCTATTGACGAAAAAGTGATCCTTGATCCTCGCGGGTACCCAACGCCGCGACAGCGATCATGCTAGGTTGGCGCATTTGAGAACGCAAGAATTTTATTTGATGGTCCGAAAAACACCCTTGGCCGCTGTTTTTACCATGGGCGAACGCGCCCGGCTTCGTCTCCTGACAAACGGGGTCTTGGTCCAACATATAAGCGGACTGCCTCGTTCGAATGGGGCATTCCGCGTAAACAAAAATGGAGATATCGCCCAAGATGGCCGGCAGCCACCGATAGCGCGGTTCATCTCAAGCGTTGCTCCGAGCCGTTAAGGCGCCTCGGCCCGTCACGGTTAACTCCGTGCCAGAATGCCGTTTGACGATCGGCAGGTCCACCTTCTAAGATGAGCCGTGTCATGACGATCCACACCACCACTTCCGCCCGGCAGTTGATCCGGGTCGGTCATAGCCCCGACCCGGACGATGCCTTCATGTTCCACGCGCTGGCCAACGGTAAGCTCGATACCGGGGCCTACCAGTTTACCCATGAACTGGTCGATATCGAGACGCTCAACCAGCGGGCGTTTTCCGGCGAGTTGGAGCTCACGGCCGTCAGCCTGCACGCCTACGCGTATCTCACCGACAAGTACGCGCTTTGCCCCTGCGGCGCCAGTATGGGCGACCGGTACGGCCCCATGGTTGTCGCTCGGGGGAAACGGTCGCTCGACGAGCTGCGCGGCGTTTCGATTGCCGTACCCGGCAAGCTGACCACCGCCTACCTGGCGCTGCGGCTTTGCCTGGCGGTCAATTTCGCCCATGTGCTGGTCCCTTTCGACCGCATCCTCGACGCGGTCGTGGAGGGCCAATGGGAGGGGAAGCCCGTCGACGCCGGGTTGATCATCCACGAGGGCCAGCTTACCTATGGCCAGCGCGACCTCGAGTTGTGCGTAGATACGGGCCAATGGTGGTTCGACCAGACCGGCCTGCCGCTGCCGCTGGGTGCCAACGCGATCCGCAAGGATCTGGGCCCTACAGTGATGCGTGACGTGAACCGTCTGTTGCGCCAGAGCATCCGTTACGGTCTGGAACACCGCGACGAGGCGCTCGATTACGCCCTGCGCTACGGCCGCGACCTCGACCGCCGCCAGGCCGACCGCTTTGTGGGTATGTATGTCAACGATTGGACACTCGACTTTGGCCCGCGCGGGCGTGAAGCGGTCACTGAGCTCCTAGCTCGCGGCCATGCGGCCGGCGTGATTCCGCGATCGGTGCGGCCCGAATTCATCGATTAGATGCCGCCGACCAAGCCATCGACGCCACCGGCGCCTCCGCCCCAACATTCATGGCTGCCGTTGGTGCTGGTGTTTGGTCTGCTGGCATTCGTGCTGGCGATGTCGTTCATGCTGGCGGGTATCGAGCTCACTCTGGCCATCGTCGCGATCGTCATCTTGCTTGGCGCTGCGGCCGCCTTTCATTACGTCGTGTGGGGCTGGTGGCTGAGCCGCTACATCCGGGAAGACGTCGAGGCGGAAAAGCGTGATGTCGAGACAACGGACGAGGAGAACCACAAACGACTCAGATGACACGACCGTAGGTTCGCTGGTACTCTTCAACGTGCAGTTTTCTTTGCGTGTTCTGGGAACTCATGTAACGCACGGTGCCGAAAACAGGGCGTTCCGGTCCCCAGGGTCGATCGTACCGGCCTAGGACCCAGAAAATGCCGGAATACGAATTCGGATTGCGCCCGTCGAGGGCGTAACGGTTGTTGAGTTCAATCATGATCTCGAGCGCTTCGCGGGGTGACGCGGTCCATTCGAGAATTTTCTTACCCCACAACATCCGCAGGTAGTTGTGAATGCGGCCTTCGCGGACGAGTTGCGTTTGGGCGGCGTTCCAGAGCGGATCGTGGGTCGCGGCCGCGGCGAGCTCGTCGATTGAATAGACGTACTCGCGGCGGTCGCGAGCATGTTTCTCGAGCGTCGCCCGCGCCCAGTCCGGCAACGACTCAAAGTGGTCGTAGTCATCGCGATGCGATGTCAGGTTGTAGCCTAGTTCCCGCCAGGTGACGAATTGGTCGAGCCACGCCTCGGCCCCCGGACTCGCGCCCCACCAACCTTCGCGTTTGCCGCTGGCGCTCTTCGCCAATCGATCAGGCATCCATCGCTCCCGCGCCATCAGTTGGTGAAACAGTTCGTGCGGCGAGATTTGACCGAAGTGCAAATACGGCGATAAGCCGCTACGCGCATCGTGGTCCGGCTCATTCGCATTGTCGGCGTAGTGCGCGAGGTGTCGTCGGAGGAATCGGCGCAGGCGTTGCCGCGCAGTTGCCGGACCACCGCGCTGCTCGACGGCACCAACTGAGTGATCAATCGGCATCGCCGCGAGTTCCGCGACGTCGCCAGATAGTAATTTCTTCGAGGCCGGCGGCCAGCGACGGGTGATCTCGGCAGGCAGCGTTTTCAATACCGGTAGCTTCACCCCAGCCAATGGGTCCGGCTGAGGTACCTGAGCGAGATGCGGCAACAGCACTTTCTGCAAGTAGGTACGGAACGAAAACGCCGTCGTAAAGACCCGTTCGGTCGAATGAAGCGGCAACAAACCGTTGGCGTCGACCTGTTCCAGCTTCACCGACAATCGGCGCGCGACCGCCGACACCATACGCGGTAGAAAGAACGACGGAAAATCATCGGTCACGACAACGCACGCTCGATCGGCCAACGCGGCGAGCAGGCCGCGACCGGCATTCACACTTGGCTCGACATATGGAAAGTACGATACGCCTTGTTTCTTCATCGCCGCAATGCGGGCGGCATTGTCCGCCATGCCGTCGATGACAAAGCGATGAATCCGGTCGCTGGCCCAACGATAACCGATGCGCAGCGGCTCGAAGACCACGAGCGGTTTGCGCAGCTCGGTCGCCCACTCAACCGCTCGCTGTAAACTGAAGTTCCACTCCGTCCGTCGAAAGGCGATCATCCAGTACAAGACAAACTCGCCATCAGCTCGGACAACTTCCTGGTTGCAAGCTCGGATACGAGAAGCCGGGACCATGGATTGAGAATTCCTTTACCGCCGCAGCGCATGCTGTGGAACGGGGCGCAAGCCCCAGACGATTCCCAGCCATTGCAAACCGACGAGCACATAATAAGTTGCATCGATTTCCCACCAAAAGAACCCCTGGCGGGCGGACGACGGGTAGTGATGATGGTTATTGTGCCAGCCTTCTCCCAGCGTAAGCATCGCGACGAACATGTTGTTGCGGCTATCGTCGGCCGTGGCAAATCGCCGACTGCCGAATAGGTGCGCCAGCGAGTTGACGGAGTACGTCGCGTGGTAGAGAGTCACGGTCGACAGGAAGAAACCCCAAACGAGGAGCTGCGGTCCATCCGTCCTCAGGCCGGGCATCAGCGCGTGAAGCAGCTCGCCAAGTCCGTAGACCGTCGCCGCAAAAAGGAGAGCAACCAGGGGCGCGCAGCGATCGAGCCAGCGCAATTCAGGGAACTTCAGCCAGTCGCGGATCAGGCCAGCTCGCAATTCGTTATTGCGCGGAGTAAGAAACCAGCCCATGTGTGCCCAGATAAAGCCATGCACGTGGGGCGAATGCACGTCACCTTCGCGGTCAGAGCTGCGATGATGTTCGCGGTGGTGAGCGGCCCACCAAAGCGGCCCCTTCTGTAGCGCCAAGCACCCCAGCACTCCGCCGACGAATTGAAACCAGCGGGATGTCTTGAATGCCCGATGTGAAAAATACCGGTGATAGAAAGCTGTCAGCCCAAACGCTCGCGAAAGATACAATAGCGCAGCGAGACCCACCGCTGTCCAACTCCAGCCGACCCACAACACGGCCAGGCAGCCGGCGTGCATCAAAACCAGCGCGCCAAGCCGCAACCAATCGGGCCTGTCGCGCTGGTCGGGCGTCGACGATCGCTGATTGGAGGTACCATCGAAAGATGGGACTGCCCGTGTGAACGACTCGGAGGTCATGAATTCATTCTCCAGATGGCGAAATTCAGCAAAGCAGCGAAAGTGGACCAGGCAAGATATGGTGTGAGAAGCAGGGCCGCGGCCATGGACTCGCGCCAAAACGCGAGGGCCGTTACGGTAATTGCCAACCACAGGACGATGATTTCAGCGAATGCCAGTCCAGGGCTCTGCATGCCAAAAAAAATCGCGGACCATCCGACATTTAGCGCGAGTTGCGCGCCGAACCATCCAAACGATGCGCGCACGCAGGGCCAACCCGCGCGTCGCCACACGAGCCAGGCAGAGACCGCCATCAGGAAGTACAATCCCGTCCAAACCGGGCCAAAGAGCCAATCCGGCGGCGTCCACGCCGGCTTGGCAAGCGTCTGGTACCAATCGCCGACGGATGTCGCCGTCACCGCTGCCCCGATTCCCGCCGCGGAGAAGCAGACGGCAATCAGGCCCGACAACCATGCGAGCTGACGAATAGGCGATGGTCGCCAGGCCATGGACCGTTCCGCCGACAGCGGGCCGCCCCTCCTTACGATGCCCCGCAGCATGCCAGCGAAGACAATCTGGTGCAGCGGATAAACGAGATACCAATAAACCAGACCGGCCAAACCGACCGGATCGAATTCCGCCGTCTGACGAACGCGTGACCCGATCCCGCTCGGCTCGACTTCGAATTCGAGCCACGCACGGCCCGGCAAGCGCATCTCGGCAAACAATCGCAACCGCCGGTTCAGCTCGAATGCTTCGACGCGCCAGCAATCGACGGTATCACCGACATTGAGTTCGATCGGATCGCGGCGCCCGCGGCGCAGGCCAACGCCGCCGAAGAGCAGGTCTAACCAGCCGCGGACTCGCCACAACCAGTCACAGCAGTACCAGCCCGTGCCCCCTCCGATGCGCTGAATCGGCGCGAACGCGATGGGGGGTGGGACTGGCGATATGACAGACCGCGAATCGACAAGCCGGGTCCCGAACCGCACGCCACCCCAGCGTCGAGGCCGGCCCGCCGATGAAAGCGCGTCGGACCAGCGCGTCGTCGCCAATTCTTTGTCTTCGTTCACCAGGGCGCGAGCGATCGCATCACGGACACCTCGCGGTCGGATGGCGAACGCTTCCAGCGCACGGGTGTTTGTCACCAAAGTCGGATTGCGCAGGCTCTCGACGAGTTTCCGGCCGATACGGGCGTAGACCGGCGTGACCAGGCCGAGCCACAAGCTCGACAACCATGGCGACAGAAACGGAACTGGAATCATCCAACGTCTCAACCCGCGTTGTCGCGCGTACTCCTGCATGATCTGGCCGTAGGAAACCTGATCAGGACCACCAATTTCGAAAACCTCACTCGGGCCAAAGGGCAGTTCTACGGCGGCAATCAGGTAGCTGAGCAAATCTTCAATGGCAATCGGCTGCGAAGGAGTCTCAACCCATTTCGGACACAACATCACCGGCAGCTTTTGAACCAGAGCCCGAATCAATTCGAACGATAGGCTGCCGGAACCAATCACAATCGAGGCGCGAAACTCAATCACGATTGCCTGGGACTCGCGTAAAATCTTGCCGACCTCCTGCCTGCTCCGCAAATGCTTGGACAATTGCCGTTCTTTCTCGCCCAGGCCTCCGAGGTAGATGATGCGCCGCACGCCGCTCTGCCGTGCCGCTTCCGCGAAGTTCCGCGCCGCCGTGCGATCTTCGTGCTCGAAATCCTTTCCGGTCCCCATGGAGTGAATCAGGTAGAACGCGGTATCGACACCCTTCAATGCCGCGGAAAGGCCCTCCCCTTGCAATACGTCGCCCGCCACGACCTCGGTACACGGGCCGACTCGCGGCCGCAGATACTCCGGCCGGCGGGCGAGGCAGCGGACGCTCGCCCCACGTTGTTCGAGCAATGGAATCAAGCGTCCGCCGACGTAACCCGTGCCGCCGGTGACCATGATTCGCGAACCGGCGAACGGCTGAAGGCCAGCGGCTTTGGGCGCGCAAGCGACCCGAATCGCGCCTTGATTCGATGGTTCGCTGGGTGTGGCTTGAAAGTTCATGCCGGGACTCGCGTCGTTTTCTGCGCGCAAAGCGCTTAAGGGTTGGTTCTTAACGTGTCCGCGTTGCGCCACCGATAGGCGCTCATCGCGTTCAGTTCGCGAATGAATAGCTCGTCGCCACACGCTGCGAGGTGGGCCCACGTCGGCTCGTCGCTGATCTTCCGTGAGTCGAGCATCTCGAACTTGCCCGGATTGGCGCGAATCAACAGCAGCTCTCCGCGCTCGTCGAGCGCGAGAATGCGGTCGCCGTTGGCGACCAGGCTCCAATACTTGCCAAACGGTTGCGTCGTCCAACGCGACTCACCGGTTGCCAAATCGATGCAGGTAAATCGCTGGTTTTGCAGATGTAGATAGATGTGGCCATCGATCACGACCGGCGACGACATATACCCGGTGGCCTTGTTCGTCCACGCCTCCCTAGCGGTCGTTGACTTACCATCCGTCGTGACCTTGAAAAGCAGCGATTTGCCGCCATAGGCACTCGTGAACACCGTGTCGCCACTGACCGAAGGAGTGAGAATGTTCATTCCCCGAAATGCGGGAATGGGTTGCGACCAGAGCACGTCGCCCGTTTCGGGATCGACCCCCGCGAGCTTCTCGCGAGTTTGCACGAGTAGTTGCTTCTGACTGGCAAGCGTAGAGAGGAACGGTGACGAGAACGCGCTTCCCCACATCCCACCTTCGTCCTCAAGCGTTCGCCACACGATCTTGCCGGACTGCTTGTCCAGTTTGCAAAACGCCGCGCCGGCTTGAACGTAGACGTGTGCGCCATCAACCAGCGGAGAGCACACAAAGCCGAATGCGGGGACGGGCGTTCCCAAGTCCTTCGCGAAATCGACTCGCCAGCGTGTTTCGCCCGTGTGTGCGTCAAGGCAGGTCAACACGTCGCGCATCCCGGCTACGAACAGGCATTCGCCGTCGTAGGCTGGGGTCGAACGAATCCAGTCGCCATTCGATTTGGCGAAGAACGGCACTGAAAGCGCTCCTTCCCACGACGACTCCCAGCGCTCTTCGCCAGTGGACCGATCAAGTGCGCGAACGATCTCACGCGTCGCGTCCTTCGTCTCCGTCACGAAGACCAGGGTTTCGGACACGATGGGGCCGGAATAGCTGGGCGCGAGCGGGGTCCGCCATGTTTGTTGCAGCGTATCGGGCCCCAATCGGTCTGGCCAGGTCGCCGGCGCAGCGACGCGACCGTCGCGACTTGGGCCGCGCCATTGTGGCCAGGTGCTGAGCCTGGCTTGCAAAGGCTGAGCCTTTGGTTCAGCAGCTCGCGCGAAGCTCCCCCATGCGAAGGCGGTACCGGCCAGGCAAGCACTAATGAGACCGATTCGATTCACGCTTTTTCTCCTTGCGTTTGCTGTTATTTGTCTTTGCCGATTGGTTCGATCTGCCCCTCTTGCGGGCTAGTGCGTCTTCGCCACTGGCCAACGACCCGATGAATGTCCTGGCAAAACTCTCGAGGTGTTGCATCGTGTCGCAGAACGCGGAATAGGTCATGCGTTGGCGCAACTCGTCGGTCAGCGCTCGGCCACCTACGACAAGGGCTGTGCCCGCCGCTGCGCACTCCCGCGACAGTGCCGCGAATTCGCTGATGAAGTCGAGATCCTCGCGGATGTGTGAGACACTCAGCCAGAATACTTTCGGCCGAGTCTCCCGGGCCGCCTTGATGAGCGAAGCGAACGGGATCGACGTTCCCAGCGAGGTCGCGTGGAATCCAGAATCTCTTAGAACCAATTCCGCCATCGCCGACGGCAGCGAGTACTGGTCGCCCTCGATCGTCCCACCGGTCGCCAAGAACTTCTTTTCGGGAGCTTCTTGCATACGCCGGACGTCGAACAAGATGTGCATCGCGATCTCGCAGCCCCGACGTTCCTGGTAGACGTCGGCGTCATGGCACGCCCAACGGTCGCCGATCTCGCGAAACGCCGCAGCGACCACCTCGTCGCAGATGACGCTCAGCGAATGCTTGGCCAGGTAAAGGCCAAACACGATTTGCCGGCCGAGCAACTCGTCTCCCGCCAACAATGCTTCGACAAGCGCGGGCTTGCCGCGCGCCAAGCCCAAGCCAGCGTGTTCGCTTACGGGCGGCAGGCCGAGGACCTCGGGCGACCTGAGCTTCTGATCGCGCTCGCGGACAAACCGCATCACCGCAGCAATCGACATTTTGCGGTGGCCACCCACGGTGCGGACCGCCTCGATCAACCCCTGGTCGCACCAACGCTTCAACGACGACTCGCTGACGCCGATTGCCCGGGCAACCTGCTTTGGCGAAACGAGGTATGCGAGATTGTCCATACATTCCGGCCCGATTGGCGTCGCGTGAACGAATTGAACGAATTGTATCTTGCCCGACGAGTGGTGTCCAGTACCCCATCAAGTCGCCACTGCCGGCCGCACAACGGTCAACTATGCATCATAAATCGCGTTTTTTCGTCACGGCGCTCAAACGACTCGGAAACAATCACGCCGTCCGCCGATTGACTGCTACCGATCCACCGTTACAATGCGAATGCACGATTTGAATGTTTTTATAGCTCGTGGGGCATTAACCGCGGTTGCACGACCTAATGTGAAGCGAGGTCCACCCTGTGAAACTTGCGATCGTGGGCTCCGGCATTTCTGGACTCGTGGCGGCGTACCGGCTTCATCCGCGGCACGAGATCACGGTGTTCGAAGCCAATGACTATCTCGGCGGCCACACTAACACGGTGGACGTCGACCAGGACGGCGAACGACACGCCATCGACACCGGGTTCATCGTCTTCAACGACTGGACGTATCCGAATTTCATCGGCCTGCTGGACGAACTGGGCGTCGCGTCGCGGCCCACGACGATGAGCTTCAGCGTGCGCGACGAACGCTCCGGACTGGAATACAATGGTCATTCGATCGGTACGTTGTTCGCCCAGCGTCGCAACCTGCTGCGCCCCAGCTTCTATCGGATGCTGGCCGATATTCTGCGGTTCAATCGCGAGGCTCGAGCGCTCGTCAGCGAATGCCACGACCAAACGACCGTCGGCGAGTTCCTCGCTCGGTACGGCTATTCGCAGTCGTTCGTCCAACAGTATCTGCTGCCGATGGGGGCGGCGATCTGGTCCTGTCCGCCGGGCAGGTTCGCCCAGTTTCCGATCCGTTTTATCGTCGAATTCTATCACAACCACGGCTTGCTCAACCTGCTGCGACGGCCTACATGGCGCGTCGTCGGCGCCGGTTCGCGGACCTATGTGCGGGCGATATCACACCCTTTTCGTGACCGTATTCGATTGCGGACGCCGGTACAAAGCGTGTATCGGTTCAAGGACCGAGTCGCGGTACATCCCCGCCGTGGCGAAGTCGAGTGGTTCGATCACGTAGTGTTCGCCTGCCATAGCGACCAGGCATTGCAAATTCTCGGCGAGGACGCGACGCAGACCGAGCGGGAGTTGCTTTCCGCGTTTCCTTACGAGCGAAACGTCGCCGTGTTGCACACCGACATCTCCATGCTACCTCGGACGCGACGAGCATGGGCGAGTTGGAACTACCGGGTACAGGAGGGTGAATCGGACACGGCCTCCGCCAGCGTCACCTATAACATGAACATTCTGCAAGGGATTCGCTCGCAAAACACCTTTTGCGTGACCTTGAACGACGAATCACGGATTGCTCCTGACAAAGTGCTGAGGCGGTTTGAGTACCAGCACCCGGTGTTTACGACTCGCCGTTCCGCCGCACAGGCGCGTCACGGCCAGTTGCTCGGCCGCAACCGTTCTTCGTTCTGTGGGGCGTATTGGGGCAACGGCTTTCATGAGGATGGCGTAAACAGCGCACTCGCGGTCGTGAACGCGCTGGACAAAACGTTTTGTGACGCACCACTGATATTGGCGGACGTCGGAGGTGTCGCCAAATGAGCATGATGAGCTGCATTTACGAAGGCGAGGTCCGACATCGGCGGTTCACCCCTGTCAGCCACCAATTTCGATACCGCCTGTTCATGCTGTACCTCGACCTCGACGAACTGCCGACGCTGTTCCGCGGCCGTTGGCTTTGGTCGGTCGAGCGGCCTAATGTGGCCTTGTTCCGACGTAGCGACCATTTCGGCCCGGACAACCAATCGCTCAGCGAATCGGTCCGCCAGTTAGTCGAATCGCGCCTCGGCCGGCGGCCGAAGGGACCCATTCGGTTGCTGACCCATGTTCGCTACCTCGGATTTCAAATGAACCCAGTCAGTTTGTTTTATTGTTTCGACCAGCCGGGAGACAGGGTGGAAGCGGTGGTGGCCGAGGTCAACAACACTCCATGGAACGAGCGGCACTGCTATGTGCTCGACACGCGCGGGCAAACCTCAGGGCGACTCACCGCGCGCCACGCTAAGGCGTTTCACGTCTCTCCGTTTTTGAACATGGACATGGATTACGATTGGCGATTGTCGATACCCGGCGAGCAATTACGGGTCCACATCGAGAACCGCGCGGCCGAAGACAAGCCATTCCAAGCCACCCTCTTCATGCGGCGCGCTCCCATGTCTTCGAAACAATTGGCGAGGATGCTGATTCGCCATCCATTGATGACACTGCAAGTCTTCGTCGGCATCTACTGGCAGGCCCTGAGACTGCGGCTCAAACGCGTTCCCTACGTGCCTCGCCCCGACACGGCAAAAACGAACCTCAGTCAGATCGCCGGGCATTCACTCCCTGCCTCCATTCCACACCTTGGGCCTGATACTCCGGATCTCCAGGAACTCACTCGATGAGCAACAAGACGAATTCTGAAGTACAGGCGCCACCCCGGCTCGGCCCGCTCGATCGCCTGGCGCGTCGCGTCGTAACGCGGCGGCTGGCTGATTTGCGCCGCGGAGAGATCACGCTGGAAGATACGGTGGGATCATCGCGGCTTGGCCAACCCGCCGAGTTGCACGCGACCGTCCGAATCAACGAACCGAGATTCTTCCGCGAGGCGGTCGCGGGCGGGACGTTGTCGGTTGCGGAATCGTTTCGACGCGGCGACTGGGACTGCGACGAATTGACGGCCCTGTTTCGGATTTTTATCCGCAACATGGATGCCTCCAACCGGCTCGATGGGGGCCTGGCCTTTCTCGCACGGCAGGCACATCGGCTGTTTCACTGGTGGCGCGGTAACAGTCGATCTGGGAGCCGCCGCAACATTGGTGCCCACTACGATCTGGGGAACGACTTCTTTCGCCTCTGGCTCGACGATTCATGGGCTTATTCCAGTGGTATCTTTCCGACGCCAACGGCGACCTTGCGCGAGGCATCACTTGAGAAATTCGACCGCGTCTGCCGGAAGCTTGAGCTGCGGCCCGATGACCACGTTCTGGAAATCGGCAGCGGCTGGGGAGGCTGGGCGATGCACGCAGCCCAGAATTATCGGTGTCGAGTTACGACGACAACCATTTCGCGTGAACAGTTCGAGGTCGCACGCGAGCGGATCGACGCCGCCGGACTCGGCGACCGGATTTCGCTACTTCAACAGGACTACCGCGACTTGACGGGCCAGTTCGACAAATTGGTCTCGATTGAAATGGTCGAAGCGGTCGGCCATCAATACTTCGATGCCTATTTTCGCAAGTGCGGCGAACTGCTCCGGCCCGACGGCTCGCTCGTAATACAAGCGATTGTGATGCCTGAACGTCGCTACTCGCAGTACTTACGTACCGTCGATTTCATCCAGAAATACGTCTTTCCCGGCGGTTGCTTGCCGTCGCTGGGGGCCATGCTCGAATCGGCCGGCCGAACGACGGATTTGCGGTTCGTGCATGCGGAAGACTTTGCGCCGCATTACGCGGAGACGCTTCGACGCTGGCGCCGGGCCTTCCGCGAGAGGCTAGGCGACGTGCGGCGGCTTGGCTACCCGGACGAGTTTATTCGGTTATGGACGTACTATCTTTGTTATTGCGAAGCCGCCTTCGAGGAGCGGCACGTCGGAGTATTGCAGATTCGGTTCGACAAGCCGCAGTGCCGACACGATCCAATCCGACTCAGCGAGCGAGCAGCGGCATCACGCCCCAGGTCGCAAACATCGCGGCTCATGACCGCAGCGACGGACAAACCCTTTATCTGCGAGCACGGAGTGCACTCATGAGCTTTTTGCAAATCGGCATCGAAGCGGTCGAACGTGGCCTCGTGCCAGACGTGGTGACGCGGCGAGCAATCCGTCGCTTGTGCCGCGCGCGATTGCGTGAATCACGGAATGGATGCACCGAAGTCTTCCGCACGGCGAAAGCCGAGTTCATCGAAACGATGCGTTCCGGTCCCGTCGCGCCGGTTCCGCACCTGGCGAACCAACAACACTACGAAGTCCCCTCGCAGTTCTTCAGTGCAGTGCTCGGATCGCGGCGAAAATACAGTTGCTGTTACTGGCCGGACAAATCGACTACGCTGGACGCAGCAGAGGACGCCGCCCTCGCGGTCACTTGCGAGCGGGCCGAAATCGCGGATGGCCAGAACATTCTGGAACTCGGCTGCGGCTGGGGATCGTTGGCGCTCTGGATGGCCGAACGGTATCCACGCAGCCACGTGACCGCGGTATCGAACTCGACCTCGCAGCGGCGATTCATCGAAGCCGCCGCGACAGCTCGCAGGCTGCGCAATGTGCGCGTAATCACCGCCGATATGAACCAATTCGCCCCGTCGCTCGCCGGCCTGTCGCAGTGCAAATTCGATCGGGTCGTCTCGGTGGAGATGTTCGAACACATTCGAAATTACGAGCAGCTTCTGGACCGTGTGGCTTCTTGGTTGCAGCCAGGAGGCAAACTATTCGTGCATATTTTCTGCCACCGCGAATTCGTCTATCCGTTCGAGACGTCGGGGCCGGCGAACTGGATGGGTCGATACTTCTTCAGCGGTGGAATCATGCCAAGCGCCGATTTGTTGCGACGCTTTGATCGTGCCTTGAAGGTCACCAGGCACTGGGCCTGGAACGGCCGACACTATCGGCGAACCGCCGAAGCCTGGCTCGCCAACCTGAATGCGCATGAGCGCGAAGTGCTACCGATACTGAAGTCGGCTTATGGGGCCGGCAATGCCCACCGATGGTTTCATCGCTGGAGAATGTTCTTCCTGGCGGTGTCGGAACTTTTCGGATTTGCGAACGGCGAAGAATGGTTCGTATCGCATTACCTGCTGGAACATGCCGAGTGACGTGAGCCTGGAATATACTGGCACCTTATGTTTCCCGCCTGGCAAACACTGCTGACGACCTACGCGGCGATCATGGGCGCCATGTTCGTGCTGTGGCTGGTCGGCGTGGTCAGGCGCGATGCGAGCATCGTCGATCCGTTTTGGGGCGCTGGCTTCGTACTGACGGCCTGGCTCGCACTTTCGCTGAATGCTCCGACGCACGCGCGAGTCATGTTGCTCGCCAGCCTGACCTCCGCCTGGGGCTTGCGTCTTTCGCTGTTTCTGCTGAGTCGCAATTGGGCGCATGGCGAAGACCGTCGCTACGGGGCCATGCGCGACCATCACGGCCGGCGATTCTGGTGGATCAGCTTGTTCACGGTGTTTCTATTGCAGGGTACGATCCTATGGTTCGTTTCGTTGCCACTTCAGGTCGCCGCCGCCAGGAATTCCGCAAGTCAGCTTGGCTGGCTCGATGCGACCGGTACTTTCGTCTGGGCGATTGGCCTGTTTTTTGAGGCGGTCGGCGATTGGCAACTGGCGAGATTCAAAGCCATTCCGGCCAACTCGGCAAAGGTCATGGACCGCGGACTCTGGCGGTACACGAGGCACCCAAACTACTTTGGCGACTTCTGCGTCTGGTGGGGTTTGTACGTGATTGCAACCGCCGGCGGGGCCGGATGGACGTTTTTCAGCCCGCTTCTAATGTCGATTCTGCTGATGCGCGTTTCCGGCGTCTCGCTGCTCGAAAGCACGATTTCCGACCGCCGCCCTGAATACGCTCGCTATCGCGCGAGCACGAATGCATTCTTTCCCGGGCCGTCGAAATCCCAAACACCTTAGATCGAAAATGGCAAGCCTTGTAAACTTCGCGTTCTTTCAAGTTGGTTGGTTCGCGTGCGTCCTGGGTGCCTCACGTGGCTTTGTATGGGCCGGCCCCGCTGTGGTGATTCTTTGGCTGTTAGCGCAAGCCATCGTATCGCCAGACCGCAAAAGTGAGTTGCTGCTCGCTCTCGCGGCGGGACTGATTGGTTATCTGGCTGACTCGGCGCTGGTGCTGGCGGGCGTATTGGCATTTGAACCGAAATGCCACATCGGCCGCCCAAGTCCCGTGTGGATGGTGGCGCTGTGGTTGAACCTGGCTGGCACGCTTAACCACTCGCTGTTCTGGTTGCGAGGTCGCTGGCTGCTGGCGGCGGCGTTGGGCGCGCTGGGAGGACCGGCAGCCTACTGGGCCGGCGTGCGGCTAGGGGCGGCGAGTCTTCACGAGCCAATTTGGGTAAGCCTGGCTGCGGTTTCGGTGGAGTGGTGCCTGGCGATGCCAATCCTGGCATGGTTGGCCTGGCGGAGTTCGGCCGCCCCATCGCAGCCCGCCGCCGAAAATGCCTCGTGAATCTCGTGGTTCTTCTACCTCAGGTTGATAACCTGCGCCTTGTTCATTCGATGGCAATTTCCCGAACCACGCGAAAGCCTGTCGTGGCGTCGGCGTGATCGGGCGCGATCGCAATTCGTGCGCTGGCGCGTGGGATGGTGACACTCGACCAATCGCCACCCCGCAAAATACGCGGGCCGTGGTTCGGCCCGCGCGGGTCGTGCGCGGATTCGGCCGTGTACGGCCGTTGACCGTCGAGGCACCATTCCCTGGCGTTGCCCAGCATATCACAAAGGCCCAGAGCGTTTGGCTCCAGCAGGCCCACTCGGTGCGTGCGTCCCTCGGAGTTGCCGCCGTACCACGCCTGCTGGATGCCCTGGTCGGCCCGGCCATCGGCCGCATAAGAGGCGTACTCCCACTCGGCCTCGGTGGGCAAGCGATAAGTCGTCTGCTCTTTTTGACTGAGCCAACGGCAGAAGGCCTGGGCATCGTGCCAACTCAAGCCGATGGCCGGATGATGGTCGGTCTGCGAAAACCCCGTCGGCTGGTGCCGCTCGCCGTTACGGTGTGTTGCTTTCGTGGTAATCCGGTGGCCGCTTTCGCTCATGAACCGCCCGAAGTCGCCCACAGTCACTTCGTTGACGCCGCAATAGAATGGCCGCGAGATCAAAACACGGTGCCTCGGCCGTTCGTTGGCGGGCGAAGAATCCGAGGCGCTTCCCATCCAGAACTCGCCCGGAACAATCAACGCCAAACGCATCCCCAGCGAGTTCGTCTCGAATTCTGGCAAACCGAGTTCTTCCGACGATCGACCCTGCTCTTGTCGAGCCTCAAACGGCGGCGCGCCGGTGCCGTCGTCGACCGCCGCAGGACCACTCGGCTGAGTGTCGGCAGGGTCTTGCTGGCTACGAGACAAGGCGATCATCAATCCCACCAGCGTTGCCAAGCCCGCGAACCAACCCCACGACAACCGTCGGTGGTCGCTATCCACGGCGCTCGCCGTTCGGCTCCGGGAGAATTCAGGTCGTTCTTCGCTCGGAGCATGGTTCGACGGTTTCGAATCGCCTCCCCTCGGCGCGCCCGAGGCCGACTGCCGGTCGCACTCGCCGGCATCCGCTTCGGGCGTCGATTCCAAGGCCCGTAGCGACGTAATCACGTCTGACATCGATTGCGGCCGATCGCCCGGCTGTTTGGCGACCATTGCCCGGAATAGCTCTTCTAAAGCCAACGGTACGTCGTCGCGGACGCCTCGCAATGAGGGGATGGGGTGCTCGCGGTGCGCGACGATCAGCTTGACCGCGGTATCGCCATGGTAAAGGTGTTCGCCCGTCAAAAGCTTGTAGAGCGTACAACCCAGGCTATAGACGTCGGAGCGCTCGTCGGCCTGCCGGGTGTCTTCGGCTTGTTCGGGGGCCATGTATTCGACGGTGCCGACGACGACACCGGTAACCGTTAGCGCTGTTCCGCCGGCGGGCTGTCGGGCTTCGACGGCTTCGCGCAGCGAGGCCAGGCCGAGGTCGAGAATCTTGACATGCCCATCCGGCGCCAAGAGCAGGTTGCCGGGCTTGATGTCGCGGTGGACGACGCCCTGGGAGTGGGCAAAGGCCAGCCCCTCGGCGGCTTCGATCACGCAGGCAATCGCCTCGTCGACCGGAAAGGGCCCATGCTCCTTGACTAGTTCCGCCAGGTTGGGACCGTCGACAAATTCCATGACCAGGAATTGCCGGCCATCGACCTCGTCGGCGTCATAGGCCGTGACGATACGCGGGTGCGACAGCTTTGCCGCTGCGCGCACCTCGCGGCGGAATCGCTCGACCAGTTCGGGCGATTTCTGGGCGTCGTCCGCGAGCACTTTGAGCGCCACGATGCGATCCATTTGTCGGTGCCGGGCTTTGAACACCTTTCCCATTCCGCCCGCGCCGATCTCGTCGAGCAGCATGTAATTGCCCATTACCAGCGGCTCGCGCTGGCCGCGATAGACATGGGCGGCCTGGAACCTGGTCAGCTTTCCTCCGCGGACCAAGGCCCGCGCCAGTTGCTCGCCATCGGTCGGGCGTTCGGCCGGCGGTATGCCGCGCTGGAATGCTTGCAGCTCGCCGGCCGACACCAGGCCGCTGGAGCGAAGCCGTTGAGCATATTGCTTGAGTGAGATCGCCATCGCGCGTTCCGAACGGGGACATTCCGCTCAAACGGTCTTGAGTAAGGCATTTTCGCGGCGGATTATACGCGCTTGCCGCTTCGGCGGCGATGCCGACTGGCCCTTTTTCGAGCGACGCGATAAACTAAAATCACAATTTTACGCTCAGATTTACGAGGAGACACGATTCCGATGCTCGGCGCCCAACTCAACGTCGATGACTACCTCGGCCGCTTGCACCAGGAGCTCGACCGCGTTTCGCGGGACGAGATCGGCCGGATGGCCGACCTGATTTATGAAGCCTGGGAAAATGAGAAATTCGTGTTCATCTTCGGGAACGGCGGATCGGGCACGACCGCCACGCACATGAGCGAAGACCTGGGGAAAAGCTCGCTCCGCGAGCGCGATCTGAACGACGAGACCAAGAAGCGCCTCAAGGTGATGAGCCTGACCGACAACCTGGGCTGGATTCTGGCTGTCGGCAACGATTGCGGCTACGACCAGATCTTCGTTCAGCAACTGATGAACTACGGCTCGCCGGGCGACCTGGCGATCGCCATCAGCGGCTCGGGTAACAGCCCCAATGTGCTCAAGGCGGTCGACTGGGCCAAGCGGCACGGGCTCACCACGTTCGGCCTGACCGGTTTCGGCGGCGGCAAGTTGAAACAAGTACAACAAGACGGTATCCACGTACCGTTGAACGACATGGGAATGGTCGAGAGCATCCACCTGTGCCTGTTTCACTGGGTGCTCAACGACGTGTTCGCGCGAATCAACCACGAGGGACGGTACGCCGCCGCGTCAGCGGCAAATTAACGATGTATCTCGGCATCGAAATCGGCGGAACGAAACTCCAGCTTGGCGTCGGCCATGGCGATGCCGCGTCACTGGTCGAGTTGCACCGCTTTAGTGTCGAACCCGCCCGAGGCGCCGCCGGCATCCGAGAGCAGATTCGCGCGGCCGCAGTCGACCTGGTCGCGCGGCACGGCGTGACGCGCATCGGGTACGGCTTCGGCGGCCCGGTCGATGCCGCACGGGGCCGAGTCGTCAAAAGCCATCACGTCGAGGGTTGGACCGATTTTCCGCTGGTCGACTGGACCCGCGAGAATCTTGGGCTTCCCGCGGTGATTGGCAACGATGCCGACCTGGCAGGGCTGGCCGAAGCCCGATTCGGTGCCGGCCTGGGCCGTAGCCCGGTGTTTTACGTCACGATTGGCACCGGTATCGGCGGCGGCTTGATCATCGACGGAGAGGTCTACGGTGGCCATGGCCTGGGAGCCGCGGAAATTGGCCACTTGCGCCCAGGCCTGCAAGCCGAGCGACCCGACCAGACGATCGAGTCGATCGCCAGTGGCTGGGGTATTGCCGCCGCGGCACAGGCCTACCTGGCCGGCCCCGTGACGCACTCATTAGGGGCTTTTCGCGAAGGACAGCGTCCGCTCAAGCCTGAACTGGTGCGACAGCAGTTGATCGACGCCGAGGCCGCCATCGAAGAGCGCATGGCCGATTTATGGCACCGCTGCGACGGCGATCCCGATCGACTCTCGTCGAAGCTCGTGGCCGAGGCCGCCGCGGAAGGCAACCCCTTGGCGCTCGACGTCTTGAACCGCGCCTGGCAGGCGCTCGGATGGGGCATCGCTCAAATGATTACGCTGCTTTCGCCGGCGGTGGTCGTCGTCGGTGGCGGCGTATCGCTCATCGGTGAGGAATTGCTGTTCCAGCCGCTCCGCAAGGCCGTCGATCGGTACGTCTTTCCTCCTTTCGCCGGCACCTATCAGATTGTGCCGGCCAAGTTGGGTGAGGAAATGGTGGTTTACGGGGCGATCGCTTTGGCTGCGAGATCTTCTCCGATCACCCGATTCGGGTCGACGAACAGCCAACAGCCGGCCGCGGCGACGTAAACGCCGCAGAACACGAATAAGACCAGGTCCCAGGTTCCGCTGGCGGTCCGCAGTTCGGCGGCGACGATGGGAAAGACCGCCGCCCCAAAGTTGCCGAACATGTTCATGACGGCGAAAGCGGTCCCCACGTGGTTGCCACCCAGGTCCATGGTCGCGGTATAGGCGACAGGTCCGCCGAACGAGGCGAAAAATGAGCCGGCGCTGACGAACAATACGGCCACCACCGGATCGTCGATCCAATACGACGGCAACACCAGCGCCGCCGACAGGAGCATGCTCACCACGCCGACGCCCTGGCGGCTGATCCGCCGGCTGCCGGTGGCGGCCAGTAGTCGGTCGGCAATCCATCCGCCAAGGGGCGAACCCGCGACCACTGCGAATAGAGGCAAGCTCGAAAGCCAGCCCGATTGGCCAAGTGTGAGCCCGCGTCCCTCCTGCAAATAGGTCGGGAACCAACTGCCGTAGAACATATAGCCCGCAGCTCGAAAAAACTGCTGAGCGCCAAGCAGCCACAGTGGTACGGACGTGAGGATCAAGAACCAGGGAGTTGTCGGACGTGAAATCTTGCGCGACGGATCGGCCGCGGGCCGCCCTACGCGGATCAACGTTCGTTCGGCGACGTTGACGCGGGGGTGCTCCTCGGGCCGATCGCGGAACCAGACGTAGAAGCCGATCGACCAAAGCACGCCGGGGACCGTGTAGCTCGCAAGCACCATTCGCCGGTTGAGCCCCTGCTCCAAGAGCGTGCCCGTCATTCCGTTGGCCATCGCCGCCCCCAGCGACATACAGCTTCCCAACAACCCTGAGGCCAGCGCCCGGCGCGTGGCCGGCAACCAGTCGACCATGGATCGGGTCGAACAGGGGAAAACTCCCCCCTGGGCCGCGCCGCAGCCGAAACGCAACAGCAGCAACTCGAACGACCCCGTCGCAAAGGCCATCAGGCCCGATGCAATCGACCAAACGGCGGCGAACACCGCCAGCGGACGGCGAGTGCCCCAGCGGTCGGCGGCCCAACCGGCGGGGATGTGCAGCAATGCGTAACCCCAAAAGAACGCACCGAGGATCCACCCCATTTCGTCCTTGGTGAGCATCAGGTCGTCGCTGATGGTCGTTACCGCCACGGCGATTGCATTGCGGTGGATGTACGAGATCAGTGCCGCCGCGCAGAGCCACGCCAGCATTTGATAACGCACCGCGCTGGGCGGCGGCTCACGGTCAGTCATTGGTCATTCGGGCAATTACAGATGTCTTCGTAATTGGAAGGGCCACCAGGTGGCCTAATGAGCCACTCCCAGCTTCCCAGCCAACGCGACGACCTGCGCATTGAGCCGATCGCCAAATTCAAGTGTGGCAGGATCGGGTGTCCAGGTGGCGCGGCGCACGTGCGCGCTCGTTTCGGGCAAGACGCCGCGGGCGACGAGTAGTCGCTTCTCAATCCAGTTGAAAAGCTCGGAGTGTTGCAATGAGTAGACAATTTGCGGCAACAAGACTTGGAATAGCTCGTTCGCGTCGTAGCCACGTCCGGCCCGGGCATGTTCCCACGTCCGCTGCAAGAGGTCCGAAATACCCAAGCCCGGCATCAAGCCGCAAATGCCGGCCGGCACCAGGTCCAACAAATACATCCCTCCCCAACCTTCGAGCACGCCAATCCGCCCTTCGGTCGCCTCGATGATGCCGCGAATCTTGGGCCCCATCAGCGATTCCTCGAGCTTGAGGTAGCGGAAGTTCGGGCAATCGTCGGCAAGCCGCCGCGCGAACTCGCCACCCACCGTTGGCCCACCGGGGTTGAAGTCTTGAATCAACACCGGCAGCCTGACGGCCCGGCACACCGTGCGGGCATAGGCGAATAGATCGTCTTCTTTGAGCGGAAAGATTCGGGGCAGCGCGAATGAAATGAACGACGCGCCCAGCCCTTCGTATTCCTCGGCCACCCGCGCCGCCAGCCTCGCCGACGGATGATTTGCCTGGGCCACGATCTTCACGCCGCCATCGGTCGCGTCGATCGCGGCGGCGACGACCGCATGTCGCTCAAGGTCGCTCAGCTTATAGAACTCGCTGGCGTATGCCGGCAAGCAGACGGCGCCAAGACCGGCGCGAGCGGCAAACTCCACACACGCGCGCAGTGCTTCGAAGTCGATTTCCTCGTCGGCCGTAAATGGAGTCGGCACGATCGGCACGACGCCCTTAAGTTGGTGGTCACGCATCGTTCATCCCTCATCCGTCATCCCGTAAACGAACGCTCGATGACCTCAGGTAGGACGTGCCCAAAACGAAATGAACGGCCGGTGTCGAGATTGGCCAGCGTGACGACGGCCGGGCTGAAGAGCTGCGGATCGATCTTGTAGAAATCGCGGTCATAGCGCTCGAAGATCCGGGCGAAAGGTTCTCCATGGTCGGACGATGAACTGCTGGGCACGCGCGGGCCGATTGCTTCCAGGCTGGCATCGTCGCCGCGCACCCAGAGGGTGACCTCGGCCCCGTACAGGATCGCGTCGTTCGTGCGGCCTATTCCGGCAAGATCGTCGGCGGCGGGCGGAGGCAAGGGTGCCACGCCCCAGCCGCTTTCGAGCCGCTTCAAGTCAAAGCCTAATTCGTGAAGTTTGTGCAGCGCGGTCTCGACCGACCGGGCGACGATCTGCACCGTGCCCGCCTGGCTCGCGGTCCGCGCCGCCAACAACGTCAAATTCGCCGTTTCGACACCGCACTGCCGAGCAAGATCGGCACACACTTCGTCGCTCGGCAATTTTCCGGTTTCGAGCACGCCGACGGCAACGTCGGCTTGTTCGCGATGGCCGATCTGGTCGAACAGCGCCTCCTTGCCGGCGGCCGCCCGCATGGGTCCGGACCCCATGGCGAAGAATTTGCCGTGGGTGATCTGCCAGCCTGCGTATTGCGAAGCGAGGCAAGCGGCGACAGGGTGATCGGTATGCACGGTCACCGCCGGCCCGCGCCACACCGCCGGGTCGGCCGGCACAAGGCCCACTCGCCCCAGTCCGGCAAGGCAGATTTCAGCCAGTGCCAAACCGGCTTCCAGTCCGCCGCGGGCTTTAACCCCCAGGTCGATCAGCGTTCCTCCGCCCCCCTCGGTTACCTCAACGCGCAGTGAATCGGCCTTGGCGGCAAGGGCGTGGCAGAGCGTCGAGCCGCGTTGGTTGAGGTTGAGACGCATCGGGATAACGACAAAAGCCAATCCAGGAGACGGTTTCGGTGGTTCCCATGATGGCGTTTGTCGCCGGCGGACGCAACCGCCGCCAATCGTCAGACGTCAGCCGGTCACCTACTGGAAACGAGCCGTGCTAAGTACCAGCCGAACCGAAGCCCGGCACTTGGCATCCGCTGGCCTGGGCCGTGGTGGGATTCGCAGGGGGCGTCATGATTGGCGCTCCCTTGATCTGGAGCGTGGCCAAGCCAATCAGCCTTAAGGTAGGAGGAGTGCTGTTCGCCGGGATCTTCGGTGCGATCTGCGGCTTGGCCTACGGAATCAAACGCCGATGGTGAGTAGGATGGCTGCGGCAGCCGGAAAAGTCATGGGGAACAAACGAATGGCCTGGTTTCTCGTCGTCGTCGGCTTTTCAATCGCTGCGCTGGGCCTGCTTTGGCTCGTAGCTCCGTGGTCGCTGTCGTGGCTGGGCCACCTGCCGGGCGATATTCGCATCGAATCGGGGAACGGTCGGTTCTACTTCCCCGTGATGACGTGCGTGCTGATCAGCGCTGCGCTGAGCTTGATGCTCTGGCTGGTGCGGCTGTTCCGGGGATGAGGAAAGGGGGAAGCTTTCAACGGCAACCATGTTGAGCTAAAGCCGAGGAAGAAACCTGCCGGTGGTCGCCATGTAGTTCCGGTAGTCATCCCCAAATCGCTCGATCAACATCTGTTCTTCCTTCGGAGTCCGAATCGCAAGCAACGTCAGGACCACCAGGCTGCACAGCCCGATCAGCCAATTCGCCGTCAGCAACGTTGCTGATGTCATGAGCAATGCCGCCGTCACGTAGAAGGGATGCCGGACCCAACGATAGGGTCCGTGCGTCACCAAGGTCGCCTTGGCTCTCGTGACCACGGTGTCGGTCAGATTCTTGCCGAGGCTGGAGAACGTCCAGTACATCAGCGCCGAGCAACCAACACCCAGGGCCACACCGAACCAACGGAGCCAGGTCGCCAGTGGCATCGCCGCCCATTGAACCGACGCCGGATACAGCAAATAGCCGAAAGTGGCGATCCAGAGGCACAGCCCGACCAGCCGGAGCACGACGGCAAAGAGGTAGCCCTCTTCCTTGTGCGAGATCTTCTCACCGGATTTTGCGGCCTGCCAGCGATGGTAAGCGGTGACGGTCATCGTGAGGAGCATGACGACGACCAGGGATATGCGGAATGGCGTTTCCGATGGCATTTCATCGCTACCCATAATGCACCGCCAGCCACGCGGTCGGTTCGTCCGGCGTCGTCCAATCGACCCGGTGCTTCTTGAATGCCGGGATGTTGATGAAGTCGCCGACCTTCATCTCGACCATGCCATCCTCGAACAGCAACCTCGCCGCTCCCTTCAGGACGATCACCAACTCATGCTGAGGTTGGTCGTACCAGAAGTCTGGTGCTGAGGCATGGCCGTGGGAGATGATTCGTTCGATACGCACATCGGCGGCACGAATGAGCGTCTGGACGACTTCCTTGGGAATGTGCAGCGGGATGTCATCAAAGATGTTGGCCGTCATGACTATTTCTCTTTCGCAGCCGTCACAAGGCTGTAGGGGTACTGGGTCACTGTTTCCCACGCCAGTTCTTGCAGTGAGCGATTGAACTTTTCATCCCACGCTTCCCGCTTGGCGTTCTTCAACATTGCAGGCATTGGCAGGCCCACGGGACTTTGACCATAGAGAACTGCGAAGTGTATGTAGGTGTTCAGGGATTCCATTGGGGCCGATGGATGCGCGGCATCCACGAAGAGTTCACCTTGCTTACTCAGGCCCGGCCATTCTTTGTTGGCGATCTTGGTCCGCAGTGCCACCATCGCCTGTGCGCTCGGAACGAGGGCGACGATTTTCTTACCCTTGCCGTATTTTTCATTGAGTTCGACCGCTTGAGCTTCCCCCGCCTTGATATTCCGCTCGTTGAGGCCCTTGAGTTGGTCCGGCGTTTTTTCTTTGTCTACGTTGTCGAACGCACCCTTGGGGAAATCCTGGTTGTCGATGTCCCCGCCGCCCCAAGAAAGCTGGACGATGAACCGCATGTTGGGATTGTGCTCCAGTCCCAGCTTGACGTAGTTCTCAACCCCTTCATCGGGAAAGGAAATCGGTGACATGATGAACACATCGACTTCGCCTGTCTTGAGAGCCTTCTTCGCCTCATTCTTGTCGTCTGGGAGATTCCAATGCTGAAGAGTTTTGGAAGCACCGAGAGGCTGAAGGCCGACAAGTTTATGCCCTTTGATCCCTGCGGCTTCGGCCATCTCGCCAAGCGGCTTTGGCGCATACCACATGAGGCTGTGGGAAGCGAAGAAGACTCGCAAACCCGGTGGAGTTGATTTAGCTGTCGGCTCGGTTTGAGCCGGTGCAAAGGAAGCCAAGCCTCCGAGGGCCAGGATCGTTGTCAACAGGAATCTCAGCATAGTTCACCTGTAGATCGAAGTAGTTAAGGCAAATGGTCGGCTGGTCTTGTCCTGCCAAAACAAAATCACTCCTTGATTTTCCCGTTCAGCTTTTGGTGCAGGATCATGATGACTCGATGTACCGCTTCGATGTCCTCGACCGTTAGTCCATCCGACAGGTTGTTCACCCAAGGAGCTTGCAATCGCATCGCAGCGTCAAACGCTTGTCGGCCCTTGTCCGTCAGAACAACGAGATGCGCCCGTTGATGGTGCGGGTTTTCTTGAAGTTCGACGAGGTTCTTTTTTTGCAGGTCATTGACGATCCGCTGCACGTTCTGACGACTCGCACCAAGGTTTCGAGCAAGCCAGGCGACCGGAAGGGGATGCTCGGAATTCGCCACGGCCCCAAGAATCTGCCAGCGGGCGCTCGTGAGTCCCAGGCCCGAAACCAGTCGATCCCCTTCGTAGAGCAGAGCGCCGTTGAGTTGGAAAAGATCAAGAATCAGGCTGGTCAGGGCATCGCCTGCCGGGGTCCGTTTCGCTTTTTTCATGTGGCCGCATACTCTCAACTTGACAATATGATGACATACTGGTAGCGTGTGGCTAGTCTTGAGTGTAGTCTAAGTCTCCAAAATCGAAAAGGAACGATCATGCTGCAACTGCGATCCATCGACCCAGCTTTCCCAATTGAAAAGCAACTGGCCTTGGA
>Ga0265325_10000394_pt1 | contig 30923 bp, 29 predicted proteins | sample 41420metaG_FD_202090 | JGI IMG/M metagenome (GOLD analysis project Ga0265325, IMG submission 202090) | Rhizosphere microbial communities from Carex aquatilis grown in University of Washington, Seatle, WA, United States - 4-14-20 metaG | ecosystem: Host-associated > Plants > Roots > Rhizosphere... | reverse complement strand
ACACGAGACGCCGAGCGAACGCCATGCGTGCCGAGACCCCCGATGCCATCGCCATCCTTGACGATGCAATCCGTTCACGCCGATCGGTGCGTGCATTCCGGCCCGATCCGGTGCCAAGGCAGACGCTGATCGAAATCGTCGAGACCGCGCGCGCCGCGCCAAGCAACTACAACTCCCAACCCTGGCGCGTCTATTTCGTGGCCGGTGAGGTCAAGCGGGCGCTCGGCGCGGCGATGCTGCAAGCGCACACGGAAAAACCGTCCCGTTGTTTTCGCCGTTCCCGCAGCCGACGCCGCCGGATTGCGCGGCGCGGGTCGACGGCTTTGGCCGGCGCTACTACCAGACGCTTGGCATCGACCGCGCCGACGCGGTGTCACGGGCGCGGCAGAGCGGGCGCGGCCTGGTGTTCTTCGACGCGCCGGTCGGACTCATCTTCACGACGCAGGCCTCGCTGACCAGGCACAGTTGGCTTGATTGCGGACTGTTCCTGCAAAGCCTGATGCTCGCCGCGCATGTCCGCGGTGTGGCGACGTGCCCGCAGGTTCAGTTCGCGCGTTTCCAATCCATCATCGCCGAGCACCTTGCGCTTGGTCCCGACGAGGTCGTGACCTGCGGCGCGTCGTGCGGCTATGCGGACGAGGACGCCGCGGTCAACCACATGGGCATGCCGCGGGAGCCGGTGGAAGGACTGGCGCGCTGGCTCGGCTTCGACGATTAGGGTCGACCGAGCCAGTCAGGATCGGGCGCTTTCTGCCCGGCGAGGCCCGCGGGGCACTGCTTGCCGGTCGATACACGGAAGTACGCGACGATCCCCCCAGCGATGCCTTCACATCTCGACCAACGACCGTTGGCTCAAACGCACGGCGAGAGTCAGAATGCATTCGTCCAGGATTTTAGTGCGGCTGTGGGTTGTGAGGGACAACACGGTATGAATTACGATTTGGCTGCAATGATCTCGAAGGTCAAACCCGCTGACGCATTCAAGTATGTCTTCGATGTGGGCGCCAATGTGGGCCAGAGCATCCCGGCTTTGCGCAAGGCTTTTCCAAAAGCACTACTCCATTGCTTTGAACCTGCTCCGGTTATTTTTGCAGACTTGGCTGCGGCTTACCCCGCGGACGGCATTGTTTTCACCCATAACATCGCATTGGGAAATACAACGGCAGAGGCCACGATCACCAATGTCCCGGACACCTCGATGAACCGGATCGTCAATGACGCGGGATCAGTTCGCGCCGCGAAAATCAAAATGATGCGAATGATCGACTTCTGCTTGGCAGAAGGTATTCCCTACATAAACTATCTAAAAATAGACACGGAAGGAAACGATCTGGAGGTAATCAAGGGTTGCGCCGAGATCGCCGTGAATATCGATTTCATCGAGTGTGAAGTGTCTGCGAATGTTTACAACACGTATCACGTGGCGCACTCCAAGGTTTTTGACCACATGAGTGAGGTTGGGTTCTATCTGTTTCATATTTACGATCAGACGCGCGAGTGGGTAAATGGCGGGTACCCTGTCTTGCGACGGTTTAATTCTGTCTACATCAACAAGCGTCAAGTTGGCGGACTAAATGACCTGCTCCCGTTAGGGGCTCCCGATTTCAGGTAGAGTCCGCGACGTCAGAGGCAGTGTCCGGGCTTTTCCAGCGCCCATGGAGCGCCAACCCTCCGTCGAGGCTCACGTGAAAAATTTTGAAGCCGGCCGCTCTCGCTTGGCGTTCGATTTCCGTTCGCGTCTGTCGTGCGCCGGGGGGTGCGTGCTGTTTGCGAGAAGCGCGGTTTGTTGGGCTTGAGGTGGTGCTGCCGGTAAGGATTGAACTTACGACCTCTCCCTTACCAAGGGAGTGCTCTACCACTGAGCTACGGCAGCGGCCGGGAATGGCCAGCGAATATATGAACAATCGGCCGATGTCGAGCCATTCGGCCATTCTTGCCGCGGGCGCCCCGGCGGCCTATCGGTACGTCATGGAGAAGGTGCAGAAGAGCGGGTCCGGCGATCGCAAGGGCGATGCCGCGCGCGCCGACCGGCTCAAGGCCGCGCTGCGCGAAAACCTGAAGCGGCGCAAAGCGCAGGTCAGGGGCCGCGCGCGGCCCGAGGACACGCCTCACGATTCCGCCGGAATTGTGCCGGATAAATCGGGGGAATAGGCCGATAATCCTTCGGCCGGACGGGGGTGGGGCATGGATCGTATTCGCATCGTCGGTGGACGGCCGCTCTCCGGCACGATCCCGATCTCGGGCGCCAAGAACGCCACCCTGCCGCTGATGATCGCGAGCATGCTGACCGATCAGACGCTCATTCTCGACAACGTGCCGCGGCTGGCCGATGTGGGCCTGTTGCAGCGCATTCTGTCGAACCACGGCGTCGACATGATGGTGCCGGGCAAGCGGCCGGGCGAGTCGCAGGAGTTCGGCCACACCATCCATATCGTGGCGTCGCGCATCGTCGACACCACCGCGCCCTATGACCTCGTGTCGAAGATGCGCGCGAGCTTCTGGGTGATCGCGCCGCTGCTGGCGCGCATGGGCGAGGCCAAGGTGTCGCTGCCCGGCGGCTGCGCCATCGGCACACGGCCGGTCGATCTGCTGCTCATGGCGCTGGAGAAGCTCGGCGCGCAGATCGAGATCGACGGTGGCTATGTCATCGCGCGCGCCAAGGACGGCTTGAAGGGTGCCGGAATCAAGTTCCCCAAGGTGACGGTGAGCGGCACCCACACCGCGCTGATGGCGGCGGTGCTGGCCCGCGGCACCACGGTGATCGAGAACGCCGCGCAGGAGCCCGAGGTCGGCGACGTCGCCGATTGCCTCAACAAGATGGGGGCGCGGATTTCCGGCATCGGCACGTCGCGGCTGATCGTCGAGGGCGTCTCAAGACTCGGCGGCGCGCGGCATCGCGTGCTGCCGGACCGGATCGAGACCGGCACCTACGCGATGGCGGTGGCGATGACCGGCGGCGATGTGCTGCTCGAAGGCGCGCGGCCGGAGTTGTTGCAGACCGCGCTCGACGTGATCGGCAAGACCGGCACAGAGATCAGCGCCACCAACGAAGGCATCCGCGTCAAGAGGAACGGCTCCGGCATCGCGCCGGTCGAAGTGACGACGCAACCGTTCCCGGGCTTCCCGACCGATCTCCAGGCCCAGTTCATGGCCCTGATGACCAAGGCCAACGGCACCTCGCGCATTACCGAGACGATCTTCGAGAACCGCTTCATGCACGTGCAGGAGCTGGCGCGGCTCGGCGCGCATATCGCGCTCGACGGCGAGACCGCGACGGTGGAAGGCGTCGACAAGCTCAAGGGCGCCCCGGTGATGGCGACCGATCTGCGCGCCTCGGTGTCGCTGGTGATCGCGGCGCTCGCCGCCGAAGGCGAAACCATGGTCAATCGTGTCTATCATCTCGACCGCGGCTTCGAGCGTCTGGAAGACAAGCTCGGCGCTTGCGGCGCCGCCATCGAGCGGGTCAGCGGTTGAGACTGCGCACCGCTGCGATTGGGTTGGTCGCGCTGGCCGCGATCTGTTCCGACGCTCGCGCGCAGCAACTGCAATGCACGGGCAATCAGAAATCCTGGATGGTGGCCGAGCTGCTGTTCGGCCGCGAACGCGTCAGCGAACGAGCCTGGACCCGCTTCCTTGCCGCCGAAGTGACGCCGCGTTTTCTTGACGGCCTCACCGTCTATGACGCCAAGGGACAGTGGCGTGCCCCCGGCAGCGCAAAAATATCTCGCGAGCGCAGCAAAGTGGTGATGATCGCGATGCCGCCCGGCGCCGACAACGAAACACGGCTCCAGCAGGTGATCGACGCCTACAAGACCCGCTTCCGGCAGCAATCGGGCGGCTTGATCGTGCATCCGGCCTGCGTATCTTTTTAGCCTTGCGGGTCTGCGAGGCCCTTCCTACCTGTCGTCTAACGCCAACAAAGGCCCCGGCCATGGACCCGCTCAAGCTCATCGCGCTCGACGGCGACGATATGGAGGTTGTCTCGGCGCATCTTCAGGATGCGGTGGTCAAGGTGGCGGATATCCGCTGGCGTCCCGCGGAAAAGCGCCTGGTGGTCGGGCTCAGCCGCTTCGACTGGGAGGCCGCCAACGGCGACCTTCCTGAGTTTCGCCGGCGCCTGGCGGCGCTTCGCTTCGAGCGGGTCACGGCCTGCAAGTGCCGCAATTGCACGGCGGCGGCCAAGAACGAGGTGCTGAATCTGCTGGCCGTGGCGTTCGAGCCGACCGACCTGCCGGCCGGCGTCGTGACCCTGACATTCTCGGGCGGTGCGGCGTTGCGGCTCGAGGTCGAGTGCCTTGAGGTGGAGCTCGCCGACCTCGGCCCGTCCTGGGGCGCCGAATCCTGTCCGATGCACATCGTTGACGGCGAGGCCGCCGAGCCGGCCGAGGTGCGCAAACAGGGTTGACGGGTCGTCCGGCGCGGGCCATTGACGCTGCGACCTCTCCGGGAGCGGATTGCGCGTCATGCCGATACGTCTCGACAGCCGATCTGCGGATTTTGCCGCGCGATTTTCCGCGTTCCTCGCCACCAAGCGCGAAACCACCGAAGACGTTGAACAGGCGGTGCGGGCGATCATCGCCGAGGTTCGCCGCGACGGCGACCGTGCCCTGGTGGAGCTGTCCCGGAAATTCGACCGGATCGAGCTGGAGAAGATCGGGCTTCGGGTCAGGCAAGCCGAGCTGGATGCTGCATTGGCCGCATGTGACACGCGCGCGCTCGACGCGCTGAAGGTGGCGCGCGACCGGATCGAGGCCTATCACCGCCGCCAGAAGCCAAGCGACGACCGGTTTACCGATGCGCTGGGCGTTGAGCTTGGTCATCGCTGGACCGCGATCGAAGCGGTCGGCCTCTACGTGCCGGGCGGCACCGCCGCCTATCCTTCCTCGGTGCTGATGAACGCCGTGCCGGCCAAAGTGGCGGGCGTGCCGCGGGTCGTCATGGTGGTGCCGGCGCCGGACGGCAAGCTTAGCCCCCTGGTGCTGGCGGCGGCGAAGCTTGCCGGGATCGATGAGGTCTATCGGGTCGGCGGCGCGCAGGCGGTGGCGGCGCTGGCCTACGGCACGCCGACGATCAAACCGGTGGCGAAGATCGTCGGCCCCGGCAATGCCTATGTGGCGGCGGCGAAACGGCTGGTGTTCGGCACCGTCGGCATCGACATGATCGCCGGGCCGTCCGAGGTGCTGATCCTCGCCGACAACAGCGGAAATCCGGATTGGATCGCCGCCGATCTGCTGGCGCAGGCCGAGCATGATGCGGCGGCGCAATCCATTCTGATGACCAACGACGCGGCGCTCGCCGATGCGGTCGAGAAGGCCGTTGGCGCGCAGCTTGCGACGCTGCCGCGCGGCGCCACCGCCGGCGCGTCCTGGCGCGACTTCGGCGCCATCGTGCTGGTGAAGAATTTCGACGAAGCGATCCCGCTGGTCGATGCGCTCGCGCCCGAGCATCTCGAAATCGAGACCGCGGACCCGGAGCGGCTCGCCGGCCGGATCCGCAACGCCGGCGCGATCTTCCTCGGCGCGCACACGCCCGAAGCGATCGGCGACTACGTCGCCGGCTCCAACCACGTGCTGCCGACTGCACGTTCGGCGCGGTTCTCGTCGGGCCTCGGCGTGCTCGATTTCATGAAGCGCACCTCGATCCTGAAATGCGGCGCGGAGCAGCTTGCCGTGCTCGGACCCTCTGCCATCGCGCTCGGGGAGGCCGAGGGCCTCGACGCGCATGCGCGCTCGGTCGCGATCCGCCTGAACCGGCGATGACCCGCGCCAAGCCCGCCGACACCCATCGCTTGGTCGCGGTGAACCTCGACGAAGGCTCGATCGGCCGCTCCAGCCCCGATGTGGACCATGAGCGCGCCACCGCGATCTACGATCTGATCGAGGAGAATTCGTTCGCGCCGGTCGGCCACAAGGGCGGGCCCTACACGCTCAACATCAGCCTCACTGACAACAGGCTGGTGCTCGACATCCGGCTCGCTGACGGCAAGCCGGTGATCGCGCATCTTCTGTCGCTGTCGCCGTTCAAGCGGATCATCAAGGACTATTTCCTGATCTGCGACAGCTATTACGCGGCGATCCGGCAGGCCACGCCGCAGCGGATCGAGGCCATCGACATGGGCCGGCGCGGCCTGCACGACGAGGGTTCGCGCATCCTGCAAGAGGCGATCGGGCGGAAGATCAAGGTCGACTTCGACACCGCGCGGCGGCTGTTCACGCTGGTCTGCGTGCTGCACTGGAAGGGCTGAAGCGGTGGATCGGGAGGCGCCGCGCAGCACGAAGCCCCAGGCCGTGCTGTTTGCCTGCGCGTTCAACTCGGTGCGCTCGCCGATGGCGATGGGGCTGTTCCGGCAGTTTATAGGCCGAGGCGCCTACGTGGCGTCTGCGGGGGTGCGCAAGCGGCCGCTCGATCCGTTCGCGGTGGCGGTCACCGAGGAGGTCGGAGTCGACATCGGCAAGCATCGGCCGATGACATTCGAGGAGTTGGAGGATTGGGAGGGATTCAACTTCGATCTGATCGTGACGCTGTCGCCGGAGGCGCATCACAAGGCGCTGGAGTTGACGCGCACGCTCGCCGCCGAGGTCGAATACTGGCCGACGCCCGATCCGACCGCCGTGGAAGGCACGCGCGAGCAGCGGCTCGCCGCCTACCGCGAGGTGCGCGATCAACTGAGCGAGCGCATCAAGAACCGGTTCGGCTGGCAGCCCGGTGGAAACGAATAGCGGACAGGGCGCGGTTGTCCGCTTGGGTGGTTTCCGCTAAGCAATTCACAGGAATGTCTGCGCAGCGATGATCATCGGCCGTCCAAAATTCGTGCTGGCATCCGGCTCGCCGCGCCGGCTGACGCTGATCAACCAGATCGGCATCGAGCCGGATGCGCTGCGGCCGGCCGACATCGACGAAATGCCCAAACGCGGCGAGCTGCCGCGCGCGCTCGCCAACCGGCTGGCTCGCGAGAAGGCCGAAGCGGCGTTGGCCGCGGTCAAGATCGATGACGAGTTGAACGGCTCCTACATCCTCGCCGCCGACACCGTGGTGGCGGTCGGCCGGCGCATCCTGCCGAAGGCCGACCTGCTGGACGAAGCCGCGCAATGCCTCCGGCTCCTGTCCGGCCGCAATCATCGGGTGCACACCGCGGTCTGCCTGGTGACGCCGCGGGAGACGTTCCGGCAGCGGCTGGTGGAAACCCGGGTGCGGTTCAAGCGGCTGTCGGAGACCGATATCGAGGCCTATCTCGCGTCGGGCGAATGGCGCGGCAAGGCCGGCGGATATGCGGCGCAGGGGCTGGCCGGCAGCTTCATCGTCAAGATCGTCGGCTCCTACACCAATGTGGTCGGTCTACCGCTGTATGAGACCGCGGCGCTGCTCTCCGGCGAAGGGTTTCCCATCCACTTCGGCTGGCTCAACGCGGTTTGATTGCGCCTCTGCGCTCGATCCGTCATCCTGAGGTGCCCGCCGAAGGCGGGCCTCGAAGGATGCATGGCCCGAGATTCCCAGGCCGCCGCCCTTCGAGGCTCCCCCCGCTTTCGCGGGGGTCGCACCTCAGGGTGACGGAGAGAGGTCGGGTTTCGCGGGGCTTTCGATGAATCTCGCGTCGCATCTCGAACGGGCCGGCAAGGAAGAGCCGTCGCGCACGGCGCTTGGCATCGGCACGCGAGCGCTGCGCAACTACGGCGAGGTTGCCGGCCGGGTGGCGCGGCTCGCCGGCGCGCTACGGAGCTTTGGCTTGTCGCCGGGCGAGCGCGTCATGATCGCGGCGAAGAACAGCCCGGACTACGTCGAAGTGCTCTATGCGGCCTGGCACGCCGGGCTTGCGGCGGTGCCGGCCAATGCCAAGCTGCACGGTTCGGAGATCGGTTACATCGCCGAGCAATCCGGCGCGCGGCTGTGCTTCGCCTCGGGCGGGCTCGACGCCGAGATCGCGCCGCACGCGCCTAAAAGTCTTGACCGTTTGATCATGATCGGCAGCCCGGATCACGAGCGGCTGTTTGCGGCCGATCCGATCGCGGTGACACCGCGCGACGGCTCCGATCTGGCCTGGCTGTTCTACACCTCCAGCACCACCGGCCGGCCGAAGGGCGCGATGCTGACCCACAGGGTGCTGGCGGCCGCGACCGATGCCTATATCAGCGAGGTCGATCCGGTTTCGCCCGGCGATCCGATCCTGCATGCGGCGCCGATGAGCCACGGCTCCGGCCTCTACATCATGGCGCATGTGCAGCGGCGCGGCGTCAACGTCGTGCCGGAGTCGGGTGGCTTCGAGCCTGCGGAAGTCTTCGAGGCGTTCCGCGCTTGGCCGCGCACCTCGATGTTCGCTGCCCCGACCATGGTCAAGCGGCTGGTCGAGAGCGAGGCGGAGTGCCCGAGCGAGAACATCCGCACCATCATCTGGGGCGGCGCGCCGATGTACGTCGAGGATGCGCTCAAGGCGCTCGACCGGTTCGGGCCGCGGCTGGCGCAGATCTACGGGCTCGGCGAGTGCCCGATGACGATCACGACGCTGTCGCGGGAGGACGTGGCCGCCCGCAATCATCCGCGCTGGATGGAGCGGCTGGCCTCGGCCGGGCGGCCGTACCGCTGCGTCGAGGTCAAGGTCGCCGCCCAGGACGACGCGCCGCTGCCGGCCGGCGAGAGCGGCGAAATCCTGAGCCGCGGCGATGTGGTGATGGCCGGCTATTGGCAGAATCCGGATGCGACGGCGGCAAGCCTGCGCGGCGGCTTCCTGCACACCGGCGACATCGGTTCGTTCGACGCCGACGGCTATCTCACCATCAAGGACCGCTCCAAGGACATGATCATCTCCGGCGGCTCCAACATCTACCCGCGCGAGGTCGAGGAGGTGCTGCTCAAGCATGCGCAAGTGCGCGAGGTCTCGGTGATCGGCCGGCCGGACCGCGAATGGGGCGAGGTGGTGGTGGCCTATGTGGTCGGCGACGCGTCGCCGGCCGAGCTCGATGCGCTGTGCCTGTCCGCGATCGCGCGCTTCAAGCGGCCGAAGGATTATGTGTTCATCGACACGCTGCCGAAGAACAACTACGGCAAGATATTGAAGACGGAATTACGCGCCCGCGACGGCAGGCGCGACGCTGCCCTCGCGACCTGACTCTCTCGGCCTCATGCTGAGGAGCCGCGCGAAGCGCGGCGTCTCGAAGCATGGGGCCGCCCTCGCCCTTCGAGACGCGGGCTGCGCCCGCTCCTCAGGGTGAGGGCGGACAGAGGCTTTGCGCGTACGGCAATAAGGACTACATCGTCCCCATGTCCGATGCCCCCGCGCAAACGCCCGCCTGTCCGATCTGCGGCAAGCCGCGCGTGCAGCAGTTCCGGCCGTTCTGCTCCAAGCGCTGCGCCGACGTCGATCTCAACCGCTGGCTCAAGGGCGTCTATGCCGTGCCGGTCACCGAGACCGACGACGAGGATGGCGACGAGATCGAGGACGAGCACGAGGGCGATCGCTAAATCGCCGTGTCACCGGCTTCCCCCGGCAAACCGATCCTCCTAGGCTTCCGGCAAAGACGCCGTCAGAGCGTCGGACATCCCGGAGGACATCATGCTCGGCCGCAGGCGCTTCATTGCGCTGTCATCGGCAGCCGCCACGTTGCCCGCGTGGCGCGCGGCCCGCGCGCAGGGCGCCGCCTGGCCCAATCGCTTCGTCCGCCTGATCGTGCCGTTTCCGCCCGGCGGCGGCACCGACGCCATCGCCCGTGTCGTCGCCGTCAAGCTCGGCGCCATCTGGGGCCGCGAGATGGTGATCGAGAACAAGGGCGGCGGCGCCACCTCGATCGGCACCGACGCGGTGGCCAAGGCCGATCCCGACGGCTACACCGCGCTGCTGCAATCCGTGCCGCTTGCGGTGAACAAGTACCTGTTCGCGAGCCTGCCGTTCGATCCGGTGGCCGACCTCGCGCCGGTCAGCCTGATCTGCGACTACCCCAATGTGATGGCGGTGCCGATGTCGTCGCCTGCGAAAACCGTGCAGGAGTTCATCGATCACGCCAAGGCCAATCCCGGCAAGGTCACCTACGCGTCTTCGGGCTACGGCACCTCGGTGCATCTGTCCGGCGAACTGTTCCGCCGCATGGCCGGCGTCGACATCCGCCACATCCCCTATCGCGGCGCGGGCCCTGCGTTCAACGATCTGATTCCGGGCCGCGTCGACGTGATGTTCAACAACATCGGCGCGGTGCTGCCGTTCATCCAGGGCGGCAAGCTGCGTGCGCTCGGCGTCACCTCGCTGAAGCGGGCGCGGGAGCTGCCGGATGTGCCGACCATTGCCGAGGCCGGCGTTCCCGGTTTCAACGTCACCGGCTGGTACGCGATCTTTGTGCCGGCGAAAACGCCGCCGAACATCGTCGCCAAGTTTCATGCCGATATTGTCGCGGCGCTGGCCGATCCGGTGATCCGCCAGCGACTCGATCAGCTTGGTGTCGGCGTGATCGGCTCTTCGCCCGAGCAATTGCGTGCGCAGCTCAAGTCCGAAATGGACAAGTGGGGCGCGATCATCAGGGAGGCCGAAATCAAGGCGGAATGAACGGTTTGGGGGCCTTCTGGACAGGCCGAAATCGAGCCTTTATAAACCCCCGCCAACCCTAAAAGCCCAGGTAGCTCAGTTGGTAGAGCACGTGACTGAAAATCACGGTGTCGGTGGTTCGATTCCGCCCCTGGGCACCAATTCCTAGAACCATAGCACCTCATATCGATACTTAGCCAATATATTTTAGTGGCTTAGTTCAAGGTCAGTCCTAACTACCGCCTCATAGCGAACCGTGACTTACCCGCATTGTGTGGGTAGAAATGCGGGTAGTTTTTTGCGCTGTGAGGAGTTACCCGCATGTCTCTCACTCGGATGGCAATCCTCAAGCCGCGGCGAAAGAGAAGCCGTTCAAGCTCTCAGACGGCGGCGGTCTGCACCTTCTCGTGCAGCCGAACGGTAGCAAGCTGTGGCGCTTCCGGTACCGCTTCGCCGGTCGCGAAAACATGCTGACGCTCGGAGCGTACCCGACCGTCTCGCTGGCTTCCGCGCGGCAGAAGCGCGACGACGCTCGGCGGCAGCTCGCCGATGGAGCGGACCCCAGGCGTCAAGCGGAAACTCGACAAGATCGCTGCTGCAACGGCGGCTCAGAATAGGCTCCATCGCCAGCCGTGGTGATGACCGCCACGCGCATTCGCACTAGTTCCGCTGCCAGCGTGGGGAGCCTATCGTATTGGCCCTCCGCCCAGCGGTACTCAACCTTCACATTCTGACCATCGACAAAGCCGGTTTCTTTCAAGCCTTGCCGATATGCGTTTAAGGAAAGCGTGGCGTTGGTGGCTGCAACGGGGCTGAGATATCCAATTACAGGTACCGCACGCTGCTGCGCCCGCGCCGTCACTGGCAGCGCGGCTCAAACGAGAACACCAACGGCCTGCTGCGTCAGTACTTCCCGAGAGGAACAGACTTCTCGCGCATCTCTCAGGGTTATCTGAACGCGATCGCTCTGCGGCTCAATCGACGTCCGCGAAAGACCTTGGGCTTCGAAACGCCGGCCGATAGACTACAAGCGGTGTTGCACTGACCGGTTGAACCCACACCCTGAAAGCGACCAAACTGCGGACTTCGCTGGATGTCCGAAAGGTGCCACTTGCGTCTTTACGCAACGCAGCAATTGGCGCGGCTATTCGATCACCTTATCCGCCCGGAGCAGGAACGATTCTGGAATAGAGAGCCCGAGCGCCTTGGCGGTCTTGAGGTTGATCAACAGTTCAAATCGCGTCGGTTGCTGCACCGGCAATTCGCCGGGCTTGGCGCCTTTAAGTATCTTATCCACGTAACCGGCGCAGTTGCGGATGATGGCCCCGACATTCGGCCCATAAGAGATCAGCCCACCTTCTTGCACCCACGCGCCCCAGCCGCCCACCAGCGGCAGACGGTTCCGCATGGCGAACTCGACAATGCGCCGGACGTTGGCAACCGTCTGACGCGAAGACACCACATAGACCGCATCGATGCCTGCCTGCGTTGCAATATTGAAGGCGCCATCGAGGTCCGCGGACGTGCGAGTTTCTATCGTATGAATTTGCAGCCCGAGAGCCCCCGCCGCCTGCCTTGCAACGTGCAGTTCATTGTCTGCGTGATCTGGATTCCACAGAAAGCCTACACGGGAGATGCGCGGCGCCGCCTCCTTAAGGATATCCAGACGCTTGGCAGCAAGTTCGTCAGACAGGAAGGTGACGCCAGTGGCGTTGCCCCCCGGCCTCGCGAGATTGACCGCGAGTCCAAGTCGCACCGGGTCGGCGCTCATCGCGTAAACGATTGGGATAATCTGCGTCGCGTTGCTGACGAATGGCGTTACATCGCCGCCAAGCGCGAACACTACGTCGGGCTTCAATCCCACCAGCTCTGCGGCCAAGCCGGGGAGCCGCTCGTGTTTACCTTCAGCATAGCGGTACTCGATGACGGCGTTCTGCCCCTTGACGTAGCCGAGTTCGCGCAGACCTTGCCGGAACGATTGTATATTCGGATCGGATTGTGGGGTGCTGAAAATTAGGATTCCAATACGCGGATGCCGGACGCCCTGTTGCCCTCGCGCCGCCAGCGGCCATCCCGCCGCCGCGCCACCCAAAGCACCGAGAAATTCCCGCCGCCGCATGTCCGCCCTTTGGATTCAAGGAGACAGCATCGTGCGCTTCAAGCAAGTATTTTGATAGAGCCCTAGACCGGTGTCGCTAGTGCCACATGATCTGCTGTCCGATGTCTCAGTCGGGTCAGGAAGGTCGAATTAGGATCGCTTGCAATAGTTCCGCTTTGCCCCCCAACAACGCACATGGAAGAGGACTTTATTTCCGTCGCTCTGTGCCACAAGCTGCTATTTGCACCGCAGCAAACAGCGCCCTTATTCACTATTGCGGATCATCCGCCGTTGCAGCTAGAAGCACGCCGATCCGCCGCACGCTATTGGCAGACTGTCCCCACACCAACGTCGGCCCGCCCGTCACGAAACCCACAATTGCAAAAAATTCCCGCCGCCGCATGTATGCCCCTCGCTCGGAAAGAAGGATCGTGCGCCTCAAACGAGCGTTTTGATAGGGCTGGAACCGACTTCGCTACTGCACCATGAGATGCTGGCCGATGTCGCAGTTGGGTCATTAGCGCCGGACCCCACTCGGCGCTAGGGCCTCCTGATGTCGGCTGTTGCTCCAAGAGCGTCCGAGTCGCTGCGTCGCAGCGATTGGTCGCGATGTGCCACAAGCGGTCATGCGCCTTGGGCGTTGTGGTCACTTAACGCGAGCTGTCACTACGTATGTTTCCTCTGGATAGGAAATACCATCGCCGTCCGCGTAGATATGCAGCCGCTCCTTGACGCTGATGCCAATATTATTGCGTGCCTCTTCGTTGGCGTTACCGATGGCCGCCGCGACTGGCGTTGCCGCCAAATGGTCCAGTACAAATTTGTCTATACGCGGCAGGTGGATGTTAGTCCGACCTACACTCACTTTCACGGCTGAGAACCCGGCTTCTGTTGCGAGCTGCTGTAGTTCGTCCGCATTAGGTGCCTTGCGCGAAGCGTTAAAGCGAGTAGCGACCTCCGCGCTTACAAATTGCGTGAGCACAGCACTAACGGCACTATTGTAAAATCCAAGTTTGTTCCAAACGCTCAGCGCTAGGCGACCACCATGGGTCAAGCACCGCCGCATCTCCCGCAAAGCAATCATTTTGTTGGGAAAGAATTGCAGTCCTTGCTGGCAAAGAACCACGTCGAAGCTTGCATTGTCCAATTGAAGATCAAGCGCACTGCGTTCAAACCATTCGACGGGTGCGCCATCCGTCGCTGGACTTGATCGCGCGACCGCGATCATTCCCGGATTTAGGTCAATGCCGACGACGCGCCCGGTGGGGCCGACACTATTCGCCGCAGCGCGAGCCACGACCCCGGTGCCGCAAGCCACGTCTAACACTCGTTCGCCTGCTCGAATGCGAGCGCTATCAACAAGCAACGGTGCCCATGGTCCGAGAACGTATCGAGCGGGATAACGCTCATAAAGTTCGGCCGCCGTCAGTGTCAGTTGCCATTGCTCTTGTGTATTCATCGCAACGCCAAACTGTTGAACTATCGAACTGCGGAAAATCAAAAACGGCGATGGACTTTAATACGGCCGCGCCTATTCGGATAGCAACCGATGTCCGGTCCGGGTCAAAATGCGAAATACTCGCTACGAGCAGATGTTTTCGGCTCTACTCCCAATAGGAGACATTCGGCTCATGGGTTGGCATGTTGGAGAAGTGCCAGGAGCGACATTTGCATCGCAGAAAAGCAGCGAGGTTTTTTTGCCGTTGGGCCACCGTGAAGTCGGTCACAGCTCGGTGTTGAGGCGTGGTATTGTTCCCGACATTCAAGTTCGCGTGACCCCATTGGGGCGGGTCAAATGGTAATCGATATTGGAAGGCGAAAATTCGTTACCGCGCTCGGCGGTGCAACTGTCGGGTGGCCGCTCGCGGCGCGAGCGCAGCAGCCTCCTATGCCGTTGATTGGTTTCCTTATCAACGGATCGGCCGATAGCTTCGCGCGTGAGGTGATCGGGTTCCGCAAAGGTCTCAACGAATCTGGGTACGTCGAAGGCCAGAACGTGACGGTTGAGTACCATTGGCTGGAGGGCCCCTTCGATGGTCTGCCGGCGCTGCTGGCCGATCTGGTCCACCGCCAAGTGGCCGTAATTGCTACGATCGGCATACCCGCTGTGCGCGCGGCCAAAGCTGCAACGGCCACGATCCCGATCGTCTTCGCTGTTCCGGGAGACCCGGTCCAACTTGGTGTTGTTGCCAGCCTGGCTCGGCCCAGCGGCAACGCGACGGGTATCAATTTTTTCTCCGCCGAGGTTTCAACCAAGCGGTTGCGGCTCCTGCATGATTTGATACCCAAGGCCGTTCGCGTCGCCGTGCTCCTCAATCCAAGCAATCCTTCAACCGCTGAATCGACGTTGCGGGAGGTGCAGGCAGCGGCGTCCGTCATCGGACTGCAAATTCAAAGCCTCAACGCTAGTACGATTGGAGAGATTGACGCGGCGTTTGCAGTCTTTAAAAGCAACGGCGCAGACGCGCTGTTTGTGGCTCCCGATGGATTTTTCATTACTCGCGCGGTGCAATTCGCCACTTTGACAGCACGCGACAGGATTCCTGCGTCCTATGCGCAGCGTGATTTTGTGTCAGTCGGTGGATTGATGAGTTACGGAACTGACCTCACAGAAACGTTTCGTCAAGTCGGCGTCTATGCCAGCAGTATCCTCAAGGGCGCCAAGCCCGCCGACCTGCCGGTGTTACAATCGACCAGATTCGAGTTTGTCATCAACCTGCAACCGGCGCGAACACTAGGCATCGAGGTGCCATCAGGGCTGCTCGCCATCGCCGACGAGGTGATCGAATAAGCCTTTCGCAATGCGGCAATTGACGGTGGCGAAGTGACGCTAAGGGTCAAAGCAGACGTTACCCCCTAGAGATTGAATGTCCGCTCTACGCCCCAGAGCAGATATCGACGACCGCCCGTCGGTTGTCCGCTAGGTGTGTTATTTCAGCATGTCTGGTAACCGTCATCATTCAAGTGCAAACTATCCGGATTAGGAAAATTCACATTACGGGAGCGTCTAATGAAGATGGCATACAAACTAATCGTTGCAGTTGTCGCTGGCGCTGGCGTCGGCGGTGCGGTTATCGAGGGGCTTCATGCGCAAGCAACTCCACCGGCCTACGTTGTCGTTGCAATACGGAAAATAAATGATGCGGCTGGGTTCAAAAGCGGCGTTGTCGATAAGAACTCACCTGAGATAATGAAAGCGGCGGGCGGTCATTACGTCGTGCGTACGCAGAAAATTACCGGCCTCGATGGGACGCCGCCGGAACGCATGATCATCATCGGTTTCGACAGCGTTGAGAAGGCGAAGGCTTGGAATAGCTCGGAACATCAAAAGGCCGTGAACGCTGCCCGGATGAAAACGACGGACTCGCTTTCGTTTATCGTTGAAGGAATGTAGTCGCCACGGATCGTGATTAAGAGACCGCCAAAAATCGGCGGTCTCCTTTTATTCAGAAATCCTCTTTCATCATCAGCGAAATCGAACGCTCACCTGCGAATATCTCAATTCTTCAAGTGGGCTCATTCGCTGAAATTGTGCAAAGTGCTTGATAGCAAGGTCATGCTCGCCAAAGTAGATTCTGAGCCAGCCGCTCAAGTACCATGCAAGTGCGAAGTGTGGGTTGAGTTGTTGCGCTCGATCATTGAAAAGAATGCCGGCATCGAAGTCGCGTACGAAGTAAGTAAGCGCAAATGAACCCACTGAGAGCGCGACGGCGTCATCCTTGCCCAGTGCCACGGCCTTTCTCGCCAGCCGCGTGGCTTCCGCGCTGTCACTGTCCCAATCAGTCATCCAACCTTGCACTTGGCGGATGACATAGCACCACGAGGCCTGGCCATAAGCCGCAGCGAATTGCGGATCGAGATCGATGGCCCGGTAGAACAGTGATAGCGCCTCGTTGAGCGCCGGCCGCGTTCGCTGATACCTATTCGCGAGGCCGCGCAAGTAACAATCATAGGCGTCAAGACTCTCGGTCGGCTTGTGCTTAGCGCGCTCGATTTCGGCTTGCTCCAGCTTGGGCGCAACTGCGCCAACGACACTCGTAGTCACTCGATCTTGCAGATTGAAGATGTCTTCCGGCGCACCGTCGAAATGGTCCGCCCAGAGATGTACTCCAGTCCCGGCGTCAATCAACTGGCCGGTAATACGCGCCCGATTTTCGGCCGAGGAACGACATCGGTGAGTGGACGAACGAGCAGCGCTTCTTCGCCACAGGCTGAAGTTCGCCGATTTGCTTTGTTGTGTCGTTCGGGAAGTGCGGTATAGTCATCGGATGGGGCGAAAGGCCAATCCCGTGCGCCGGAGGGGAAATGGTCGGATTTCAGACTGACAAGACTTTATAAAAATAATTCGCGCGAATTGAACCTCTCCCCGGAGCCGCGCCGACTAACGACGTATGGGAATTCTCCCTTGACCGTGGGGGGGTCATTTTGCGCACCTTCGCCGCGCGGCTCGCGCCGCTGTTCGTATTCGCCTGTCTTGTCGGCGCCGCCAATGCGCAGCAAACCAGCCCAACGCCAAACTTGAATTTGGGCGACGCGGTCGTCACCGGATTTTCCGGAACGATCGCTCCCGCACCGGGCAAACCGGGTGCCGCCACATTCATCGATCCGAACGGCGCATCGGCCCGCATCTTCGATGCAGGCAAGCCGGGTTATGTGTGGGACGGACGCCTGTTCGCGGCGCCCAAAAAATTCGATGTGCTGGCGAAAGACGTCGGCCAGGTTTTCGGCGTCGCGCTCGACGACGCCGAGCAGCCCAACATCTATGTCGCCGCCACCTCGGCATTCGGCCTCAACATCGTCAAGCGCGGCCGCGACGGTTCGCCCGAGCGCACGAAGAAGGGCGGCCCCGGCGCCGGCTGGATGCAAGGTCAGTTCGGGCTCGACCTGCAAGGCGGGCCGGGCGCCATCTACAAGATCGACGGACGCAGCGGCGTGGTGACGCTGTTCGCCAATGTCACGCTCGATGGCGTGCCTAATCCCGGGCCGGGCCTCGGCAACCTCGCTTACGACGCCGCCCACAAGCAACTGTTCGCGTCGGATCTTTACAGCGGCATGATCCATCGCTTCGATCTCGATGGCAAAGAACTCAGCCGCTACGACCACGGCGTCACCGGCCTCGGCGCGGCCAAACTCCCGACTGTCGCATTCAATCCCAAGAACCGCCCCAACATCGCCAGCGACCGCTTCGACAGCGAGAAGCCTGACACGTGGGGCTTTGCGCCGGCGCCGCGCCGCGTCTGGGGCCTGGCGGTCCAGGAAGGCCGCCTCTATTACTCCGTTATGTCGGGACCGCAAATCTGGTCGGTCGGTCTGTCGCGCGACGGCGACTTCGTCGACAATCCGCGCTGGGAGCTCGATGTTCCGGCGCAAGCCGGTCCGCTGCCGATTTCCGATATCGCCTTCACGCATCAGGGCGCGATGATCCTAGCGCAGCGCGCCTTGATCGGCGGCGCCTATGACTATGGCGCCTTCACGCGCCCCGGCGAGCCCCAGGTGTTCCGCGTCTGGCTGAAGGGCCCGAACGATCCGCCGTCGCCGGGCCGCTGGAAGCTGACGCTCGAGGAATATGCCATCGGCTTTGCCGGCAATAACCGCAACACCAATGGCGGCGTAGCGCTGGGGTATGGCTATGACGCCACCGGCGCGCTTAGCACCACGGTTTGCGAGGCCGCGCTGTGGACCACGGGACAAAATCTCCGCAACGATCCGGCGCGCAAGAGCCAGCTTGAGCCCGCCGGGCCGCTGGTCGTGCACGGGCTGCAAGGCGCCCCGGCGAACCAGGTGCGCAACGCCAATACGCCACCGGCCACGAGCTACATGATCGATTACGACAACAGTTTCGACGACCCAGGCGCGAGCGGCCACATGGGCAGCGTGCGCATCTATACCAAGCCTTGCCCGAGTTATTTCCCGCTGGTTTCGACAGTCGCGGCCAATGCGGCTGGCGTCGGCGGCGGTGGCGGCGGCGGGGGTGGTCCTCCGTCTCCGCCGAATGCCTGCGTTGTTCCCCCCAATATTCCCGTCAGCCAATCGCTACCGCCATGCACGCAGCCGGGACAGGCAGCGACACTCGACTTGAGCACCGTGACTCATACTTCCACTCCTACCGCTGATCCGAATTGGACCGTAACCCCCTTCGGTCCTCATGCCTATTCCACCTACTTTTCTCCAGTTTGGAATGTCCTCCCAAATAACTGGGTCCAACCTTCACAATCAGCCGCAATCGTACCCCTCGCAATTGGGCCATATACCTACACGCGCACATTCAACTTAGTCTGTCGGCCAGAGTCCTACCGGAAGCTTGAAATCACAGGACTCCTTGCCTCCGACAATAGCGCTGTGATGACGCTAAACGGACCCTCCAACATCATTCCACCGGGCTGCCCTGTTGGTCTTAATTTTTGCTATCACAGTCCTCCCACCAGCGCCGGCGGCGTCCCTTTTACTCACACCGGCCCTTCGTTTTTTGTTCAAGGGCTGAATTCACTAACGGTTACAGTTACGAATGCCCCCCCGGGGGGACCGACTGGTTTGTCTGTGATCGCTAAGCTCGAAGGCATTTGCGGCGACGACTGCGACTGCAAATCCATCGGCACGGTCGTCGTGGAAAAGAAGGTTATCAACAAGACCCGTGCTTCCACCGCCACGATCAACGCGTTGACATTTCCGATCAACCTCACTTGTGGCCTGCCGGCCAGCATAAACACGACCTTTGGTCTGAATAACAACGGTTCACATACGGAGAACAACGTTCCGTACACGAGCCTTTGCACGGTCACGGAATCGACATCTACATTGCCTCCCGTGCCACCGAATGCATGTCCCCAAGGCTCCGTGGCCGTCTGGGCGACGCCTGTCATCACTCCGGCGAGCGCAACCATCAATGCGCCCATCACCGTCTTCACGGTGGTCAACGAATTGAAATGCACTGACAAGCCAACTGTTATCGATCTGAAGATCGAGAAGACGGGCGGCACCACTCCGGCCTGTCTGGTCAATGCCTATGACTTCACTATCAAGGTCACCAACGCCGGCGCCGCCTGGCCCGGCAGTGGCAGTATCGTAGTTTCGGATACGGTGCCGGCGAACATGACCTTCGCGCCGATCGTGTCGCCACCCTGGTCGTGTCTGCCGGCAGGCGTTCTCAGCGCAGGCACTGCGTTTCAGTGCACCTATAACGGGCCGGCGCCGACCGCAAACCAGACGCTACCGTCGATCAGCATCTCGGCGACGTCGAATATCGGGCCGCCATTCCCGCCGTTCACCAACTGCGCCTCGGTCGCCTCGACGAACGCGAGCTATGCCGACAGCAACTCGTCCAACAATAATTCTTGTACGACGGTTTCGAAGCCGAGCAGTTGCACCTGCCCGGCCGGGCAAGTGTTGAACGTCGACGGCATCTGTTCTTGCCCCGACGGCCAGGTGATGATCGGCGGCGCCTGCGTGCCAGCGCCGGTCTGCACCGCGCCGCAGGTTCTCCAGCCCGATGGCACCTGCGGCTGTCCGGCGCCGATGACGCCGGGCGCGATCCCCGGTCAATGCCTCTGCCCGGCACCCAACGTCATGGTCGGCGGAGCCTGCGTGCCGCCTCCGCCGCCGACCTGCACACCGCCGCAAGTGCTCGGTCCCGACAACATCTGCATCTGTCCGCCACCGATGACGCCCGGCGCGGTGCTCGGTCAGTGCCTCTGCTCGGCGCCGAACGTGATGGTCGGCGGAGCGTGTGTGCCGCCACTGCCACCCACTTGTACGCCTCCGCAAATGCTCGGCCCTGACAACACTTGTGTCTGCCCGGCACCGAACGTCATGGCCGGCGGCAAGTGCGTAGCGCGCAAGACGGACGAGAAGAGGACGGATGAGAAGAAGACCAAGAAAAAGCCGGAACTCTGTCCGGAAGGCACGCACCGAGCAGGCCGAAAGTGCGTGAAGAATGAGAGCAAGGAACCGCGCATTAACTCCGGAGACGTGATGCGCGGTATCGGCATCGGGATCGGCGGTGGTAGACGTGGCGGTCCCACCGGCGGCGGTGGTAACCCCGGCGGCGGCGGTCAAGGTCACCTCAAGCGTTAGAGACCGGGCGACTGACTTGAATGAAAGATCGAGAGGCGTGGCGCAGTGCGGGGCGTCACGCCACGCATGCGGGGCATGCGCATGCCACCAGTGAACCCTTACCGGCGGGCGACAGGAATGCTATGCGGCGGTTGTGCTTGATTCAAGATGCGCGCGGCAGCACATATCGCCACATACCGCGGGACGCTGTGGAAAATTGGCGAGGTGGGCGGTGGTTCGATTCCCGTTCAAGGCGGAGATTTTACGGGTAGAGTTGTGGGTAACGCGGCATTTTTTCACAGCGTGCTTCAAGTGATCTCAAGTGCTTGAAGCGACAGTGCGATTCCGCCCCTGGCACCACCACTTTTCCAACTCATTGATTTCAGCGGATGAATTCGGAAATTGTCCCACTCGCTCAAAAAGCGGGACACGCAAGCTATTTGGTAGCGACTCCCGCGAGGGACTCATGATCCTCAGTCATCAAGACTACCAAGCAGCGCGTGCACTCAAATACGTGCGGGTCGGCGCACAGCGCAGAAGATTGCCCTTCGCGAACGAAGTTCATTGGTTGCCCGCAATTAGGACAAGTCGGATTCTGGGGCGTCACCTTACTTAGTTTCATCCAGCGGCTCGTCTTGGGGGTCGGTGATAAGAACGAGAAGCCCATGGGATCGTAGCTCCTGCGCTTTTTGAGTTGCGCGTTTAATGTTGGCCTCGGTCTTAAAAGTGCCGCCGCCTGGTTTTTCGATTTCTGCACACACAAGGTAGGGCATAACCACCTCCTGCTTCCCGTTGCTCGAAAGAGCCATAGTTCCATGACGCAGAACTGGGGACTGAGCGAAACCGCTCACAACTGAAAATAACTGTGAGCCTCGACCCAAAAGAGGCCGCGCAAATTGCTTTCTCTCTCGATGTTGCTTGAGCCGGGTGGCGAGCGGTCACGCGGCACCAGACCATCCTAACAGAACGACCGTAACATCGGCTATACTTTGCAGAATCGCTCACTATCTAATGGGCAATTTTCATAGCGCACGCTGTCGAATTGGGCCGAGTAAGCCCAATTGAAAGGAGCTATATGAGCAAACAGAGAAAAATTATAAAGATTAAAAGTGACGCGTTATTTGATCCCGTCGCATTTTTAGAGACGGCGGCCAAGGGCCGCACTATTTCCACGCACCGAAAGAAAGAAATCATTTTCTCGCAGGGCGATGCCGCCGATGCAGTGATTTACATAAAAAAAGGTAACGTCAAAGTCTGCGTCGTCTCCAAAGAAGGCAAGGAAGCAGTTGTCGCCATTTTAGGGGCGGACGAATTCTTGGGTGAGGGATGCCTAATCGGACAGCCCAAGCGGCTTGCAACTGCTATGGCAATGACGGACTGCGTGACGATGCGAGTGGACAAGGCGGAGATAGTGCAGGTCCTTCATGATGAGCCCGTGTTCTCAAAAATGTTTCTCTCTCACGTATTGGCCAGGAGCGCGCGGGTTGAAGAAGACTTGGTGGACCAGCTTTTTAATTCAACTGAGAAACGGCTTGCCCGTGTGCTGCTGTTGATGGCCAATTTTGGCAAGGAGGGGCGGCCCGAGCCCATAACGGCGAAAATCAGCCAAGAGACACTCGCGGAAATGATTGGCACAACTCGCTCACGAGTGAGCCATTTCATGAATAAGTTTCGAGACTTGGGTTTCATTGATTACAATGGTCATCTTGAAGTCCATAGCTCGTTGTTGAGTGTTGTTCTGGCTGATCAGTCGCGCAGCGTGGAGAAGGTCGCTGAATCTCCGTGAAATGTTATTCGACGGACTTCTCTTTCGTCACTTTTTGGTCGGTTCCCGGCTTGCCATGTGCATGGAAGTCTCTGCTAATCGCTGTTGGTCGGCTTTAGCTGTGCACTTCTCGGTTTTCTTGATCGTGTTCCATCCAGAGATCGCCATGAGTTGATGCGCGGTCGCACCATTTTTTGCTGTCATGGTCGCGCCTGCTTTGCGCAAACCGTGCGCCGAACAGTGGTACAGCTCAGCTTGATTGCACCAATCCCGAAACTTGTTTCCGAATGAGCCATGGGTGACGCGCTCATTCGCGAAGTCAAGGCGACTGAGCGAACTGAAATCAAAAGGCTACATCCCAGCGACGAGTACGGCGAAGCACCGCTGGGCTCCGCATTTCATGGTGTGCGAAGCGTTCCAGCGGCGAAGCCGGTTGCGATGGCTTAGAAGCCGGTTGCGATGCCCTTATAGGGGCCGTCTGCCGTACCAGCGTCCACGGCCGTACCAGCCGCCGCCGCCAAGCAGGAGGACGAGCAGAACGATGATGAGGATCGTTTCCATGTGTGGCTCCAATGATCCCGGTCAACGTGCAGCATGGCGGTTGAGTTCCACGCCAGCACCTGCAGTGCTGCGGGCAAGCGCAGCTACGCCCGCGGCGGCCTTCGCCGCTCGTGGAACCACATGCGATATTTCGCCATCTTGGCCCGTTGCGCCGACGGCGCGGCGCGCTTGCACGTCGCGGCCTCGGGGCTGCCGGCCACCGCGCCCCAGCGCAGCTCGACGCAATCGTTGGGGTTGTATGCCATTTCCAGTTCGGTCGCGCGGGTCATCACATCCTTGAGCGCGAGCGTCCATTGCGAGCCGTCGCTGCGCGGATATGAGAACTTGCGCGTCGCAAGCTCGGAGGCGAGGGCGCGCTGCAGCTCCGCCTTGACCTCGGCGGGGCTCTTGCCCGGCGGCATCGCGTAGCGCTCCGGCCGCCGCTCGATCCGGTCCGGGAAGTTGCGCACCACGTCGATGGCGATCAAAAGCCGCAGATCGCGCGACGGCGTCGAGAAATCCTCCCACGGGCCGATGGTTTCGAAGATCGTCGCGCCGTCCGGCATCGTCGCTTCGCCGTGGCCGCTGTTCTGGAACTTGCGTCCGTTCTCGACCGAGTTCACGCGCGTCTTCACCTGCTCGTCCAGCGAGGCGATGGCGTCCTTCAGCGCGGCCAGGGGATCGAGCGGCTCGGGCGACATGACGTCGTCCATCCGATCGTAGAAGTCCTCGACGCCCATGCGCGCCTGGTCGAGTGAGAAATCGGCGTATTGCGGATTCTTGGCGATCTCGTCATTGGTCAGGCGCCGCAACGCGCCGCTCTTGTCGCGCACGATCGGCCGGAACCGCTTGAAGCCGGGGCTGCCGAGTGCCGGGTTCTGCGCGAACAGGAAGTTGCCGCGCCAGAAGCGCTTGCGCGCGACGGTGCCGTCGGGCTGGCCGTCAACCGCGAGAATGACGCCGGCTGCGCCGTTCGCCTCCGGCACGCGCCGGACGATCATCAGCACGTGCCCGTAGGGATCGGCGTAGGTCGTGCCGGGGCGCAATGTGTCCTGGCTTAGCGGCACCGGGTAGTAATCGGTGTTGTTGTCGCTTGCCAGCGTCCGGGCCGATCCGGAGTGCACGCCGTTGGCAAGATTGGGCAGGTAGCGGGCAAACGAGGCGGCGAGCCCCAGGTGCGGCGCTGGCGTTGCGGGAGCGGCGGCAGGCGGCGCGCCGGCCTGGGCCAATGCGCCCGCCGGGATGGGGGAGGCGTTCTGCGGCTCGGCTGAGGCGTGCGTCGCACCGGCGCTCTGGATGCTGGTCCACGAGGGGCACCTTGGCGCTGCACCGCCGCCGCCGCGCGAGCAGATCGAATAGCCGAACGGTAGTCCCATCTTGAAGGCGAAATAGGCGCGCAGGAAATATGGCAGGTCGGCGCAATCCGGTCGGAGGACCATCTTGATCTGGTCTTCGTTGAGACCGAGGTGGTTGAACAACATGTTGCGCGACTGATCGCGCAACACCTCGTGCAGCGCGGGCCACGACGGCGCGGCCTCGATCGGATCGTCGAACAGCTTCTCGATCCAGGCCGAGAACAGGTTTTCGGTCGCGCGATTCCAACTGTTGCGCAAAGGCCAGACGCTGCCCGAGGTCGCGCCGGGAGAAGGCGGCCGGTCGGCCCGCACCGCGATCTCGCGGGTGATGGTGCCGCAGCCGGCCGGCGTGTCGCGGCTTGCGAGCGAGGCGCGCCATGTTCCAGCGGCCGGCGATTTGACCTCGGCGAACCAGAAGTAGGGCGGGCCGCCGTGCCGCTCGCGCGATGTGGCCGCCACGCTGCCATCAGGCGCGATCAGCGAAAGCTCGCCTGTGATCGGCTTTTCCGCGGCGAACAGAACCCGCAGCGGCGCTCCCTTCCAGGGCGCAAGCGGCGCCGGCAGCACGGAGACGCCGGCTGCGTCCTCGCAACTGCGGCCTTGGGCCACCGACGGGACCGCGGAGCAAAGCTGAATGGCAACGGCACCAGCGACCAGCAAGAGCGTGGTGGCCGGGGCGAGAGTTTGGCGCGCAGGACGCAAGGGACGCCTCGAGCTTGGTGTGACCGGGGACAGCGAGGGTGGCGGCGAAAAGTCGGCTGAATTATAGCAGAGGTCTGCCCACGGGAGAATCGGGGTTGCTGGCTACCGCAGTTGCAGCAGCACGAACCATTTCTTGTCGTTAAGCGAGCATTTTTCGGTGGCCTGCTCTCCGTTGGCCGAGGGTCGAGGTAGAGTCCAGTGGCCGGGTCCGCCGCAAGGGCCGGTCTGCGTGGCCGAGAATTTCATGTCGCGGCGCAGGTTGAGCTTCCGTGCGGTCACGGCCTGATTCACGTTACCGCCGATGGTGTAAATCTTGCGCGCCCGTGCATCGATCGAGGCGACGACCTCGCAATGGGTACGGCGGACCGAGCGCTTATCCGCGGGACCGGCGAGTTCCGCGCGGATGCGCTCCCGCACGACCTGCTCGCTGTCTTGCGTCATCGCCGGCTCGCGCTGGGCGCAGATCAGATCGCCGACATGGGGCCTGGTGGTGGCGAGCGGGCACGCCCGGTAGACGTGTTCGTCGGTCGCGCCGCCGACCTCGGCCGTGTTCGTCGCGAAGGCGTCATAAATATAGGCGCGATGCGCGTTGGAAAACTGGAACGCGCTCGGCGCCACTCCTGCCTGCCGCACGACGTAGCTGATGAAGGCCGCCGACCACGAGGTGTCGACCACGGCGGCGCGAAGGGCCGCCTCCCGCAGCACTTCGCGCGCCATCGGGTCGGATACGCTTTCGGCGGCGCGCAGCAGGTCGGCAGCGCTGGTGCGCAACAGCTCGGTGTCCTGAGCGTCCTGCGACGAAGTCGAGGCATCGCGATAGCCGCGCACCTCGAGTTTGTCGGTCGGGTCGCCGCCGAACAGCGTGCGCCAGTATTTCATCACCTGCCACCAGCCGATCCGGCCGAGAGTCGTCCGCGCGCTGCCGCCTTCGTCTTCCTCGTGTTCGGCCTCGGTCAAGCCGAAATGGAAGATCTGGCCGTTGGCGTCGATCCGATGGCCGCCGAAGCTGTTGAACTCGTCGATCGCCACCTTGGCGATGCGCGGGCCGAAGTCGCCCGAGGTTTTGCCGGCGCTGGCGTCGCAATTGGCCTGCACCCTGTTCCAGAACGTCGCCGCATCGCGGCCGGATTGTGCGAGAGCCGGATGCGCGGCCAGCCCAAACACGGCAACAACGGCGCAGACGACGGCACGCATGCTTCCTCTCCGACGGATCAACGGTGCGTCCAGTATAGCCCGCGACGGCAGCGGACGCCCAACCCTCCGGAGGGTGTTCGGCCCTTTGGCGGATTGGGCGCTCGCATCATTCGCGGCCGAAGAACCACTCCGGCAGCGAGCCGTGCTCGGGCTGCATGCTGTGACGGACATTGGCGGCCCAGACGCCTTCCAGGATCGCCGCGGTGACGCCCTGTTGCCGCGACCAGTCGATGAACGCACGAACGTCCTTGGTCAGGCAGCGCCCGCCAAAAGCCTTGCCGAAGCGCAGGTAGGGCTTTCTCTCGAAGACAAAGTCGATGATGCGCTCGGCACGCGCCCTCGATCCCGGCGTTTTGTCGGTGGCAATCGCTGTGGCCATTTCGTTGACGAACGCCACCTGGGTCGCGTTCCAGAGATTGCAGAGATACTTGATGTGGGCGGCTTCTTCCGCGGTGCCGATGAAGACCTTGTCGGCCTGCCGGGCCCAGTCCGCGACGAACTGGGGCAGGTCTGTTTTCGAGTTCTCGCCGATCGCCAGGAGTCGCGGGCTGATGGCGTCCTGCACTGCCGTCTTCTCATGCAGAAACTCGGGAACGTAGAAGTCAAATACGAGCTTGCTCAGCCGATCCGGCAGGATGGTCGATCGCAGGATGATCTTCCCCGCCGCGCCGCGGAGGCTTTCCAGCGCGGCTTCGATCTCTGCGATGTCCTGGCTGCCGTTTGGCAAATCCTTGTCACCAACGCAGACCATGTACCAGGTCCGGTCGCCGTCGACGGCGAGAGGGTGAGGCAGCGCCGCGATCCGGTCATAGGCCGCGGCGCGATGCGCTGCATAGTGCCGGACCGGCTGCTGCACATCGTAGGAGCTGACCGAATAGCCCATCTCGTGAAGCGCGATGGCGTTGGCTTGACCCACCCAGCCGAAGCCAACGATCACAACCTGCTCGGACATGGCGCGCCTCGGACTTGAACCGCAATCGTCTCGTCATCAGCTAGCATTCGGCGATGCCGCCAGCAAATCGCTGTGGCCGGGCCTTCGGCCAGTCATGGCGATCCGTTCAAGACCCATTCGCCCGACGGCCCAAGCGGCAGCTCACGCAAGGCGTGTCGGATCGCCGACTGCTCGTGATCGGTCAGGAGGCTTTTCCAGCGGCCGATCGACTCGGTGTGGACGTCGGCGCGCTTGGTCACGTGAGGGTCTTCGAGTCCCGGCCGGCGCTCGGCCAGATGAAATCGCTCCAGCATCTGAGGCTCGAAGCTCTCGCCCAGCCTCTGCAGAAGGCGGGTCAGAACATCTTGCGGCCGGCGGACCAGCTCTTCGTAGGCGATCGTCATGCTGACGTCAGGGTGTTCTTCGCAGAACTTCATGCCCGCCTTGGCGTAGCGTAAATAGAGCGCGGCCTTGGCTTCGAAGGCTTCGGGAACGACCTTCGAGAACCGAATTTCCTTGAGTGAGGCGAGCGCGTCGTACGGGTTTCGCACCACGTGAACGAAGGCAAAGCCTTCAGGCAGGATCGTGCGCCACTGGTCGAGATAAAGCACGTTCTCCGGGTTCTTGTCGGCCCACCGCGGCTTTCCAAGTTTACGCGCCGCAAGCTCGTGGCAGGCGACGAAAGCCGGACCGAGGATGCGAAGGCATTCCGTGTCGGTCAGCCCCAGCGATCGGACGGTTCGCAAGAAGCGAGCATGGGCCAAGGGATCGCCGATGAAATCGCCATAGAAATCGCGGAAGAACTTGATTTCCGGTCCGCAACTGATGCGGCTGTGCGAATCGAGCAGCCGCCGCAGCAACGACGTTCCCGATCTGAAAAATCCGCCGACAACGATCGGGAGCGTTTGTTCTGACATCTGCCTGTCGCCGAAAAGACCAATGGCCCAGACCACGATTAAAGCCAATAATGGCAGCCGCGTTAAGTCATGAGGCGCCGCGACCGATGCGCATGCTGTTTCTGCGGAGGTTCGTCGGATTAAACGGCGGCGTTCTCAAGACCTTCGATTATCTCCAGCACGCCCGCGCGTCGGGGCTGGTCTCGCCGCGGATGATGTTTTTCCCCCCGCGGCCGTGGGACCGCAGGCTGCAGGATTTTGTGTCATCCGAGGACGTTGTGACCGAGCCGGGCGATCCGGACATCGTGCTGCTGAGCCGGGAATGGGACGAGGCGGACAGTGTCGGTCTGACCGACGGCAAACGGCCAATCCTGCACCTCGTCCAGCACGCAGCGCACGGCGTCGCGAACACCGCCGAAAACGCATCCCTCAGCCGGCCTGCGACGCGAATCGTGGTCGCCTCAGGCCTGGCGGATGGCCTGCGACAGTTCAATCCGAATGGCCGCGTTGTGGTGATCGAGGCGGGGGTTGACGTCGGCCGCGCGCCGCAGCCGTGGGCCAGCCGCCGCTGGGACGTGACGATCGCAGGCTACAAGAGCCGCGCGATCGCGCAAGAGGTCGGTGCGCTACTCACAAAATCGGGCCGCGTCGTCAATACGCTGACGTCGACGATCCCGCGTCGGTCATATCTTGATGCGGTTGCGTCGAGCCGGGTTCTGGTGGCGCTGCCGTTTCAGACGGGTGAGGCGGCGTACTTGGCGGCGCTGGAAGCGATGCATCTCGATGTCGCCTTGGTCACGCCCGATTCCGGCGGACCTCGCAACTACTGCGTCGATCAGGTTTCGTGCATCACGCCACGCTACGAAGCTGCCGACATCGCGCGGTGCACCGACGAACTGCTCGCCAACCCGGAATTGCTCGCCGGGATTCGAGCCGGAGGCTCTGCGGTGGCGGCACGGCTGACGCTTGCCGAGGAGCGGCGCAGGTTTGTCGATCTGCTGGGCGAATTAATCACCCCCCACGCGGCTGCCGGCACAGGCCGTTGAGTTTGGCCCAGGCTGCAATCGCCGGTCATTCTCGGAGCATGATCTTGCAATCCCGGACTGGCCCGTCGAAAGTTGTCAACGAGCGACGCTAATTCATTGAAATCAAGGTTTGATGCCGCAGGATGCGCGTGGACGCGATCAGCCAATCTCCGGCGACATTTGCGGGGCTTCGGCTCGCAAATCGGCGTGAGTTCAGTCACCGCGTGCTGGCGGTGCCAAAAGCCTACCCCGATTCCCAGTTGTTGCTTGAGCGCCGCGGCATGTCGCGCGAGGCCATCGAATCCGGATCGTTCTGGCAAATCAACCTGTATACGACGCAGTTCTTCGGGCTTCCCGATGAGCTGTTCTGGGAACCCGAGATCAACTGGCACAGGCAGCAGCTCGGCGTGAAGGGATTGATAGCGGCGGCGGGACTGTGGCTTTCGGATTCCACTGCGACAATCACCGTCCTGCAATCGGATATCTGCCAGCAGCTCTACCGGCATGCTGAGCTGAAGCGGTCGTGCAAGACTACGCTGGAGACGCGCTTCAAGTATTGGTACGTGGCGTTGTTCAACGCGGCGCTCGACTTCTGCCTCGATCGTGAGATCACCTCGCTGTATTGCCCGACCGGCGAACAGGTCATCAAGACCACAGCGAAACGTATTGCGCCGGAATTGTTCACCCGGATCTACGATAGCGCCAACAGACGATACCGCTGCTCGCGGGTGTCGATGAACGGCGCCGACTACTGGCAGATTTCCCCTCAGGACAACAAGGATCGGATTGTCCGGCTGGCCTCGGTGGGCACACCGGACGTCGAGCCGAGCCGCTCGCCGCTCATTTGCCTCTTCCATGACATCGAGGAAAACATCGACACGCCGATCGCGGCAGAACGGTGCGAAGAGAATCTTCGGCGAATCCTTGAAATTGAAAAAGATCTCGATGTCCACGGCACCTTCGACCTGGTCGGCACCATGTTCAAGCGCAAGCGCGATACGATTCTGGCTGCCGACGCCAGACACTCGCTCGCGTTTCACACCTTCGACCACGATCTCGCAAAGGATGTGCAATTGCGTCGCTGCCGCACGGTCGATCTTCGTGTGCGAGGCTACCGGCCAGCGCGGTCGAGGATCACGGCGGAACTGACGGATCACAATCTTACATTTCATAATTTCGAATGGCTGGCGAGCTCGAGGGACAGCCTGCGGCAAACATCGCCCGGACTTCATAACGGTCTGGTGAAAATCCCCGTGCACCTCGACGACTACCCGTTGTTTCAAGGGGCAATGGACTATCCGCAATGGGAAGCCAGAGTGCTTCGTCTGGCCTCACGGTTTCCGGTCCTCGGCCTCGGCTTGCACGATTGCTATGCCGAGCACTGGCTGCCGCATTATCCGCGCCTGCTGGAAAAGCTTCGGAGCGTCGGTCGGTTCGCCAGCGCAGACGAGCTTTGCGACCGTACGCTGCTGGCGGCCAGCCACGCCGCGATCCACGACAAAAGTTTCGATAGCATTCCCGCGACCCCTCGAACGGCGGCACCACGAAGTGCGAAATGTGCAGCAACCATCGTCATCCCGTTGCTTCGGCAGGTCGACGAGTGGCTCGAGCAATGCGTCACCTCGGCGTTGACGCAGAGCGCGCCGGCCGAGGTCATCGTCGTGCATTCGGAGCAGACGCCGCCTTCGAATCTGGCGGTTCTCGAACGGCTGAAAAGCAAACACGACAGGCTGTCGCTTCTCGTTGAACGCAAGCCGGGCAGTTTCCCGAACGCGATCAACACGGGGTTCCAAGCGAGCCGGACCGAGCGCGTCGGCCTGCTGCTATCGGACGATTGGCTCGATCGAGATGCCGTCGCGGAATG
>Ga0265325_10000386_pt1 | contig 31166 bp, 24 predicted proteins | sample 41420metaG_FD_202090 | JGI IMG/M metagenome (GOLD analysis project Ga0265325, IMG submission 202090) | Rhizosphere microbial communities from Carex aquatilis grown in University of Washington, Seatle, WA, United States - 4-14-20 metaG | ecosystem: Host-associated > Plants > Roots > Rhizosphere... | reverse complement strand
TGCTCGACAGCATTATCGGCCGGCTAAGCATTCCTTCCTGCACAGGGCTTTTGATCGGTCATACCGACAATCAGCTCACACTGCCTCTTGGTGTCCTCGCGACACTTGACGCCGACAAAGGAGAAATCGTCGTTGAGGAATCGGCTGTAAGCTAAAGATCATAATGTTCCGTTGCCTTTTAGTTTCGATTACGCTGGCCGCGCTGATTTGCGCACAGGAAAATAAGCCGAAGACAGAATTGTTGTGGCCCGATGGAGCACCCGGTGCGCTGGGAAATGCCGATGCCGATAAACCGTCGTTGACGTTCTATCTGCCTGCCGGCACGAAAGCGGTCGGCACCGGTATCGTAGTTTGTCCGGGGGGTGGCTATCATGATCTCGCGATGGATCATGAAGGGCAGCAGATTGCCGAGTGGCTGAATTCTCTTGGCGTCGCGGCCTTTGTGCTGAAGTATCGTCTGGGGCCGAACTATCATCACCCGATCGAACTGGGCGACGCTCAACGAGCGATTCGCATCGTTCGTACACGCGCGCGGGAATTCGGTATTGCGCAGGATCGCGTTGGTATCTGGGGATTCTCCGCCGGAGGCCATCTGGCCGCCACTGCCGCCACGCATTTCGATCCCGCCAGCCGCCCCGATTTTGCGATTCTCGCCTACCCGGTGATCACTATGCGTCCGCCGTTCGCCCATATGGGCTCGCGCACAAATCTGCTTGGTGAGAATCCCGACGAAGCCCTGGTGACACTACTGTCGAATGAAACCCAGGTGACCTCCCAAACTCCGCCTACGTTCCTGTTTCACACCACCGATGACAACGTCGTGCCTGTGGAAAACAGCATCATGTTCTACGAAGCTTTGAGGAAGGCGGGTGTGCCTGCGGAACTGCATGTGTTTGAGCACGGGCCCCACGGCGTCGGACTGGCTCCGCGCGACGCAACCCTGTCGCTTTGGCCCACGCTGTTAGCAAACTGGCTACGAGGACGCGGGTTGCTGAACGCTCACCCCTGAAGGCTTCGATCCGCAGAACATCGCCAGCGCCAGCACTGGGAAGTAATGGCGGTACATGTGGTATTGCAGGTAGAACGCGCGAGGGAATCCCGTGCCAGTCATCAATTCTTCGCGCCAGTCGCCGTTCGGTAACTGATGTTCCACCAGCCAATCCAGCCCGCGCCGGACAGCGGTGGAACTCACATCGCCGGCAGCGTGCAGCCCCAATAAGGCCCAGGCTGTTTGGGAAGCGGTGCTGGGCGCTGACACAAATCGATTGACCTCATAGCTGGCGCAGCTTTCGCCCCATCCGCCGTCGGCATTCTGCACCGAACGAAGCCACTGCGCACCCTGCTGGATGGCCGGACCCGCGGCGGAAACACGGGATGCACGCAGACCGCGCAGAGCGAGAAACGTACCGTAGACGTAGTTCACGCCCCAGCGTCCATACCAGCTTCCGTCCTGCTCCTGCGAGCCCAGCAGATAGCGCACGCCGCCCTGTATTGCCGGATCGTATTGGCCGAGTCCGCTGCGCGCGAGCGCCTCCAGAACCCGACCGGTGATGTCCGGGCAACTGGGGTCCAGCATGGCGTTGTGATCCGCGAAAGGTATTTTATTCAGGATCTGCCAGTTGTTGTCGACGTCAAAAGCAGCCCAGCCACCATCGGAACCCTGCATGCCGATAATCCAGTTCACCGCACGGCGTGTTGCGCGCGCCTGCTGATCGGGATCGGAGGCCTTGGCGTAGAGAAATGCCAGTAGTACCTGAGCGGTGTCGTCAATATCGGGGTAATACTCGTTGGCGAATTCGAACGCCCATCCGCCGGGCTCGAGATTCGGCCTTTTCACGCTCCAGTCGCCTTTGCGCCGCACTTCTTTCGAGAGGAGCCAGTCAGCCGCGCGCGTCAATTCCGGGGGTGAGAGCACGCCCGCTTCGCCCAGAGCGAATGCCGAGAGCGCAGTGTCCCAAACCGGCGAATAGCAGGGCTGAAACTGGAAGCGATCGGGAGTTTCAATCAGCAGATTGTCAAACTGGCGAATGGCTTCCACCAGGTCCGGATGATCTTCCGCGTAGCCCAGCGAATCGAGCGCCATGATCGTGTACATCATCGCCGGATAAATCGCCCCGAGGCCATCGGTATAACGAGTTCGGTCAATTACCCAGTGTTCCGACTCGCGTAAACCAGCCGAGCGGACGTCCTTCGACCCACGCCTTTCCCAAAGCTTAATCACGCGGTCCAGATGCAGAAAGAAAACCGACAAGCGCTCCCGCGACGGCATCTTTAGCTTCACGTCGGGCAGGAAGATTTCGTCGAGCGTGACACCGTCGGGAGCATAGCGCTCGTTGCCGGCGGCTTGCACGATGGAAAGCGGCACCAGAATGGCCCGGCTCCAGGACGACATCTGATAGAGAACGTCGCCAGGCAACAGCGTAATTTCCGGCGGCACGCTGGGGACAAATTTCTTCGGATACAGGCCGAACATGCTCAGGTTGATCTTCGTGTAGCTATTAGTCGCCTGGATTCCACCCAGTTTCAGAATGGCGTGCCGGGCTCGAATCATGGCCGGGTGCGAAGCCGCGTAGCCGGCGATCTTGAGAGCTGAATAGGCCTTCACGGACGCACTGACCTCGGCGGGCCCGCCTGAATAAATCGACCAGCCGCCGCCGGGCAACTGCCGGTCAAGCACCGCGCTGCAGGCCTTGTCAATCCGCGAACGAGTGGGTGGATTCCAGCCCCGGCTGTCCGGTTGATGCAGCCAGAGTTGCAACAGGACGTAGTCGGATTCAAGGGTCGAATCGGCGGTCAATTCGCCCGACCAATAGCCTTCCGGCTTTTGCAGGCTCAACAGCAGGCGGCTTGAACGACTTAGCGCTTCAACCACGCGCACGGAAGCGCTCTCTGCTTCTGCGGTTGCAGGCCGTGGCGCTTTGCGCAGCTTGCGCACCTCAGCTTCGGGAAACAGGGTTCCAAACGTGCCCATGAGTGTCCAGATTCCACTTTACCAATGCGGGACCCGTGGAATCCGGCGTGCGACAGCGGTTTAGTGGACGAGCCCTGGATCCTGCTTCTCGTAAACCAACAGAGCTTCGCTCTCGCCGCTCAGCGATTCAATCTGACGTCGAATGGTCAGGGTTTTGCCATCCTTCGACATCTTCCAACGATCCATTACTGTATAGCTGCGATCGCGGCTGTTAACAAGCGTATTCACCAGCAGCGCATTGCCCTCCCATTTCAGACGGCTATTTCGGGAGGTGTCGCCAATCTTGTATTTTGCGTCGGACTGGTCCGTTTTGTAATCCCAGCTCACCGGGGCGCCGCCACCCGCAGGCAAAGCGGTGCAGTGCATTTTCACGCCGCTTTGCTCAATTCTGAGCGTTTCCGCAGTCGGCTCACTCATGCTGCGCAGGTCGCTATGGGCCTCATTCAATTTCCAAATGCCGGAATAATCCGGATCCGCGGCTGATAAAGGAACGATTAACAGCAGCACCAGCAGGCTGAATCGCATGGGTGGATTATATCCTAAAAGTTTTTTCGATGGGATTAAGGCGTCAAATCGGTCCATTCTCCGCCCCAATGGGCTTTTCGTGCGCGGCGAAATTGTTCCTTCTCGCGCTTGCGCACGGCTCGTGTTCGAAGGCCTTCGGTAGTGCAAAGCTCCAGTCGAATCAGTCCAGGCTCGGTCCATGGATGGCGCACGATACGGGATTGGGCGATACGGACGGGCGTGCGCGAAGCGATTACGTACGAGAACTTCTCGTCTTCATATCCCAGATCGCCGCCCTTGAGCTGCCGGTGCAAACGAGTGCGCTCAATCCTGGCCGCGAAGTGACACCAGTCCGGGTTCTTCATAGGACATTCCCTCGCGTGGGGACACGGTGCGGCGATCGTTGCGTGGGCGCGGATCAATTGGTCACGTGCGGCGCGGATCGTAGCGAAACCTCGTGGTGTTCCTGGCTCGATGATAACCAGAGCAAGGCGTGCGGCGGACCATGCATTCTCAATTAGTCGGGCGCTGTCCTCGATTTCGCCGGCTACATAGGAAAGCACAACAACATCGGCTGGCTTCAATTGCGCGACGGTGCGAAGATCGGCTTCACTCCAGACAGCATTCCGCACCGCCGTATTCGCCGAGTGTGCGGCAAGCCTGCGGCCTACGGCAATGAGTTCGCCGTCCCGTTCAAGACACGCGATTTCGGATAAGTCGGGAATTTCGGCGGCCGCTGCCCAGGCTGCGGTACCGGGTCCAGCACCCAGATCGAGCATCGTGAGCACTTTGCCGGGCAAGCGTGCGATCAATTCGACGAACACTGCGCGCAACGCGCCGTAGATGGCAGGCATCCGAACAGCCAGGTAAGCGGCACGCTCCGCTTCGCTGAGGCGGCCGGTGGAGCGCGAGCCTTGTGCGTGATAGCGCTCGGAAATCGCAGCGACTGCCGTCGCGAGACTGCTACTATTGTGCCGGTCGGTTTCGCGAGCGATGGCTGCCGCCAGCTCAGTGGGTAGTTGCATCGGGATCCAGCGCTGTCACCGGATCGATGAACAGCCAGCAAGCCGCACCCACCACGTAGGCGCCCGCCATAACCCAAAGAAACGAATTGTATCCGGCGCGGTTCATGAAATCGTGGATCAGCCAGCCACCCATGGCCGGCGCGACAAACCCCGCAAGATTCCCCATCATGTTCATGGACCCCGAAACCGTGCCGGCGTGCCGCCCGCCGATGTCCATGCACGCCGCCCACGCCGGCGGGATGGTGACGTCGTTTGAGAAACTGGCGAAGCCCAGCGCGACCACCGCCCACAGCACGCTGTGAGCGTGAATGGCCACTACCAGAAAACAAGCCGCGGCCAGCAGCCCGGTGATTCCCCAAAGCCGCCGGCTGCGTCGCACGTCCCCACCCAGGCAGCGCACCAGCAACGGAGAGACGGCTCCGCAGAACATGCATCCAAATCCGCCGCAGAGAAGTGGAACAACGGCCCAGGACGAAGCCTCACGATCGCTGATATTCCAGGATTTTAGATAGTTAGGCAGCCAGGTGATGTAAAAGGTCCACGGGTAGGTCAGGCAAAAATACTGCGCCCAAAGCAGCCACACGGAACGCGAGACCACCAGTTTGGCCCAGGGGACATCGCCGTGGCCCGACGCGTTCTTTGGCGAGTCGCCAATAATCGCCGCCTCAGCTGCGTTGACGCCAGGATGCAGGCGCGGGTCGTCACGAAACCAGAAATAAAACAGAACAGCCCAGATAATTCCGATAGCGCCAAAGACAACGAACGCCCAGCGCCAGTTCAGCCAGTTGAACAGCAGGACCACCAGCGGCGGGGTGAAGGCTCCGCCCCAACGCGCGGCTGTCCACATGATGGCCTGCGCGCGCAACCGTTCGCGTCGCGGCAGCCAGGTGGTGAAGACTTTGGTGAGGTTCGGAAATCCGCCGGCCTCGCCCGCTCCGAAAAGGAAACGCACCACCCACAACGACGTCGCGCTCCACATCCATCCGCTGGCGGCCGTGAAAACCGACCACCAGATAACAATGCGCATCAGGACCCGGCGCGGGCCGAGCCAATCCCCGAGCCATCCAGTAGGGATCTCAAAGAGCGCGTATGAAATGCCGAACGCGCCAAAAATCCAGCCAAGCTGTTGGGCCGATAGGTGGAGATCGCCGACCAGTGTCGAGGGGTGGGCCAGCGTCGGCTTCTGTGCCGCGGCCTGCGAGATGCAAACGCGGCTGACGTAGGAAAGTATCGCCAGGGTGACGGCAAATGCAATCACGGTGTGCCGTGCGTGGGTGGGACGCTCCACTTTGGCGGGTGTCATTCGGGTGTGCCCGCCGGCCTGAGTTCAGCAGTCATCCAGTCCAGATAGCCCTCCGCGCCGTCTACGATGGGCAGTGCGATGATCTCCGGCGTTGAGTATGAGTTCAGTTGCTCGATGCGGGCGCGGAGCGAATCAAAAAGAGCGCGCGACGATTTGATGACGAGCAGCACCTCCTCCGCCCGCTCCACCGCGCCCTGCCAGCGGTAAATGCTTCCCAGACCCGCAATCACGCTCACACAGGCGGCCAGGCGCTGGTCTACCAGTTGATAGGCGATTCGGTCGGCTTCCTCGCGAGAGGAGCAAGTGCTGAGGACGACGATTTTGTCGGTCACGGTGCGATTCCTGATTTCCCTCTGGACCTTTCCGGCCAAACAGATTATAAACGTTGTAAGGCCTCTCACGCACATTCATGACTGCATTTCGCCGAATAACAATTCTCATCGTCATTGTTCTGGCATCCGCTTACGGTTTCGCCGTACTTCGGGGTCCTCAGGGAATCCCTGCGTTGATCGAGAAGCATCGTGAGATCCAGCGGCTGGAAGGGGACAACGCCGCGCTGAGGCAGGAGCTTGCGGACCGCGTGGCGCGCAATCGCAAGCTGAAAGAGGGCACGGAAATCCAGGAGCAGGAGATCCGCAAACGCCTGCACCTGCTTCGTCCCGGCGAGACGCAGTTCGTACTACCGGATCAACCTCCACCGCCAACGCCGCAGCAACATTAGGGCGACGCGAACGGTCTATCTTAGCTCACCGGTGGTTTCGAAGTGGAATCGGCCAGCGATCAGATCGCCCGAAGCCAGTACATCTCGGATAGCGCCTCGGTTAAGACCGCCTTTGTGCGCTGCTTCCACGATTGCGGCAACGGCCTGTTCTGGTGGAGTTCCGGGAGGCAGACGGAAAATCCATGGGATGTTGGTCGACGTCAGGGCCCTGTCGGAGGAAAGGGCAATCAGAGGGACAAATGTCTTCACCGCAATCTGTTCCGCCAGGTGCGCCGAGGCCCGGTCAGTCGCGATAATTGCTGCGACGTCGCTCTTATAAACCAGATCCACAAGGGCCGTTGAGGATTTGCCCCAGTTCTGGCCTGACGGAACGGCAATCAAACGGAAGCCATCCTGCTTCATACCGGCCACCAGAGCATCCGCATTTGGTCCGAAGACACCGATCCGTAATTCGTGAGTATTCAAATCGCTCGTAGGCGGGCCGTTGAAACTAACTCCGGCCTCTCCTACACGGGCGTAGGGATAATCGACAGGCTGGGCCGTATAAGCTGCTTGCTGCTTTCCCATCGTGGCCACGCGAAACGTTACCGCACCGCCTTTTCCGACGGTGCCGAGGTACAGCGGCATGATGTTCTTCGCGTTGGGGTCGAACTTCATGTGCCCGGTGACGCCATCGTACTCGGTAACGCTGTAGAGTGCATCGCGAATAATGCCCCGGTTCAGTCCCGCGCTGCAGATCGATTTCAGCAGCACGTTCATGGTGTCATAGGACAGCGCGGAGAACGGAGTCACCTTCTGCGTATACTTCGCCTGATATCGCTTTTGGAAATCGACCCAGATCGGGTCGGCGCGCAACGGGTCGTACGGGTAGACGAATTGGAAGCCCTCGGCCGCATCTCCTGCGTTCTGAAACAGCTCGTCGCCGTAGGTCCGAAAACTGCCAAATACAGGTTGTTTCATTCCGGCTTCGCGCATCTGCTTGAGGATTGCCCCGGCCTCGTGCGAATCGGCCCACACCACAATGCCATCCACGCGCGAATCCTGGATCACGCGGAGCTGCTTCCGCATGTCCATCTCGCCGGGCAGGAACTTCTGTTCAATGATTACCGGATGTCCCAGACGCCGCGATGAATCTTTGAACTTGGCGACGCCGAAACGCCCATAGCGATCGTTGATACGCAAAATCGCGATTCGCTTTAAACCGAGTTCGGTATAGATGTGGCGCGCCAGCGTGTAGCACTGGACGCGATCGTCCTGGATGGTTGTGAAATACCAGGGGATGATTGTTTCCGGAATTGTGGGATCGGTGGCCGCGCTGTTCACAATTGGCAACTCGGATCGCAAAGACACCCGCAAAGCAATATGGGTTGAATCGCCGCTGATGGAACCGAGCATGGCCCAGACCCTGTCGTCGTACACCATCTTCACGATTTCATTGCTCGACGCTCCCCAAACCGCGCCGTCGTTGTGGACCTTCAGCACGAAAGGTTTCCCACCATAGCCGCCGCGCGCATTCGCCTCATCAATAGCCATCTGCGCGCCGTTCAGCATGGCGGTGCCGAGCTTGATGTCCTTGTGCTGATAAATGGGCCCGAGAAACCCGATGCGAACTTCGTCCACTTCGGAGGCAGGCACTGTTCGCACATCGCGTGCTGCGCCGTTGTATTCGACCAGTTTCGTGTAGTGGTAATAATAGGGCGTCGTGAAATTGCCGTACGGACGCATATCGTCCGGCTCCAGCGCGTAAGGATGGAGTTCGCGGACGGGTGGCGGAGGCGGGGGATTTTTCCCGCACGCGCACGGGTTCGGGTCGGCGGCAAACAGCGGACCCATCATGACAATGACAACCAGCGACGCCCACTTCATTGCAGCTACTCCTTTATGTCGCGCTTGATGAACATGGCGATCGCTTCAATCTCGATCAGCAGGTCGGGCCGGCAAAGGATCGCCTGAATGCCGGTGGAGGCCGGGAGCGGATTTAAGCCCAGCTCCCGGAAGAACGCCGAACGCTCTTCGTTGAAGGCCGCATAGTCGCGCTCGATATCCCGCAGATAACAAGTGGTGCGTACAATGTCTTTCCACGTAGCGCCTTCCGCCTCCAGCAGACCGGTGATGTTGTGATAGGTGCGGCGCAGTTGTGCGCGAAAATCGCCGACGTGTACGGTGTCGCCGCGTTCATCGATGCTCGCAGTGCCGGAAATCAGCAGGATAACGACGTTGCCGATATCGAGCCGCAGGCCTCGTGAGAATGCCGAACCGTAGTCGGGAGCTTCGTCTAAAACCTTCAGATTCGTAATGGCCTTCTTACTAACTTCCGAAGCCGTGGCCATCTGCGTCAGCGCTTCTTCAAATAGAGTGCTCATTTTTTAGAAATCTCCTTGATTCGGATGCCGTGGCTGAGGCCCTTGGCTGTTGCCACCCAGATATCGTCGCCTTGAAAATCCACTGCAAAGACGTAGTTGTGCGCGGGAGCTGTGGTCACCGGAATGTTCCACGTCTGTCCCTGGGCGTTGCGCACAGTCATCTGCGGTGCTTTTGTATCCAGCGCAGGCCGGTATACGGCCCAGTTCTCACCGTCGTAATAGGCGAGGCCCTTGTCGGTGGAGAACCATGTGCGGTTGCCGTCGATTGACTTCACTTCGTTCATGAAATTACTTGGCAGGCCGCTGTCCTTGTCCAGAAAGTTCTTCCAGTTGCGGCCGTCATACCGGCTCACGCCGAAATAGGTGCCCACCCACACGATCTTGTTCACATAGCTGACGGACGTGGTGATCTCATGTATCAAGCCCTGATCTTTGTACAGTACGATCTCGGTCTCGCCGTCGGGATCGTCATAGTTCTTCCAGCGGTCCGTCGCGCGCGTATATTCGAGCAGTCCTGCGCCCCACACCGCGTAGTAGACCTTATCTTCTCCCGGACTCACGGCGTATGTCCAGATCTCATACATGGGCGTATTGCGTTCGTTGTAGATCAACCACTGATTGGTCTTCGTATTGAACCGGCTGGCACCCGCTGCGGTGGCAAACCAAACTTCGTCGCCGTAGGGAGCCACCTTATAAACGACATCGTTCGCGAGGCCGCTGCTTAGCTGTGTGAACGCATCGATGCGCCCGCCCGAATATCGCGCGGCCCCACCCATGGTGGCGATCCAGAGCTCATGCGTCTTCTTGTTCAGACCGACAGACAGACACGCGCGCTGGGGTAGGCCATCGGCAGTGCCGAACACTTTAAACTTGCCGTTCTCGTAGAGTGCGAGGCCGTTATCGGTACCGGCCCAAATGCGATCGCCATCGACGGCGACGGCGTATACGCGGTTGTCTGGCAAGCCATTCGCAACCGTGAAGTTCTCCCACCTGTATTGCGGCATGGCTGGCGGGGCCGCCGTGCCCGCCGCCGCGCCAATGGTGGCCAACAGCGCAAACCCAGCCAGAAGAATGTATTTCCTCATAGTGTTTTCAGATATTCGATGAGATCGTTCAACTCGTCTTTGTTCAGATCGTTTGTTTGCCCATGCGTATCGTTGGGGTTGAAAACGGTCCATATCTCTTCCATCGTTCGCGCCGATCCATCGTGCAGGTACGGTGCGCTGTAGACGACATTCGTCAGGTGTGGAGTATCGATCTTCGGAGACCGGTCGTTCCACTTGCCCGAAGCCACGTCCGCAGTTTGCTGGTTGGTGTGATACGGCCCAGAGTGGCAGTACGCGCACTGATTCGTCACCGGGATGGGCTGTCCGTTCCGCCGCGCCGTGCGTTCGAAGATCGCCTTGCCACGCTCCTGGGCGGGCGTCAGTTCTCCATCGGGGAGCCGATATCGATTGGGTCGCAGCGGGATTGACTTGATGAAAGCCACCAGGTCCGCGAGTTGCCCGCGGTCGTACCCTTGCGAACGGTAAAAGAAGCGCTCGGTGCGCGGCCCGCATTCGGTCTCCAGATCCGGATTTCCGCCATTCCACTTGAACGGTGCGGTTTGGCTGACATCTTCGAGCGACCGGTTATCGACGATATCGATGCCAAACCCGTCCGGTTCCAAATCCCACTGCAAGCCATCGATTGTCAAATCAATATGGCAGTTCGCGCAGCCGAACGCGCCGTGGAAGGCAAATTCAGAACCGTTGAACAGTCGCTCTCCGCGACGTTCCGCGGTCAGTTCAGCCGGAGCACCCATCGGGATGCTCGCGACGACCGAACGAGTCGCGGTGTCGATAACCGCAATAGCATCGTCCAGGCGAGTGGCTACGTAGAGTTTTGAGCCATCTGGAGAAAGTGCGAGCCCGCGAGGATTGCGGCCCACCGGAATTCTCGCCACGACGTAGTTGGCGGATGCGGAGAGATCCGTGGCGAGGGAAGCGCTCCTGGGCGAACGAACCGTCCGCAGCATCTTCGACGCATCCACCACTGCCACTTCGTTCGATCCGCTGGCTGAAACATAGATCCACTTCTTATCGGCTGCGATGGCGACGGCGTAGGGGAGCGAAAAATTGCGTTCGAGGTCGTCCAGCGGCACGTGTGTCACAACGCCGCCAGCATCGGACCCAAACACTGCCAGGGAATTCACGAAGGCCCAGTCGTGCTCCACGTGCGCCAGGGGGATCAAATTTTTCGGCCGCATTTCAGCGGCGATGCCCAGCCGCCCATCCGCTGAGAGAGCTACATGAAAGACGCCAGCCGAACCTCGCAGCCACTCGCGATTCTCGACAACGTGTCCATGCGCGCTAATCTCGGTGATCTCGGACAGCGGCGCAGTCCGATGCTTACCGATGTTGGGATAAATGGGAGTCGCATAAACGTGCTCGCCATCGGGGGACATCGCAACATAGCTGGCGCCCCGGCCCGCAACCAGACGATAATCTTCTTTCCCGCTCTGGAGATTGACGATGGAGACGTCGTTGCTGATTCGATTCGCAACGTAGAGGGTCTCTCCAGCGTGATCCACCACGACGCCGGTGGGCTCGAAACCCGTGGGCAGCGTGCGGCCGGCAGTCCGCGCCGTAGTATTGATTTCCGTTACGGTGTCGTCCCAGGAATTCGCCACCCACGCGCGCTTTCCGTCGCCGGACAGTGCGATTCCGCGGGGCACTCGTCCCACGGGCACGCGCGCTTCCACCTTCTTCGTCGCGGTGTCGATAATCGCAACTTCATTCGTGCCTTCACATACAGCAAAGAGCCACCGGCCGTCCGGCGATAACGCCAACTCGGAGGGCGATGGATACTTCGCCTTTTGTCCTGCGTCGCTCGCGCCCATTAGAAATACAAGCGCAAAAAGGCCGGCTGCGGTGGCCAATGCCTCCTTCATTTGCTCGCCTCGCGAATCGTGATAATCCGATCCGCCTTTACGTTCTCCACGGTCTGCTGGATACCGCTCGGCCAGAAAACCGTAATCTTGTTCGCCTCGGCTGCAATGCCCAGCCCAAAATGCAGGCGCCAGTCGTCCTGACCGAGGTAGCTGGAACCCGCGCCGCGCTGGGCGTACTGAGTTACTCCGTTCGCCACCACCTGGACCTTCGCCCCTATGCCATCGCGGTTGCTTTTCGTGCCTTCCAGCTTCACCATCAGCCAATGATTCGTATTCAGGGTCGTGTTCTCGAGTAAGTACGCCGGCGAGCCGAGATTCACGATGAAGGCGTCCACCCTGCCGTCATTGTTGTAATCGGCGAAGCAACCGCCGCGTGCCACCGTCTTGTTGTCGAGTACCGCTCCGGCCGTGGCCGAGACATCCCGGAACTTCTCGCCTCCGAGATTCTGAAACACCGAATGCTCCTGGGGGACCATGTTGATAAGCCCTCCGTGGAAAATCAGAATGTCTTTGAAGCCGTCGTTGTTGAAGTCGTAGACTCCGCTTGCCCAGCTCGTGTACTGCGCGTTCGCCTGGGAAATGCCGGCGGAATCCGTTATGTCCTTGAATTTCCGGTCGCCGATATTCTTCAGCAGGCGATTGAACTTCGAATCCGTCACCCAAAGCGCGGGCGACCCGTCATGCTGCAGGTCGAAAAAGACCGGTCCCATGGCGCTGGTCATTTCGCCGTTTTGGCCGAACGCAACACCCGCATCCACTGCGATCTCTTCAAACGTTCCGTCGCCCTTGTTGCGAAACAGGAAGTTTTCCGTCTTGTCGTTGGCAACGTAGATGTCGGGATATCCATCGCCGTCGAAATCCGCTGCTGTAACACCCATCGCCCGGCCTTTGAACGCCGCAATGCCCGACTTCTCGCTCACATCCGTAAACGTGCCATTGCAATTGTTGTGAAACAGCAAGCTACTGTCGCCTTCGTAGTCAAGTGGCCCAGGGTAGTTATCCGGAGCATAGTAGGCGTGGTAAGTGGGATCGAATTTGACGTACCGGCCTATGAATAGGTCGACGCAGCCATCCTTGTCGTAATCGAGCCACGCCGCGCCAATTCCCCACCCTTCGAACTTGATTCCCGATTGCGCAGTCACGTCCGTGAACGTGCCGTTTCCGTTGTTGTGATAAAGCGTGACCTTTCCATAACTGGTCACCAGTAGGTCGGTGTGGCCGTCGTTGTCGTAATCCGCCGCGACTGCCGCGAAGCTGAACGAATCTCCCCCGACGCCCGCTTTCTCCGTGACATCGGTGAAGGTGCCATCGCCATTGTTTTTGTAAAGGTGATTGTGCGGCGGTTCGGCCGGAGGTTTGCGCAGCGGGTGCGGATGCATGCCCTTTTCGAGGGGTCGGCCGGTCACCACATAAAGATCCGGCAGGCCGTCGTTGTTGTAGTCCAGCCAGGTGCAACCCGCACCAGTGCTCTCCAGCAGCGATCCCAAACGTTCCGCTCCGAATGAATGCGTGAACTGAATGCCGGCCTTCGCGGTGGCGTCTTCAAACTGAATTGGTGCAGGCGCCTTATCCGCCGCCGTCAGGCCGACGCACACGACAAGCCCGATCAATACACGCATATCAATATCCCTTATTCCCTTGTTGAACAACCGGTTTCAACATCGGCACCGGCACATCTTTCCGCATCAGGACCTCAGGCACTTCGTTCTCGGGCGCGCGTTCGGGGCCAGCATGACAACCAACGCAGCCGCGCTGTTCGGCTACTCGCATCCACCACCAGTTGTGCTCCGCGCTCACAACGTGCCCTGCTCCATCCAGCGCTTCCAAACGCAGCGGTTTGTCGCCGGGTACCTGGACAAAGAAGGATCCGTCCTTCTCCACCGTCTGTGTGCCCAGCAGCGCCGGCTTTCCGTGGTCATCCTGGGTGTAAACGCGGACTGTGCGGATTGTTCCGCCTCGAATCGCGTCCCGCGATGTTGCCACATTCAGGCAGAGGAGATTGGCAGCGGTGCGAATAGCCAGCAGGGCGGAAGGAAAACGCCGAGGAACAATTCTGGGAGCAACAACCACCGGCTCCACCTCATTCATGCCCGGCGTGTGCGCGCGGGCAGGTAGCTTCGCAATCCGAAAAGGCTGCTCCGCGTTTGCTCGCGAAGAGAAGACCAGTTCACCGCGGCCGGAGTCCGCAACCGGGCCAGTCACTTCGCCAGCGGGCTGCGGCACAAAGGCCGTTTCGTGCGCCAGTGAGGATGTAAACCGAGCCAGTCGCCCGCCTTGTACAAACACGATGTCGCCCGAGGCCATTTCCCTGGGCGAATGGCGGTCTGCGCCGTGATCGCATCGGATTGCTTCGACGCCAGTGCCATCCGGGTACACGCTCATAATCTCCCGTGCCACCCGGCCCGCGTATGTGCGCTCGGCCTCAAACAGAATTCGACCGTCGCGCAAAACGTCCGCTGTGAGAAAATGGCCCGCTGTAAACGTCAGCCGCTCCGATTTGCCACCCTCTAGAGGGGCAATTTCGATCTGGGATCCCGTAGCAGTGCGCCGCGTGTAGGCAATCTGATCGCCGGGCACGTACAAAGGGCGAATACAGTCGCCATCTCCACCAGAAACCGGGCGTGGCGTGCCTTGATTGAGCGCGATCTCCCAAATGCGCCAGGAGTCGCCGTTCTTCTGTTTGCCGGCGAAAACCACGTGAGTGGCATCAGAGGAGAGATCGGGGTCGGCCGTGGAGAAAAATCCCGTCACCAGAGACCGCTGTCCTGCGGGCGTAGAGATCCGAATCGTTGCTCCGGCCGGGAACCGCTCAGCGTTATGTAGCCATGCTTCCGGGCTGTAGCGGGGTGTCTCCGTAAATAGGTATGTTCCTTCGGTTGGAGAAGCGCCAGCAGCAATGAATCCGGCCAGATACACGAATCCTGTGCAGCCCCAGAAGGCGGGGCCGCCAATTTTTGATAGCATTCGCTCACCCCTGAGCGCCAGAAATCAGTCTCTGATAGATTATTGTCCCCTGGGTAATCCAGTTAAACAATAATGGTTCTACACTAGCGAGACGTCGCCACAAGGGAGCGCAGGAGCTGTAGCGCTGGCCGGGTGTTGTAGTTTTCCCGATAACGCCGGTGGTCTGCGTCGTTCGGATAGTGTTCGCTGTCGGGATATGGATAGCGAGGCATGGCGTGGAAGGGCAAAGGTTCCACCGTTTGGGAAAATGCCGTGTTTGCATCGCGATCCTTTGCCCATCCGTCCACCAGAAGCAGGAAATCGCGGGTCCAGCCGGCCGGCAACGAAGGCAGTCCGGCGGCCGCGAATTCGAGCTTCAGTTCGTCGCCCGACCCCATCACTATCATTTTGTCGTCAACGTGGGTTACCAACTCGCGCACGTTCCCGTAGCGGGTGTAAAGGCCGGGCGTCGGGTTCCAGCTAGATACTGTCGCCGCGTTCTCGTAGTCGAACGCCTCAGGCTGCAGTCGTTGTGGATGAATCGTGGGATGGGAGAATCCATGAAAGGCGAGCGTGGCCGCCTCCGCATCGACATTGGTAACCCGCACTTTGGGCGCGCGCGAGTTTTCGCCAAGGAAAATCTCGTCCCAGTAGACGCACAGGTTGGTCACAATCCGGATCTCACGCGAAGGCGAGAGGAATTTCCCGGTCAGATCCACCGCAATGGTCTTGGTCTTGCCCGAGGGCATACCCATGTCTTCAATCACGGTCTTCCATTTCCCATGGGCGTCCTTGACCTGCAAATAAGGAGGTTGTAGCCCGCCGCCGCCCTGCGACGCCGCGAGGAAAGTGCTGCCATCGGCCCAATCCACCCAGCCGTTCAACACCAGAACCGCGCGGTTATCAGGAGCGGCGTTTCCGAAGTCGAGTTCCAACGCGTGCTCTTTCGCCACACCGGCATAGTTGCGCTCGAACCCGTCCACGTAATGGCGATCTCGACGAAGCAGCGCACTCCGCACGTCGCGCCCCTGATCGTCTCTCGCGCGTTCCGGATAAATGCGCCGTCCAACGCCAAACAGACGGAACTCGGGGAACGGCGGACTCTTCCACAAGTCATTCGTATAAACATCGGTGGACGCAGGATGATCGACTGCCATTAGCCGCACCTGATCGAGATAGGAAACCTCGCTGAGTTCTTCCGTGATGCGGAGCCTATAGCGCCCGTCCACCTGCGCCAGCGCGTTTCCTGGAATCTGAATATACTCGTGATGATCGACCGGGAAGTATTTCCCGTCCCCGGAACTTGCTCCCAGCGGCGCAACGCCCAGCACGTCGGTGATGAAGTTGAACCGCGCTCCGTCCCACGCGTAGATCATTGGACACGAGCCGGACAGACGTGGCGCCTCCTTCACGTCAAGGAGCTTATTGAGTGGCTGGTTCATTTCGTTCTGAATGAGGCCACTCGGCCAGGTGATACGGATCGTGTCGATGGATGTGTGGCTTCCAAGACCGAAGAGCAGCGGCGCGCTCGTGTACATTTTCTTCTGATAGAGCGTCCCCGCCTTCACCTCCACTTCCGCACCCGGGCCGCCGGCTTTCAGGTTCTTCACGCCCTCCAGCCGAACCGCTCCCCAGTTCATCTTCAGCGGGGTTTCGTTTGCCAGCATGCGAATTTTGCCGTTGCTCGTCACAATGGCGCTGTCGGCGCGGCCATCCCGATTGAAATCCGCTACGACGATGGCGGCAACATCGGCAAGTGGCTCCGGTCGCAACGGCTGACCGAAGGCTCCCCTTCCGAGATTGCGCCGTACCTCGCCGCCACCTACGAGATCCTCGACGCCGCGGTTCTCAAAGTCAGCCAGCGCAAACGCACCGCTCTTCGCCAGCACACTTCCACGCGCTTTCAATTCAAAGCCGCTGTTCTCCAGAAGGTGCACGCCATCGGCGTCGCTGTAGAGAATGTCGAGATTCTGGTCGTTTTCCAAGTCGTCGGCAATCAGATTCATGGCGCCCGCGGGCAATGCCGCCAGTTCCTGAGCCCGATATACGCCGCCAAGCTGGTCTCGATACAATACGCCCGCCCGATCCCGATAGGACACCAGGACGTCAAAACTCTTCGTGTCATGAACGACGCGAAATGCCACGGCGTCCATTGGCGAGCCGGCGACAAAGGGGAAATCCTTTGTCCGGTCTTCCCAGCCGCTCTCGGCATCGTTGCGCAACAGCACCGGCTTTTCCCCCAGCAACATCAGATCAAGATCGTAGTCGTGGTCGTAATCGATAAATACCGCTTTCGTGAAAGCGCCTGCCGGAAGTTTCGCCGCATCCTGACGGAACGCGCCCTTGTCATTTCGATACAGGGACGGGCCGCTTGTGGTCAGCACGCATAAATCAACGAAGCCATCGTTGTTATAGTCGCCGGCGGCAATCGAGATGACGCCCTTCAGATCGGACAGGCCGGTCTGCGCGACCTCCACGCCGTCGCGATAGAGGTGCACGCCAGCGCTCGACCACACCAGAAGATCCGAATGCCCGTCAGCCCTGGTGTCGAGTGCCAGCATTCCCGCGGTTGCCGGATCAGCCTTGCCAGGAAGATCCTTCACTGCGAACTTTAGTTCCGATGCCAACGGGGCGGGCACCGGCTCCGGCTCCACAACGTCATAAATCTCCGAATAGTAGGACCAGCTAACATCCTCCGATCCTGAATCCGACGCCTCCTGCCGTTTCTTCAGCGCCTGAAACTCGGCCAGGGCGGGTCGAGCTTTATCCATGGCGCCCTGCTGCCGATACACGTCGAAGATCTGGAACCGCGGCGCGGCGAAGTTGACGTCGAGTCTCGCGGCCGTCTCGAACTCCTTCAGCGCATCGGCGATGTTCCCGCTCTGCTTGTATAGCGCTCCTACGTTGTAGTGAGTCACTGGCTCATCCGGCACAAGCTCTTCCATGTGGCGAAGTTGTACCAGCGCCTGCTGGACGTCACCTTGCTTCTTGTAAAGGATTCCGAGATTAAACCATGTGTGAGGGATTGTTGGGTCCTGCTTCTGCACCTTAACCAGCTCGGCTATGCCTTGGTCGACATCGCCATTGCTGACCAGCGCGAGACCGTAGTTCAGGCGTTCGCGCGCGGAATCCGGGGCGAGCGCAAGGGCCTTGCGGAACGTTTCGACTGCTTCTTTCTTGGTAACCGGGTTTTCGTAAAACGCCTTGCCAAGATTACGAAGCTGCGCCAGCTGCGCCTCAATACCAGATTTAGTTTGGGCGGGGGATTGGAGAAAAAAAGCCGCCACCGCGATGGCACACGTAGCCAGAGTTTTCATCGTCTGCACGCGAACATAGCACACCACGGGTGCAGGCGGAAGAAGACTCTTGCGAGCCTAACGAATCGGATCGGTTAGCTTCCCTGATTCGACGCCGCAGTCATCACGGAGCCAATCTTCGAGAAGATCGTGCTGATCTTGGTCGCGACATTGGGCATGATCGCACCGGCTGCAACCGCAACAAATCCCGCCATCAAGGCGTACTCTATGAGATCCTGGCCACGACGATCACGCCAGAGCCGTCCGATGAGAAGATAACGATTGACACGTGCCATGGCTCTATTATCAAGGCAAGCCGTGTTGACCGCATGATCTAGGAGTACCAGGTTGCGGCTGGATTTACGCCTGGAAACGCCCTGGGCCTAAGGGTGTAAGGTCACCTGGTTTTCAGGAGCCGGGTGCGGGGCCACCAGTCCTCCGGTTCTATTGGAAAACTAGCCGCTCATCGACGATAGGAACTCGCCGTTCGAGCGTGTTTTGTTAAGCTTATCGAGCAATAATTCAATCGATTCCACTGGCGACAGCGGACTGAGCACCTTGCGAAGCACCCAAACGCGATTTAATTCTTCCTTGGGCAGCAGCAATTCGTCTTTACGCGTGCCGCTCTTGTTGATGTCGATCGCCGGGAAGACGCGCTTGTCCACCAGTTTGCGGTCCAGGTGGATTTCCATGTTGCCGGTGCCTTTGAACTCTTCGAAAATAACGTCGTCCATGCGGCTACCCGTGTCGATCAGTGCGGTCGCGACAATCGTCAACGAGCCACCTTCCTCAATGTTGCGGGCCGCACCGAAGAAACGCTTCGGGCGCTGTAACGCGTTCGAATCGACACCACCGGACAAGACCTTGCCCGATGGAGGGACGACGGTGTTGTAGGCGCGTGCCAGGCGCGTGATGGAATCGAGCAGAATCACAACGTCACGCTTATGCTCCACCAGGCGCTTGGCCTTCTCGATGACCATCTCCGCCACCTGTACGTGACGCGAGGCCGGCTCATCGAACGTGGAACTGATCACTTCACCCTTCACCGAACGCTGCATGTCGGTGACTTCTTCCGGACGCTCATCGATCAGCAGCACGATCAGCGCGACCTCCGGATGATTCGTAGTCACTGAGTTAGCGATGCTTTGCAACAGCATCGTCTTACCGGTGCGTGGCGGAGCGACAATGAGACCGCGCTGACCCTTCCCGATGGGCGTGAGCATATCCATCACGCGGCCGGAATAGTTCTCGCGCGTCGTCTCCAGCTTCAGGCGCTCGTTCGGATAGAGCGGGGTGAGGTTGTCGAAGAAGATCTTATTGCGCGCTTCTTCCGGCGGTTCGAAGTTGATGGCGTCAACTTTAATCAGCGCGAAGTAGCGTTCGCCTTCCTTCGGAGGCCGAATCTGGCCGGAGATGGTGTCGCCAGTGCGCAGGTCGAACCGGCGAATCTGCGAAGGCGAGACATACACGTCGTCCGGACCGGGCAGATAGTTGTACTCGGGCGCGCGCAGGAAGCCAAAACCGTCGGGCAAGCACTCTAGTACACCCTCGGAGAAGATTAGTCCGCTCTTCTCGGCCTGCGCCTGAAGGATTTTGAAAATGAGCTCCTGTTTGCGCAACCCGGCGACGCCCTGGACACCCATGTCCCGCGCCACCTGGTTGAGCCCCAGGATGCTCATTTCCTTCAGCTCTACAAGGTCGAGCTTGGCCTCGCCATTCTTCGGCGGCGGTTGGTTCACCGCACCGCCGTGCTGGCGCCGCCCATGGCCCCCGCCGCGTCCGCCTTCCGGCCGCTCGCGCGCGGGCCGCCCATCAGCCGGCTTTGCGTCAGCCTGCTTGGCATCTGCACTGGCCTCAGGGGCCGCAGCGGTTTCTTCCGCTGGGTTCTCCGCCACCTTGCCGTTGGGCTCCGTCGCCTCTACTGCGGTGGGCTGTTCTTCCTGCTTGTCGATATCGCCTGCCAAATTTCCCTCACTCCCCGGCCCGTTTTCGCCGAGAACGGCACCGTTTCGCAGCCTTTGGCCCGAAACGCCGCCATGCCTTTGTCGTGATCTTTCCGCGACTTTAACTTGTCCATTTTGGTCGCGATTACGAGGAATCGCTTCCCGTGAAACTCAAGCCACTGCTCGAGCTCCTCATCGTGCTCCATCCAGCCCCGTCTGGCGTCGATCAGAAGAATCGAAAGCTCCAATGTCTTTCGATCGCTGAGATAGCTTTCAATGAGCTGTTTCCAACTGCGCCGGATCTCCTGCGGAACCTTCGCATATCCATACCCGGGGAGATCCACGAAATGATAGCGTCCGTCAACGCGGTAGAAATTCACTCCCTGCGTCCGGCCCGGCGTCGCACTGGTAAACGCCAACCCGTCCTGTCCCACTAACGCGTTCAACAGGCTGGACTTACCCACATTACTCCGGCCCAGAAAAGCGATCTCCGGCAGACTCTCCACCGGAAACTGCTCCGGCCTTACCGCGCTTACCAGAAACTCAGCTTCCATGCGTGAGTGGCAATGAGGAGGGGTTCAACCCTTGCCTCAGTGAATACCTTTTTCTTCGCCTGGACGAGCCATCTCCACGGGAGGCGTGCTCGCAGCCAGCGGAAGTGCGACAATCTCGCGTTCCAGAGCGATCTTCAAAACCTCATCCATGGAGCCCACCAGGTGCAGCTTCATGTCCTTGCGAATCGCTTCCGGAATGTCCGGCAGATCCTTCTCGTTATCCTTCGGCAGAATGACTTCCCGAATGGAGTGTCGATGAGCCGCCAGCAGCTTTTCTTTTAGTCCGCCGATGGGCAGAACGCGTCCACGAACCGTAATCTCGCCCGTCATGGCCAGGTCATAGCGCACCGGAATGCCTGTCAGAGCGCTGCAGATGCTGGTTGCCAGTGTGATTCCCGCCGATGGTCCGTCCTTGGGGATTGCGCCCTCCGGCACATGGACGTGTATATCCAGTGTGCGGTAGAAATCGCGCGGCAGACCCATTAAATGCGCCCGTGAGCGCACATAACTCATGGCCGCCTGCGCCGATTCCTGCATTACGTCGCCGAGTTTTCCGGTGGTGGTGAGCTTACCGCGGCCTTCCATCACCGCTGCTTCGGTGGTCAGAATGGAACCACCTACTTCCGTCCAGGCGAGACCGATAGTCGCGCCCACCTCGTTCTGCTTGTCGGTTTCGATATCGCGGAACTTCCACGGACCCAGATAATCGGTGACGGTTTTTTCGTCGATGGTCGGCTTTTCGGCAGGCTTCTTTTTATCGGCCTCCACAACTTTGCGCGCCACCTTGCGGCACACGTTACCGACTTCGCGCTCCAGATTGCGAACACCCGATTCGCGCGTGTAATTCTGAATCAGCGATTGCAGGCCGGAATCGGTGAAGTCGATGCCCGCCTCGACGCCCGTTTCTTTCCGTTGCTTCGGAACCAGGAATCGTTTAGCGATTTCCAGCTTCTCCAGTTCGGTGTAGCCCGAAAGCCGGATCACTTCCATGCGATCCTGCAGCGCCGGCGGAACGGTGTGCATGACGTTTGCGGTGGCGATGAAGAATACCTGGCTCAAATCGTATTCGACATCCAGGTAATGATCCATGAACATGAAGTTCTGTTCGGGATCGAGGACTTCCAGCAACGCTGCCGACGGATCGCCACGGAAATCGGTGGACATTTTATCCACTTCATCCAGCATGAATACCGGGTTGCGTGTGCCCGCTTTCTTCATCATCTGAAGAATCTGGCCAGGCAAAGCGCCAATGTAGGTACGGCGATGGCCGCGCACTTCCGCTTCATCGCGCACGCCGCCCAGCGATAACCGCACAAATTTGCGTCCGGTGGCCTTGGCGATGGACATTCCCAATGAAGTCTTGCCCACGCCGGGAGGTCCGACAAAGCACAGAATGGAACCCTTGGGATTCTTCACCAGCCGGCGCACCGCGAGGAATTCCAGTATGCGCTCCTTGATCTTCTCAAGGCCGTAGTGATCCGATTCGAGTACTTCGCGCGCAAACTTCAGATCGCGGATTTCCTTCGACTTCTTCTTCCACGGCACCGCGAGCATCCAATCCAGATAATTGCGCGACACGGTGGATTCCGCCGACATCGGCGGCATGTTCTCGAGACGCTTCAGCTCGGCCATGGCCTTTTCGAAGGCGTCTTTCGACATGCCGGCTGTCTCGATCTTTTTCTTCAGCTCGTCGATCTCGCTCTTTTCGCCGCGGCCCAGTTCCTTCTGGATGGCCTTGATCTTCTCGTTGAGGTAGTATTCCTTCTGCGCCTTTTCCATCTGGCGCTTCACGCGGCCCTGAATCGTGCGATCGACGTTGAGCTTTTCGATTTCGATGTCCAGCAACTCGGCTACGCGAGTGAGCCGGTCCACGGGGTCGAAGATTTCCAGCAATTCTTGTTTCTCTTCGATGGTGAGCTGCAGGTTGGCGCCAACCGTGTCGGCGAGTTTGCCCGGCTCGTCCACGCGAATGGCCGCGATCATCGTCTCGTAATTCAGATTCTGGCTAAGCTTGACGTACTGCTCGAAAAGATTGGTGACGCGGGTGACCAGCGCTTCCAGTTGCGTGCCGGGGTCCACCTTATAGTGGAAGGTCCGGATCGTCGCGCGGAAGAAACCTTCTTCCTCGTTCACGGATACGATCTTGCCGCGCTCAACGCCTTCGACGAGCACTTTGATATTCCCATCGGGCAGCTTCAGACTCTGCACGATGCTGGCAATGGTTCCGACGCTGTAGATCTCGTCCGGACGCGGCTCGTCCACCGAAGCGTCGTGCTGCGTGGCCAGGAAGATTTTCTTGTCGCCCGAGAGTGCTTCTTCCAGCGCGCGTACGCTGGATTCGCGACCCACCACGAACGGCGTCATCATGTACGGAAAGATGACTACGTCCCGGATGGGCATCATCGGGAGTCGCCGTGTGTCGGATTTTTCCTTCGATGTCAGCATGGGATAAGAACAGTCAGGGAGAACCCGGGTTCCTCCGGGCGGGGTGCTTGTATGATTCTAACCGAACCGATGCGTCAGGTGGGCGACAGGATTCCCGTCAGCCGGCCTTTTCCAGCAACTGGACGTTTATCTTTCTCGAATGTACCATCTCTTTGGTAACAAGGAACTCGCGGACTTTTTTGTATGAAGGGAGATAATACATGAGGTCGAGCATCAGATCTTCGAGGATCATTCTGAGGCCCCTTGCGCCGACCTTGCGTTCCAGCGCGAGGCTGGCAATTGCATCCAGCGCATCGTCACTAAATTTCAGTCTAACATTCTCAAACTCAAAAAGCTTCTGGTACTGCCGCACGATGGCGTTCTTCGGCTTGGTCAGAATCTGAACCAAAGCGTCTTTGTTGAGGTCCTCAAGGACGCCTACCACCGGCATACGGCCTATAAACTCCGGTATAAATCCAAATTTGATGAGATCTACCGGCTGCATCTGCTCGAGCAAGCCGGTGTCCCGCCGCGGACCCGTGTTCCGGCGGTTGTCGAGGCCTTCATCCGGCGCTACAAACCCCATGGTACGAGTGCCCACGCGGCGTGAAACGATCTTTTCGAGCCCAACAAATGCGCCACCGCAGATGAACAGGATGTTGCTGGTGTCAACCGGAGTGAATTCCTGATGCGGATGTTTACGTCCGCCCTGCGGCGGCACGTTGGCGATGGTGCCCTCGAGGATTTTCAGGAGCGCCTGCTGGACGCCTTCGCCCGAAACGTCGCGCGTAATGGACGGGTTTTCGTCTTTACGGCCGATCTTGTCGATTTCATCTATATAGATGATGCCGGACTGGCACCGCTGAACGTCCCAATCAGAATTCTGAAGCAATCGGAGAATGATGTTCTCAACGTCTTCCCCAACGTAGCCGGCTTCGGTGAGGGTTGTGGCGTCGACGATGGCGAAAGGAACGTCCAGAATCCGCGCTAAGGTCTGTGCCAGCAGAGTTTTACCCGTACCGGTCGGGCCGATGAGGAGAATGTTGGATTTCGACAGTTCCACCTCGGCGCCGCGCTGTTTGTTCATCTGAACGCGCTTGTAGTGGTTGTAGACCGCTACCGCCAGCTTCTTCTTGGTGCCGTCCTGGCCAATGACATACTGGTCTAAGTACTCTTTTAGTTCCAACGGCTTAGGGAGCTTGTTTGGAGTTCCGTAGGGTTGTTCGTGCCGGTCATCTTCCAAGATCGAGTTGCAGACGGAAATGCACTCGTCGCAGATATAAGCGCGAGGATAGTCGCTCGGGGAGGAAATCAGCTTCCCGACAACATCCTGGCTTTTGTGGCAGAAGGAACAGCGGAGCGAGTCGTCAGAACCGGCACGTTTCACGCAGTAGTCTCCGGAGAGTCTGGATCTCAGCGATGACCCGATTACACTCTCTGAAGTTCCATTATAGCAGCGAACCTGATTTCGTCCTCCCGGAATTCCGGGGGGATCCAACGGTTACACTTCTAGCACTATTAGTATTTCTGATACTGCACATCGGACCGCCAGGCAGCACAAATCCCGCCTCAAAGGGAAATCGCCGCACCTGGTGTCTTACTTAAACGTGTCTCATTGAGTATCACAATCTCCACACGACGATTTTCCGCTCGACCCTGCGGCGTATTGTTCGAGCTGCGGGGACTGTAAGAACCCTCACTGGAAACTCCCAGCCTTGATTCCGCGATGCCGTATTTCGCAGTCAGCAGTTCCAGAAGCCGCAGGCTTCGTGCGGCCGATAACTCCCAGTTACTGCGAAACCGGCCATTGTGAATCGGCACGGGATCGGCGTGACCCACCAGTGTCGCCCTGTTCGGCATCGTCCGCAGAACTTCGGCGATTCGACCGACCAGTGGAAGCGCCTCGGCGCTGATGCGATCGTCACCGGACCGATAGAGCACCGTCTGCGGAAGACTGATGACCAGACCGCGCGTTTCCATCGTCGGTCGAATGCCGCGAGCTTCGAGAGCCGCCTTCGTCTTGATTAGAGAATTAGGACTGGATGCCGAATCAGTCCGCGGTTGTTGCACCGCCCGCGCCGCCACGGCCACAAAGAGAATCAGGAGGATAGTCATCACATCGGTGTAGCTGACCATCCAACGGTCGCGCCCCGCGTGCTCGCTTCGAAATAGGGTCTGCCTTCGGATCATGCATTCATTCCTTTCGCGCGCGCCCCCATTAACAACTCATCCGCCTTTCTCTCGATTTCACCCTCGTTCCGGAGGAATGCACGCAAGCGTGCGCGAATCATTGCGGGATGAACCCCGCTGGCAATGCAGAGCACGCCTTCGACGATTAATTCCTGTGTTTCCACCGCATCGGCCACCCGGGCGCGGATCCGATGCGCGATGGGCAACATCACCAGGTTGGCCAGTGCAAGTCCATAAATCGTTGAAACAAAAGCAGTCCCAATGCCATATCCAACCGATTGCATGCTTGAAAACTGCCGCATCACTTCGATCAATCCGACTACTGTGCCCATGATTCCGATTGTGGGAGCGAATCCACCGGCCACTTCAAACGTGCGAGCATCCGCTTCGCCCTGACGCTCGTGCAGGCGCAGGGACGTTTCCAATGTTCCCTCTAACTGCGCATGGTCGTTGAAATCGCACACTAGCAGCAGGGAATCTCGAAAGAATGGGTTGCGTGTTTTCGAGGCCAGTGCCTCCAGACCGGCGGGCCCATCCCGCCTTGAAACGCGCGCACACTTCACGATCTCCTCAACTAGTGCTTCCGCGCCTTCTGGCGCCGGAGCGAACAATCGGAAGATCTGACGAAAAGAGCTCATCAGGGAATGACCTGGAGTTGTAATCAACATCACGCCGAGCGAGCCGCCCAGCACGATGAACGCACCTGTGGGTTGTATGAAATAGGCGGGATTAATACCTGTGGAACGAAGGCCGGCTATCGCTGCGCCAGCGGCAATCGCGATTCCCGCAAGCAGCCAAATATCGAAGCGCCGTTTCGCTCTTGTTCCAGATTGGGACAATTACATTCCTCGCCGAAGCAGGGTGCACGTGTCCGGCCAGGTTCAAATTGAACCCGAGTTGAGGGGCGCGGGGAATTGGCAAATACTTCGGGTTCTCGGTCAGATCGAGAAAGCGGCAATAGATGTTGTTCATGGCCATGATTGCTGAACTGCTTTGGCGGCGTTCACGGCCTCTGGTGTGAGAGTCTTCGTCGCGTTCGAATTCCACCGCTGCCGTCAATGCCTCCCCCTTCTTCCAGTTGCAGGGGCAACGCTCGTCCGTCCGCAGGGCGTCCAGCACGCGTAGAACTTCTCTGGACTACGTCCCACCGCGAGCTCGTTCACAGATACGAATCGGACAATGTTGTCCTGATTCCCGATTGTGCTCCTGATCTGAACTGCCTGGAGTAAGTTGGAGGTCTCGCGCTCGAAAGCCGCAGCCGAAGATTACAGGGTCTTGAGGTACGCGATAAGGTCGTCCTTTTCCTGATCGGAAAGAATGTCCTGATAGTGGGGCATTTGCTTGCCTTCGGTGTTGATTTGGGAGCGAACGGTTTCTTCAGTAACCTTATTCCCATTCTCCAGCTTGGCTTTATGGAACAGCCCTTTCAACGAAGGGCCCATCTTCCGCGCATCGCTGTCTATGTTGTGACAGGGCGCGCACGCCTCGAAAACCACCTTGCCCTTAGCCACGTCGCCTTTTTTAGAAGCACCCGAACATGCCAGGCTGAAAACCAGCGCCGCTCCGATGCAGCAAATCGTCAATCTCATTACCCTTTGGAACCCTCCTGGTGAGTAAAGACTTTCCTCAGTCTACAACGTGTTAACAAACTACGGCAGAGGGTCCGACACACTGGTGATTTTCGAGTCGGTCTGAAATCGACGATAGTTACTGTAGTCTTCCACAACTTCTTCGTCCATGTGCTTGAAGATCAGGCGGCCATTCACCCGCACCATGACTTTCTTCGGCAGCCACACCTCCCCGTTGATGCGCGCCTGCTCGAAGAACACGTTGGAACCGGGCGACAGCGTGAAAAGAAAAAGGCCAAACCGCGCTGTCTGAATTACATCGGCATCAATCCGCAGCCACTCGTAATCGACTTTGTCGATCCAGAGTTTTCCGCGGATGGCTTGCAGGAATTTGCCCTCGTCGGTGTGCGGGCGATAGTCGGGCCGCGGTTCCGCGCCGATCACATATGCATCGTGGCCGTCCACCGTCTCTTCGCCGTTCAGCTTAAAATTGAATGCCCGCACAATTTCGTCGCGAAGCTCCTGCCTCTTCCTGCGATCTTTCTCGTCTGTTTCTCTCAGGCGCCCGCTCTCCGATTCGCGCCGGCGCTTATCCACTTCCTTGTCGAACCGCTCCTGCTCCTTCTGCTTGTCATGCTCGCTGAGCGGCTTGTCGTTCTTCGCGATCAGCCGCGCGAAGGGCTGGCCGTACAGGATGATTGTTTCGTAGGTCTTGATTTCCGTCGTGGAACTCTTACGATCCTGAACGCGCTGTTGAAAGGTGTAATTGTGAGCGCGGTCCCAATTGATCTGGTCGTGCTGAGCCGACTTGCGGACGATCTCAGTCGCGTCCTCGGCGCTGAGCACTGCGCACAGAATACAAACGAGGACGACCAGGCGCATTCTCTTCAATCTTAGCGTCCGCTAGTGGCGCGGGTGCCCGTTCCGTTACGCTTTTCGAAACCAAAGCCCGATTCCTGCAAATAGGCCGAGTCCGCTCAACAGTGCGCCGAGGCCGAGAAATGGCTGATGAAACTCGATATCGATGTCGGAAGAACCCGCTGGCACCACCACTCCCAGGATTGCGTGATTGATGGGCCGAACTTCCAGCGTCGTTGTTCCGGCGTGCGCGGTCCAGCCGGGAAACCAAGGTATTGAGGTGCGCAGCAGGCAGCGCGATGCCGCCTCCACTTGCAGCCGGAAATGACTCTCACCCGCTTCTTGCGTCAGGACGGAGGAATTCGTCGTCTGTGCAATGCCGTCGGCCGAACCTTCGACTACAGCCTCAAGAGCGGGATCGAGGTTGGCCAGTGCGGCCTGCGATTCCCGCGCGCCAGCCACTGCGTGAACAGCCAGTGGGAAACCAAATGCCGGAAGAACATTGGGCCGAGCGTCTACTGCGCCCGTCGACGGAATCACGGTCAGCGAGGCGTTCAGGCCGTTGATCAATTTGGGGTTGGATTCGGCCGCTGCCATGTAATCGGCATAGCGGCCCAGTTCCAAAGGATTGTAGCCAAAGGTGACGGGGACGCGCACGTCGAAAGCGCCATTCAGCGGTCCAGCCGACGGGGAATCGCTGACAGAGTAGAGCCGCGTGCCCAGAGTCAGGTGCTTCAGAATGGTGCCGTAGAAAGCCTCCTCACGCGCGCCATACAAGTCTTGAAAACTGTGGCGCGCCCAGGGCAGCGGGTTGGCGATGGAGTTCCAGTAAAAGGCGTCGGCGAAACAGAAGACCAGCAGCGCGGGTATGAGCCACTTGCTCGGCCAGCGCTTCTCCAGCATGGTTGCGCCCGCACCGGCCAGAAACGCTAACGCCAGAGCCACAACGAACCATGCGTTCACTGGCGCGCGCACGCTGGACAAACCTGGCAGCTTTGAGAAGACCGAGTAAAGCCCAGCGGCAGGGCCGAATGCGTACCAAAGTGCGGGAATCAGCAGAATCAAAGCGACGCGGCGTATGCGCGGCACTATCAGGCCGGCGATCGCAAGGGGCACCAGGGCGATGCCGCCGTAGAAGTAGAACTGGGTGATGTCGGCCGGTCCGTGATAGCCTCCGGAGACCGCTCCCAGCGCGTTCGGCCAGAACATTGTCGCAAGTGCCGACGGCGCCAGAGGCGCGTTGGTGGTCTTTGAGAAGTTCATGCCCGATCGAATGGACTCGCGCACCAGGACCATGCCTGGCATCCAGGAGATGGCACCCACCGTGAGGACTCCGGCGGCAATCGAACCGAGTGCAACAGCGGCCCGCTGCCAGGTTCCCTGCCGAAGCGTGAGCAGCGCGATTGCATAGAGTACCGCGGCCAGCAGCACATAGAGGGCGGTTTGAAAATGTCCCGCCAGGAACATGACTCCAGCCGCAAGCCCGGTTGCCGCGATGGCGCGGACAGCGGCGGTCTCTATGAGGATGTGGAGTCCCAGCAGAATCCAGGGGAGCCAGGCCGCGGTCTGGAAGATACCGACATGCGAGGCGTGTCCCGCGAAGAATCCTGAGAAAGCGTAGAGAATACCGACGAGGATGGCGATGTCGCGGGTGAACCAGCGCCGGGCGAGAAGAAAAGCTCCGATGGCGGCGAGCAGGCAGTGCAGGGCGATTTCAAGCTGTATATCTTTCGGCGAGACGCCCATGAGGAAGAACGGCCAGTTCAAGGGATACCATTGGCCGGGTTGCGGGTCGGCCAGAAATGGGAAACCGGAGAAGGCATAATCCGCCCACACCGGCAGCGATCCGGATTTAATCTCGCTGGCGAAATAATGCTGCAGGCTGTAGTGAACATCGATGGCGTCCCAGTGCGGCGAGGTTTGCAGGTCGGTGAGCGGCGACCAGTAGAAGATCAGCACCGCCAGTCCCAGAACGGCGAAAGGAACCCAGGCACGCGTCCACAGCGGCGCGGAGACGATGGCGGATCGCGGCTCGGCTTTGATCGCGGGGGCGGCCTTCCTGGGTTTCTTCTGAGCCATGAAGGGCCATTGTAACCGGGCGGGCGCAACCGCGGTTCATTCTGCCGCGTTTAATAGAAGTACACTGGGAGAAAGTTATGATTCGCCGTTTTATCGGAGTATTTGTAGTTGCGATTTGTGGGTTGCTGGCGCAGGACGCTCCGCCTGCGGCAATGAAACCCCAACCGCCCGCTGACGCCGTGCCGAAGCCGGATTACACAGTTGACCCGGGCACGAAGATTCCATTGAGCCTGATCAACAGCGTCAGCACCAAGAATTCGACGGAAGGCGACCGCGTGTACCTGGAAACGGTATTTCCGGTGGTTTTACGCGGGAAAATGGTGATTCCAGTTGGCAGTTATGTGGCCGGAACCGTGACGAAAGTGACGCGGCCGGGCCGGGTGAAAGGGCGCGGCGAGTTTTATATCCGCTTCGATTCGCTGACGTTGCCGAACGGCGTGACCCGCGATTTCCGCGCCAGTATTGGCAGTCTGGATGGACGCGCGAGTGAGGATCTGGACCGCAAGGAAGGGTCGATTAAGAGCGAGGGTAATAAGTCGGGCGACGTGCGGACCATTGCGGAAGGTGCGGCAACCGGGGCCTCGGTTGGGGCATTGGCCGGAGGAATAACCAGCGGCCACGCCGGCATGGGTGCGGGTATTGGCGCGGCGGCGGGTGCAACGGCTGGGTTGATTGGCGTTCTGGTGACGCGCGGCCCGGATGCGGTGCTGGCACGCGGAACCACGATGGAGATGGTGCTCGACCGCCCGGTTGGGTTCATGGAGAGCGACCTGGATTTCAGCAAGGCATATCAGGGCGGAACAGGCGCGGGCAATGGACCCGGCCCGGGTCCCAGCCAGAAAGATAAGCGCGCCAGCCGCTGGCCGTTTTGACGCGCGCCTTCGCAATCGCGGCTTTCGTACTGTCTGCCAGCCTCATGAGCGCTTCCGATTTCGACCAGGCACAGGCGGCCCGTTTCGTCCGACTCGCGCTCGATTGCGTCCACAAGGAATATCCCAATAAGATCGCGCATTCGCTGAATTCGGATGCCGACGTGAAGCCTCCGCGCGAGCTGACGCCCGCGTTTTATGGATGCTTCGACTGGCATTCGTCGGTACACGGCCATTGGCTGCTGGTGCGTTCGATTCGTTTGTTTCCGCAGGCGCCGTTTGCCGCCGAGGCGCGGGCGGCGGTTGCGCAGAGTTTGACCGACGCGCATATCGCGCAGGAAGTGAAGTATCTGAACGACACGGGCCGCAATTCCTTCGAGCGTCCGTATGGATTGGCGTGGCTGCTGCAACTGGCGGCGGAACTGCGCGAGAGCGACGATCCGCAATTCAGGCAATGGTCGGTGACGCTGGGTCCGCTGGAGCAGGCGGCGATCGCCAGGGTTTCCGCGTGGCTGCCGAAATTGTCGTACCCGGTGCGCGTGGGCGAGCACACCAACACGGCGTTCGGGTTGGGATTGATGCTGGATTCCGCGCGCGGGGCGGGGAACGCGGAGTTTGCGCGG
>Ga0265325_10000385_pt1 | contig 31184 bp, 22 predicted proteins | sample 41420metaG_FD_202090 | JGI IMG/M metagenome (GOLD analysis project Ga0265325, IMG submission 202090) | Rhizosphere microbial communities from Carex aquatilis grown in University of Washington, Seatle, WA, United States - 4-14-20 metaG | ecosystem: Host-associated > Plants > Roots > Rhizosphere... | reverse complement strand
GGTGGAAGACATAGGTAAGTCTCTGATTTGTCTGGAGTCCTGATACCCGGAAGCCGCCTTTGCGGGACTTCTCGGGCGGGGCCTGCCGCCCGCCGTTGACGGCTGAGCGTATACCGAAGCGGGCCAGCGAGTTCAATGGTGACGGTATTTCGGCCTTTATTCGCGATTTACGGCTGTGGACGGCACTTACCAGCGCTCATGGGGAATATCGACCGGAGTGCAGCCGCGGCGGCCCGACAACACGCAATCCTGGTTCTTGCGCATGTCAGCCATTGTGGTGGCAAGCCAAAGACCCGCTCCGACTAATCCTGTGATGACCACCAGGGCGACGACGTTCATAGCCATGCGGTGGCGGTAATCGTCGGGCTCGGCATCGCGCTGATATTGGGCGAGATCGTCGGGCGCGAGCGGATCATCAGGCACACCCAACTCGTCGCTGCGCCGGTGCCGGAATGGCAGGACTCGTCCTTGCTCTTCAGATTGAGGCGGCTGATCAGCCATGGCGGCAGCCTACCACGATGCATGGCAGGATTTCGACAGGCCCATGTGGACCCATTATACGAACCGGCCTATCGTCGGCACGCGGGTGGCGCCGGAGTTTTCCAATGTTCCGCAGACTTCTTATTACCGTCGCGCTGTTCGGCGCGCTGACAGTCACTACGTCCGCCGAAGATATCAAGGCCGGTGCCCTGCAGATTTCGGCAGCCTGGGCCAGGGCGACGCCAAAGGGCGCGGCCATTGGCGGCGGGTATCTCAAGATCACCAATACTGGCGACGCAACTGACCGCTTGCTTGGCGGTGCATCGGCGATTTCGGACAAATTCGAGCTGCACGAAATGAGCATGGACAATGGCGTGATGAAAATGCGGCCGGTTTCCGGTGGCATCGAGATCAAGCCCGGGGAAACCGTCGAGCTCAAGCCTGGTGGATTTCACGTCATGCTGGTCGGGCTAAAAGAGCAGTTGATGCAAGGCCAACACTTCAAGGCGACTTTGATGTTCGAGAAGGCCGGCAAGGTTGATGTCGATTTTACAGTCGCCGGCATCGGCGCCGTGAATGCCGACGGCGCCGCGATGCAAGGCTCGCCGGGCGGTATGTCGGACATGCCCGGAATGGGCGGCATGAAGATGAAATGACACTGCTCGCCGAGAGGCTTTATCGCGACTTGCCTTCGGAGAAGGCGAGCTCGGCTTCTGGCGGCGGCAGCATCTGGAACACGTTGAGGGTCATTGAGATCAGCGTGTAATAGCCGAGGATGCCGACCAGTTCGACCATCGCGCTGTCGCCAAGGGCGGCGTGCACGCGCGCGTAGGTGCGGTCGCTGACGCGCCGCGTGCGATAAAGCTCCTGAACGAAATCGTAGATTGCGCGCTCATCCTTGGGTGCGCCTTTTGGCAAGCGTCCGGCCTTGAGGTCGCGGATAGTCTTCGGCAGCACGCCGGCTTTTTCGGCTATCGGCTCGTGGGCGTACCATTCGAACTGCGCGCGCCAGAGCCGGGCCGTGCACAAAATGGCGAACTCGGACAGGCGCGGCGGCACCGCCGTCTTGAAGCGGCAATGGGCACCGAGCCGCTGCGCCAGGTCGCCGAAGGCCGGCGCATGCAGAAAGGCCGCGAACGGTCCCCGGATCGTCAGCGCCTGGCCACGCGGGCCGGAGCGCATGGCGTCGACCAAAGCGCGCTGGGGCGGGTTCAATTGTTCGTCGGTCAGGATCGCAAGCCGCGGTGCCGGACGCTTCGCAGCCTTACGCTTTGCGGCCTTAGAATTGGCAACCATGTCGTTTCCCCCGAAGCCCGATGACCGAGCGCGGCCGGGCGGCCGCGCAGCGGCAATCTAGCCAAGCCCTGTTGGCTAACCAAGCCTGTTCGCTGACGAAGTCTTGGTCGCGGGCCACTCACCGAGGAGGTGGTGATCGTCCGGCTACCCGCGTGGCTACGCCGCCGCGCCGGCAACTCGCTTGTGGTGCGCAGCGGCGCGGGGCTGCTTGCGGGCACTGCGTCGCGGCGTTTTTTTCGTGGCCGTCTTGGTGACCTGCGCGGCACTCAGTTTGCCTCCGCTACGCCTTGTGTCCAGCGTATGGAGGGCGTGGCTAGCGCGCTCGCAGAACACGAGATGAAGATCCTCCAACTCGTCGTCCGACAGGTTCTCAAGCGCCGCATGGCTGTTCTCGGCGCCCTTTACTGCAAACACCAGCTCGGACAATTTCAGGTGGAATGCCAGCGTGTCGCGGTTCTGAGTATTTTGAATCAGGAATACCATCAGGAACGTGACGATCGTGGTGCCCGTATTGATGACCAGTTGCCAGGTGTCGCTGTAATGAAACAGCGGACCGGTCACGGCCCAGACCACGACGACCAGCACCGCCAGCAGGAACGTCAGCGGATGCCCGGCGGCATGCGATACCACTTGCGCGGCCGCACTGAATTTGTCGCGCAGCGTTTTGACGACGCCAGCCTTCGAGTTTGCCATGGAGTCCAAGTCCCTGCGTCGCCCGCAGCGCCCAACGCACAGTGTCGGCGCGAGTTCCACGACGAGACGGGCGCCAGGCTCAGTTCCGCGACGCGCGCCCGGCTTTCGGCAAAGCCTGCTTGACCTTGCCGATGTCGGCCCATGGATCCTTGCGCAACCGGCCGAGTCGCTGCGCGATATTAAGTACGGTGTAGCGATTGCTGGATGGCAGGCTGGACAGTTCGGTCCAGGTGATCGGTACCGCGACCGGCGCGCCCGCTCGCGCGCGCGTCGAATAGGGCGCCACCGCCGTCGCCTCGCGGCTGTTGCGCAGGTAGTCAACGAAGATCCGGCCGGGTCGCTTCGCCTTGGTCGAGCTTGAAACGAAACGGTCCGGACTGTCGGCTTCCATCGCGCCTGCCAAGGCATGGGCGAAATCCTTGGCCTCCTGCCACGGCGTCTGTTTGATCGGCAGCACGACATGCAGTCCCTTGCCGCCGGTGGTTTTCACGAAACTTTCGAGATCGAGATCGGCGAGCCGCTCACGCACCTCGCGCGCGGCGGCAACGAGATCGTTCCATTTGACGCCCGGTCCCGGATCGAGATCGAAGATTAGACGATTGGCGTCTTCGAGGTGGTCAATCGTGCTGCCGCGGACATGAATTTCCAGCGCGCCGCCTTGCGCCAGCGCGATCAGGCCGTCGAGATCGTCGATCGCGATCGACTTGTCGCCGTCCGGCTCAGGCACCAGATGGAGGAATTTCGGATCGACGCCGGCGGTCGCGTGCTTCTGGAAGAAACATTGGCCGGTAGCGCCTTCCGGACAGCGCACGATCGCGATCACCCGGCCGGTAACGTGCGGGCGCATATAATTCCATACCTTGCCGTAATACTCGGCGAGATCTTGCTTGGTGACGCCGGCATCTTCCCAATAGACCCGGTCGGGATGGGTGAGGCGGACTTTGCCGACACTGACGTCTTTCTTCACGGCTTTCTTGACGGATGATTTGACCGGCGGCTTGTTCGTGGCGACGGTGCGGCGGCTGACGGTGCCAGCACGCGCCGCAATCACTTTCTTGCGCTCGCGCACGACCTCGCTCGGCTTTTTGTCTTCGCGCAGGCCCTGGAACGAGGCCTGCCGCACGCGCGTGCCATGCGTCCAGCCGTGAAAATTCACTTCAGCGACGAATTTCGGCTCAAGCCAAATCGCGCCATTCTTGCCACGCTCTTCGGGCGGCAACTTGACGAAAGGCGAGACCTTGCGCTCGTAGGGCTTGAGCTTGCGGTACAGCTCGCGGGCGAATTCGTGGGTAAAGCCGGTGCCGGTGCGGCCGGCGTAAATCAGCTCGCCACTGTCATAATAGCCGAGCGCCAGTGCACCGATTGAATGGGCGTCATTGGTCGAGGGTGCGTAGCCGGCAATGACCAATTCCTGCCGGTCGCTGCATTTGGTCTTGAGCCAGTCGGTGCCGCGGCCGGAGCGGTAGGGCGCGTCGCGCAGCTTCGAGATGATGCCTTCGAGTCCCAGCTGGCAGGCATGCTTATGCAGCGGTGTGCCCTTGCCCTCGATCGATTCGCTGAAGCGGATCGGCGCGTTCTTCGGCGTGTGTGCGATGAGCTTCCCCAGCGTCGCCTTGCGCTGTTCCAGGGGCTCGCTGCGTAGGTCCTGCCCCTCGAGATGCAGGAGATCGAAGACGTAATACACCATACGATCGTCATCGCCGGCGGTGAGCGCCTGCTGCAGCAAGGAAAAACTTGAGACGCCGTCCGGACCTTCGACGACCAACTCGCCGTCGATCAGCGCCGTCTCGGCAGGAAGTTTCGCGAGCGCGGCGGCGGTCGCGGCAAATTTCGCCGTCCAGTCGAGACCTTTGCGGGTCAGCAGCTTGACCTTGCCGCGGTCGACCCGGGCTTGCAGGCGATAGCCATCGAACTTGATCTCGTGAATCCAGTTGGTGCTGTCCGGAGCTTTGTCGGACAAAGTGGCGAGGCAGGGTTCGACGAAGCCGGGGAGAGGCACATTGCCTTTCGGCGAGCGGCGCACTGCGCTGCCCGCTTTCAGCGCGGCGGTTTTGCGCTTCGAGGATGCTTTGGAAGTTGCTTTGCCGGACGTTTTTGTCTTCGGTCCGCCGGCGCGCGCCGTCGGCTTTGGCTTTCCAGGTTTTGTCGCGGCCCTCTTCGGCGTCTTCTTGGGCGCGCCGTCCGTTATCTCGTCCATGGTGCGGCCGGTCGTGACCGACCGGCTCATTTCCTCAAGGATATCCTTGTCGCGCGGGCCGCGCGCCGACTCGTCATTGGCCTTGATCAAAAGCCAGTTGTTGCGCTTTTCATTGGGCCGCCGGTGCATCCGCACCAAATGCCAGCCGCCCGACAGCTTCTCGCCGTCGAGGTGAAAATCGAGATGACCTTTGGCGAGGCCCTTGTGCGGATCGTGATCGGGTTCCCAACTGCCGCGATCCCAGATCATCACGGTGCCACCGCCGTATTCACCTTTCGGAATAGTGCCTTCGAACTTGTTGTAGTCGATCGGGTGGTCCTCGACCTCAACGGCGAGTCGCTTCTCGCCCGGCACCAGACTCGGGCCGCGTGTCACCGCCCAGCTCTTCATCACGCCATCAAGCTCGAGCCGCAGGTCGTAATGCAGCCGCGTCGCCGCGTGCTTTTGCATGACGAAGGCATGGCCTTTGCCGCCGGCGGCCTTGCCGCGTGGCTCGGCGGTCACCCCGAAGCGACGCTTCGACCAATAGGTCTTCAGCCCGGCCACGACTAGCTTGCTCGCCGCACTTTACTGCGGCTCACCGGGCGCTTGCGAGGATGGCTCTTCGCGCTCGACTTGGTGCTGGCGCGGCGTGCCGGGGCAGCTTTCTCGCCTTTGGCGCTGCGCCGCAACGCGTCCATCAAATTGATGACGTTGCTGGGGCGTGGCTCTTCGAGTGTCGGCGCTGGCTTGCCGGCGCGCTTGGCCTTGATCAGCTCCTGCAGTGCGTTTTCGTAGCGGTCGTCGAACTTGCCGGGATCGAAATGGCCTTTTTTGGTGTCGAGGATGTGGGTCGCCAGCTTCAGCATGTCCGGAGCAACTTTGACGTTGGGAATGTCGTCGAAATAATTCTTCTCGTCGCGCACTTCGTTTTTGTAGCGCAACGCGGTGGCGAGCAGGCCTTTACCGCGCGGGCGCAACAGCAGCAGGTGCTCACGCCGATAAATCACGACCCGAGCCAGCCCGGCAAGATCCTCTTTGCGCATCGCCTCGCGGATCACCGCAAAGGCTTCCTGCGCGACGTCATCTTGCGGCACGATGTAATAGGATTCGTCGAGGTAGATTCGATCGACCTCCGAGATCGGCACGAACTCCTCGATGTCGATGGTGTGCGTGCTCTCCAGTGCGACATTGTCGAGTTCGTCTTCATCGACCAGCAGGTAATCGTTGCCTTCGAGCTTGTAGCCCTTGACTCTGTCTTCCTTCTCGACCGGTTCGCCGGTCTCGGCGTCGACAACCTCATTGCGGATACGGTTGCCAGTGTTCTTGTTGATGATGTTGAAGCGGATGCGTTCGCTGGTGCTGGTGGCGGGATATAATGCCACCGAGCAGGACACCAGCGACAGTTTGAGGAAGCCTTTCCAGTTCGGTCGCGGTGCCATAGGTACTCCTTACAATCGCAGGCTCGCTGATGAACTACCGGGCAGTCTGAGGGGTTCCTCAGGCCGCCAGGAACAATTCTTTCCAAAAAACGTTAGTTCGCCAAGCATATATTCTGAAACCACAACCATCACAGGGGAATGACCATGCTTGGATGGGCCGTTACGTTTCTGATTATCGCGTTGATCGCCGCCCTGTTAGGTTTTGGCGGCATTGCCGGCGTCGCCATCGAGGCGGCGAAGTTGGTATTTTTCGTGGCCGTCGTGTTGTTCTTGATCGCGGCGGTCACCGGTCTGGTGCGGGGGCGTCGACCGACTGTCCCGTAAGCGACCGTATTCAGACTACAAGGAAAATCCCGGCAAGGCTGACGCCCCGCCGGGATTTTTATATGGGGCCCCGAGGCCGTTGTCAGAAACGACGGCGAGCCGGATCAGCCGCGGCGGCTTCCGATTAAAACGGCGCGGGTTTCGTGATCCGGACCGAAGTCGTCGACCCCCTGGATCGACATTAATTCCGCGAGCCGGGTACGAGCGCGGTTGACGCGCGATTTGACGGTGCCGATTGCACAGCCGCAGATGTCAGCGGCTTCCTCGTAGGAAAAGCCCGACGCGCCGACCAGGATCAAAGCCTCGCGTTGTTCTTCCGGAAGCTTGCCGAGCGCTTCGCGGAATTCCGTCAGCTCAAGCTGACCGTGTTGCTCCGGATGTGACGTCAGGCTTTCCGCATAATGACCGTCGGCATCCTCCACCTCGCGTCGGCGTTTGCGATATTCCGAACGAAAATGGTTGCGCAGGATGGTGAACAGCCAGGCCGACATATTGGTGCCGGGCTGGAAGGAATGGATGTTGGCGAGCGCACGCAGCAGAGCTTCCTGCACGAGGTCGTCGGCGCGATCGACATTGCCGCACAACGAAATGGCGAAGGCGCGCAGACCGGGAACGGCGCCGAGGATTTCCTGACGAACGGAGTCATCAATGCGCATTTTGTTTTCCCTCGTTGTTCAGACCGTTGAGCAACTCGGTGAAGCGCGAAGGCACGCCCTCGCTTACGACTTCATCGTAGACCGCGCGAAGCTGTTGGCCGAGCTTGGCCCTCGTATTACGATCCAACCTGCTCGCTTTTGGTGACTTTTGTTTGTCACCTTCATCCGGCGACTGCGCTTTCGCCGTATGAGCCATCGGCTTTCCCGTATTCATGTCGCCGTCCACTTTTATCGTTGCATGGGGCGCCGCAGGGCTTTTCCGTGCGGCGGACGCTGGAAACCGATGTAAACGCCTCAATTTGCGCTTCGGTTCCGATAAAGGGAACTATATTCCTAAAGTCAGTTTTCTATAGAAAAGCGGGACTTTCGATCACATTTGCGTGCGTTTTACCCAGAATCTCACGAGCGCCGCTTCCGAGCCATTGAGTAGCCCAACAGAATCGATTCCACGAGCATGGCGATGCGTTCGTCACTCCGAGGCCCCAGTGGGTCGGATTGTTTCGGGAGCGCCGGCGCTTTCGTCCTGGTCGCGAACAACACGCCAAGCGTGCCCAAGACAATAACCGCGTAGATGCCGGCTACGATCAATCGGGCGCAGACCGGACCGTAGAGACTCGACAGTTGCAGTGTCCCGGCGACGCTCAACTCGTAGAGAACCCCGAGGACGAAGATCGCCGCGACCGCCATTGCCAAGACACGCTTGATAAATCGGCCCAACAGCTGATTGGCCGCAAGCGCAAGCACATGTTCGAGATGCGCGAACCTGCTCATGGCCGCCGCGCCGATCCCAAAAGAAATCCGATACCGGCTGCGACCGCCAGCGTAGCCAGCGGAGAGCGGTCGATCTGCTCGTCGATGATGTCGTAGTCGTCGCTGCCGTAGGCAAACGCCTCGTCGCGTCCAACGCGGCCTAGGATATGTCCGAAAGCGCCGCTGAGGAATTCAGGGATATCATCGGAGGCGCTTGACGCTTCAGCGCGTTTGCTCTTGGGCCTGCGCAAACGGTGCTCCAAGTCCGCGATTAAACCCTCGATTCGAGCAACGTCGTCGGAGGCGGCCTTGGTTCGCGTCATCGCCACTCGTTTCGCTCGACAGGGGAGGTAGATCGGCGGGCTAACGCTGGCGCGGCGCCGAGAGTTCCCGACAGACTCGCGAAAAAAGACGCAGCCGACGGTGCCGACTGCGTCCTAATCATCGGCCAATCACCCGGGGGGAGGGGGGAAGGATCAGGTGATCTGCCGTTATTGCCAATGCGTCAGGTCCTCATTCGTTCCGCATTAAGTGAGAAAGCGCGCAGGGAACGCTTCGGTGCTGCGCTCGTTGACTGTCGGACGACGGCGAATGATGGCCAATTTCATGGGCGGATTTAAATCAAATTTTTTCGGAGGCCTCTTGATCGGAGCGGCACTTGCCGTCCTGACGCCGTTTGCCGCCAGTGATTTGATTGCCGTTTTGTCGCCACCGGCAAGCGCCGGCCCGGCGGCTGCTATTACCACCGTACCGCAACGGATCGAAGTGCAGATGGTGAATCGCGCGGCGAAGGCGGACCGTCTGGGTAGGCCGCGGCGCACTAGCGGCGGTGAGATTGTCCGCCAAAAACAAGAGAAGATTCCGGCCGGCTGCGATACTGCTTTCAGCCCGTTATCGCGCGGCGCCTATGCCAATTTCGCCAGCCGTTGCCTGTCCTGAAAACGGCGCAACTCCACGGGCCGCCGTAATTTTACGGGCGGAACTTTTTTGTGCGCCGAGGATTAAGGGGCATAATCCCATCCAGAGGAGCCTCCCATGGCTAAAGGCGTAATTATTCTTGCTGCAACTGCGATTGCTGCAGCGCTTGCTCTGCCGCAGGGCGCTTCTGCGCAAGCCGATCGGACGCAGGTCGGGCAACTCGACTGCGATATTTCGGGCGGCATCGGATTTATCATCACCTCGAAAAAAGCCGTGCAGTGCGTGTTCACCCCATCGGAACCCGGCCTCCCGCGTGAGGTTTATCAGGGTGCGATTACCAAATTTGGCCTCGACCTCGGCGCCACGACAGGCGGCCGCATGGTGTGGAATGTACTCGCGCCAACCAATCGCGGCTTCGGCGCGCTGGCGGGGGAATACGCGGGCGCCAGCGCAGAGGCCACAGTCGGCGCGGGCGCCGGCGCGAATGTGCTGGTGGGCGGGTCGAACCGTACCGTCAGCTTGCAACCTCTCTCAGTGCAAGGCCAAGGCGGCCTAAATCTTGCCATTGGTGTTGCCGGGCTGAATTTGCACCCAGTCCGGTAAAGACAATAGGCTTAGTTGCGTAGGCCGTATCGGCCGCCTCCACGGGCGGCCGATTTGTTTTGCCGATCCGATCGGCGCCTCGGCCTGATGACAACTTGCGCCGCCAGAACTGATCGGCGAATGTCGGACCCGGCTCCTTGTCTGTCTGATATCTGCGCCGCGAAAAATATTTTAGAACCCCGCGGAACCTACCGTCGAGTTCATCGTTGTACGGGTCAGTCCGGATTAGGTTAGCAGGGGGAAGAAGACGTGGGCGCTCGGGCAAGAATCCAAAATTATTGAGTATTTTCAAGCGTCTAGAACCGACGCGGAATCGGATTTTGTCTGGCGCCGAGGTTTTCGAAGGACTCGCGTCCGCGCTCTGTGAACTGCTTTCCACCCACCCCCCGTAAAAAGGTGGTGCGTGGCACCGGACAGTGGTTTTGCACAGAGGAGACACCATCGTGGCGCTGAGAACCGAAAATCGGCCAACAAAAAAGCCCACCGACCCAACCGCCGAGCCTGCTCTCACGAGCGCCAAAGAAAATCCCGTCCACAAGAACGGGAAAAACGGCAAGGCCCCGACCGAACTCCATGAGTTCCTGCACGCCTTGCAGGCGATGCGCACCGGCGATTTTTCCGTCCGCATGGCGCCTGACCACGAGGGATTGGCCGGCAAGATTGCCGAGACTTTCAACGAGATCGTTGCCGCCAACGAACGCATGGCGAAGGAACTGGAGCGGGTCGGGGAAGTGGTTGGCCGCGAAGGCAAGACCCGCCACCGCGTCAAATTCGGGCTTACGAGCGGCGCTTGGGCGGAAATGGAATCGTCGGTCAACGGCCTCATTGACGATCTGCTGTGGCCCACCAAGGAAGTCACCACCGCCATCGCCGCGGTTGCCCAAGGCGACCTGCTGAAAACGGTCCGGCTCGAGGTTGATGGCCGTCCGCTCAAGGGCGAATTCCTTGAAGCCGCCAGTATCGTCAACACCATGATCAAGCAACTCAGCGTGTTCACTTCGGAAGTGACGCGCGTCGCGCGCGAGGTCGGCACTGAAGGCAAGCTCGGCGGCCAAGCGAAAGTGCGTGAAGTGACCGGTGTGTGGAAGGACCTCACCGAAAGCGTGAACTCGATGGCGTCGAACCTCACCGCCCAGGTGCGCAACATCGCCGAAGTGACCATCGCCGTCGCCGACGGCGATCTCTCCAAGAAAATCACCGTCGACGTGCGCGGCGAAATTCTTCAGCTCAAGGAAGCCATCAACACGATGGTCGATCAGCTACGCTCCTTCGCCGGTGAAGTAACGCGCGTCGCGCGCGAAGTTGGCACCGACGGCAAGCTCGGCGGCCAGGCGATTGTGCCGGGCGTCGCCGGCACGTGGAAGGATTTGACCGACTCGGTCAATTCGATGGCCTCGAACCTGACTGACCAGGTGCGCAACATCGCGCAGGTGACCACCGCCGTGGCGCGCGGCGACTTGTCGCGCAAGATCACGGTGGACGTGCGCGGCGAAATGCTCGAGCTCAAGGACACCATCAATACAATGGTGGACCAGCTCAACGCGTTCGCCGGTGAAGTGACGCGCGTCGCGCGCGAAGTCGGCACCGACGGCAAGCTCGGCGGCCAGGCGCAGGTGCCCGGCGTTGCCGGCACCTGGAAGGACTTGACCGACAACGTCAACTCGATGGCGTCGAACCTCACCGCGCAGGTCCGCAACATCGCCGACGTGGCGACTGCGATCGCCGGCGGCGACTTGTCGAAGAAGATCACCGTGAATGTGTCGGGCGAAATCCTGCAGCTCAAGGAAACCATCAACACGATGGTGGACCAGCTCAACGCCTTCGCCTCGGAAGTGACCCGCGTCGCGCGCGAGGTCGGCACCGAAGGCCGGCTCGGCGGCCAGGCCAACGTGCTCGGCGTTGCCGGCACCTGGAAGGACTTGACCGATTCCGTGAATTCGATGGCCGGCAACCTGACGGGCCAGGTCCGTAACATCGCCGAAGTGACCACGGCCGTGGCGAATGGCGACCTGTCGAAGAAGATCACCGTGGACGTGCGCGGCGAAATTCTCGAGCTCAAGGACACCATCAACACCATGGTGGACCAGCTCAACGCCTTCGCCGGCGAAGTGACGCGCGTGGCGCGCGAGGTCGGCACCGAGGGCAAGCTCGGCGGCCAGGCGCTGGTGCGCGGCGTCGGCGGTACCTGGAAAGACTTGACGGACAACGTCAATTCGATGGCCTCGAACCTCACCGGTCAGGTCCGCAACATCGCCGAAGTGGCGACCGCGGTGGCGCAAGGCGACCTGTCGAAGAAGATCACCGTGAACGTGTCGGGCGAGATCCTGCAGCTCAAGGATACGCTCAACACCATGGTGGACCAGCTCAATGCGTTCGCGTCGGAAGTCACCCGCGTGGCGCGTGAAGTTGGCACCGAAGGCAAACTTGGCGGCCAAGCCGAAGTGCCCGGCGTCGCCGGCACCTGGAAGGATCTGACCGATTCGGTGAATTCGATGGCCGGCAATCTCACCGGCCAGGTCCGCAACATTGCCGAAGTCGCGACGGCGATCGCCGAAGGCGACCTGTCGCGCAAGATCACGGTCGACGTGCGCGGCGAGATCCTTCAGCTCAAGGAAACGCTCAACACCATGGTGGACCAGCTCAATCGGTTCGCCGGCGAGGTGACCCGCGTCGCGCGCGAAGTCGGCACCGAAGGCCGTCTCGGCGGCCAGGCCAACGTGCCGGGCGTCGCCGGCACCTGGAAGGACCTCACCGACTCAGTGAATTCAATGGCCGGCAACCTGACCGCCCAGGTCCGCAACATCGCCGAGGTCACCACCGCCGTGGCGCGCGGCGACTTGTCGCGCAAGATCACGGTCGACGTGAAAGGCGAAATTCTCGAGCTGAAGAACACCATCAACACCATGGTGGACCAGCTCAATTCATTCGCCTCGGAGGTGACCCGCGTCGCGCGTGAAGTCGGCACCGAAGGCCGGCTTGGCGGCCAGGCCGAGGTGCCGGAAGTCGCCGGCACCTGGAAGGACCTGACCGACAACGTCAACTTCATGGCCTCGAACCTTACGGCGCAGGTTCGTAACATCGCCGAGGTGGCGACCGCGATCGCCAGCGGCGACCTGTCGAAGAAAATCACCGTCGACGTGCGTGGCGAATTGCTGCAGCTGAAAGAAACCCTCAACACCACCACCGATCAACTGCGCTCCTTCGCCGGCGAAGTGACGCGCGTCGCGCGCGAGGTCGGCACTGAAGGCCGGCTCGGCGGCCAGGCGGTGGTGCCGGGCGCCGCCGGCACCTGGAAGGACCTGACCGACAACGTCAATCTATTGGCCGCTAACCTCACCACCCAGGTCCGCAACATCGCCGAAGTCACCACCGCAGTGGCACGCGGCGACTTGTCGCGCAAGATCACCGTGGACGTGAAAGGCGAAATCCTCGAGCTGAAGAACACCATCAACACCATGGTCGATCAGCTCAACGGCTTTGCATCGGAAGTGACCCGCGTCGCCCGCGAAGTGGGCACCGAAGGCAAACTCGGCGGTCAGGCGCAGGTGCCCGGCGTCGCCGGTACCTGGAAGGACCTGACCGACACCGTCAACGTCATGGCCGCGAACCTCACCGAACAGGTGCGCGGCATTGTGAAAGTGGTGACCGCGGTCGCCAATGGCGATCTCAAGCAGAACCTCACGGTCAAGTCGAAGGGCGAGGTAGCCGCGCTCGCGGAAACCATCAACAATATGACCGACACTCTGGCGACCTTCGCCGACCAGGTGACGACCGTTGCCCGCGAGGTGGGTGTTGAAGGCCGTCTCGGCGGCCAAGCCAACGTGCCGGGCGCCGCCGGTACGTGGAAGGCGCTGACCGGAAACGTCAATCTTCTTGCCGCCAACCTGACCAACCAGGTGCGCGCGATCGCCGAAGTGGCGACCGCCGTGACGAAGGGCGACCTCACGCGCTCGATTCAGGTGGAGGCGCGCGGCGAAGTCGCCGAGCTCAAAGACAACATCAATACGATGATCGGCAACTTGCGCCTCACCACCGAGCGCAATACCGAGCAGGACTGGCTCAAGACCAACCTCGCCAAGTTCACCAACATGTTGCAGGGCCAGCGCGATCTCAGCGCGGTCGGCCGGCTGCTGCTTGGCGAACTTGCTCCGCTGGTGAATGCGCAGCAAGGCGTCATCTATCAAATGGAAACCGAGGGCAATTCGCAACTGGGATTGCTGTCGTCTTACGCTAGCGAAAAAGAAAAACATCGGTCGTCGTTCTCGCTCGGCGAGGGGCTGATCGGTCAATGCGCAGTCGAAAAGCAGCGCATGCTGATTTCCTTGCCAGAGAACGCGGCGCCGATCTCGTCGGCACTGTTCGCAGTGCAGCCTCGCAACGTGGTCGTTCTGCCGGTGCTGTTTGAAGCCCAGGTCAAAGCGGTGATCGAGCTGGCCTCGATCGGCGCCTTTACGCCTTTGCAAATCGCGTTTCTGGAGCAGCTCACCGCCAGCATCGGCATTGTGCTCAACTCGATCGAAGCGACAATGCAGACCGAGGGCCTGCTCAAGCAGTCGCAGCAATTGGCCGCCGAGCTTCAGACACAACAGCGCGAACTTCAGCAGACCAATGAGCAATTAGAGCAAAAAGCCCAGCAACTCGCCGAACGTAACGTCGAAGTGGAGCGCAAAAACCAGGAAATCGAACAGGCCCGCCGCGCGCTCGAAGAGAAAGCGGCCGAGCTGGCGCTGACGTCCAAGTACAAGTCCGAATTCCTGGCCAACATGTCGCATGAGCTGCGCACGCCGCTCAACAGTATTCTGATCCTCGGCCAACAGCTTGCCGACAATCCGGATGGCAACCTGACCGACAGGCAAACCGAGTTCGCCCGCACCATTCACGGCGCCGGCACCGACCTGCTCAATCTGATCAGCGACATTCTCGATCTATCGAAAATCGAGTCGGGCACCGTCACGGTCGAACCGGAAGAGCTCTTCTTCGGTAACTTGCTCGAGGCCGTGGGCCGGCCGTTCCGTCACGAGGCTGAGACAAAGCAGCTGTCCTTCAACATCGATCTCGACCCAGCCGTTGGTCGCAGCCTCATCACCGACTCCAAGCGCGTGCAACAGGTGCTCAAAAACCTGCTGTCGAACGCGTTCAAGTTCACCGAGCGCGGTGGCATCCAGCTGAAGGTCTTCGCAGCGCCGGGAGGGTGGACGCCGACCCATCCGGTCCTCAGTCAGGCGCAAGCCGTGGTCGCCTTCGAAGTCTCCGACACCGGCATCGGCATCCAGGCGGAGAAGCAGAAGCTCATCTTCGAGGCGTTCCAGCAGGCCGATGCCAGCACCAGCCGCAAATATGGCGGCACCGGCCTCGGCCTTGCGATCAGCCGCGAGCTGTCGAACCTGCTCGGCGGTGAAATCCAGCTTCGCAGCACCCCGGGCGTCGGCAGTACCTTTATCCTCTATCTGCCGATCTCCTATGTCGGCCCGTCGGTAGCAGTGCGAGCATCGAATGTTCCGAACCCCCTTCAAATCCAGGGTCCGAGCGCGCAAATCATGCTTCCGGAGCGGACGATCGAAACCATTCCGGACGACCGGCACGAAATCCAGCCGGGCGACACGATCCTGCTGATCGTCGAAGACGATCCGCATTATTGCCGCGTATTGGTGGATCTGGCCCGTGATAGGGGATTCAAGGTGGTGGTCGCGATGCGCGGAGCGGACGCGCTGGAACTGGCCAAACAGTATCAGCCGACCGCGATCTCGCTCGACGTATTTCTGCCGGACATGCTGGGCTGGAGCGTTTTGAGCCAGCTCAAGCAGAACCCGCTGACCCGCCACATCCCGGTGCAGATCATTACGCTCGACGAGGACAAGCATCATGGCTTGGCGCGCGGTGCGTTTTCCTTCGTCACCAAGCCGACGACAAGAGAGGGCGTCGATGCGGCGCTGACCCGCATCAAGGAATACGCCACGCCACGCCGCAAGCGGCTCCTCGTCGTTGAGGATAATCCGGCCGAGCAAATGAGCATTTCGGAATTGCTTGGCTACGACGATGTCGAAATCGAAACCGCCGGTACCGGCCGTGAAGCACTCGCCGCGCTACGGCGGCAGCCGGCCGATTGTGTTGTGCTTGACCTCCGATTGCCCGACATGTCCGGCTTTGAAGTGCTCGAAGCGCTTGGCGCCGACGAATCACTTTCGGAAGTTCCGGTTGTCGTCTTCACAGGCCGTGAACTCAGCGCGGAGGAGGACGCCCGGCTGCATACGATGGCGCGGAGCATCGTCGTCAAGGGCGTCGAGTCACCGGAGCGCCTGTTGGATGAAACTGCGCTGTTTCTGCATCGCGTCGTGACTGAGTTGCCTTCGGAAAAGCAGCGCATGCTGGAACGCTTGAATAGTTCCGACGAAGATCTGGTCGGCCGCACCGTGCTGCTGGTGGACGATGACGCGCGCAACATTTTCGCGCTGAGCAGCGTCTTGGAACGCCGTGGCATGCAGGTACTGACCGCCACCACGGGCAACGAAGCGATCGAGCTTATCGAATCCAATTCCGACATCGCGCTGGTGCTGATGGACATCATGATGCCGGAAATGGATGGTTATCAGACGATGGAGCAGATTCGCAAAGACGGAAAGTTCCGGCGCTTGCCAATTATTGCCCTGACAGCGAAAGCAATGAAGGGAGACCGCGAGAAATGTTTGGACGCGGGCGCTTCGGATTATCTCGCGAAACCCGTCAATACTGAGCAACTCTTGTCCTCATTAAGAATGTGGCTGCATCGTTGAGCGCCCCCATGCACAGCGACGACAAGATCAATCTGCTGCTGGTTGACGACCAGCCGGCGAAGCTCCTGAGCTATGAGGTCATTCTCAATGACATCGGCGCGAACCTGCACAAGGCGGCGTCTGCGAAGGAAGCTTTGGAGCTTTTGCTCAAGAACGAGTTTGCGGTCGTTCTGATCGACGTTTGCATGCCGGATCTTGACGGGTTCGAGCTCGCGGCCATGATTCGTGAGCACCCCCGATTCCAGGATGTCGCAATCATCTTCATCTCTGCGGTGTTGCTCAACGACACCGACCGATTGCGCGGATATGAAATGGGCGCTGTCGATTATGTGCCCGTCCCGGTCATTCCTGAGGTGCTGCGCGCCAAAATCAAGGTATTTGCGGACCTTTATCGCAAAACCCGGCAACTCGCGCAGTTCAACCTGGAACTTGAAAAGCGCGTTGCCGACCGCACCGCCGAGCTTGAAGCATCGAATAACCGTTTGCTGGAAAGCGAACGCCGCCGCAGCGTTGCGCTGGCCGCTGGCCAGATGGGTTCGTGGGATTGGAATGTCGTCACGGGGCAGTGCGTGTGGGATCCGGGACAGTACCGGATTTTCGGTCTCGAACCGGATCATTTTGTGCCGAATTTCGAATCGATACGGAAGCTTATCGATAGCGAGGATATCCCGGCTCTCAAGGAGCTCACCCAAAATATCGGCGACAACCGGACGTTTCAGACCGAAGTGCGCATTCTGCGGGCATCCGGAGAATGGCGGTCGTGCCTGTGTGCCGGAGCCTTGACGCGCGACGCGGCGGGCCACGTCACCAACATCAGTGGCGTCACGATCGACATTACCGAACGAAAGCAGGCCGAGGAGCGGCAATTATTGCTGGCCCGGGAAGTCGATCATCGCGCTCGCAATGCTCTCGCCGTCGTGCAAGCCATCGTGCGGCTGACGCGGGCCCCGACGGCGGCGAACTACGTCACCGCGGTTGAGGGACGTATTCGCGCATTGTCGCAAGCCCATACCTTGCTCTCTCAGTCCCGTTGGGAGGGCGCCGACATTGCCCGCCTGGTGGACGAAGAGCTTGCGCCTTACTCGATCGCGGGAAACCAGCGCGTGACTATTGTAGGCCCCGCAGTTTTGCTCGCGCCGGACAAGGCTCAGGTTCTCGCGCTCGCCCTGCACGAACTGGCGACCAATTCGGTGAAATATGGCGCGCTGTCCTCCGCTGAGGGAAAGCTCGACGTCAATTGGCGATCCGAAGGCGGCTTGGTCACGTTGTGCTGGCAAGAAAGTGGCGGCCCCCCGGTCCGCGCGCCGACCCAGCAGGGCTTCGGCACCAAGATCATCAACACCACCATCAAGCATCAAATCGGCGGCGACGTTGTAATGGATTGGCGGCCGCAGGGACTGAATTGCACGATCTCGATTCCCTCCAACGCGCGCAAGCCGGAATCCATCACCTCGCAGCAGCGGACGAAGGGCCTGGTGCAGTTGGAAAGCGGCATCCGCAAGCGGGTCATGTTGGTCGAGGACGAGGCTTTGGTCGGCATGATGGTGCGGGATATGCTGCTCGATCTCGGCCTTTTCGTCGTCGGTCCGTTTTGCTCGGTCGCGGAGGCGCACTCCGCGCTCGAGACGCAGCAATATGATTGCGCGATTCTCGACCTCAATCTGCGCGGCGATACGGTCTATTCGGTCGCGGAACTTCTGGAGGCGCGCGGTACACCGTTTATATTCGTGACCGGTTATGGGCCGGAGAGTATTGACCGGCGGTACGCTCATATTCCAGTGATGCAGAAACCGGTCGCGCGCGACATGCTCGAAGTCATCGTCCGAAACCAACTGGGATTGGAAGCCAAAAGCGGTAGTTCCGGCAATGGACGAGCCGCCTCCACGGTTTGAGCTTGCACTACGATTCACCCGGAGCCCCATTGAGAGCGATTGGCCGGCGGTTCCTCCGTATTCCTCGGCCGTCGTGAAATTGAAGGGAAAAAAATCTGTCGCGCGTTACCTATGACGAATATTTTCGGCGTTGCTTGGATTTGGCGCAGGACGCATCCACCACGCCTGAGCAACGGGCGCTGTTGCTGCAGATGGCCCAGAGCTGGAAAGCCCTTGCCGAACAGTCAGAAACTATTCGCGACCTGTTTCAGCACGTCAAGCCGATGGGCACCGCCTGATCGCGCCGCACGCAATGTGCGATTTGCGGACCGCCAGCAACGAGAGAGCTGATCACGGCCGCCAAAGAATCTCCTGCGAACAAGGAACCTACGCCTGGCCGGAGCATTTAGCAGCGGGAAGGCGCGACCTCGTGTTGAGAGTCCATGATTGAGTCTGCGGCTTTTGAAGCAAAAAAAGAAGCGATGAAACTTCTGAGTTCGCTCGGTGAACTCGGGACTTCCGCTTATGTGGTTGGTCTCGCGCATATTATTGACGATCCCGATCTTTCGGAAATGGAACGCCGGCACATCGCCGTGATCCTGCGCAGGGAGATATTGCTGACGGGCGGCAAAGGCGACGCCCATCGGATTGCCGACGGGGCGCTCGCCAGAGCCTATCAAAATTTCGCAGCACTCCGCTCGTCACAGGACTTTGCGGGCGCTCTACCTCCGGCCTGTTCTGAACCGACTGCAAAGTCTGGTCTTGCGGCTGGCAGCCCGGAAGCGACGGTATTTATCGCCCCGACATCGCCGGCTGACGCTGCGGCGCCATCCGCAGCCTAGCTGCAACTGATCTTCTGGAAGAGTGGATTCCGTTACCGTTTGTTCCGGCCCTTGCGGTGCTATCCATGGGGATAGCGGAACCATTACCGGCAGGCGGGGTTAGCAAGACTACCCTGCATCCCGGCATTCACAATTACGCGAGGCCATGCAAGTCATGCGTCACCTCATTCTGGCGAGTTTGTTCTTCGTTGCGCTGAACGCGACCATGATCGGTCATGCTCGCGCCGGTGATCCTGCAGGCGTCTGGCTCATTCAGGACCGCGATGCCGAAATCCGGGTCGCCGCATGTGGTGGCAACAGGCTATGTGCGACCGTCGCCTGGATTGCTAAGCCGAACGATCCCGAGACTGGAAAACCCTGGACCGACAAGCACAACCCCGATCCTGGCAGGCGTAGCCGGCCGCTCAACGGCGTCGCCATCACAGATGACATGACGCCTACTGCAACGCCCGATAAATGGAGCGGGCAGGTGTACAGCGTCAAGCACGGGGGCAAGTACGGTGGCAGCCTGACTCTGCTCAGCCCGAGCCGGATGAAGATTGAGGGCTGCCTGATGTTGATCTGTGAGTCGGAAATCTGGACCAAACAGCCCGACGGCGGCCATGCCGGCCACGCAACCAAGGTGGCTGCAGCACCAACGCGTGGCTAGGGCGCGATTGGCTGGGGGACCTGGATTCGAACCAAGATTCTCGGAGTCAGAGTCCGATGTTCTACCGTTGAACTATCCCCCAGTAAGGGATCGCGCAGTCGAATAGCTCGCTCGGCAAGCTTTGGCGCCAGCTTCACATGCGGCAATTCATGCTTTTTGACAAGTCCCGCCGGCCGGCTTTCATGCCTTCGACTTCTGCGCGCCGGTGACGGTGAAAATCGACAGCAGGCAGAATGCCGCGGTCATCAGGAACACCCATTGCGGCGCGCCGTGGTCCAGCGCCAGCCCGAAAATCATCGGCGCGACGATGCCGCCGAGATTGAAGCCGTTGGTGACAAAGCCGAACACTTTGCCGAACGAGCCGGGCGGCGTCATCTCGCGTACGATCATGTCTCGCGATGGCATGATGATGCCGGTGCAGAAGCCACCGGCGGCCATCATCGCGATCAGGAGCGCGTCACCCAGATTGAATACCAAAACCGCGGCTATTATCGCGACGATGAGGAGCCCAGTGGCGGCAACCAAGCCATGCTGCGCGACGCGCGTGGCGACATAGCCGCCGACCAGAACGCCGATCGCCGATAATGCGAGATAGCCCGATAAAGCCGTCGTGGCTGCGGACGCCGGCGTGCCGTGCAGCGCGCCGAGCGCGACGACGGAATAATTCTGCAGACCGCCGCTGATCAAGGCGAGCAGCGCAAAGAACATGAGGTTGAGCAGGACCGGGCGCGAGAACAGCAGGCGCCAACCCTGAGGACCTTGCTCGGCCCGCGACTTGCCCGCGGGTTTGAGCACCACCGGCACGTCGCGCTGAACCACGAGCAGGGCGGCGACGGCGAAGCCAAGCGCCGCGGCGCCGACGAATGCACCGCGCCAGCCCCAATAGCTCTGCATCAAGAGCAGGCTGGTTGGGGCCGCGGCGGAGCCAAGCATGCCCGCGAAAGTATGAATCGAAAACGCCTTGGCGGCGCGCTCGGGCGGGATGTGATGCGACAGCAGCGTGTAATCGGCGGGATGATAGACCGTGTTGCCGACGCCGGCGAGGCCGAACATCGCGACCAGCACCCAAAACGAATCGACAAGCCCGGCGACGGCGAAGGCGATCGCCCCGAGCAACAGCCCCGCAATCAGGATTGCGCGGGCGCCGAAACGGTCGACTAGAAATCCGGCCGGCGTTTGCAGCACCGCCGAAACGCCATTGAAGGCGGTGAGTGCCAGGCCGAGCCTAGTATAGCTTACTGCATAATCAGCGCGCACGAAGGCGAACAGCGGCGGCAGCAGCAGGATGTAATAGTGCGAGACGAAGTGCGCTGTGCTGATCGAGGCGACCAGCCGTGTCACGCTGGCAGCGCGGGGCCGCAAGGTCTCGGTCGCTTGAGCTGTCATGGCTGACCCGGAAAGCGGTGAACTATGGCCGTTGCGGCTCGCGCGATCCAGTGCGTTTTGATCGGGCTGGCCACGCCGGCCGGTTCGCGGCGGCTGCTATGAACAGTTTTTCGGCGCAAACGGCCAGTAAATACCACAAAGGCACTTTCCATTTCCTAGGCGCGCTTTGTTTCGGCTTCGCGGATCGCCGCCCAGACGCGCGGCGGCGAGGCCGGCATGTCGAGATGGCGGATACCGTAATCGCCAAGCGCATCGGCGACCGCATTCATCACCGCGGTCAGCGCGCCGGCGCAGCCGGCTTCGCCGCAGCCTTTGGTGCCAAGCGGATTGCTCTTCGCCGGCACCGGATGATTTTCCGTAACGAAGTCCGGCACGTTGTGGGCGCGCGGCATCGCATAGTCCATGAACGAGCCGGTGAGCAATTGCCCGTCGCTGTCATAGATCGTGTTCTCCATCAGCGCCTGGCCGATGCCCTGCACCACACCACCATGGATCTGGCCGTCGACCAGCAGCGGATTGACCACGGTACCGAAATCATTGACCGCGGAATATTTGACGACCTCGGTCACACCGGTGGTCGGATCGATCTCGACCTCGGCGACGTGGCAGCCATTCGGGAATGAAGATGGCATGCCGTCGCTGGCGTGCTTGACGTCGAGCGAGGACGGCGCGCCGTCCGGGAGCTTGATGCCGGAACGGACTTTGGCTGCGAGCTCCATGATGCCGATCGAGCGGTCGGTGCCGGCGATCGTGAAGCGCCCGGCCTTGAACTCGATGTCACCGGCGGATGCTTCCAGCACATGCGCGGCGATCTGCTTGCCTTTCTCGACAACCAACGCGGAAGCCTCGACAATGGCGGCGCCGCTCGCCGTAATCGAGCGCGAACCGCCGGTGCCACCGCCGGCGATCAGCTCGTCGCTGTCGCCTTGCAACAGCCGGATCTTGTCGAACGGCACGCCGAGCTTGGCGCTGAGCACTTGCGCGAACGGCGCAGCGTGGCCCTGGCCGTAATCGAGCGTGCCGGTGATGATCGTCACCGTGCCGTCTGCCTCGAAGCGGATGCCGCCCATTTCCTTGTTCGGCGGCGCGGTCACTTCGAGGAAGCAGCCGACGCCAAGTCCGCGCACACGGCCACGTTTCTTGCTCTCGCGCTTTCGCTTGACGAATCCCTTGATGTCGGCAAGCTCGACAGCGTGCTTGAGCACGGCCGGAAAATCGCCGCTGTCATATGTCATGTCGGCGGCGTTGTGATAGGGAATTTCTTTCGGCTTGATCAGATTGCGGCGGCGTAATTCGACGCGGTCGATGCCCATTTCGCGCGCTGCGGTGTCGATCAGGCGCTCCATGTAATAATTGCCTTCGGGCCGCCCGGCGCCGCGGTAGGCAGAAACCAACGTCGTATTGGTGTAGACGCACTTGGTCGAGACCTCGATCAAGGGCGTGCGATAGACGCTGGCCACGTTCTTCACGGTGTTGAGCGTCGACATCAACGGCGACACCGGATTGAGCCACGCGCCCATATTGCCGTACCCGTTGAAACGCAGCGCGAGGAAATGCCCGTCTTTGTCGAGCGCAAGCTCGCCGGTGGTCTCGTGGTCGCGGCCGTGATGATCGGAGACGAATGAGCCTGAGCGGTCATCGGTCCATTTGACCGGCCGGCCGAGCATCTTCGCGGCGTGAAGAATGCAGATGTATTCCGGATAGACCGCGGCTTTCATGCCGAACGAGCCGCCGACATTGCCGGTAAGAACGCGCACCTTGTCGGCTGCCGCGCCGAGCATGTCCATCAGCGCATTCTTCAGGCCAAACACGCCCTGGCTGCACGAATGCAGCGTCCATTTGCCGTTGGCTTTGTCGAACTCGCCGATCGCGGCCCGCGGCTCCATGGCCGCAACCACCATCCGGGTATTGCGGATCGGCAACTTCACGACATGCGCGGCGGCGGCAAACGCGGCGGCGACCTTCGCGCTGTCGCCGTAATGATAGTCGAGCGCGATATTGCCTGGGATGCCCTCGTAAAGCTGCGACGCGCCGGGCTTGGCGCCTTCGCTGGCGAGCGTGACCGAGGGCAGAGGCTCGATATCGAGCGACACCGCCTCGGCCGCGTCCTTCGCCTGCGCCAGCGTTTCCGCGACCACGAAAGCCACCGGATCGCCAACGCAGCGCACCTTGCCTTCGGCCAGCGCATGCCGCAGCGCGACTTTGAGCGGCGAACCGTCGCGGCTTTTGAGTGGCATTACATTCTTGAGCGGCCCATAAGTCGCAAGATCGGCGGCGGTATAGATGCCGAGCACGCCCGGCAAAGTCCGCGCCGCCGCAGCGTCAATGCCGCGCAGCACGCCATGGGCGTCGCGGCTTCGCACCATCACCGCGTGAAGCTGGCCCGGCAAATTCAGATCGTCGGTGTAGCGGCCCTGACCCCGCACCAGAATCGGATCCTCGGTGCGCGGGACCGGCTGGCCGATACCGAATTTCATCGTCGCCAAAGCGGCGTCTTGCGAGCTGTCATTCATGTCAGGGTTCGGTGATTGGTGCGGACATTGATCAGATAACGGACCCAGGGCGGTTCCACAAGAACGCCGGGCAGGTCCTTGGGTTGCGCCAGCCGCATGCGCTGGTACACTTTGCCTCGAAGTTGGAAATTATTGCCGTCTTGGCAGGCTGCGAAGGCCACCGGCGGCAGGAAGGTTATCGCGATGAGCGGCGAGGCCCGGGACCGTCCTGGCCTCGACCCTGCCATTGATGATCGGGCGCCGCAGCGGCGGCCCCGGCAGGGTCGACGGTCGCCTGGTGGCTACCAGCACGGCATGGGCACCGATCGGGGTGGCGCGACTTATGCCGCACTCGATCTTGGCACCAATAATTGCCGGCTGCTGGTGGCGCGGCCCACGGGCGGCGGCTTTCGCGTGGTCGATGCCTTTTCCCGCATCATCCGGCTGGGTGAGGGCGTGTCCGCATCAGGCCGGCTCAGCGAAGCGGCTATTTCGCGCGCGGTCGAAGCCCTCGCCATCTGCCGTGACAAGATGAAGAACAAAGGGGTTACGCGCGCCCGCCTGATCGCGACCGAAGCCTGTCGTGCAGCGGAAAATGGCGCCGATTTTCGTGCGCGGGTGGCGAGCGAGATCGGATTGGAACTCGAAATCATCGACCGTGAGACCGAGGCGCTCCTGGCGGCGACCGGCTGTACTCCGCTGATGGATCCGCAATCCGACGGTGTCGTGCTGTTCGACATTGGCGGGGGGTCTTCCGAACTGGTCCGTCTGGATCGCTCGCACGACGTCGAGCGTGGTCCACCGCCGCCGCGCATCCGGGGCTGGGTCTCGCTCAAGCACGGCGTCGTTACTTTGGCGGAAAAGCATGGCGGCACCGCCGTTACGCGGGCGACTTATGAGGCGATGGTCGATGAGGTCGCCGCGTTGATCGCGCCGTTCGCGCAAGTCCATGGCGGCGACATTGGCGGACTTCATATGCTGGGCACGTCCGGCACCGTGACGACGATCGCGGGCGTTCACCTCGATCTGCGACGTTACGATCGCAATCGCGTCGACGGCTGCTGGATGAACGCCGGGCAGATTGATGGGGTGATCGATCGTCTGCTCGCCATGACCTACCAGGAGCGCGCCGCAAGTCCCTGCATCGGGCCGGATCGCGCCGACCTGGTGCTCGCCGGCTGTGCTATTCTCGAAGCGATCCGCCGCGCATTTCCCTGTCCGCGCCTGCGCGTCGCCGACCGTGGGCTGCGCGAAGGCATGCTGGTGCAGATGATGCGGGGGGATGGCGTCTGGAATGAAACTCAGCCAGCCGTATCATGACCCGGGGCAAGGATAGCAGCCGCGTCAAAACGCGGGTTCGCGGCGGCAAGACCCGGTCGCAATCTTCGAAGCTGTGGCTCGAGCGCCAGCTCAACGACCCCTACGTCGCCCGCGCCAAGGCCGAAGGCTTTCGTTCGCGCGCCGCGTTCAAATTGATCGAGATCGACGACAAATATCACGTGCTCAAGAAAGGCTTCCGCGTCGTGGATCTCGGCGCCGCGCCGGGTGGCTGGAGCCAGGTGGCATCGAAGCGCGTTCACGCGCCCGATGAAGGTCGCGTCGTCGCCATCGACATTCTCGACATGCCGCCGGTTGGCGGCGTCGATTTCATGCAGTTCGATTTTCTCGATCCGCGCACGCCCGATCTGATCAAGGCGCGACTCGACGGCGAGGCTGACGTCGTGCTGACCGACATGGCTGCCAATGCCACCGGCCACCGCCGGACCGATCACCTTAAAATCATGGCGCTGGTTGAGGCGGCGGCGGAATTCGCCGCCGATGTGCTCAAGCCCGGCGGTACCTTCCTCGCCAAGGTGCTGCAAGGTGGCACCGAGCCCTCGCTGCTCGCCGAGCTCAAAAGAAACTTTGCCAGCGTGCGTCACGTCAAGCCGGCGGCAAGCCGCGCCGATTCAGCCGAGCTCTATCTCCTGGCCAGCGGCTTTCGCCGCGCCTAGCGGTGGCGGCGGACGTCAGCGGAATGCGTCGGTGAACTTTAAACCGTGCATGAAGCGCCGATATTGCGCTTCGCTGACACGTTGCTTGCCGATATAATATTCGGTCGAGCCGCCGGCGAAGCGGTCCTTCGAGCGAATGCGGCTCTTGGCAACGGCGCCTTCAGTGCGGACGCGGCCCTTGACACCAGCCTTATCGTGCTCGGCCGGCGCCAATTGGTCATGCCCCGGCTTCTCATCTAGCTCGTTGCTTTCCGACGTTGCCGCCGGCGCGCCGGGAGGCGGCGGCGCGATCGCTGGTGGCGTAAGCGAGGCGGTTTGCTCCTTCATCGCGGATTTGGCGTCGATCTTCGGCGTGGCCTGTTTCACCATGGGCTTGGCCTCCGCTTTGGCGGCAGGCTCCGGGGTCTTGATGTCGGCGACCGCGGTCTCGGGCGGTTTGTCGTCGGCCGGGCTCGGCGGCGTCGGCATCGCCTGCGGCGCTTGAGCCGTCGTTTGGGAGCCATCCGCCGGCTTGCTTGCGGCGACGTCGTGCTTCTGGCTGGGCTGCGTTTTCCAGGCCTTGCTTTCGGTAGCCAGCCGATCGAGCGCGTGCCGCGCCTCGGTCAATCGGCGGTCCTTGGCGAGCGCCGTCTTGAAATCGACCGCGGCCTTGGTCGCATCCTGAGCGCCGACATAAGCGAGCCCGCGCTGATAATAATTCTGTGCAGTGGGTTCGCTGGCGACGATGTGATCGAGATCGCCGATGGCCTTGGCGTAGTCCTTGCGCTCCATCAGCGCGGCGGCGCGGCTGCGCATGACCTCAATTTTGCCGGGGGTCAGTTTCAGCGCGCTGTCGAAATCGGCGACGGCGCCGGCGCCATCACCCTTCGATTTACGGATCAGGCCCCGTTCATAAAGCGCTGTGGAGTTGCCCGGTTCGCGCTTGAGCGCCTCGTTGAGATCGGCCAGTTCGCCGCCGCTGTCGCCCTTGATCTTGCGCAACGCCGCGCGCTCAAAATAGCTCGACGCCGGCGCCGGGTCGCGCTGGATCGCCTGGTCGAGATCGGCCAGCGCCTTGGCATTGTCACCGCGCTTCCGGTAGATATTGCTGCGGTCGCGATAGACCGCGGCGCCGGCGCCAAGTTCGATGGAGCGATCCAGATCCGGTAACGCCTTGGCGTCGTCGTTCTTGGCGACATAAATCCTGCCGCGCTCGCTCAGCGCGAAGGCATCGTTAGCGTCGGCGGCGATAGCCTTGTCGAGATCGGCAAGTGCGTGGTCGTAATCGTTCTTGCGGGCCGCCATAGCGCCGCGCAACGCCAGCGCCGACGTGTCGTCGGGATTGAGTTTGCTGATGTGGCCGATATCCGCCATGGCGCCGGCGACGTCGCCGTCGGCAAAGCGCCACTGCGCCCGCAACTTCAACGCCTCGGTGGTCCAGGTGAATTTGAGGACGCGATCGATCTCCTTGAGCGCGCGCTTGCGGTCGCCTTTTGCGGCCAGCACCTGCGCGCGCAATTTGTAGGTTACCGGCAAATTGGGATCGATGTGGACGGCGCGGTCGTAGAGCGCCATGGCCTGCGTGTAGTCGCCTTTTTTCGCCAGCACGCTGGCCTGGGCGTTGAGCGCTCCAACGCTCTGTGGGTCCATGCGGGCGGCTTCGGCATAAGCGTGGAGCGCGCGGCTGAGGTCGCCGGATTCCGCGCGGGCCTGGCCGAGCAGCATGAAATCGCCGGCGCGTGGTTCGATGCGCAGCGATTGCTCGAAATCGGAAATGGCGCGGGAATAATTGCCCTGCCGCATATAGAGCTCGCCGCGCCCGCTGAAAGCACGCGCGTGGCGGGCATCGAGACTGACAGCCTTCGCGTAATCCTCGAACGCGCCGTCATTATAGCCGAGGTCGCGACGCACCGTGGCGCGGTTAACGTAAGCCGAGGCGTCATCGGGATCGAGCCGGATCGCCGTGTCGTAATCGGCGATAGCGCGGCCGTAATTGCCGCGCGCATACCAAGCATTGCCGCGGTTCTGGTAAGCGGGGGCGAAGTCGGGCGCAAGCGAGACCGCGCGGTCGAGATCGGCGATGCCGTGCGGCACGTCGCCGCGATCGAGATAGGCAAGGCCGCGCAACGCGTAGGCGACGCCGGCCGGCTTGCCTGACAATCCCGATGATTTCAGCACCTGGTCGCAGGCGGCGATACGTTCCGCGGCGGCGGTTTCGCTTTGATTGGCACACATGCGGACCCCGCCGCTTTGCGCGGCAACGGGTCCAGCTGCCGACACGGCGGCAGCGAGGAGGCCGGAATACAAAACCCAGCTAGGCCAGCGACCGGGCATACGCGTTAACTACACTCATTTACTATAATGGTCCGAAGCTACTGACGGGACAACGCAATGTCCACGAGTCCGCTCCAGCCAATGTTTTTTATGGTTAACGTGGAACCGGCGGCATCAGCTGACTGTCTCTAATTGATACAGACCGCCGTCCTTAAGGCCGACTTTCCGGGCGGATTTTCTGGCCGTTGGAGTAGCCGCGACCAGGCCGGAGGTGAGCGTGACGTTCGACGGCAGCATTTTGATTTCGCAGTTGTTGTGCAATATCACCGGACAATTCCTGTAGCGCAGGCGTTTGGATTTGTCCGCCAGCCGGTAATTAACCGAGGCGCTGATCAGGCGCCTCGGCGGGATTGCCGGCGGGATCGGGCAGGCGGTTGGCGAGTTCGGCGCCAGCATCGGACGGAAGCCTGGCGAAAATCAGCGCCGACAGTGCCGAAATCACGCCGACAACCAGGAATGCCGGCGGGAAATCGGCGGCTGCGAGTCCGGCACTCGTGTGGCCGCGAAGATTGAGCGTGGTTTCCACGACCAGCGCGCCGATCGCCACCCCGGCCGATACAGATAATTGCTGGCCGACGCTGACCAGCGCGGTTGCCTTGCTGATGCGCCGCTGCTCGACTTCGGCATAAGCGATGGTGTTGATGCTGGTGAATTGCAGCGAGCGGAAGAAGCCGCCGGTCAGCAGGATCAGCACCATGATCGCCGCCGGCGTTGTGGCGGTGAAGGCGGCGCAGGCGGCCAGGAAGACCGCCGAGATCAATGCATTGACCACTAGCACGGTACGGAAGCCGAGGCGGCGCAGGATCATCGCCGTCGCCCACTTCATGCTCATGGCGCCGAGCGCGGTCGCGAAGGTAATCAACCCGGATTGAAACGGCGACATGCCGAAGCCGACCTGCAGCATCAGTGGCAACAGGAACGGCAGTGCACCAAGTCCCAGCCGGAACAGGAAGCCGCCGACGACGCTGGCGCGGAAAGTCGGTAGCCGGAATAGCGTGAGATCAAGCGCGGGATTTGCGGTGCGCCGTGCATGGACGAAATAGGCGGTGAGGAAGATCGCACCGGCGGCAACCAGCGCCGCCACCACGGTCCACGGCAAGAAGTTCAAGCCGGCAACCGAGAGACCGAATGCCAATCCGGCAATGCCGAGCCCGGCGAGCACCATACCGAATATGTCGAACGGCTCGTGATGCTCGGCGCGAACATCCTCAATGTAGCGGGTAGCGAGCACGATGCCGAGCAGCCCGATCGGCACATTGATGATGAAGATCCAATGCCAGCTAGCATAGGTCGTGATGAAGCCGCCGACCGGCGGCCCCATCACCGGCCCCATCAGCGCCGGTGTCGTCACCCAGGCCATGGCATTGACCAGCTCGCGCTTGGAGATCGAGCGCACCAATACCATGCGACCGACCGGCGTCATCATCGCGCCGCCCATGCCCTGGACGATGCGGGCAATGACGAAACCGGTGAGCGAGCCCGACATCGCGCAGCCGATCGAGCCGATCACGAATACGGCGATGGCCGCCCGGAACACGGTGCGGGCGCCGAAGCGGTCGGCGGTCCAGCCGCTCGCCGGAATGAAAATCGCGAGCGAGAGCAGATAGGACGTGATGGCGAGCTTGAGCGCCAGCGGATTTGCTCCAATGTCGACGGCGATTGCCGGCAACGAAGTCGCGATCACGGTCGAGTCCATGTTTTCCATGAACAGGGCGACCGCGACGATCAGGGGGACGATGCGCTCCGGCGGCATGATTTGACGTTTGGGTGGGCGATCCGGCACTGCAGCCCTTGATACAAGAGCCTGTGGCGGAAGGAAGGCCCAGTCAGGGCGTTCATAACAGCCATCCGCAAGCCAGTGGCGGGAGCCATCGCACCCCGCCCGGCAGAACAGCCTAGGAATCGCTTGAAACCCGTGCTATCGACCACCGCCAACCCCAAAAGCGGGCCGTAGAGTCGGGGCGAAACTTGGTTTCGCCGGAGGTCTTGTTCAATTCCGGCTGTCCCGCACGATAATGCGCCGCAAGGCGAAGAGCGGAGTTGGCATGGCGAAGTCCCCGGACAGGTTTCCCGAAGCGTTCACTTTCGATGACGTGCTGATCAAGCCCGGCCTGTCGGAAGTATTGCCCGGCGACGTCGATATCCGCTCGCGCATCACCCGCTCGATCGCGCTTAACATGCCGATCATCGCCTCGGCGATGGACACCGTCACCGAATCGCAGATGGCGATCGCGATGGCTCAGGCTGGCGGGATCGGCGTGATCCACCGCAATCTTGAGCCGGAGCAACAGGCTGCGCAGGTCCGCCAGGTCAAGAAGTTCGAATCCGGCATGGTCGTGAACCCGCTCACCATCGAGCCCGACGCGACCTTGGCCGACGCGCTCAGTTTGATGAGCGACAACCGCATCTCCGGTATTCCGGTGGTTGAACACGCCGCCAATGGGCCGGGCAAGCTGGTCGGTATCCTGACCAATCGCGACGTGCGCTTCGCCACCGATCCGCGCCAGAAGGTCTCCGAGCTGATGACCAAGGAGCGGCTGGTCACCGTGCGCGACGGCGTCAGCCAGGACGAGGCCAAGCGCCTTCTGCACAAGCGCCGCATCGAGAAGCTGCTCGTTGTTGACGATCAATATCGCTGCATTGGCCTGATTACCGTGAAGGACATCGAGAAGGCGGTCGCCAATCCGAACGCCTGCAAGGACGAGCAGGGCCGTCTGCGCGTCGCCGCCGCAACCACGGTCGGCGACAAGGGCTTTGCCCGCACCGAGGCCTTGATCGCGGCGGGCGTCGATCTCGTCGTGGTCGATACCGCGCACGGCCATTCGCGCTCGGTGCTCAACGCCGTTAACCGGATCAAAAAATTGTCGAACAAGGTGCAGGTCGTCGCCGGCAATGTCGCGACCGGTGAAGGCGCCAAGGCGCTGATCGATTCCGGCGCCGACGCCATCAAGGTCGGCATCGGCCCCGGCTCGATCTGCACGACGCGCATCGTCGCCGGCGTCGGCGTGCCGCAACTCACCGCGGTGATGGACAGTGTCGAGGAAGCGAAGAAAACCAACACCCCGGTGATCGCCGATGGCGGCATCAAATATTCCGGCGACCTCGCCAAGGCGCTCGCGGCCGGCGCCGATTGCGCCATGGTCGGCTCGCTGCTCGCCGGCACCGACGAGACGCCGGGCGAGGTGTTTCTCTATCAGGGCCGCTCCTACAAAACCTATCGCGGCATGGGCTCGGTCGGCGCGATGGCGCGCGGCTCGGCCGACCGTTACTTCCAGCAGGACATCAAGGACACGCTCAAGCTGGTGCCTGAGGGCGTCGAGGGACAGGTGCCCTACAAAGGCTCGGCGGCAACCGTGCTGCATCAGCTTGCCGGCGGGCTGCGCGCCGCCATGGGCTATGTCGGCGCCAAGGATATCGAGGAGTTTCACACCAAGGCGCAGTTCGTGCGCATCTCGAATGCCGGACTGCGCGAAAGCCACGTCCATGACGTGACGATCACCCGCGAAAGCCCGAATTATCCGGGCAGCGG
>Ga0265325_10000384_pt1 | contig 31188 bp, 28 predicted proteins | sample 41420metaG_FD_202090 | JGI IMG/M metagenome (GOLD analysis project Ga0265325, IMG submission 202090) | Rhizosphere microbial communities from Carex aquatilis grown in University of Washington, Seatle, WA, United States - 4-14-20 metaG | ecosystem: Host-associated > Plants > Roots > Rhizosphere... | reverse complement strand
AAGTCGTTCGACATCTTCACTCCTGTTGTGTGGCCGAAACCACGCGCTCTGCGTTAGGGTCGGCTCGAGCCCAAACGCGGCTCCTTTGAACGACAAAAGCCGGTCTTGAAAATCCTTCGGCGTAAACAACCGCGATGTGACAATGCAGTCTTGAAGTCCGGGTAGCACCGTCTCTGACAGTCTTCTTGCGATTGCTTGACGATAGGGTTCTGATCGAACATTCCAGTCGACCCCGCTGTCCAAGTGCGGCACGGGCGAAAGCACATAAAATCCATCACAACCGTCCGGCGCCAGAGAGGGATCTGTCGCTGTCGGACGATGCAGGTAGAGGCTAAAGTCTTCGGCCAATATTTTGTTGTCGAAAATATCGGCGATGAGTTCGCGGTACCGCGGTCCCAGTAGAATCGTGTGATGTGGCACATCGGGATATTTTCGGTTGGTACCAAAATACCAAACAAACAGGCTCATCGAATGGCGAGACTTAGCGAGCTTGGGGTTGGTCCAGCGCTTGCGGGGCGTCTCCGACAAAAGCTTTTGGTAAGTCCAAGCGCCGTCCGCGTTCGAAACCACGATATCGGCGGGAACTATATTGCCAGAAGCCATCCGCACACCGACCGCCCGGCCCGATTCGACAAGGATTTGATCGACGTCGCAATTCAGTCGAACTTCATTTCCCTGCCGTTCAATGAGTGAGACCAGTCCACGGACAAGCGCGTTCGTCCCGCCCATCGCAAAGTGAACACCCCAATGGCGCTCCAGAAAGGAAATCAGGCAATAAATCGAGGTTGTGCGAAATGGATTCCCACCGACAAACAGGGGATGAAAGCTAAGGGCAAAGCGCAGGTAAGGATGTTTGACAAAACTCGCCGCCGTTGCATAGACACTGCGATCCCCACGAAGGCGGGCGAGGTCAACAGCGACTCGTGCCATGTCAGAAAATGAGTCGAATGGCATATGGGCGAGCTGTTCAAAGCCAATCCGAAAAATCGCTTCACTATGCTGCATGAATCGCTCATACCCATTGACATCGTCTGGAGAGATGCGCGCGATCTCGCGGCGCATCGCGACATTGTCGCTCCAACAATCAAGCTTGCCGCCATCGTCAAAAATGATGCGATAAAAATGATCAAGCGCGCGGAGTTCGACGTCGTCGGAAAGGGACCGGCCGCAGAGCCTCCATAGATCTTCGAACAGGAAAGGCGCTGTTATAATGGTAGGGCCCGCATCAAAAGTGAATCCGTCTTGACGAAAGACCGAGGCACGTCCGCCGGCCTGATCAAGGCGCTCCAACACTGTCACTCGATAGCCACGAGCACCTAGACGAACAGCAGCGGCCAATCCGCCGAAACCGCTTCCGATCACGACCGTGTGTGGCTTTTCTCGATTCGTCGTCGCTCGGTTTAGCATCGTTCAAATGCCGCACCGCGAATGATTTCGTCGAAGACCAGTGGCGCCTCCTCGTGAGCGAGGTGACCATAGGTCTTGACATGAACGATGTCCGATCGCGGAACGAGCATTTTCGTATCGTTTGCAACTTGTGGCGAGATCGTGCGGTCGCCGTCTGCAACGACGAGAACGAGGTGGGATCGTAGCTTACAGAGGCTGCGCTTTAACGAATGCAAGTCCCAGTTTGCCATCATGCCAACGGTCGCGGCCATATGACGTTCCGTACGCAAGAGACGCTCATAGAGTTCGATACCCACTGAATCAATCTGCGATCCCGTGTTTCGAAGCAGTTTTGCGATCGTGCCAGGCTCATTGACACGGCGAACGAGAAGTGGGGCCGCGAACCGATTGAGGAACAGCAATTTGGCGATGGCAGGAAACGCCACAGACGCCAAACCCGCGAAGGGCATCAACGCGCCATTCAAACTATAAATCGCGCTGGGCTCGAGTGCGCGATCAAGTGCCATTCGGATGGCAATCGCAGCGCCGGCCGAGTGTCCGACAACGACGGTTGGTGCCAGATCCAGCTTGGACAGAAGCTGAGAGATGGCGCCCGCCATCTGTGGAAGCGTAAACTGTCCGCCTATCGGTAACTCCGTGAAGCCGTGCCCGGGCAAATCTAGCGAAACGACCAGGAACCGTTTGGCGAGCATCGGAGCAAGAGTACGCCAGGAGTGAGTTGCTGCTCCCGTGCCGTGGATCAACAACAATATTGGGCCACTTCCCATGACCTGCACGTGCCATTCGAGTCCAGAGGCGTGTACAAACCGGCTAGCCTGACGATTTGGCCAGTCACGTCCTTCGATAGCCCAGTCAGGCCGGGCCGTCATCCTGCGGCCTCGCGTACAATATCGCGCAACCGGTCTGCTTCCACGTGCGGGAGAGAAACGTATTTCGCGGCCATTGAATCGGCGAGTTGTTCGCATTCAAGACGGGCGCGCGGCGACGTATCGACGAAGACAGCCGAAAGCCCCTGCGCAGCAATTGTCTTTGCCGCCATCAGCGCTTCGGCGAACGCGCGTGGCCTAGCAGTAGCACCATCGTTCGCGATATTGGCACGACCATCCGTGAGAAGAACGATAAGCGGTTCACGGCCCTTGGCGCGCTCCGCGATTGCCGTTTGAACAGCGGCTTCAATTCCGGCTGACAACGGCGTGCCTCCGCCACCCGGCAATGCTGAGAGGATGGACTTCGCGCGGGTCAGCGAGCGTGAGGGCGGCAAGAGCAGTTCGGCGCGTTGTCCTCGAAATGCGATGAGCGAAGCGAATGTGCGCGCAGCATAAGCTTCACCCAGCAAGAGCTCCACCGCTCCTTTCGCCTCGCCCAGCCTGTGGAACGCCACTGAACCGGAAGCATCGACGCAAAACACGATAGTAGATTCACGGCGCTTGACGAATTTTTTGATGCGGAAGTCTTCGGCGCGAACTTCGATGCGCCGCGACCTGGCTCTGACCACTCTTTCCGCTTTCCGAACAGTTTGCCAGGGTGCGGCAGCGCGCAAGGTTTCCACAATCGCAAGCCTCGCGCCGCTGCGCATTTGGCCCATGCGCACGCCGGCCGGTCTACCGCGTGACGAAGAAGCTTGCGCAGTGCCAAGCCCGCTCTGCGGAGTTGGCTTGCTACGAAAACTACTCCGGCCTTTCAACGCGCCGAGCAATCCGGATGGCAACGCCGCCTGAATCGCCGCTCGCATGACATCTTCAATATTTGATAACCCTTCTGAAGCCGACACGTCTCCTTCGCAATGGTCTGACGACTGAGGCGCACTACCCGGCTCCTCGGCGTCCTGTCTGGCACCAACTTGTTCGTCGGTCGGGCACGACAGGGCACGAGGTGCCAAAACAAGCCGCGCGGCCAGAATCGCGTCCTCCGCGCTAATCCGCGACCGTTCGCCCAAGGCGGCAGCGACTTGGGCCGCGCGTAGCGCAAGAATGGGCGCAACGATCGAGTCAATACCGAAAGATGCAGCGGTTCTCACCAAGCCAACCACGATGTTATCCGCCGCCTGCTCGACGTTTGCGAGGCGCGCGCGCGCCGACTGAATTTGCCTAATGTCAGAGCGTTGAGTCGTTAGCCCCCTGGCGCTCAGTCCTCCCAAATCGAGATGGAAAGCAAGTCTTTGCGCCAAAGCCGCCGGCATCTGCTCATCTGGGTTTTCGCCTTCGTCGAACGCGATGACACCAAATTGAGTCTCTAAGCGTTGTGAGATTCCTTCGCGCTCCAGCACAACCTCGCCACGGTCGAGCACGGACGCAATACGCGCAGCGGTCGCCGGGTTTAGCCGCTCCGCCATGGGCGTCACAATGATGCCCCCGTTTGCTTGCACCAAAATGCCGCTCTGCACGACGGACCTCCGGCAACGCAGCGTGCCAGCCAAGTCTACACCGCCGAGCAGCCTGTCGTCTTCGATTCCTGCCGGCATGCGGCGCACAGGAGCGTCGGGCGTAAGCAAAGAGCGAAGGTACCCCATCCAAAGATCTCGGACAGGACCTGCAGGCGCCCGCATAGCAACGCCCCTTAGGCCGACGAAATCGACGGCGAACATTGCCGCGGCAGTGAGCGCGTCGTCCCAGCGCGCCTTTGCTTCACTGTCATCGACGCCCGCCATATTCATGCGCCGAGCACCTCGTCCGCTGCACGCTCGACGCGCGCCGACGAGCCCGATTCGTCGAGCGGATTGCGCCGAAGCCTGTGGCGCAGCGCCATCGTTGCGACGCGCTTTATATGAGAACGATTTACATTCCTGTCTCCGTCAAGTGCGGCCGCCGCGCGTGCCGCTCTCATCAAAGTGAGCTCGCCGCGCAAGCCATCAGCACCGATCGCCATGCACAGACTCGACATCAGCTCGAGCATTTGATCTTCGATGGTAACGAACGCCAGGCGCTTACGGGAAGCCGAGATCAACTCTCGGATCTCGGCGTTTTTCCGTTGCCATACGGCCTGGAACACACCTGGAGCGCGCTCAAATGCATCTCGTCGGCGTAGTACTTCGACACGATCTGACAGCGCTGTTGGCGTTCTAACCTCGACCGACAAGCCAAAGCGGTCCAGCAGTTGCGGGCGAAGCTCGCCTTCTTCGGGATTGCCGCTTCCGACCAAAACGAATCGCGAAGGGTGGCGTATGCTGAGCCCTTCTCGCTCGATCACGCTTTCGCCCGACGCCGCGACATCCAAAAGCAGATCGACTAAGTGATCTTCGAGCAAGTTCACTTCGTCGATATAGAGAAATCCACGATTGGCACGCGCGAGCAGACCGGGCTCGAAGCCTTTTTCGCCACGCGTCAACGCCTTTTCGAGATCAAGCGCACCGACCACCCGATCCTCAGTTGCGCCGAGTGGCAAATCGACAACCGGTACCGCAATCATTTCAGACTCTAGCTTGCGCCGCATTTTCGGTGTGTCGCATCCGTCGAGACAGCCGGGCGCGGGAGTGCCGGGATCGCAGTGAAAGCGGCAACCTTTAACGACCTTCATCGCGGGCAGAAGCGAAGCGAGCGACCGAACCGCTGTCGACTTACCAGTTCCACGATCGCCGAATACCATGACGCCACCGATGCTGCGATCGATCGCAGCAATCAGCAACGCAAGCTTCATTTCGTCCTGACCAACTATGGCGGCGAATGGGAAGGTCTTTGACGCGCAGCGCATATTGCAGGCAGCCCTCTGTGTGCGTTTCGAAAAATTAAAAGCGGTTCAAGTGTGGTCGGAGGATCATGGAATGATTGACGCGAGGCCGCGCGTCTCGTCATGTTAGCGATGTGCGATGCGCTTAGTGTTTTGGTCCGAGAAAAGACACAGGAAGAATTTTCATGAGCTCTGAACTGTTTTCTGCCTCTCATTCCATTTTTCGCTTTCATGGCGAACGCAACAGATTGCTCGCTGAGGCACATGCTAGGCCCTCGACTCCGCTCCCATCGCCGACATTGGCCACGCGCATTGCGGCGTTCTCGGTCAATGAAGGTCCGGAGCGCGATCGTGAGCACATGGTTGCCCTTTGCAGACGTCTGGGAGCGGCAGAGCCGGGCGTGGGCGCGCGCTGGTGTATGTTGGACGCGGGTCGTTGGCGCCTGAGATGGGAGCGGCACACCGAAGTTTCGACCTGGACGTTCTACAGACAGATCGGCGATGACCACATGCCATCGCTTGAGGAAACGGCTCTCGACCTTGCGCCGCGTGATTGGCTGTCGCAGCTGCCCGGCGAGATACTTGTCGCAGCTCACATTACGCTGCTGCGAACCAGACCCTCTGACGCTGCGGTGGCCGATGAAGAAGAAGTCGCTGTCGAAGTCGCCGATGGTGCCGCTCACGTCTTTACTGATTTTCGCCCTGGCCCTGACACCTTCACGCGTATGCTGGTCGTCCAGCCAACCGCCGACGCAGTACTGGCCGGTCGTATCGTTCAGCAACTTTTCGAAATCGAGACATACAGGCTCATGGCACTGCTTGCTTTTCCCATTGCGGGAAAGGCAGGAGCCGAACTTTCGCGGCTGGAAACTTTGGCGTCCGACGCGGCGCTGCAGGTTATCGAAGAAGGAGGCATTGAAGCGGATCGAGCTTTGCTCAACAGGCTCGCGGGTCTGGCTGGTGAAGCGCAATCGCTGGCCGGACGTGCCAGCTTTAGATTTTCTGCTTCGCGGGCCTATTACGGCCTGGTCCAGGAACGCATTCAGCAACTTAGGGAGAGGCGGGTGAGTGGGCGGTTGACGATCGCCGAGTTCATGGAACGTCGTCTTGCACCAGCGATGCGCACATGTGCAGCGGTTGGAGAGCGTCTTCAGCGTGTGATCGAACACATTTCGACGACGTCGCAACTGCTGAACACGCGGGTCGACGTTGCAGCCGAGGTGACCAACGCGAACCTGCTTGCTTCCATGGATCGGCGTGCAAGGCTGCAATTGCGCCTGCAGCAGACTGTCGAGAGCCTCTCGGTTGCGGCGATCTCGTACTATGCGCTTGGTTTGCTGGCATATCCTTTCAAAGCGGTCTCCGAGCTGAACGCCTGGTTTGATCCGGCACTGGCGATAGGTATAGCGGCCCCCATTGTTATTGCGCTCGTTTGGCTGGCGCTTTGGAGAATGCGTGCGAGGCTGCACCGGGAAGACGCCGCGTCCCGGTCGCCCAGGTCCTAAGGCTTTGAACTCCGGCAACAAAATTAGTGCTCGCATGTGTCTATTTTAGTTGACGTCAGATAATTTGGACGAATAGTCTCCTCCTCCTGAGATGGATGTCAACGGTATTTCGCTCGGTGTGAGGCGAGAGATCGGCCGGAGGGGATGAACGATGCTGGTTCTGATTTCTCAACGAAGCGGGAGGTAGCGCGACGTGTCGCACGCCATCTCCTTTCCTCCCATCAGCACGGCGACGGCACGAAAACTGCGTGCACGTCGGTGGTTCGAGATCTTGCGTGATCGCATCATCGAAACATTGGAGAAGTTTGAGCAAGACGCTCCAACCTCACTTTATCCGGGTACGCCGGGGCACTTTGAACGCACACCTTGGTCGCGCGCGGTTGCTGCAGATGGTGACGATCAGGGCGGCGGCACTATGAGTATGATGCGGGGTCGGGTGTTTGAAAAAGTGGGCGTTCACACGTCCACAGTTTTTGGCCTGCTCCCGCCGGATTTTGCAAAACAGGTGCAAGGCGCCAGCCAGGACCCGCGCTTCTGGGCTGCCGGGATCAGCCTGATTTGCCACCCACGTAATCCCAACATTCCGCCCGTCCACATGAACACGCGCATGATGGTGACGACGAAGGCCTGGTTTGGCGGAATAGCCGACTTAAACCCAGTCCTTGAATCGCAACGAGATCGCGAGCATCCCGATGCCAGGGAATTTCATGAACGTCTGAAAATTGCTTGCGAAGCATTTGAACCCGGCTCGTATGACAGATATGCCCAATGGGCTGATGAATATTTCTGGCTGCCACACCGGGGGGAACCGCGCGGTGTTGGAGGGATTTTTTACGACCATCTCGATACCGGTGACTGGGAGCGCGATTTTTCGTTCACAAAATCGATTGGCGAGGCCTTTGCGGAAGTCTATCCATCGCTCGTCCGCAAACACATAAATGAGACCTGGACCAGCGCACAGCGCGCCGAACAGGCCAAGTGGCGAAGCCGATATGTCGAATTCAACCTTTTATACGATCGCGGCACGACATTTGGCTTGAAAACCGGCGGCAACGTGGAAAGCATCCTGTCTTCAATGCCGCCCACCGCTGAATGGCCATGAGCTTGCCATGGCGCTGAGATTAGGCTCACGCGGCTCGCCTCTTGCGATGGCCCAGAGCTATCTGGTCCAGGAAATGTTGGCGAACGCCGCGAACGAATCTGTCGACGCCTTTCCGATTGTAAAATTCACCACAACCGGCGATCGCATCCAAGATCAGCGGCTCCAAAATATCGGAGGCAAAGGCCTATTCACCAAAGAGCTAGACGAGGCACTGGCGGACAACCGGATCGATGCCGCCGTGCATTCGATGAAGGATCTTCCGACGAAACTGCCAGAAGGTCAGGTTCTCGCCTGCGTACCCTCGCGGGAGGACCCCCGCGACGCCTTCGTAAGCCTAAAATCACCGACTCTCATGGCTCTTCGGCCAGGTTCGACGATCGGCACGGCAAGTCTGCGCCGGCAAGCTCAGACTTTAAACATTCGTCCGGATCTGCGTGTCGTCACCTTGCGCGGTAGTGTCCACACGCGGCTTAAAAGACTTGGCGAAGGTGACATCGATGGCACGTTCCTGGCATTGGCTGGACTGACGCGCCTAGGTCTCGCCAGCGTCGCCAGCAGCATCATGTCCAGCAAGCTGATGCCACCCGCACCTGGCCAAGGAGCAATCGCTGTGACGTGTCGCGCAGATGACCACGCGACACGCAACACTCTTGCCGGCCTGTCAGTGGCGCGATTCGAGATTGCAACGAGCGCGGAACGCGCCTTCTTGGACGCCCTGGATGGGTCATGTCGCACACCCATCGGCGCCTTCGCCACGGTTGAGGGGGACACACTCAGCTTTGTGTGCGAAGTGCTCTCGCCGGATGGCGTCAGCCGCTGGCGCCGCAAGGCGACAATTTTCCTCGATTCAAATCCGCATGCGAAGGCCGACGCACTCGGCCGCGAGCTTGGGCGTGAAGTCCGCGCCGAAGCAGGAGCGCGATTCCAAGTAGCGCCTCTGACCGCTTGGTAGCGAGGCAAACGATGTCCGCAAGCAAGCCTCTGTTGCGTGCGTTGCGCGGCGAATCTCAGGAAAGGACTCCGGTGTGGCTCATGCGCCAAGCGGGACGATATTTGCCTGAATATCGCGCCCTCCGAGCTAAAGCGACTGGGTTTGTCGAATTCTGCCTCAATCCTGAGCTCGCTACAGAAGTGACGCTGCAGCCAGTTCGCCGGTTCGATTTGGACGGCGCGATACTTTTTGCGGATATTCTTTTGGTGCCGCACGCATTGGGACAAAGAGTCGAATTTAGGGACGGAGAGGGACCGAGACTGGAACCTATCAGGGACGCGGAGGACTTAGCAGAGCTTTCAGAACGCTTACTCCACGAGACGCTGGCACCGGTTATGGAAACAATCAAAGGCGTGAGGGCGGAGTTGCCGCCTGAGACAACATTGATCGGATTTGCCGGAGCGCCGTGGACGGTCGCGACATACATGATTGAGGGCTGTGGCGGGACGGACTACGAGCATAGCCGCCGTATGATGTGGTCTCAGCCGGAGCTATTTGGCGAGCTCATCGATCTGTTGGTGGACGCCACGATTTCCTATTTGGGCGCTCAGGTTGAAGCCGGCGCTGAGGCCCTGCAGCTGTTTGATAGTTGGGCAGGAGCCGTGCCCGCGGCTTTGTTCGAAAGAGCCGTAGTTGCGCCGACCGCCCGAATTGTCGAGGCGCTCAAGTCGCGTTTTCCGCACGTTCCGATAATTGGGTTTCCGCGCGCGGCCAGCCTGCAACTGGCACACTACGCCGCACAGACCGGCGTCAATGCCGTTGGCGTTGACCATATGACTGATTTGGCCTCTGTCGCTGTCGCCGTTCCGAGGCGGGTGGCAGTTCAGGGAAATTTGGACCCAGTACTGCTCCTGGTTGGAGGGCAAGCGATGAGGGACGAGACACGGCGCTTGCTGACAACCATGAAAGGACGGCCGTTCATATTCAATCTGGGGCACGGTGTCCTCCAGCCCACTCCGCCGGAACATGTGACGGAATTGGTCAGTTTCATTAGGAGCAGTGCGTGACAATCCCCATCCGGAACGATCGAGCCACTGCGGTCTCGACGCCTCTTTTACGTCCAGCAGCCGTGCGCGAGCTCTGCACGGATTGCGGAATCTCGCGCAGCGAAAATCCCAAACGCTGTGGCAGCGCCTGTCAATTCATAAAGCCGAACTATCCCGCACTCGAAGCCCAAGTTCACGGAAGGTCGCGCGACGCCAGCCGGCCTGACGAAATCCACTTTGGCCCGTTCCGCCGGATGCTGCGAGCATCCTTGAATAGCCGCGCCGATGGCGCGCAATGGACAGGGATCACCACGCGCCTCGCTGAGCAGCTCTTGGAGACAGGCGCGGTAGACGCTGTCTTGACGATGGCGCCCGATCCCAACGACCGATGGAAACCGATTCCAGTGATCGTGACTCGACCTGAAGACATGGCCAAGTGCCGGGGCATGCGCATGGGCTATGCGCCACTCCTGGCGTTGCTCGAACCTGCAAGGGCCGCTGGCTACAGGCGCCTCGCCCTCATTGGGATTCCTTGTCAGGTCTATGCCCTGCGCGCGCTGGAAAGTGAATTTGGCTTCGAACGGCTCTATGTCATCGGCACGCCCTGCTCGGACAACACGACCACCGAACACTTCCACCAGTTTCTCGCTTTGCTATCTGACCAACCGGATTCCATCACCTACCTCGAATTTCGTGCGGACTATCACGTGGAATTGCGCTTCAAGAATGGACACGTCCGAGAGATTCCTTTTCTCAAGTTGCCGATTTCGCAGCTTCCCAGCGACTTCTTTCCGCTCACCTGCAGAACCTGTGTCGACTATACCAATGTCCTAGCCGATATAACGGTCGGGTATATGGCTGGTCAGGGCGAGCAATGGATCATCGTACGCAATGCGCGCGGAGAAGAACTGGTAAAACTGCTTGGCGACGACCTAAAAATCTCCCCACTTGGTAGTGCCGGCAATCGACGCGGGCCCGTAAAAGGATTTCTCGCAAATACGGTACGCGCCGCTGGCGGATTGCCACTGCGGCGCATGCCAGATTTTTTTAGAACAGTTGTGGGTTGGCTTATGCCGAAGGTAGGTCCGCGTGGGCTTGAGTTCGCACGCGCTCGTCTCGAAATGAAAGCCGTTGAGACGGTCGTGCATCTGCGCCGCGAATACCCTCGGCGCCTACGCAACATGATCCCCCGCCATGTCTGGTCGCTCGTTGAGCCTTATGGAATTATTCCGACGCCTGATGAGCGTGATGACGTCGAATAAGGGTTGACCCAGATGACGAGAACGGATGCGCCAACGCTCAAACGAAGTCGTGCTGCGCAGTCGGTCCGATCCTGAAATGGTGCTCTTTCCACTTGCACCTTCGAAATATAACATACTCGGCACCGGACGATTGGTCCCATTCACCGGCGCACCCGAATCGCTAGCGATGGACGTCTCACAAATGTTTCGAGTGAGTCTGAACTTCATCAGCAAATCGGGCCGCTAGAGCCAGGAAACTGCATGACGGTCACAATATTGACGGCGGCTCTGATAGCGATGGTTGTGTTGGCGGTGGGCGGAGCGTCGACCAAAATTGGCTCATGGTACGGCAATTTGAAGAAACCATCTTGGAATCCTCCCAACTGGGTGTTTGGACCAGCCTGGACGATTATCCTTGGGTTGGCCGCCTGGTCCGGCGTGCTGGCATGGTCAAATGTCGCGACGTCGCGACAGCACTTAGTAATCGCAGTGCTATTCGCAGCAAATATCGTGTGCCACATGCTCTGGAGCCCGCTGTTTTTCAACATGAGACGCCCCGACTTGGCCTTGATTGAGGTCCCGTTTCTCTGGCTCTCGATCCTCGCGCTCATGGGCTACCTGTCAAACATTTCTTCGCTGGCAGTTCTCTTGCTGCTGCCCTATTTGATTTGGGTTTCGTTCGCGTTTCTCTTGAATCTCAAAATCGTGCAGCTTAACCGACCATTCGGTCGGAGCTTTTGACAGATTGCTGCATTCGCGGTCCGTCTGACGTACATCAGTCATCTGCAAAACTTAGGGTTTTCCCGGAGGTTTACCGGGCACTCAGACGCTCAGCGCTTCACCTTTTGTCCAAACTGTTGCGTGCGATCGTGATGCGCCCGATGTGATCTGGTCGGCGATCCGCCAAGACGGCCGGTCGGAATTTACCAAACAAAACTCCAGTAGCATTTTAGACTTTCGTAAAAGCTGACAGCCAAGAGTAACGCGCCCGGTAAGCAGCATTCGCGGCTACCTAAACCAGAAAGGTGGGTATCATGCTCAAGGCTCTTAGACGTTTTGTGATTGACGAACGCGGCGCAACAGCCATCGAATATGGTCTGATCGCCGCCTTGATCGCCGTCGTAATCATCGGCGCAGTAACGGCTGTCGGTACGGCGCTTTCAACGACGTTTACGACCGTTTCCGGAAAAATTGCCTAGTCTGCTATTCGGCCAGATCGCGGAGTACATCGTGTCGCTATCTCATCGCGCCCAGAAACCTTTGTTTGATCCCAAGAAAAGCAAGCGCTCGTGTGAACGATCGCAATTGGGGATAAAAGGCGCGATCTTCTTTCCCGAACGGCGAAGCGAAGAAGAATGCTTCGTCTTCGATTTGTCCCCAGCAGGTGCCGGGATCAAGTCCGCGTGCTTAGTGGCGCTAGGGTCCCGGACGGTGTTGTACGTGGCCGGTCTGGGACGTTTTGAGGGAAAAATTTCTCGACGCGACCGGCTTCGTATCGGTCTGCAGTTCAAGTTCAGTGACACCAAGCGCAAGCGCATAGCCGCGCAGTTGTCGGCATTTGTGTCGCAAGGTGTAGTTGGCGAGACCGCGCTGCGGGTCGGCGGCCGACTGAGCGCCGATTCCATGCCCTGCAGCTTCATGAGCCAAAGCGGCGAAACACACAGTTGCGAACTTGCCGATTTGACGTTGATTGGCGCTTATTTAAAAACCGATGGCCGGCCCAACATCGGTGAAATCATCTGTTTTGGCTCTGTGCTGGCGCGTGTGGTCAGACATACTGAGTGCGGGATAGCCGTGAACTACGCCGAGTCCCAGTTCCGGGCGCAGCGCGTACTAACCGCTCTCCCTGTGCCTGATCACGCATGATGAGGGATAAAACTGTTTCATATCTGAGTCGCAAATAGTCTCGTCACCGCCGGAGCTTTCGCGCAAGAAAGGTTGCTTACGACGCCATAGATTTGGATTCAGGGAAGACGTGCAGGACTACTCGTCCTTGGAACGCACTGAGCACCGCATCGTCGGCTCCTGCTCCTAGACCGACCCGCTTGTTCCGTTCAGGTGCGAAGTCGCGCCACCCACGTCTGGCAAAGACCTCTCTCAACTCGCCCTCGGCAATGTCGAAAGTATAGCGTCGATGACGCCCCGGCCTACAAGCGTGCAACGATGGCCGACTTCGGCAATCATTTGCCTCTTCAACCCAGCGGTTCGAATGGTCGACTTCTACGAAATCGCCGTTCAGCACGCGCCGTTTTTTTTGCTCAACCTGGCCCCTTGCAGCCGTTCCCTTGGGGCGCATTTTCGCTCGTCAGCCCCCCGGGCCATCCGTCATGATAAAGCCCATCAGGTCGCTTACGTTAAGCTCCAGACTTCTTATGACGTCCTTTACGACGTCTCCGATCGAAATCACGCCCACGACTTTGTTCCGGTCAAGCACGGGTAGATGGCGAAAGCCGCGCGCTGACATGAGCGCCATGCAGGCTTGCACTTGATCGTCTGGCTTTACTGTCACCGGATTGGCCGTCATCACCTGGCCGACCGGAGTCTGCTTCGCGTCGAGCCCGGGCAGCAGCACTCTTATGGCGCAGTCACCCTGGGTCAAGATTCCGACCAGTCTATCATCGTCAAGGACCAGCACCGATCGGACCCGGTAGTCGCGCATTTGGCGCAAGGCTTCGACGACCATGTCGCCGGAACGAACATGGATCAGGGCGCCATGCTTCCGGGCGAGAGCGTGTTTGACTTTGTCCATTTGAATCCTCTCCTGGGCCCTGTTCTTGCCCACTTAATTCACGCGCATTTAAGGTCCGAGCCCGCTTGGTGGCAACGACCACAATCAATTTTCCTCGAGGCGCGTGACAATGCCCAATTGCCGATCGCCAATTCAGGCGAAGGGGAGTGCTGATTTTCCCTGTAGCGAGCTGCGGGGGGGGGTATGGCGTTGTTCGCGAATAAAAAGATGACAGGCACTGGCCCATCCGTAACCGCATGACGGGCGAACTGACGTGAGCGGAGCAAACGGGGTCCCTCAGACAGTTCTGGGCGCCGCTGTCAGGCTACAAGTCAGGTGCTTCGAAGAGGAGTGAAAGCCAACTTTCCGCGCTCTGCGGTTCCGAGCGCCGGCTCTTCCCGCGCGGGGCTGCTCGAAAAATCCCCGGATCAAACGGGGTCCGTGGTACCCCGCATTTCGGCTAACTATTTGATGGAATTGGTAGCAGCGGACGGATTTGAACCGCCGACCAAGGGATTATGATTCCCCTGCTCTACCACTGAGCTACGCTGCCAAGCCCGTCGAGGCGGGGGATGTAAGGGGCGGGTCTTACCCCTGTCAAGGCGCAGGGCTGCTGACATGCCCTGACGGCGGAGGCATGGCATAATGTGGCCCAGGATGACGAAAACCCGGCTGAAAAAACCGCCTAGATATGCCGCGATGAAGCGGCTCTGCCTCTCCCTGCCCGGCGCGGTCGAAATCGCAGACCGGCATGGCCAATGGTTCAACGTCGGCAAGAAGACCTTCGCGCTTTATTGGAGCAAGGGAGAGAAGTGGATCCTGAAGCTGCCCAAGCATCAGGTGATGATGCTGATCGAGGCGCGTCCCGAGATTTTTACGCCCATGCGCACCGGGACGATGCTTTGGGCCTATGTCGACGTGACCAAGCTGAACGCAGGCGAGCTTCGCGACTATGTGACGGCTGCCTGGCGCTGTATCGTGCCGAAAAAGGTGAGCAGGGAACTGTTCCCGGACGAAACGCGCCCGCGCTAGTGCGGCCAGTTTTCCACCTCGCCGAAGCAAAGAAGATAACCGTCTAGATCGTTCACCAGCATTTCGCGGCGGCCGTCTTCCAGCTCGGGCTCACTGACGATCTTGGCGCCTCGCGTCTTCAGCTCTTGTGCCAATGACTGGACGTCCGACACCCAGATATAAAAGTCGAGCGCGTGCGGCAGTTTCGAAGTGTTGGACAGCAGCGCGGGTTTCGCCGGCGTCTGGCGCAGCATCACGCGCGCGGTGTTGCGCCGGACGATGACAAAGCCGGGCGGTTGGCCGAAAAACCGCCCCACCTCGAAGCCGAGCTTGTCGCGATAATAGTCCGCGGCCCTCACCACATCGTCGACCAGAAGGAACGGCGCTGCCTCCAGAAACACGGTCTGATGTCCCGAACCCCGCGCCATCGGTGCCTCCGCAAAGTCTGTGGTATCGGTATCATGCCGCGAAGGGTCAGCTTCGCAAAGGGGTGCGGCGATGAAGATGCAGATGGCGCGCGTGATTTTGTTCACCAACAAGATGGACGCGATGACCGCGTTTTATCGCGATGTGCTCGGACTGAAACAGCTGAGCAACGAGGCCGGCTGGCGCGAATTCGATGCCGGCGGCGTGCATATCGCGCTGCATTCGGGACCGCCGTCGCCCGGAAAGAAGGGGCCGAAAATCGTGTTCCGCTCCAGGAGCGTCGCCCGCCTGCGTGCGACGCTCAATGCGCGCGGTGCGAAATTCGGCGACGTTTCGGCGGGCGCGTTTCATCTCTCCAACGGGAAAGATCCGGACGGCAATCCGATCCAACTCTCCAATCGCTGAAGCAGGACTACACCTGGATCAGGGCTTGGCACTCCAGGGTTCCACCGTGCCAATGACGGTATGCGGCGCTTCCGACGCGATGGCGGCAAAAACGCCGTTCGAGATTTCGGCGTTGGTCAGCCAGCGCGACTTCGGCGTCTCGACGACAAAGCCGAGCACCACCGCCTGATAGTCGATCGGCAGACCTTCGACGGGCTTCTGCATTTCCGCCAGGCGCTCGGGATGGGCGGGATCGGCATGCGCGCTGCCCAGCACATGGACGAAACGTCCGTCGGCAACGAGGCATTCGGCAAAGGCCCGGCGGGCGTGCGGCGCGCGGCCGTGGATCCAGGCGACGACGAGATCCGGCGCGGCGATCTGGCTGAGCGCCTCGCTGAGCGCGACGCCGTCATTATAATCGCACGCCATCGGTTCGATCATGCCCGAGATTGCGCGGATGCGTTTTTCGTTGCGGCCGAGAACCGACACGCGATCCGCGTGATCGCAGAGTGTGCGCGCGAGGCCAGCCAGCATTCCCGAGCCGCCCACGATCAGCACGTTCTCGAAGCGCTTCATTCAGCGGCTTCCCGCCTTGCCTCCGCGCGGGCGATCCAGCCGCCGCCAAGCACGCGCGTGCCGTCACGCTCGTAAAACACGCAGGCCTGTCCGGGCGCGACGCTCTCTTCCGGCGCGAGCAACTCCACGACAGCGCCGCCCGCTTCGATCGGTGTGATGCGCGCCGGCACCGGCGGCCGCATCGAGCGCACTTTCACCGCAGCGTCGAACGGACCCGATACCGCCGCCAGCCAGTTCACATCCCGCAGCATGACGGTTCGCGTGCGCAACGCTTCGCGCGGCCCGACGACAACGCGCGCGTTCGCGGCATCGAGCGCAACGACGAAGACAGGATCGGCATTGCCGGAAAGACCCAGTCCCTTGCGCTGGCCGACGGTGAAATGCAGCACGCCTTCATGCCTGCCGACAACCTTGCCGGCGAGATCGACGATGTCGCCCGGCCGCGCGGCTTCGGGCTTCAGCTTCTCGACGATGCTCGAATATTTTCCATCGGGTACGAAACAAATGTCCTGGCTGTCCGGCTTTGCCGCGACGCCAAGACCGAGTTCGGCCGCCAGAGCGCGCACTTCGCGCTTCTCCATGCCGCCGAGCGGAAAGCGCAGATAGTCGAGCTGCGCCTGCTTGGTCGCGAACAGGAAGTAGCTTTGGTCGCGGCTGTCGTCGACGGCACGATGCAGCTCGGCGCCACTCGCACCTTCGACGCGCCGAACATAATGTCCGGTCGCCAGCGCGGAGGCGCCCAGTTCCCGCGCCGTGTCCATCAGGTCGGCGAACTTCACGCGCTCATTGCAGCGCACGCAGGGGATCGGCGTCTCCCCCCGCGCATAGGCGTCGGCGAAATCCGCCATGACGCGCTCCTTGAAGCGCTGCTCATAGTCGAGAACATAATGTGCGATGCCGAGGCTCTCGGCGACGCGCCGGGCGTCGTAGATGTCCTGGCCGGCGCAGCACGCGCCTTTTTTCCTGGCCGCGCCCGCATCGTAGAGCTGCAGCGTAACGCCGATGACCTCATAGCCCTGACGCTGCAAAAGCGCGGCTGTCACCGACGAATCCACGCCGCCCGACATGGCGGCGACGATCCGGGATCCTTTCGGCAGGGCGGCTGCGGCGTTCATGGCGTGGCTATATTCCGCCACGTCTTCGGCCGCAAGTTAGCCGGTTGTCGTCGGGGTCGGCAGGTAGTTGAGCAGCGAAAGCTGGCCGAGCCTGGACGTCACCTGCAGGGCGGCCTGCAGAGCGACCTGGTTCTGGCTTTCCTGCGCAAGGGCGGTCGGCAAATCGACATTTTCGATATTCGAAACAAAGCCCTGATACAGCGTGTTGAGCGATTGCTGCTGCGTGGCGGCGTCTTTGAGCTGGTTGAACACGACGCCGTTGCTGGCCGCCACCGAGTTCACAGACGATGCGGCGTTTACCGAGACCGGAATCTCCGATGTCAGAAAATCGCTCTGCGCCTTGGTCAGCGTCGTACTGGCCGCGAAATTGCCATTGGGGCCCGCATCGAAGGTTGCGACGTCCTTGAGCGTCTGGAGCAGCGCGGTGCCGGCATCGGACGCGAGCACGCCGACCTGCACGGTCTGGGAATCGCTGACCGCCACGGATTTTTTCAGCGTGCCATTGGAGAAGGCGCTTGCCACGCTCGGCAGGGCGACGAGTTGCGCCAGCGTCGAGACGTTTACCGGCGGCGTGTTGTCCTTGTCGCCGCCGTAGATGTAGTTGCCGTTCGCGTCCTGCGAATTCAGGATCTGCTTGACCTGGTCGAAGATGCCCTGGATGTCGCTCGACATTGTCGAGCCGTCATTGTTCGCAACCGCATTGGTCAGCGTCGAGCGAAGCTGGTTGGCGATATCGGACAGAGAGCTGAGCTGTGTGTCCTGCAAATCGGCCTGATTGACCGCAAGATTCGTATTGGCCTGGTAGGCGGCGGACTTGGTCGCCGCCGTGCGCGTCGCCTCGAGCAGGGATGTCTGGCTGCCGAAACCGGAATATTCTGTCGACACCTTGCCGCTCGCGACCTGCTGCTGCGAGGTGTTGTAGGCATTGCCAGCCTGGTTGACCAACGAGAGCATGAACTGCGCCTGGCCGGCCGTCGAGATCCGATCGATCGTCATGTCACCGTGTCCTTACTGAATCTGCAGCAGCGTCGTGTACAGCTGCTGAACGACCGTCAGCATGCGCGCGCCCGCGGCATAGGATTGCTGATACATCGTCATGTTCGAAAGCTCTTCATCGAGATTGACCCCCGATGTTGCGGACTGCCGCGTCTGCGCTTCCTGCAGCCGGTCGTCCTGCGACGTCTGGTTGGCCTTTGCGTCCGTCGTGCGTGTCGCCACGTCCTGATAGAACGCCGCGCCATAGTTGCTGAGTGACGTCACCTGGGCGGAGATGTCGCCCGCCGCGGCGAAGCTCTGCTGTGCGTTGCCGACCTGCTCCAGCGCCAGCAGACCGCTATTGTCGCCATGCGAGACAACCGTGTCGCCTGCGACGGTTGCTGCCGTGATCTGGGGCTGCGCCATTGCCAGGTTCTGCGGCGAGGACACAAGCTGCGGGTTGAGCGCAAGGCTCGAGGCCTGCTGCGCCGTCTGATTGACGCCGATGCCGAAAAGCTGCGTGAAGCTGAGGCCGGTCGAACCGCGCTGGGTCGTGTCGGCAGTGACGTTCAATTTGAAATTGGACAACGATGTCGGTTGCGTCTCTGAGATCGAGCCGTCGCTGTTCAGCGTGAAGATCGCCTGACCGCCAAGCGCCGTGTTGAGCGACGACACGATCGTGCCGATCGAGTCGCCCGGCGCCACCGTGACCGACGCAGTCTTGGCGACCTCGCCGTTCGGGCCGTCGAGCGAGAAGCTGATAGTTCCGCCCGAGGCGAAACCGCCGGCATCCGCGGCCGAGAGGCCGGTCGCCGGAATCGACGGAACCGAGGAACGGAAAATGTCGTTCAAGCCGAAGAATTGCGAAAACCCGGACGCGCCGCGATTGGCCGGCGTCGCCGGATCGTCCTTGATCACGATGCCGTTCGTGCCGTTCGCCGCGACCGTCAGCGCGCCGTTCGAGAAACTGGCCGTGCCGTTGGCGCCGAGCGCGCCGTTCAACGCGGTCGCAAAACTGCCGACCGTGGTGCCGATGCTGGTCGCGGCGCCGCCGTCTACCGACAGCGTTCCGGCGCCGAAATCGACGTCGATGCGCGAGACGAGGTTTCCGTTGGCGTCGGCGACGGCGATCGTGGTCTTGCCGGTGAAGTTCAGCGCATCGGTCGCCAGCAGGCCCGTGTTGCGCCCGGTGAGCGTGGTCGGCGGCGGGAAGGCGGCATTGGCATTGTTCTGCGTGTTGTAGGCATTCGCCGTCGTCTGCGCGAGATTGCCCAGCTCCTGGTTGAGATCGGCGAGCGTGCCGTCGCGCATGTCGATCAGGCCCTTCAACTGGCCTGAATCGATGTGCGCCTGGATGTTCTGCGACGGACCGATCGGCTGGCCGGATGCCGGATTGATGTCCTGGCTCATGATCGCGCCATAGGTGCCGTTCTGTGCGCCCGGCGAATAGGACAACTGCGCATAGGCATCGCCGACGAGGCTGACGCCGTCATTGGTCGAGACGCTGACCCTGCCGTCGGGAAGTTCGACCGAACGGATGCCGACAAGCTTGGCCAGGCTTTGCAAAGCCACGTCTCGCTGATCGAGCAGGCCCGAAGCGGTGTCGCCGTTGATCTGCGCCGTCTTCACCTGCGTGTTGAGGTCGTAGATCTGCTTTATCAGCGCGTTGACGTTGCTGATGTTCGAGGAGACCTGCTGATCGACCTGGTCGCGCAGTCCCGAAATGGACGTCGACAGGTTTGAGATCGTCGAGGCGAGGCCCTGAAATGCGGTGAGTGCGCTTTGCTGGCTGGCGCTCGCCGTCGGCGAGAGAGCGGCCTGCCCGAGCACCGTGTTGATGTTGGCCAGAACCGACGTCAGGCTGTTTGGGTCGCCCGGCTTGCCAAGAATGCCGCTGAGCTGGCTGTACACCGTGCTCTGCGAATCGAATCGCGAGGATGTCGCCGTGGATGTCAGTGTCTCTGTATTGAGGAACTTGTCGATGACGCGCTGGACGCTGGCAATGTCGACACCGGACAAGGTGCCGCCGACGCCCTGCGTCTCCAGGTTCACGACCCGCCGCGCATAGCCCGGCGTGTTGAGATTGGCGATGTTGTCGCTGACGACGCGCAGCGCCGAGCTGTTGGTCTGCAGCGTACTGAGTGCCGCCGATGTGATTCCGTTGAGGCCCACGCGATCAATCCACAAATGCTTTGCCGCCGAAGACGGGATCGCAAGCTCTGTGCCAGTTTCATACGGCGCTTTGACTGGTATTTCCCTGCGTCGACAGGCAATTCGCGCGCAGTGATGCGGCAGACTTTGCCGGTAGGGGCAGTTCGTGCCCTGCTACCGGAGCGCGAAACTTCGCCTCGCCCTATGTAAAGCGCGAAAACACCACGGAAAAATTCTGGTCCGAGCCTTGCTACGAGGGGCAGCGAAACCATGCGGGTCATTCTTGTGGCGGCGATTGCAGCGAACGTCTTGCCGAACACGACGCACGCCAAGAGCGGTGCGGCGCACGGCGCGCTGCCGGCCAGCGGCGCAGGCGATGGCTTCGCACAACTTCTCGCCGCGCTGTCCGCAGGAACGCCAGACGCAACGGCAACGCCGCAAGCCGCACCGTCCGGCGCGTCGACCAACGCGGTAAACAATTTCAAGGCATTGCTTACTTCCGGTACGGCCGATGCCCAGGCTCATTCCTCGCCGGGCGGCTCTGCCAGGCTTGCCGCGTTGGACGCGACATTGCCCAAAGGCGCCAAACAGTCACCGGCACTTCTTACGGACTCAACGCCGGGCCAGGCGTCGGGCAACACCGCGACGACTGCAACGACCGCACCGACCGGCAAAGACGCTTCAGCAGCCACAGATCCGAACAACTTGGCGGCGCAACTGATTATTGTCCCGAACAACACGCTGCCGAAAGCAGCAACGCCCGCGCCAAAACCGCAGCAGGACGCACTCGACGCCCTGAGTTCGGGCGCTGCGAACACAAGCACGCCGGCCACCGGCCAGACACCGGCCGACGCGCTCGCCGCCGCGCACATGACGGATCAGGCTGCATCCGGGATCGTTCCCAACGGCACAACGACCAAGCCGGCGCGCGACACGAAGGCCAACGCCAGCGCCGCAACGCCAGACAGCATCAAGACTCAGAGCCAGGCATCGACCGCCGGCGCACTCGCAGCGCTGTCGAACGCGTCTACGCGCAACTTCACCGATCCGCAGGCCAGCATCGCGCCAGCGCTTCCCACCCACGGCTCCAGCGGCCAGAAGGACGGCAACGGTTCGGCAAATTCCGGTTCAAGCAATCAGCAGAACAACGGGCACCCGCAGAACGCAACGGTGGTCGCCGCGAGCGATGCGCGCACGGCCACGACAAACGCAGCGCCGCCACCGGCTGCCGTTGCGCCGCAGCAGTCGACCCCGGTCACCGCCGCGGCACCGGCCGACGGCGCGTCGATCGCGGCCACGAACGGCGCGGCACAGAACGGCCCGCCTGTCTCGGCAAACCAGATTCCAGTCACTCTCCAGGTTGCTCCGGCCAGCCCGAATGCGGTTCTCGACACGAACGCGCTTGCGGTCAGCATCGCCACCAAGAGCAAGGACGGTTCCAGGCAATTCGACATCCGGCTTGATCCGGCCGAGCTTGGCCGCGTCGACGTGCGGATCACGGTCGACGAATCCGGCAAGGCGCAGGCGGCTCTGTCGGTTGAAAAGCCCCAGACGCTCGAGCTCCTGCAGAAAGACTCTTCGCATCTCGAAACCGCGCTCAAAGATGCCGGCCTCGATCTTTCGCAGAACGGCCTGAACTTCTCTCTCAAGGGCCAGCAGCAGCAAGGCGGCAACGGCAATGCGCCGTCCCCGCGCGGCCGCACCCTGAATGTCACGGCCGTCGCGGCCGTCGACGCAACCCCGTCCACCACATCCATGAGCGGCGTCAGCGCAAGCGACACGCGGCTCGACATCAGAGTCTGAGGTAAGCCATGACAACCGTCGCTCCAGTCACGACCAATCCAGCCGCCAGCGCGGCAGCCGCGACGACCGCCACCGACCAGACGCAGCTCGCCGGAAACTTCGACACGTTCCTGAAGCTGCTGACGACGCAGTTGCAGAACCAGGATCCGCTGAGCCCGATGGACTCCAACCAGTTCACGCAGCAGCTGGTCGAGTTCAGCCAGGTGGAGCAGCAGATCAACACCAATACCAACCTGACCACGCTGATCAACCAGGGCACGAGCCAGTCCGGCGCGTTCGCCGTCAACTATCTTGGCAAGACCGTGACGGTGACGAACGGCAACGCCTCGCTCACCAACGGCGCCGCCAACTGGAACTACAATCTCGGCACGCAGGCCGCACAGACCACGCTGACGGTGACCGACGCGAACGGCAATGCGGTCTATAGCGGACCTGGCCTGACGGCCGCCGGCAACAACACGTTCACCTGGGACGGCCGCTCCACCAACGGCACGCAGGTTCCCGACGGCGTCTACACGCTGCAGGTCGCCGCGACGGCGGCCGACGGCTCGACCGTGACGAGCTCGGTCTCGAGCAAGGGCGTCGTCAGCGAAGTCGACATGACAAGCGGTACGCCGAAACTGATCGTGGGCTCGATGTCCCTCGCTGTTTCGGACATCGCCGGAGTTTCAACGCTTTGAAGAGAAACCGGCGCCCAGAACAGGGCGCCTTGAACCCGAGCCAAAGGACGAAGTCCCGACCGCCGGAAGGAAGACTAAAATGAGTTTGTATGGCGCACTTCAGATCGGCGTCGCCGGACTTAGCGCGGACAGCACCGCGATGAGCATCTCGGCGTCGAATATCGCGAACGTGAACACGGTCGGCTATAAGGACAGTGTCAGCTCGTTCTCCACAATCCTCGCATCGTCCTCCGGCAGCAGCGATCCGACGGAAGCCGGCGTGATGGCCAAGGCGAGCCAGCTCGTCACCAGCCAGGGTCAGATCAATACGACCCAATCGCCGACCGATCTTTCGATCTCCGGCAACGGCTTCTTCGTCGTCAACACGACGCCGACGGCAACGACCGGAGCCTCGACGAATATCCTCTACACGCGCGCCGGAAACTTCACGCCGGACGCGAACGGCAACCTGCGCAACGCGGCGGGCTTCTATGTCATGGGCTGGCCGCTCGATGCGAACGGCAACGTTCCGACGAACCGCAATTCCATGTCGCCGATCAGCATCAACAACCTGTCAGGCAAGGCCCAGGCCACCTCGACCATGACGATCTCTGCAAACCTGCAAGCCAGCACGACGGCGACTGCGGGCTATGCGGTGGGCGACATGGCGGCTGGCACGACCACGCCGGACTTCGAGCGCACGATCAACGTGTTCGACAGCCAGGGCGGCGCGCAGCCGTTGCAGGTCGCATACCTCAAGACCGGCGCCAACACCTGGTCCTATGAAGTCACCTACCAGGGCGCGGCGTCCAACCTCACGGGTCCGCCGGCACACAACCTGATCGGCAGCGGCACGCTGACGTTCAACTCGGACGGCACGCTCGCCAACGTCAATGGCGGGTCACCGGCGACCGGCACGGCCAACATCACGATCCCATGGGCGCCGGGCACCTCGGGTCTCGCCCCGCAGACTGTTGCCATGAACATGGGCACGGTCGGGGGTTCGGACGGCATCACGCAGTTCGACAATCCGTCCTCGCTCGGACCATCGACCGCGGTCAACGGCGCGCTGTTCGGTCAGCTCACCGGCGTCTCGATCAATACCGACGGCATCGTCACGGCGCAGTTCTCCAACGGCCTGTCGCAGAACGTGTTCAAGCTTCCGATTGCAACGTTCTCGAATCCGGACGGGTTGGCGGCGGTGTCGGGAAATGCCTACACGGCGTCGAACGACTCGGGCACGGCCGCAATCGGCGAAGCCAATTTGGGCGGAGCCGGTTCGGTCAACTCCAAATCGCTGGAAGGCTCGACCGTCGACCTGGCCACCGAGTTTACCAATCTGATCACCACGCAGCGTGCCTATTCGGCGTCGGCCCGAATTATCACGACCGCCGATCAGATGCTGCAGACGCTGGAACAAATCCAGTAACGCCAAGCTAGGAACATCGGGCGCAGCGCGTGAAACGCGGCGTTCGATGTTCCGATAAGCGACGATTTTAGGGATCTAGGTACGACTTCATTTACCAAGGCTCTTGGCCAAATTTTAAAGGCACAGCGTCTATTTTCACACCGGGTAATGGAGTTGGGAGTCCACATAAGATGGCCGAAGACCGAAAGGGACGCGTGAGCTACGTTATCGGACCCGATGGGAGTCCGTTGACGCTGGCTGACCTGCCGCCGCCCGGCACACGGCGCTGGGTCATTCGCCGCAAGGCGGAAGTGGTTGCTGCCGTGCGTGGCGGCTTGTTGAGCCTGGACGATGCGTGCAAGCGCTATACGCTGACGGTGGAGGAATTCCTTGCCTGGCAGCGTGCGATCGACCGCTTCGGAATGCCGGGGCTTCGCGCGACGCGCGTTCAGCAATATCGCAACTGACCTTGTCTACGTACTTCCCGGCGCTGCGCCGGCAAAAGAAAAGAATGTCTTAACGTAAAAACAGCGGCCGAAATTTATTCGCGACCGGCCGCGTTAAGCACGCCTTTACCCAATACGCGGCAATGTTTGCCTAGCACGGCGCGAAACTTGTTTTCGTGCCTTCATGCGGAGGGCAGGCATTGCCGGAATTTGTCAAAGCGATCGGTGCGGCGCGTTTCGGCGTCATGGCGGGTGTGGCAGCCGCTCTCACCGCTTTCTTTCTCTATGTCGCCGGCGCCCTGACGGAGCCGCCCAAGGCGATCCTGTTCTCTGGTCTTGATCCGCGCGACGCGTCCGCCGTCACCGCCAAGCTCGACTCGATGAGCGTCAAGTATGAAGCCAAGGGCGACGGCGGAACGATCCTGGTGCCGTCCGACGATGTCACCAAGCTTCGCATGCAGCTGGCTTCCGACAATCTTCCGGCCGCCGGCGTCGGCTACGAGATCTTCGACAAATCCGATGCGTTCGGCGCGACCGCATTCGTTCAGAACATCAACCGCCTGCGCGCCATCGAAGGCGAGCTCGCCCGTTCGGTGCAGACGATCGAGGGCATCGATGGTGCGCGAATCCATCTTGTCATACCCGAACGCCAGATCTTCTCGCGCGACGACCAGGCGCCGAGCGCATCGGTCGTTCTGAAAACGCGCGGCGTGCTTGGTCGTGGCCAGGTTCAGGCAATCCAACATCTTGTCGCGGCAGCCGTCGCGGGTCTGACGCCGGAACGCGTCGCTATCGTCGACGACAAGGGCAACCTGCTCGCAGGCGGCGACGACAAGAACGGCCCCAACGCCACCGCCATCGGCGAAGAATCCGAAACCACCGATTTCGAGGATCGGCTGCGCCAGCGCGTCGAGTCGATCGTTGCGAGCGTCGTCGGACCGGGTCACGTCCATGTCCAGGTGACGGCCGACGTCAGCTACACCCATACGAGCGAAACATCCGAGACCTACGATCCGGACAGCAAGGTTGTCCGTTCGACGCAGACGGTCGAGTCCACGAACAACGATACCAATGGCGGCGCGGGCGGCGCGCCGGTTTCCGTCGGTAGCGCGCTGCCGGGTGCGGCTGCGCCGGCGCCCGCCGCGGACGGCTCCAAGTCCAACGCCTCGCGCGACGAAGAGACGATCAACTACGAAATCAACAAGGCCATCAAGACCAGCACCGTCGACGGCGGAACGGTCAAGCGCCTGTCGGTCGCTGTCGTCGTCGACGGCACGGAAGGTCCTGGCGGCGCCTACAAGCCGCGCACGCCGGCGGAAATGAAACAGATCGAAGGCCTCGTGAAATCGGCCATCGGCTACGACACCAAGCGCGGCGACATTGTGCAGGTCGACAACATGGCGTTCGCCCGCGTCGACATGGGCGATGCGCCGCCTGCAGCGGCGCCGCTGCTCGGCCTCGACAGCTCGGAGTGGATGAAGATCATCGAGGTCGCGATCCTGTCCGTCACGGCGCTGCTCATCGGCTTCTTCGTCGCCCGCCCGCTGATCTCACGCATGTTCGCGCCGATCAGCCTGTCCGGCATGCAGGTGCAATCGGGCACGCCGGCCATGGGACAGTTGCCGGCGCCCGGCACTGCGCCGTCCGACGGACAGCAACAGATTGGCGCCGACGGTCAGCCCGTTCAGATTCCCGCTCCGCACCGCTCCTCGATCGACATCTCGCAGATCGAAGGTCAGGTGCGCGAATCATCCATCAAAAAGGTCGGCGAAGTCGTCAACGCGCATCCTGAAGAAGCGCTCGCGATCATCCGCACCTGGCTCCACGAACCGGCTTAAGAACCATGTCACGCGCAAAAACCGCCGCCAAAGAAGATATCCGCCAGCTCACCGGCGCAGAGCGCTCGGCCATCATCATGCTGTCCTTGGGCGAGGAACACTCGGCCAAGATCTGGAAGATGATGGACGAGGACGAGATCAAGGAAGTCAGCCAGGTCATGTCGACGCTGGGAACGGTCAGCTCGACGCTGATCGAAAAGCTTCTCGTCGACTTTGTTTCGCAGATGTCCGGCACCGGCTCGCTGATGGGTTCGTACGAATCCACCGAGCGTCTACTGGCGCGCATGATGCCGGAAGACAAAGTCGGCCAGATCATGGAAGAAATCCGCGGTCCGGCCGGCCGCACCATGTGGGACAAGCTCGCCAATGTGAACGAGACGGTCCTCGCCAACTATCTCAAGAACGAATATCCGCAGACCGTTTCGGTCGTGCTCTCCAAGATCAAGCCGGAGCACGCCGCGCGCGTGCTGGGCTCTTTGCCGGAAGAGTTCGCGCTCGAGGTCGTGCAGCGCATGCTGCGCATGGAATCGGTGCCCAAGGACATTCTCGACAAGGTCGAGCAGACCCTGCGCGTCGAGTTCATGTCCAACCTCGCGCGTACCGCAAAGCGCGATGCGCACGAGCACATGGCGGAAATCTTCAACAATTTCGACCGCCAGACCGAAAGCCGCTTCGTCACCGCCCTGGAAGAACGCAGCCGCGACAGCGCCGAACGCATCAAGGCGCTGATGTTCACGTTCGAGGATCTCGGCAAGCTCGATCCCGGTTCGATCCAGACGCTTCTGCGTCATGTCGAAAAGGACAAGCTGGCCCTCGCGCTCAAGGGTTCGACCGATACGCTGCGCGACGTCTTCTTCTCCAACATGAGCGAGCGCGCCGGCAAGATCCTGCGCGAGGACATGGAGGCCATGGGCCCTGTCCGTCTCAAGGACGTCGATGAAGCCCAGATGCGCATGGTCAATGTCGCCAAGGACCTTGCGAACAAGGGCGAGATCATGATCGCCAACAAGCAGGGCGAAGACGAGCTGGTGTACTGATGGGCGGCGCAAGCAAATACACGTTCGACGTGGAGTTTCGCCCCGAAGGCGACCTCGTCTCCAATGCCGCGCGCGCGCGGCAGAAGAAGCCGTACACGACCGAGGAAATCGACGCGTTGTCGGCCCGCGCCCGCGAGCAGGGCATGAAGTCCGGCCAGGTCCGCGCCGCCGAGGCGCAGGCCGCCGAAGTCGCAAAGCTCGTCGTCCTGGTGCGCGACATGCTGAAAAGCTCGCACAAGGCGACGGACGAGGTACGCCAGGAAGCATCTATGCTGGCACTGGCCGCCGCGCGAAAATTGGCCGCGGCCGCGATCGATCACCTTCCGGCCGCCGACGTCGAAGAGACCCTGCGCACGGCGCTGCACCAGGCGATCGGCGAACCGCGCATCGTGCTCAATGCCAGCCAGCGCGTCGTCGATGTGCTCAAGCCGCAGCTCGAAGAGATCGCGCTGGAAGAAGGTTTCGAGGGCCGCGTCGCGATCGTCGCAGACCCCTCGATGGCCACTGCCGACTGCCGCATCGACTGGCGCAGCGGCGGCGCCGAACGTTCCGAAGGCGCGATCGAAGCAGCAATCGCCGAACTCATCACGCGCCGTTTTTCAAATCTGCCGTCCGTGGAGGACTAAGTCATGGCCGCAAGTGACAATGTCGACCTGCCCGATCTGGGCCACGAAGCGCAACCGGGCCCGACGACCGCCCTGTTGAACGGCGATACCAATACCGAGTCCGAGATCAAGCGCACGGCGCAGGATCTGGAAGCCGTCTACGACGTGCCGGTGACGGTGTCCGCCGTGCTCGGAAAGTCGGCGATGGAAGTCAGCCAGCTCCTCAAGCTCGGCAAGGGCACGATCGTGGAACTCGACCGCAAGGTCGGTGAAGCCATCGACATCTATGTGAACGACCGCCTGGTCGCGCGCGGCGAAGTGGTGCTGGTCGAGGATCGCCTCGGCGTCACCATGACGGAAATCATCAAGGCCGGTCAGTCTTAAGAAGGAATACGGATATGCGTCTTCTCATTGTCGGCCAGCTCCAGGGTCAGCTCAGCGCAGCGACCAAGATCGCGATGGATCGCGGCGCAAAGGTCACGCACGCCATCGACATAGAACAGGCTCTGGCGAGCCTGCGCGGCGGTCACGGCGCTGACCTCGTGTTGTGCGACGTCAAATGCGACATCGGACAGCTCGTGCGCGGCCTGTCCACCGAGCGCATCTGCACGCCGGTCGTCGCCTGCGGCATCGGCACCGACGCGCGCAGCGCGGTCGACGCCATCCGCGCCGGCGCGAAAGAATATCTGCCGCTGCCGCCCGATCCCGAGCTGATCGCAGCAGTTCTGGCCGCTGTCGCCGACGACAGCCACCAGATGATCTACGAAGATCCCGCGATGGAGGCGGTGATCACGCTGGCCGACCAGGTGGCCGGCAGCGAAGCCTCCATCCTCATCACCGGCGAGAGCGGAACGGGTAAGGAAGTGCTCGCCCGCTATGTCGCCAAGAAGTCCGAGCGCGCCGACAAGCCGTTCATCTCGGTCAATTGCGCGGCGATCCCCGAGAACCTCCTCGAATCCGAATTGTTCGGCCATGAGAAAGGCGCATTCACTGGCGCCATCGCACGACGCATCGGCAAGTTCGAAGAAGCCAATGGCGGCACGCTGCTGCTCGACGAAATCAGCGAGATGGACGCGCGCCTGCAGGCCAAGCTCCTGCGCGCCATCCAGGAGCGCGAGATCGACCGCGTCGGCGGCACCAAGCCGGTCAAGGTCGACATCCGCATCATCGCGACGTCGAACCGCGACCTCGCGGATGCGGTCAAGCACGGCTTCTTCCGCGAAGACCTTTTGTACCGTCTCAACGTCGTGAACCTGCGCCTGCCGGCGCTGCGCGAACGTCCCAAGGACATCCAGGCGCTCGCCAAGCACTTTGCGCACAAATATGCGCAGGCCAATGGCGTGCCCTATCGCTCCATCGCGCCGGCCACGGAGCGACTGCTCCTGACGCATCCCTGGCGCGGCAATGTGCGCGAGCTGGAAAACACGATCCATCGCGCCGTACTTCTCGCGACCGGTCCCGACATCCAGCCTGAAGCGATCCGCCTTCCCGACGGCACGCAGGTCGGCCCGGGCCGCGCAGGCGATCTGCCCGCGCCGGTTCAGGCGGCCGTTAACAACGCCGTGGCCGTCACGCGCGGTCTGGTCGGACGCACGGTCGCGGACGTCGAACGCGACCTGATCCTGGATACGCTCGATCACTGCCTCGGAAACCGCACGCACGCCGCCAACATTCTGGGAATCTCGATCCGCACCTTGCGCAACAAGCTGCGCGAATATTCGCAGTCGGGCCTCGCAATTCCCAATCACGGCGAACAGCGCGCGGCGAACGGTTGAGCCAACAGATCTCAAAGATATAGAGCACCATGGCCGACATTAGTGCAGCACAACCGAGTGCGACGAGCGGGTTTGGTCCCAACTTGGCCACGCTCAAGGACGTCCTGCGCCGCAGCGACCTCGGGCTGGCGGTCGGCATCATGGCGATTCTCGTCGTGCTGCTGCTGCCGTTGCCGCCATGGCTGCTCGACGTCTCGCTCGCGCTGTCCCTGTCCTTTTCGATCCTGATCCTGATGACCGCGGTCTTCATCCAGAAGCCGCTGGAATTCAGTTCGTTCCCGACCGTTCTGCTCATCACCACGATGCTGCGCCTGGCGCTGAACCTCGCCTCGACGCGCCTGATCCTGGGCCACGGCAATGAAGGCACGGCCGCGTCGGGCTATGTCATTCAGGCCTTCGGCAAGCTCATCATGGGCGGCAATTTCGTCATCGGCTTCATCGTCTTCGCGATCCTGGTGCTGGTGAACTTCATCGTCATCACCAAGGGTTCGGGCCGCATCGCCGAAGTCGCCGCGCGATTCAGCTTGGACGCGATGCCCGGCAAGCAGATGGCGGTCGACGCCGATCTCTCCGCCGGACTCATCGACGAGAAGGAAGCCAAGCGCCGCCGCAAAGAACTGGAAGGCGAATCCAACTTCTTCGGCGCGATGGACGGCGCGAGCAAGTTCGTGCGCGGCGACGCCATCGCCGGACTTTTGATCGTTGCGATTAACGTTATCGGCGGCATCATCATCGCCGTCGCCCAAAAGGGCATGAGTTTCCAGGACGCGACGCAGACCTTCACGCTGCTGAGCGTCGGCGACGGTCTCGTCAGCCAGATGCCGGCGCTGATCGTCTCCACCGCAGCGGGCCTGATGGTTTCCAAGGCCGGCGTCGAAGGCGCGACCGACAAGGCGCTGATGAAGCAATTGTCGTTTTACCCGCAGGCGCTCGGCATGGCCGCGGCCGTGATGGGAATCGTCGCAGTTTTGCCAGGCATGCCGACCCTGGTCTTCGCGGGGCTCTCGGCCGCCACGGGCAGCCTTGCCTACTACGCCTTCAAGAAAAAGGACGCGACCGAATATCTGGTGCGCGCCGAAGAAGAAAAAGCAAAGGCCGATGCGACGCCCAAGGAAGAGCCGATCGCCACGGCGCTGGCGCTCGACCTGCTGCGCGTCGAGCTCGGCTATGGCCTGTTGCCGCTGATCAACGATGTGAAGGGCCACCGCATCACCGACCAGATCAAGGCGCTGCGCCGCCAGTTGGCGACCGAAATGGGTTTTGTGATGCCGGCGGTGCGCATCCTCGACAACATGCAGTTGCCGGCGAACGAGTACCGCATCCGCGTCAAGGAAGTGGATTCGGGCCGCGGCGAAC
>Ga0265325_10000381_pt1 | contig 31287 bp, 22 predicted proteins | sample 41420metaG_FD_202090 | JGI IMG/M metagenome (GOLD analysis project Ga0265325, IMG submission 202090) | Rhizosphere microbial communities from Carex aquatilis grown in University of Washington, Seatle, WA, United States - 4-14-20 metaG | ecosystem: Host-associated > Plants > Roots > Rhizosphere... | reverse complement strand
ACAGCACTCCAACGGCGCGCGGATTGATGCCTCCGGTATAGACTCCGAAGCCGCTGATGATGTTGGCGCCCCCCGTAGGCGTGAATATCACTGGTCTGGGCGAGCCAACACCCTGGAAACCTGGCGTCGAATCCTCGAGATCAAACTGGGTGAGCGTGGGATGCAGTCCGATCACAATCGTGTCGGGCTTCAAAGAGAGCGTGTTGTTGACGCGGTAATGGCCGCTCGGAAAATAGAGCACGCGATGAGTGTCGATGGCTTTCTGGATCGCGGCGGTGTCGTCGGCTGTTCCGTCTCCCACCACGCCGAGCGTGCGGACATTGATCCAATCGGAAGATGGCGGCAGCGGGGGGATTGCGGGCGGTAACGGAGCGGGCAACGCGCTTAGAACGGCGGCATCGTAATGCTGGCCAATTGTGCCGGTCATTCCCTCGCCTTGAACGATGAGACCGTAGTTGAAGTTAGCAACCTGGTAGATTGCGCCCTTGCCGGCGACCGTTTTGCCACTCTCGCGAAAGAGTGCGAAGGTCGGCACATCCTGGAGCACTGCATTCTCGAAGCCGATTTCGGTGAGAGGGCTCTTTTCATTGCTGATGATGACGGCGGCTGTTGAGACCTGATCGAAGCGGCAATCCTTGGCCCACAATTCGTCGGAGTAGTGCGGATCGATATCGATGGCGACGGGAACATTGCGGAATGTGTCGCGGATGAGGGTAAGGCCGACCTCGTGCTCGCGCACCGCGGCATCTCGCTGGCCATCGAAGACCGAGTCAATGAGCGTGAACTGCCAGGCGGGCGAGGTTTTGTCAGTGAGAATGCCGTAGCGGCCGCCGTAGAAATGCAAGTCCTCGGCCTCATTGCCGACCTCAGTTAATGCGGCAAGACCGGAACCGATGTGAAAATCCATGTGGCTGAGATAGGCGTGCTGGGCGACGTGAAAGCGGATGGCGATCGCAGCCGGATTGCCGGCGCCGATCTCGAAATCGATGTTGCTCATCGCTGAATAGAATGTGTTTTCGTCGGCGTCGGCTATATTGTCATTCGGCGGCACGCTGCCCGGGGGCGGGAACGGGACGCGTTGACCCGTACGGAGTATGGCAGCCGGACTCGCACCCGTAAAAACCACCATGACACCTACGCCTGTTTGAAATCCAGGCGTATTGTCAGCCAACACGAAGACGGGGCGCGCGGCGCCGTAGCCGATAAGGCGCACGCCCGGCCAAAGATAGACGGTGCGCGTGACGCGGTAGCGTCCTAACGGAACGAAGACGATTCCCTCCCGAACGCCGCCTTCCGCTTTGTCGATGGCCGCCTGAATCGCCGCGGTGTCGTCGCTCACCCCATCGCCGTGCGCGCTGAATTCCTGTGCCGTGAGATACACCGCTTTGGGATCGTCAAGCCGCGTGGTGAAAACAGATGAGGCTGAAGCAATGGAAGCGATGCCAAACAGCAGGGAGCACAGTATGGACTTTTTCATGAGAATAATCCTTGGAAGATTCCTGACTCGCGTGCGGCGCTAGGAACGCTCGGCGGCGTGGTATTCGCGGCGAATCTTTTCAATGTTGACTGTAGCCTTGGGATATTTCATGCGCAGCGATTCCAGGTGCTCGACGACGATGCGCGCGATGGCAAGGTTGCGGAACCACTTGTGATTGGATGGAATAATGAACCAAGGCGCATCCTTGGTACTGCAGCGGGAGAGCGCTTCTTCGTAGGCGGCCGCGTAGTCCTTCCAGAAGGCTCGCTCCTTGTAGTCGGCCTCGCTGATCTTCCAGTGCTTGGTTGGGTCGTCGAGGCGGTCCTTGAAACGCTTTAGTTGTTCTTCTTTCGAGATGTGCAGAAAGAATTTGAGGATGTGGGTGTCGTGCTCAGCGAGTTCCTTCTCGAAGCTGTTGATCTGATCGTAACGACGAGACCAAACATCTTTGGGAACGAGATCGTGAACGCGAACGACGAGAACATCCTCATAGTGCGAGCGATTAAAGATGACGACTTCGCCGCGGGCGGGTGCGGGAATATGCGCGCGCCACAGAAAGTCGTGTGCCGCCTCTTCCGCGGAGGGCTGCTTGAAAGCTGCAACGCGGCAGCCTTGCGGATTCATTGCGCCCAGAACGTGATTGATGACGCCGTCTTTGCCGCCAGTGTCGACGGCCTGCAAACAGATGAGGAGCGAATGCCGGCGCTCGGCATAGAGCAGGTCCTGCAACTCGCGAAGCTTCTGCTGATAATGCGCGATTTCAGCGGCCGCGGACTTGGGGTTTTTGTGACCGCCGGTGAATGAGGGATCGCTTTTCTTGAGCCTGACTTTGCTTCCCGGCTCGACTTTGAATTTCTTCAGGTAGCTCATTTCGATTCTCCGCATAGCGAATCCGATTTTGATCAGACAAAAGCCGCAAATTTACGTGCGAGGCAGAGTCGTTCGGCAGACCCACGAGGCAGGCCCATTGATGGCAACAGAAGAAATGCTATCAGGCCCGGAGGAAGGGCGGGTTCTGGCTTCGGCACAGATTACTGAGCAAGACATAACACTCGCGTTAACAGAACTGGACTATAGTCAAGGTGCGGATGCCCGCCGTATTCGCGCCGCCTGTGAACTTGCTGCCGCTGTGACGGCGACAATCAGAACGTAAGCAAGAGGAGATGAATGATGGAAAAAACGTTGTCGCCAGACTTGTTGCGGAAATTAGATTCCTACTGGAGGGCTGCGAATTATCTCTCCGTCGGACAGATTTATCTCTACGACAATCCGCTGCTTAAGCGCCCGCTTGAGGTCGGGGATATAAAACACATGCTTCTAGGTCATTGGGGAACGACCCCAGGCCAGAACTTCATTTATACGCACTTGAACCGGGTGATCAAAAAGTACGATCTCGACATGATTTATGTTTCCGGTCCTGGACATGGCGGGCCGGCCGTAGTCAGCCATACCTACTTAGAGGGAACTTATAGCGAGATCTATACCAATATCACTCAAGATGAAGACGGACTAAGAAAGTTATTCATCCAGTTTTCATTTCCAGGCGGCATTCCGAGTCACGCTTCGCCGGAAACCCCCGGCTCGATCCACGAGGGTGGCGAGTTGGGCTATTCGCTCAGTCACTCGTTCGGAGCCGTCATGGATAATCCCGAGTTGATTGTGGCCTGCGTGGTCGGCGACGGTGAAGCTGAGACGGGACCGCTCGCAACAGCGTGGCATTCAAACAAATTCATCGATGCAGCGACCGACGGAGCCGTGCTTCCCATTCTGCATTTGAACGGATACAAGATCGCCAATCCAACCGTCCTGGCGCGCATTACCCACGAGGAGCTGGAGCAACTGCTCCAGGGTTACGGTTGGAAGCCATATTTTGTGGAAGGGCACGAACCGGATTTGATGCATGAAGCCATGGCAGCGACACTCGACCGTGCGGTTGAGGAGATCAAAGAGATTCAGCTCGAAGCCCGCACCCACGGGAATACGGCGCGTCCGCGGTGGCCGATGATCGTTCTCAATTCTCCCAAGGGTTGGACAGGGCCGAAGGTGATCGACGGACTGCAGGTGGAAGGCACATTCCGCTCGCATCAGGTACCGCTTTCCGATCCCCGCACAAATCCAAAGCACCTCAAACAGTTGGAGGAATGGCTGAAAAGCTACCGGGCAGAAGAACTCTTCGACGAGAAAGGCCGCCTGCGGCCCGAACTGGGCGAGCTTGCGCCTGTCGGGAATCGGCGTATGGGCGCGAATCCGCATGCCAACGGCGGCATTCTTCTGCGTGATTTGAGGATGCCCGACTTTCGCGAGTACGCGGCGGCTGTGCCCGCTCCGGGAGCGCCGGGCATCGGCGACACGCGCGTGCTGGGTCCGTTTCTGCGCGATGTGATTAAGCTCAACGCGGAGCAGAGGAACTTCAGAATCTTTGGGCCAGACGAAACGATTTCCAATGGCCTCACGGCAGTCTTTGAAGCAACCGAGCGCCAATGGGACGCGGCGACAATTGCCAACGACGAGTTTCTCGCACCCGAGGGACGCGTGATCGAGATGCTTAGCGAACATCAGTGCGAAGGCTGGCTCGAGGGCTACCTGCTCACGGGACGCCACGGGTTGTTCAACTGCTATGAGGCGTTCATTCACATTGTCGACTCGATGTTCAACCAGCACGCCAAGTGGTTGAAGGTCACAAACGGGCTGCCCTGGAGACGCAAGATCTCGTCGCTTAACTACCTGCTGGCGTCACACGTATGGAGGCAGGATCACAATGGCTTTACGCATCAGGATCCGGGATTTATCGACCATGTGGTGAATAAAAAGGCCGAAGTCGTGCGCGTGTATCTTCCGCCTGACGCTAATTGCCTTCTTTCAGTGATGGATCACTGCCTGCGCAGCCGGCACTATGTAAACGTGGTGGTGGCGGGAAAGCATCCGGCGCCGCAGTGGCTCACGATGGACGCGGCCATCAAGCACTGCACGGAGGGGATCGGCATTTGGCAATGGGCAAGCAACGACCAGGGTGGCGCGCCTGATGCAGTGATGGCGTGCTGCGGCGACGTGCCCACGCTGGAGACGCTGGCCGCGGTGAGTATTCTCCGCGAGCATTTGCCTGAGCTGAAGCTGCGGGTGGTCAACGTCGTCGATCTGATGAAGCTGCAGCCGCAGACAGAACACCCGCACGGACTGAGCGACGCCGACTTTGACACACTGTTCACCAAGGACAAGCCGGTTATCTTCGCATTCCACGCCTATCCTTGGCTGATCCATCGCCTTACCTACCGCCGGACCAACCATGACAATATTCATGTCCGCGGTTATAAGGAGGAGGGAACCATCACAACACCGTTCGACATGACGGTAATGAACGATCTCGATCGTTTCCACCTGGCGATGGACACCATCGATCGGATTCCACGTATCTGGGAGAAGGGCGCTTACCTGAAACAGACACTTAAAGACAAATTGGTTGAGCACGGCCAATATATCCGGAAAGAGGGAAGGGACCTACCCGAGATCCGGGACTGGAAGTGGAAGAGTAAGTAGAACGAGGCCAGGCCCACTAATCAGCGAGAGCATAATTGGCTCAATACGCCCCCGGCCGGCGTGATAGTCTTCCGCCAGCGCAATGTTTCTTTACGCAAACCACTATGAAAATCCATTTGATTCTTCTTGCGACTTCTCTCGCCTTCAGCGTAACCACTGCGGCCTTAAAGGCCCAACAAACAGCAAGTGAGAAAGAGAAACCATGCAGCGCGCAGCCGTGTCCGTACCTGAATCCGGCGTTGACGCCGGAAGACCGCGCGAAGGACCTGGTGAGTCGCATGACGCTCGAAGAAAAGGTGAGCCAGATGCAGGACATTGCCTCGGCGATTCCGAGGCTGAACATTCCCGCGTACAACTGGTGGAATGAGGCGCTTCACGGCGTGGCGCGCAACGGATTTGCGACGAATTTTCCGCAATCGATTGGCCTGGCAGCCACGTGGGATACGGCATTGATGCACCGGATTGCCACGACGATTGCCGTCGAAGGGCGCGCCAAGTACAACGAGGCGATTCGCAACGACGATCACAGCCGGTTCGCGGGACTTACGTTCTGGTCGCCGAATATCAACATTGATCGCGACCCGCGCTGGGGGCGAGGCATGGAAACCTTTGGCGAGGATCCATTTTTGACCGCGCGCCTGGGCGTGGAGTTCGTCAAAGGGCTTCAGGGCGACAATCCGAAGTATCTCGAATTGGTGTCAACACCAAAGCATTACGCCGTGCACAGCGGACCGGAACCATTACGTCATGGCTTTAACGTGGAAGTGCCGGAGCACGATTTAGAGGACACGTACCTGCCTGCATTTCGTGCCTCGATCGTTGAGGGACACGCCGACTCAATCATGTGCGCCTACAACGCGATCGACGGCGCGCCAGCTTGCGCGAATACGATGCTGCTGCAACAGCATCTCCGCGACGATTGGGGATTCAACGGGTACACAGTCTCCGATTGCGATGCGGTGGGAGACATCGATCGCGGTCACCACTTTGCGGGGAGCCCGGAAGAGGCGGCTGCAAAGGCGGTGAAGGCGGGCACGGACTTGGACTGCGGACGGACCTACGCAGCGTTGACCAAGGCGGTGCAAGAGCACCTGTTGACGGATGCCGACATCGACACGGCCGTGGTGAGGCTCTTCACGGCACGCATGAGGCTGGGAATGTTCGACCCACCGGCAGCAGTACCGTTCAATGCGATCCCTGACTCCGAAGTAAATTCGGCTGCGCATCGCGAACTGGCGCTCGAGGCAGCGCGAAAGTCGATCGTGCTCCTCGAGAACCGCAACAACATACTTCCGTTGAAGCCGTCGATCCGGAGAATTGCGGTTGTGGGCCCGACCGCCGATTTGCTGGAGTCCATTGAAGGCAACTACAACGGAACCGCGCCCGACCCGGTCTCGCCGCTTAACGGATTGCGGAAGGAATTCGGAGGCCAGAATGTGATTTTCGCTCCCGGATCGATTCTTGCGGACGGTTCGCCGGCGCCGATTCCGTCGGCGTATTTGCGCACGGACGCTTCGCTCAAGACGGCTGGTCTAAAGGGCGAGTACTTTGACAATTCGGATCTGACCGGCACTCCGAAGATGGTTCGCGTAGACGCGAAGATCAACTTCGACTGGAATCGCGTGGCGCCCGCTGCGGAATTCCCGAGCAAAACATTTGCGGTGCGGTGGACTGGCGAGCTAATACCGCCCGCGGTGGGAGATTACGTGTTAAGCATGCGCGGGCCACGGCCTGTTGCGGTGGCGGTGATGACCGGCGAGGCAGGCGGAGGACAAGCGCCGCCGACGAAGGCGCCGGACCGTGTCCGGATGTATATCGACGACAAGCTCGTGATGGACAGCCAAAGCAACCCTGCCGAAGCGCGGTTAAATTTCGCCGACACCAATCCGCACGCGATTCGCGTGGAGTATCAACATCTTCCCAACGATCGCAACGTCGAGCTCGTTTGGGCACCACCAGCGGATAGCTTGCTCGGTCAGGCGATCGATGCCGCAAAGAAATCGGATGCGGTTGTCGCTTTCGTGGGACTCTCTCCGAACCTGGAAGGCGAGGAGATGAACGTTCACGTGGCGGGATTCGAGGGCGGGGACCGAACCAGCATCGAGTTGCCCGCGACGCAGGAACACTTACTGGAAGCGATGGGCGCGACGGGCAAACCGTTGATTGTGGTGCTCACTGCAGGAAGCGCGCTGGCGGTTCAGTGGGCCAAAGTGCACGCAGATGCGTTGCTCGACGCATGGTACCCGGGCGAGGAAGGCGGAGACGCGATTGCGGAAACGCTGAAAGGCAAAAACAATCCAGCCGGTCGGCTGCCAGTCACGTTCTATGCGTCTACGAGCGACCTTCCCGCATTCACTGATTACTCGATGAAGAACAGGACTTATCGCTATTTCCGCGGAGAAGTACTTTATCCCTTTGGATACGGCTTAAGCTATTCGCGATTCAGTTTCGGCAAGCCGGGGGTAAACGCCAAGGCAATCGCGGCCGGCGACTCAGTGATTGTGACGACAGTGGTGCACAACATCGGTGCGCGCGACGGCGACGAAGTGGCAGAGCTTTATCTAAAGCCTCCGCAGACGGCAGTGTCTCCCGCGCTGGAGCTTGAAGGATTCGAGAGAATCCATTTGCGGGCGGGCGAAGCAAGACGGGTCCAGTTCACGCTTTCTCCGCGACAACTGAGTGAAGTGGATGAGAAGGGAAATCGAGCAGTGACGCCAGGCGACTACGAGATTTACGTCTCGGGCGGACAGCCGGAAGCGGGAACGCCGGCGTCGACGATCAGCATTTCGGGGACGATGGCGCTGCCGAAATAAAATCAGCCGGAAGTCAAAAAACCTCAGCGCGCGAGAGTCTGAATTTGCGACGCGACAAAGTCGTGAACAAACATCAGGCTGGTCGAAGACGCCACGATTGCTGCATTGGTTTGTCCCGCCGCATGAATGACGAGCATGGGGCGCGGATCCCACTCGCCTCCATGAGAAATACGCTCGTCTTCTTCACTCCATCCGGGAGCTGTGCGCCATATTCCGGTGCGCCAGGAGTGATCTCCCTGGATAATCAGAGTCGTTTTGGCCCAGCGCGGCTGCGACTCGAGGACATCGAGTATTTCCCCGAGGAACCGATCGGAATAATCCAGCGAGTCCAGATAAGATCCGCCCACGCCGTAACTATGCGAATGGCGATCCCAAAAGGCCGGTGGATGGGGCACGGGCATGTGAAGGTAGATGATGTCTGCCTGGCTGTTGGCGAGCGCGGCGAGGGCGTGCTGCCTCAGATCCTTCACGGTCGCCACATGGCTTAGAGATTCCCAGTGTGCGACATCGGCAACGGCCACGCGAGGCGCGACGAGTTGTTCGGCCACGATGCGCAGGGGGAACCAAGCGGCATCAGTGAAACGGGCATTGATTGACGGAGGGGCGCCGTCTTCCGTGTCATCGTTGCTCCAATAGCACTCGGTGGCCGTGCCCGCGAAGATCGGACAGTATGGCAGGTACCAACCCACAATCGAAGACGATATACCGCGCTGGCTGGCCATGCCAAATAGCGAAGCGTGTGCGTCGAAAGGCTCCCAATGAGGATCGTCAGTGGTGCGAACGAGGAACTGGTTCTTCGCGGTGATCGTAGAACTCGTTACGACTCGGCCCAGGAGCAAACTCGGAACAACTAGTCTAGTGTGGTAGCCAACCGGCCTCACGTTGCTGTACACCGTGCTTTGCAAGCGTAGCCGATCGAAGTTGGGAAGATCGAGCGAGAGATCGCGAGCTTCGAACACAGGCTTATATGCCAACTCGTCGAAGATGATCCAGACAAGGCGCGGTGCCGCGGCTGGCCGGGCGGGAACGGGGCCGGTAAATGTCTGGATGCCCGGACGCCAGAAGGCTGCGCTGACCAACTGCGCGCTCATGACGAATGCGAACACTACGGATCCGGTGAGTACGGCGCCACCGAAGCCATAGAGCTTTGATGCAATCCCTGGGGCGCGGAAAATCAGAAAAGCAAGGGTAGCGATCCACGCGACAGCGACGATTGCGACATGGAAATATGGAACTCGAAGCGGAAAAATCCTGAGGTTACAAACGAGTAGGTAAATCGGAAGCAGGGCAAGAGCGAACCACCGGATCCGCGGCCAGCTTTTCAAGCCACGGAGGATCGCCAGCAAGGCCGCGAAAATGAGGCCCACAATTGCAAGATCGACAAGCTGCGCCAGAACCAGGCGAGTGAGCGGCCAGGGAACATGCATGCGCTCATCGCCCAAAGATGACGTCAGGTCGATGTAGCCGGGCAGAAGGAGAATGGCGGCAAAGCCCCAGGCCTGGGCGATTCGTTTGATCATGCCGTGCTTCCACCCGCGTGCTGAAACTCGGCAGGGACACCTGTGTCGTTCTGTCCGAGAAGCCGATTGAAGAGGAAGAGAACCCGCCCGTTGCCCAGTTGGGCGCGGTCGACGACGGCGAAGTGCGGTGCGAATGCGCGCGTCAAGTCGTCCTCAGTCAAATGTCCGTAGAGATCGTCGCGGCCACGGAGCCACTCCTGAAACATGGGGTCAGAGGGTGCCACCCACTCCAGCAGGAGCCAGCGCTGTGTGAGGGCCGCGCAGAGACCGGCGATGTGGGTGAGCGGCAACTGATGGCGCAGGATGAGATGATGCACGACCGCGAGCATGAGAACCAGGTCAAATTTGCCCGTGAGGCGGTCGAGAAGCGAAAGGTGCTCGCGATTACGCCATCCTGCCGCGGGCGTCGGTCGTGCGATGTCCGCAATCAGCGCTGTGATGGGCTTATTGCGGTCCAGTGAAGCGCGCCACAATTGTTCGAGAGCGGCGGAGTCGCTGTCGAGGGCGACGACACGCGCGCCGGCATCGGCGGCCAGCAACGAGTAAGTGCCGGTGTTGGCGCCGATATCGAGAACATGTTCGGGTCGACATCGCGCGAAAACGCTCATGACGAATTGTTGCTTTTCTTCGACGTCCTCGGGCCGATAGTGACCGGCAGTTTGTTCATAGCGGCTCCATTGGCTGCTGCCGCGCTCACCGGCAGCGTAACGGATTTGCTTGCCGAGTCGCGCGATACGCTTTTGGAGGACGTGCCGGGCGAGATCGGGATCGGTGGTGGAAGGAGTCTTTTTCGATGTAACGCGGGGTTTCCCCGGCCGCTCAAAAACGGTGGCCAGAGTTATGACATCAAGCAGTTTGGGGTTGAGTCGGCGCCAGCGCGGTAGCGCATCATAAATTTGGCGCGGCTCATAGCCATCGCGCGCGAACAGGGTTGCCTGCAGAGGCCAGCTCAAATACTTTGCCGCCACGAGAGGCAGCAGGAATGTACGCACAAACTGCCCGTAGGCCAGCCAGACACTGGAATGAGGATCGCGGCGCTCGAAGGATAGAACGTCCACGAGGATAGGGCGAGGGCCGGAGAAGAGAATGTTGAGAGGAGTGGCATCTTTCAGAGTCCACCCGGCGTCGATGGCCTGGCCGGCCACGCGCAGCGTGAGTTCGGCGGCGGCACGCCACTGAGCGGTGGTCCACTCCCATGGGTAGCTGATGGGATCGATGCGTGGATGTTCCAGCCAGAACTCGCCGGAAGAGATGCAGGGATGGGAGCCGGGCTCGGCAATGCGACTGAAAATCAGGTCGCCGCTTTGCTCGAGAGTTTTTCGCAGCGAGGACGCAAGAAACTCCCTAGTCTCTTTCTCAGCCGCGGGACGAATCCTCCGCAAGGCGCAACCATCTGTTAGCCGGAGCTCGCCGGCAGGATCGCGAAAGGTCAATTCCAATTCAGTGTTTACGGGCGGGAGGGCTGACACTCGACCAGAATACTACTCTTCGGAACCATCACGGATTTGGCGAGTCCTCGCTCTCAATGGCGACGGATTGCTTATCCGGTTCGGAAATGGGAGCATCGCCGGAGCGGAAGAGGGAATAAATCTTCCGTCGTAAGTACCAGCCGGTGGCAACGAGCGCGGACCCGGCGGCCTGAACGGCTAATAGACCGGTACCCGGGTCGGCGTAGGCGTAAGCAGGGCGCTCGAATACCAAGACGGCACCCACGAGAATCAAGACAACCGGAAAGATCTGAAGCAGTTTTACGCGGCTCACAGTTGACTCCAGGATGGGATGGCAATTTCGTTCGGAGCACAACCAACGGAGATCCGAAGTCGAACTAGAGCAGCCATCTAATATTGGGTAGACGGCGAATCGGCCGTCTGCGTTTACAGAATTGCAAAGATTCTATCCTGATTGAAATGTAACTTTCGAATAGGAGTACCTTCCGATTAACTACAACTCTCGTATTAGAGAATTTTGAACGGAGGCAACCCGACCGGGGCGCGCCGCATCAAGGTCTTGCAATATCGGCAATTAAGCTTGCGCAGGCGCGGCGGAGTCAGGTTTGGACTTGGGCGGGTCTTTACGTCCGGGTGCGAGGATGGCGTGCAAGATGGTGCCTTCCATGCGGGGCATGAACTCGACCACGCCGGCAGCGCCGATGTCCTGGATCAAGCGGTTAATGATCTTGTAGCCGAGATCGCGGTGGGCCATCTGGCGGCCTCGGAAACGCAGGCTCGCCTTCACCTTGTCGCCTTCGGTAAGAAAGCGGACTGCCTGATTCTTTTTTGTCTGGTAATCGTGCTCGTCGACGGTTACCGAGAATTTGACTTCCTTGACGGTGATAACCTTCTGGCGCTTGCGTGCGGCACGCTCGCTCTTTTCCTTCTCGTAGAGAAAACGGCCATAATCCTGAATCCGGCAAACAGGCGGGACGGCAGTGGGCGAAACTTCAACCAAGTCAAGGCCGCGTTCGCGAGCGATGCGGAGGGCCTCGAAGGGCTGAAGGATGCCAAGCTGTTCGCCATTTTCGTCGATGACGCGGATTTCGCGCGCGCGAATCCGGTCGTTGATGCGAATGAAAGACTTTGCCGCTCGTTTATCGAATGCGATGGTACTCCTCCGAATGCGTGCCGGACGGGCTGGGGCAGGGCGCCCTACTGGGCCGCAGAGCAGCGACGCAAACTGAGTATAACATTGGCTCGGCTCTCAGAAAAAAGAGGTTAATGGCTGGGAAAGCCGGATAGCGAGCCATCTGAATGACTGCCGGTGACGCTCACATCGAGTAGCTGATTGGCCGGGAAATGGCCGTCGAGATTGATGGGCAGAAAGTTCTCGGAAAGCGCGGTGGTGCGGCCGAGCGCGGCAACTGCTTCAGGCGTGTGGAGGGTGATGGCGGCGAGGTTGCGGCCGACAAAGCGGCCGCGGTGAGCGAGCGTCTTTTCAGCCGCGACGGCGCGGAGCACGGCCATCCGTTCTTCGACGGCGGCCGGCGGAACCGGTGACGTTTGGTGCAGAGCCCACCCGGGCGTGCCGGGCCGGGGCGAGAAGGGAAACTGGTGCAGATAGCCAAAGGGCAGCTTTCGTAAAAAGGCAATTGTCTCGTCGAATTCACGATCGGATTCTCCGGGAAAACCGACCATAACGTCGGCGCCGAGGGTTAGGTCGGGGCCGGCTGCTGAAATGAGCGCGGAGACCTTTTCTGCATAGTGCCAGGGTCGGTAACGGCGGTGCATGCGACGGAGCACGGCGTCGCAGCCCGATTGCAGCGGAAGGTGGGCGTGGCGCGCGAGACGCTGAGGCCCAAATTCGCAGAGCAGTTCGATCAGGTCGCTGTCCCAATCCATGGGCTCGATGGAACTGAGCCGCAACCGCGGCAGAGCGGTTTGGGTGAAGATGTCCCGGACCAAGCCTGCGAGAGATTCTCGTCCGCGGCCAGAAGAAAGATCCCGTCCCCAGCGGCCGAGGTTAATTCCCGACAGCACGAGTTCCTTGCCGCCGAAGGCGACGAATTCCTCAACGTGGCGCAGGACCACCGCGCGGGGCAAACTCCTGGATGGGCCTCGAGTGAGGGGAATGACACAGAAGGTGCATCGATTGCTGCAGCCTTCCTGAATCTTGAGGTTGGGGCGGGTCTGTACACCTGGCGCGAGCTGCAAATCCTCAAGGAAGGAGTGGGCGAACTTATCGTCGGCCCAGACGGGAACATTATGCGCAGTGCCCGCGGAGAGGAGCGAGGCGACGGAAAGAAATGCGGGCGGAGGGTTTGTGACCGAACCGTGCGCCAGGTTGAAGACGATCTCAGGCACAAGGGCCTTGTGACTGTTGCCGACGACGGCGGCAACACCCGGCAGCCCCGCGAGTTCCTGGGGCGCGCGCTGGGCGTAGCAGCCGGTGACGACGATTCTGGCCGCGGGATTCCGGCGGTGCGCTCTGCGGATAAAGGCCCGTGCCACTCGGTCGGCTTCGGCGGTTACGCTGCACGTGTTAACGACTACGATGTCGGCTGCGAAAGGCTGGCGCTCGGCAAGTGCCTGCAGATGCCCGGCTATGGCCTCGCCATCGGCGCGTGCCGCCCTGCATCCGAAATGCTCGATGTGAAAGCCAGCCATGTGTCTCAGTTTAGAGCCTGCATCGCATCGGAACCGATGCGCACTTCAAGGCAAACTCGGATGAGTCGGAGTAAAGCGATTCTCCGATATACTGGAGGAGAACAGACATTCTTTGTCGCTCTCCTTTCTGCATATGTCGTACTCCTCGACTGCCTATGTTCCGGTTTCTGTCCGGTCTGCCGCGCGGGGCGGGACGTGGCGCCTTGCCGGTTACGTATATTTCACCTTTATCTGCTATGTTTCCATAGGCTTGCCGCTGGCGGTCCTGCCGCCTTTCGTGCATCTGCGTATGGGCTACAGCGCGGTGCTTGCTGGGTTGGCCATCAGCATCCAGTACATTGCAACACTGCTGAGCCGTCCGTGGGCCGGCCGCATCTCCGACCACATGGGCGCCAAGATCTCAGTGATGTGGGGTATGGCCTGCTGCACGGCGAGCGGTGCGCTGCTGGTGGGCGCGGCGGCTCTGCACGGGGTGCACTGGCTCAGTTTTGCCGTCCTGATCGTGAGCCGGCTGGCGCTGGGAGTGGGCGAGAGCCTGGGCTCGACTGGAGCGACGCTGTGGGGCATTACGAGCGCAGGCCAGGAACACACCGCAAAGGTGATCGGGCTGAACGGCATCAGCACTTATGGCGGCATGGCGCTGGCTGCGCCGCTGGGAGTGATTCTGGATCAGCAGTGGGGCCTGAGCTCAATCGGCCTGCTCACGATTGTGATTGGTGCTGTGAGCTTTGTTTTGGCGTGGCGCAAGGAGCCGGTAGCGGTTGTGCCAGGCGAGCACATGCCATTCGCTCATGTGCTGGGGCGCGTGGCGCCACACGGCATGGGGCTCGCGCTTGGCGGCGTGAGCTACAGCGTGCTGGCCACGTTCGTCACGCTGTTTTATGTCAGCCGACACTGGAGTGGTGCGGCGCTCTGCCTCACTGCTTTTGGCATCGGTTTCATCGTCGTGCGGCTGCTATTTATTAAAACGATCAGCCGTTTCGGCGGCTACCCGGTGGCGATTGCCTCACTTTTGACCGAAGCCGTGGGGATGATTCTGCTGTGGCAATCGACGTCGCCGTGGATGGCGATGACCGGCGCCGCCGTGGGCGGGTTAGGACTGTCCCTCATTTTTCCTGCCATCGGCGTGGAAGCTGTGAAGCGCGTTCCGGAGTTCAATCGCGGGACGGCTCTGGGAGTTTACACTGCATTTGCCGACGTATCCTTCTTTCTTGTCGGGCCGATCGCCGGGGCCATCATTGGATTCGCCGGATACGCGAGCGTGTTCCTGTTTGCGTTGGTCAGCGTGCTGGCTGCGTTGGGAATCGTCCTGGTGCTGAAAGCCGCCAGGAACCGGCGGCCCTTAGCCAGCAGCCAGTAGCCAGTACCCCTCAGCCATTCTTCCTCGGCGAGCGAGACAGGGCGTGAGAGACCGTCGGTCGTGGACCATGTTTTATGGACCGCGGATGGCAGGCCGATGTTTACTTTGTCGATATCCCCCCGGTCCCCCCCCCCCCTTATATTTTTGCGGCTAAGCTATTTAGAATGAGTGACTTATACCCCCGATCATTTGCTCTAACCCTATGAAAGCAAAGGGGTTAGGATTCAAAGTATCTGCAATCAATGACTTAGATGCCTTTTTTTGAGGCATTGCGCCGGTTTCGGTGCAATGCCGGGCCAAAAAAGATAACGGGCGGCTCGGAAAATCCCGTGGCCGCCCGTTTCTTCGAAAGGAGATTCTCTTTTTTGACTCTGAGATAAGGATAGCGATTTCGGGGAAATAATCGGCAAACTTGGGGAGATTTATTTTGTGCGGGGATGGAATTTAGAATCAGGGAGTTGGCGTGATGGTGGGCCGGCAAGATGCGTGGCGGGATCTTGACAACATGTTTCGGCGGGTCGAGATGGACGGGGAACGTCCCGTCTGTCCCCAGGTTTCCCAGGTTTCCCAGGTTTCCCCAGGTTTCGATGGAAATACGATCCAGAGTTAAGGCTGGTACGGATCAGTGCTTCCCGCCCTAACAAAGTTAGGACGGGGCACCCCATTTCTCGAGGGAACTCATGTCGTCTGAAGATAGGGCGGGCGACCCGCGTTCTGACAATCCTCCCGGGGTTCGTGCTATCCCAGGTCTCAGAAGCGAGACTTGGGGCACCCACTTTTCCGTGCCAGGTGGAGATCGCGAGAAGCAACCGCAGATTGTTCGACTCCGTCCTCCTGGGCGGACTCCGCTCAGAATGACATCAAAATTGGGGTGCGCCGTTCTTCCTGCCTCTGTCGAGGGCGGTCAGGGCTGAGAAACTATTTCTTCCAGCGGAACGACGCGCAATACCGAACGCGTGCGGTGAACGCCTACGGCGATGGCGGCCGGCGCGAGGACCATAAAGAGCACATGGCTGGCGAGGGCGACGACCTTGGGGCAGGGAATGACCGGAGGCTGCATGAAGGCATGCACTCCGTAGAGGAGTGCGCCGCCGGCGCCGACGCTGAAGGTGTGCAGAGGCGTCCACGCGCTGCACCGCGAAAACAAGCCTATCCCGAGTAGAAAAGCCAGATCGACAGCGGCCATGAGGACGACCGCGGGCCAATCCCAGAATGCCGGCGAGAGGAAGACGGCTGCGCCGAGGACGAATGCAGCGCCGCCCATGACCCAGGGAGAAGGCACGGGGCTGGGATTGCGGCCGGGAGTGGGCTTCGGGATGAGAAAGGCAGCGACGGCGAAAACAACGACGACGAAAGCGGAGACGATGAATTGCGCGGCCGAGGCGCGGAACGGGTCGTGATGGAACTGATAACGAGTGCCAGCGTAAGCGCCAAGAACAAACAATACGGCGGTGACGGAGAGGCCGACTTTGCCGAGCCAGGGAGCGGGGACGGACGATGGATACGGACCGGCGGGCGGGGGGAAAAGGCCTTCGACCAGCGCGATGGAGACGCCGATGCTCCAGAAGGGGTGGACATTGAGCATGAAGAGCGTCCACCAGGCGCTGATGCCGAGCGCGGGAATCCAGGCGTGGGAGAGCAGGTGCATGCCAAGGTAATGGGGATTGAAGAGCGATTGGGTAGTGAAAGCCTCCTCGACGATCGCGTAGGCGCCGCCGAGGAGCAGGATGGTGGGCCAGCCGCGGCCGGTGCGGCGGGCGAGCTCGCGGATGAGAAGCGCGCCACCGCCGTACATCGGCGTCATCATGATGAGGGGCCAGAGAAAGGTGACGGGAAAATCGCCAAGCAGGTATTCGGCGACGAGGGGCGCGATGAAGAAGAGTGTGAGAGCGGCAAGCATGGAACGATTCCGAAAAGACGTGGGCGGATAGGACATAGGTGCCTCGGAAGGATGAGAAGAGTTTACGCCGGAGAAACAGCCGTCAGCTTTCAGCCCTCAGCCTTCAGCGGCACCCGCTCATCGTTCACCAAATATCGTCGGGCCTGACGCAGCGTCAGAGTCAAGCGAGAAATAACGGCTTCCAGCTGCCAGCTTCTAGCCTCTAGCCAGAGAGCAGAGAGCAGAGAGCAGAGGACAGAAGGAAGAGAACGGGGAACAGAGCCAGACAACGACACGGCCAGGGTGGGACTGGGTTGCATGATAGGCCCACCCCCGGTCGCAAGACGCAGGTCCCCATTCGACTCCGATCGCTTCAGCGATCCTCGCTCAGGGCAGGCTTTCGACTTCGTCCGCCGCGGCGGACTTCGCTCAGGATGACAGGGTGTATTTAGAGGGTGAAGAAGAGGCGCGAGGAGCCCCTGCTATTCTCTCGTCGAGGTTCCTGCCATGGCTGAAAATGCAGCTTTCCCGTATGAGACACGGCTCAATATTCTCTACAAGCCGCTCGAGCTGATTGACGTGCACGCGGTTCCAGGCGCGGACGAGTTCAAGTGGTTCAATCAAACCTTGTGCAAGGTGAACGACTCGGTGGTACGCATGGCCGCCATTGAAGGCGAGTACCACTGGCACAAACATGACGAGGAAGACGAGTTTTTCTACGTGGTGGACGGAGAGTTGCTGATCGATCTTGAGGGTGGGCTTGAAGACCGGACCGTTGCGTTGAAGCCTGGCCAGGGAATTGTTGTGCCGAAGACAGTGGTTCACCGAACGCGCGCGCCGAGATGGACGACGATACTGATGGTCGAGAATGCGGGGATAATTCCGACGGGGAATTGAAGCGGTGCAGATCTGATCGCATTCACGCGGTTTATCGGTTCGTGGATTTTCCGCCACTTTTTATTTCGGTAAACACGGTCCTCTGCGACAACCTATATTTGCCGTCCCTGAAGGTATAGACCTCTGTCCAATTTTCTCGCTTAACAGGATGGTTATAGTCCTGAAACGACGAACCACGAGAAATGACTTCGATGTCGTAGTAGTCGCTGTTTTCCGACGCGTCTTCGTCGCCAGCGAGTAATCTGATTGCGGCCGACGCGCGGCACGCCGGCATGTTCAGGAGCTTATCGTTCGGATCAATCGCATTGATATTGTCATTTTCGTCTTCAAGGCTCCAGACCTCATCGACGCTTTTGCCAAGCGGAGCCAGCAGTTCCTTGCGGGATGAGACGAACCCCTGACCCATGTGGGTCGACGAGAGAAGCAAACCATGCTTTTGCGGTCCAATCGTGATCAAGTCGATCGTTGGAGGTCCACCCCATCCACCCGAATAAGCCGCGGCCACATTGGCGCTCTCTAATTCCCAGTGTTGGCTCCGCCATATATATACCGCTGCTCCGGTGGCTGGAACGCAGGCATGACAGTCAAATTCTTCATGAAGCCTGCTTGGTTTGGCGCTTGTCGCGAAGTAAATCCTGGTGGCGTTGCCCTCCGACACTTGGGCAGTAAGGAGGACGGACACGGATACCGTGGTGTCATCCTTTATGTTTCCCCCTTGCAGATAAAGGCAAAGACGATCCGGTCCTTCTGATTGGTGGTCCTGCGTGCACCCCCACTGCGCGGTTTTCTTCGCAGGATCGAAGTTGTGGTAGAGCTGCTTAAGCGCCTCATCGTTCGAGAAAGGACCTTGACCGAACGATGCGGTTGTTGAACACAGGAATATGAAGAGGGAGACAGAGGCTTTCATTTGCTGACCATTTCGGCGTTATCTATCAACGCGGAGACATCGTAGCACGGAATTGCCTTTACGCCCTTTCCCGATCGATTCCTCAAACGCAGAACGGCCACCCGGAGGGTGGCCGCTTTACAGGGGCTAAAGCCCGCCTGGTTTTTACTGCCCATCTTCGGCACGACTGAAGTCGTGCCCTGATACATAGCCGGTGAGATTGAGTTCGTGCTATCCCACCCTTCGCTAGAAAGAAGCGAAGGATGGGGCACCCGATTTTCGTGCGAGAGCGAGCGCCCGCCAAATGCAAAACGGCCACCCCGGAGGGTGACCGCTGTTTAGCGATGGAGGCGATGTATCCCCGGTCCCCGAATGCGAGGGACCGGGGGCACCCGCTGTTCGTGCGAAAACAGATGCGAGCGAAAGCAGAACGGCCACCCCGGAGGGTGGCCGCTTTGGTTATCAGGTGTCGCGAAGGTTTAGCGTTCGCCCTTGCGCCAGTTGACCAGGTCGCCCAGCGTGGTGGTGGAGCTGGAGACCGGGTGCTTGTGGGGCTGGTCTTGCCTGGAGTCCTGCCTGGAGCCGGAGCTTTCGCGGGCAGGGCGTTCAGCTTCGTGACTGCTCCCTGTGCGCAGGCTCAAGCCCACCTTCTTCTCCTCGACGTTGATCTTGATGATCTTGAAGTCGTTCTCCAGACCCTGCTCGAGCGGGGAGTGGCCATCGACGGGATCACCGGCTTCGGAGATGTGGCAGAGGCCCTCGACGCCCTCGGCAATTTCAACGAACGCGCCGAACTGCGCGGTGCGAAGAATCTTGCCGTGAACAACGTCGCCCACTCGGTGCGTGGCGAAGAAGCTCTCCCAGACATCCGGCTGCAACTGCTTGATGCCCAGGCTGAGGCGGCGATTCTGCGGCTCAACGCCGAGAACGACGGCCTTGACCTTTTCGCCCTTCTTCACGATTTCAGAGGGGTGCTTGACGCGCTTGGTCCAGCTCAGGTTCGAGACGTGAACGAGACCGTCAATGCCATCCTCGATTTCGACGAAGGCGCCGAAGTCGGTGAGGTTGCGTACGCGGCCTTCGACAATGGCGCCGACCGGGTACTTCTCAATCAGGCTTTCCCAGGGATTCTCAAGGAGCTGCTTCATGCCCAGGGAGATGCGGCGGTCAGAAGGATTGACGCTGAGAACGACGGTGTCAACCTCGTCGCCGGGCTTGACCAGCTTGGAGGGGTGCTTGAGGCGCTTGGACCAGGTCATCTCAGAGAGGTGAACCAGGCCTTCAATACCTTGCTCGAGCTCGACAAACGCGCCGTAGTCAGTGACCGAAAGAACGCGGCCGTGAACTTTGGCGCCGACGGGATAACGCTCGGTCGCATCAAGCCAGGGATCAGGCGTTAACTGCTTGAAGCCGAGCGAGACGCGCTGCTTTTCCTTGTCGAACTTGAGAACCTTAACCTGAATCTCGTCGCCGACGTTGACCAGATCGCGGGGATGCGTGAGGCGTCCCCAGCTCATGTCGGTGATGTGGAGAAGGCCGTCGATGCCGCCGAGGTCAACGAACGCACCGTAGTCGGTGAGGTTTTTGACCGTGCCGGTGAGGACCGCATCTTCGGCGAGGTGCTCCATGGTGGCAGAGCGCTTGGAATTCTGCTCTTCCTCCAGGATTTCCTTGCGGCTGACCACGACGTTGCCGCGCTTCTTGTTGAGCTTGATGACGCGGACTTCAATTTGCTGGCCGAGGTAGGTATCGAGATTGCGCACGGGGCGAATCTCAAGCTGCGAGCCGGGAAGGAAAGCCTTCATGCCGATATCGACGGTGAGCCCGCCCTTGACGCGGCTCACGACAGTGCCGGTGACGGGCGTCTTGTCGTTGGCGGCTTTCTCGATCGTGTCCCAGGCGCGGAGGCGCTGCGCTTTCTCGTAGCTGACGAGGTAGCCGCCTTCCGGCTCTTCGCGCTCGATGACGACGTCAATGATGTCGCCGGGCTGAAACTTGACGGCGCCGGTGTGGTCGACAACCTGCTCGAGCGGCACGAGGCCTTCAGACTTGAGGCCGACATCGACGACCAGATACTTTTCTGTCTGCTTTTCGACCTTGCCGGAGACGACTTTGTCTCCATAGGCTTCGACGGCGGCGGCCTCGGCGGCCTGCTCGCGCTCGAATGCGGCCAGGGCCTCGGAAAAATCGTCGGCTGGTTCGGTGTGCCCAGCGGGATGAGCCTTGACGGCCGGGGCGGACGAGACTGATGGGGCTGCCGGCGGTGTAACAGATGCGGCATGCGGTTCGGGCTCGGCCGCGGCTGGAATTTCTGAAGGCTTTGGCTGGTCGAGTGTTGCGGCCTGAGCGACAGGCTCGGTTAGGGCATCGGCGTCCAGCGGGGATGTTTCGGCAACGGAGACGTTGTCAACATTCGGCGAGGAAAGGTTGGACGTGGATTCGTACGACGGCTGCTGAAGCTCCGTCGCAGGGTCTAGGGTTGGGGTTTCCAATTCGGTGTTCAGGGTTGTGCTCTCGGTTTCGGGATTGAGGACGTTTGCCATTACAGGCTGCTCCGGGACTGCGTGCTCCAGAGGTGGATTGCTCCAGCCGCTGGGTGGCTCCCACGCCGCAATTCCGCGTTCCGGTCGCCTTCGGTGCCTTGACTTGCCCTCGCGCCATGTGACGCGCCGGTTCTGTCTTCCACAGGAAAGGCCGTCGTCCCCACGTTGTCGCACTGGGGTAAAACACGGCGGGTTTCCTTGGGAAACGCCGGCAGGCAACGGCATGCTGGGAGGGCGGCCGCAACTCACTGCTGGAATCCGCGCAGGAAGCTACTCCTTGAGTGTAGCAATCTCTGAGAGTGAGCGTCAATCGAGTTGGTCAAAGCAAACGGGTTAGGAGCGGGGGCCGAGAAGCGGAGCCCTGCCGGATAACAAATTCTGGGCGCCGGACAGATGAGGGATTGCGCGTCATATAATCGAGCCACCGAACGCAGACCCGCTGGCTCTGCCGAGTTCAGGGCTTGAGAGATCAGCCTAGGATGTTGCCCGCGATGAAGATTCTAGCTTTGGCAGTCTTGGCGATTTCGAGCGCGGCCTGCGCGGAGAACTGCACGCTGCAGACCTATGCTTCTTCGTGGATGGTGACGGGAACGCCGTTCTCGGTGAAGTGCGATTCAGGGGTTTTTACAGGACATATCGTATCGGCGCCGGCGCGACGTTTTTTTCGCCGCGGTCACATGATGCTGGTGTTCGATGAACCGGTGGCGCTGGTTTCAAAGAACCCACGAGACGAAGGTAAGATTCAGAATGGCCGGGGCAGGCAGATCGCCAATATGCTGCTTGACGGTGGGGCGGGGATCGGGACAAAGGACGTGACGGATGGGCTCTCGGGGGCGGTGTTCAAGTCCTGGTACATGATTCCGGTCACATGCGTTGCCCTGGCATTTTTCTCAAATGGAGGCGACGTGAATCTGAGACCCGGTTACAAGCTGGAGATCGAGCCGTTGAAGCACTGAGAGGCCGCAAGACATTCGGACCGACTTATGGATCACCTTTGGACCCCATGGCGTTATGCCTATGTGACTTCGGCGGAAGGCCGGGCGCGGCGGGGTGTGCCCGCGGCTCTGGACGCATGGCCTGACGACCTGGATTGCGTGTTTTGCAATCTGATGGCGTCGATTGACTACGGCATCGCGAATGGAATGGATCGCGAGAAAGCTGAAGCCGCAGGCGGGCTGATTCTGCGCGGAAAGAGCTGCTTCATCTGCCTGAACGCCTATCCGTATACATCGGGACATGTGATGGTGATGCCCTACGCGCATCTTGACCGGCTGGCGGTGCTGCCGAGAGAAACCGCGCAGGAGCTGATGGATCTGGCGCAGCGAACCGAGCGCGTTTTGGATCGAGTGTATTCGCCGCACGGGTTTAATTTCGGCCTGAATGTGGGCAAGGCGGCGGGAGCGGGAGTGACAGGGCACCTGCACATGCATGCCATGCCGCGGTGGCTTGGCGACACCAACTTCATCACCACGGTGGGGGAGACGCGCGTTCTTCCTGAGGATTTGGAGACGACGTGGAAGCGGTTGCGGGAGGCGTTCGGGGAGATGCAGGGAACAGGGAGCAGAGAATAGAGGACAGAGAACAGAGAACAGAGAACAGAGAACAGAGAACACAGAGAATGGAGAACAGAAGTGCTGGATTGGGCCATGCCAGACGACCGCTGTTCAGTTTTCACATTTGCTCTGTATGATGAGTTGGCCGGGAAGATGGCTCGAGAGGATCCGATGAGGAAATTGATTTCAATTTGCGCTGGATTGGCAATGGTGTTGAGTGCCGCGACCGCGATGGCCGCGGATGTGACGGGAACATGGACGGCAACGGCAAACAGCCCCGATGGCAGCGGGATGCAGCTGACGTTTACGTTCAAGCAGGACGGGACCACGCTGACTGGAACGGTGCTGCCGCCGCAAGGCGATTCCGTTCAGATCAGCAACGGCAAAGTGGACGGGGACAAGTTCACCTTTGACGTTTCATTCAACGGCATGACGATTCACCACGACTGCACGGTAGCCGGCGACACGATCAAGATGACGACAAAGTCCGATTCGGGAGATTTCCCCGGCATGGAGATGACGCTGACGCGGGTGAAGGATAAGCCAGCTGCGCCTGCTGCGCCGGCAACGCCTGCGACCCCGCCGCAGCGATAGGCAGATAAGCGAGTCAGCAAGTCAGCGAGTTGGCGAGGTCCGTGCTTTCCCACCCAAAACGCGTGAAGCGCGTTTTGGATGGGGCACCCGGCTGCGCCGCCACAATAGACGAAGGTTTCTCACTGCGCGGGGCGCGGAGCAAAGGCGCAGGTTAGGTTTCGGATTTGCCGGGATCTTCTGCGTTGGCCGTCAACGCGAGTTCCGGCTCCCAATCTTCGGCCGCGAGCAGGCGCGGCTCCGCCGGCAGCGATTCCAATTGCTCGATCTCGTCGCTGCCGTGCACCAGGTTACCGAGTTTGCGCGCGTGGAAGAACGCGCCACCGCGCCCTTCGACTGCCCCCACAAATCTGTTGTAATGAGCTACCGCGTTTTCGAGAGCCGCGCCGAGTTTGCTGAAATACTCGTGCGCATTGACGAGCTTGTTGTACAAGTCTCGGCCCGATTCCTGAATGGCTTTGGCGTTCTCTGTCACTTGCGACTGCTGCCATCCGAAAGCAACCGCTTTTAACAGAGCAATCAGAGTAGTCGGCGTCGCCATGACGACGTTGGCCAGCGATCCGAATTCAATAAGCGATGGATCGGCTTCAAGGGCCGCGCTGAACAGCGCCTCGCTTGGCAGAAAGCAAACGACAAACTCAGGCGTATGGTCGAACTGCTTCCAATACGCCTTGCTTGAAAGGTCCCGCAGGTGTGCCTTCACGCGTTCGGCGTGGGCCGCAAAGCGCAACGCCTGGGCAGTTGGATCACCGCCCTCACCTGCATCGAGAAAAGCGTCGAGTGGCGTCTTGGCATCGACAATGATCGTGCGGCCATTGGGCAGTTGAATGGTCATATCGGGACGCAACAGGCGTTCGTCCTCCGTGCGCGTTGAAGCCTGCTCGGCAAACGAGCAGTATTCGACCATACCCGCGTACTCCACGCAGCGTTTGAGTTGCAGTTCGCCCCAGTTGCCGCGAGTCTTGGGCGCGCGCAAGGCGCTGATGAGTTGCGATGTTTCGTTCTTCAGCGCATCGAGCGACGCAGGGATTGAGCTTTGAATGTTCTCAACCAGAGTCTTCACTTCGGAATACGCGCCGGAGCGCTTTACTTCCATTTCCCGCGTCTGCGCATCGAGGCTTTGAAGCGCCTTTCCCAGCGGGTCCAGCAAGGCCTTAATTGCCTCTTCCTTCTGGACCAGCGTGTTCTTCGCCTCCTCGTTCTGAGCGCCGAGTTTTTGCCTCGCGAGGGTCAGGAAGCTCTCGTTGTTGTCCCGCAGGGCTTTGGAGGCGAGCTCGGCGAATGCCTTATCGACATCTGCCTTCATTTGAGCGTATTTCTGCTCCTGTGCCGCCTGGCGCTCTTCAGCGCGCGCAATTTGCTCGCGAAGTTGCTGGTTCTCGCTGGCCTGCGATGCCGAGAGTGCGTCGAGTCGCGTTTTGTCAGATTTCAGTATGTCAATCGTTTCGAATTGGGCCTTGCTTTCGGCCTTTGCGGACGCCTGGCCCGAAGAGCGCCCGAAGAACAGCCCCAGGACAAATGCGAAAACGATGCAGACTCCGAGAGCAATTTCGACCATCGACGGTTCACTCCCCTCTTCGCCGAATATACGCCTGTGGCTTGTGTATTTCGCGGTCTGCGTAAGGCGACGAATCCGATTCGGCTTATTCCCTGTTTCTTCAAAGGTTTCCCCACAGCCGGGAGCCTTTACACCCCAGGGTCCTGCCAGTAGACTTGAAGATTCGGGGCCATGCGCAGATTTCTTGGCGCGGTGGTTGTCATTTCCCGCCGGGGACCGTTATTGTAGGTTCGCAGGGCGGGTAGTTTTGAGAATCCCCGAAACGTTTTCCTAGTTTTCAATACCACGAGGAGAGGTACGCATGGCTGTTGAAGAAAAAGTGAAGCAGATCATCGTCGAGCAGTTGCAGGTGGACGAAGCGGAAGTCACGCCCGGCGCGAGCTTTCAAGAAGATCTGGGCGCAGATTCGCTCGACGTCGTCGAACTGGTGATGCAGTTCGAAGAGGCGTTTGACATGGAGATTCCCGACGAAGACGCCGAGAAGATCAAGACCGTGAAGGACGCGATCGACTACATCGACAAGAACGCGAAAGGCGGCAAGTAAGCGTTGACCCTGGCAACCAACCGCAGAGTGGTAGTTACCGGCCTAGGGCTGATCTGCGGTGTAGGCAACACCGCTCCCGAGGTATGGCGGCAAATTCTGTCCGGCGCCAGCGGCATGGCGCCGATCAAGGCATTTGACGCCACCGGTTTCCCGGTTACCTTCGCCGCCGAGGTGAAGGACTTCGACCCCCTGAAATTTGTGGACAAGAAAGAAGCGCGCAAGATGGGGCGCTTCATCCACTACGCCTTTGGCGCGACGCAAGAGGCGATGGAACAGTCGGGGCTGAAGATTACGCCGGAAAACGCCGAACGCGTGGGCGTGTTTATCGGCTCAGGAATTGGCGGATTCGAGGTCATCGAGCGCGAGCACAACAATATGCTGCAGGGCGGCCCGCGCAAGATGTCGCCTTTCTTTATACCCGCGGCAATTGTGAATATGGCTGCGGGGCATATCAGCATCCGCTATGGCGCGCAAGGCCCGATTTCGGCGACGGCTACGGCCTGTGCGACGAGCGCCAACTCCATTGGCGATTCCGTCCGCATGATTCTGCACGGCGACGCGGACGCGATGATTGCGGGCGGAACCGAGGCCGCAGTGACGTCAATGTCGGTGGGTGGATTCGCGGCCATGCGAGCGCTTTCAACACGCAACGACGACCCCACCCACGCCAGCCGGCCGTTCGACAAGGATCGCGACGGATTTGTCATCGGCGAGGGCGCCGGCATCCTGGTTCTCGAGGAGCTGGAATTTGCGAAGGCGCGAGGAGCGAAGATCCTGGCCGAAGTGATCGGCTACGGCATGAGCGCCGACGCCTACCACATGACGGGCATTGCGCCTGAGGGGGCGGGCGCGCAACGCAGCATGAGGGCGGCGTTGAAGGATGCAGGCATTCGCCCCGAAGAAGTGGGCTACATTAATGCGCACGCGACTTCGACACCGGCAGGCGACGGCAACGAATCGATGGCGATTGAGAAGGTATTCGGTGAGCACGCGCTGAGCCACAAGCTGAAGATCAGCGGCACCAAGTCGATGACCGGCCACCTGCTGGGCGGCGCTGGAGGGTTGGAGGCCGGCATCACGGTGCTGGCGCTGGTGAATCAGGAGATTCCGCCGACGATGAATTTGGATAACGTCGATCCCGAATGCCGCCTGGACTATGTGCCCAACAAGGCAATCAAATATAAGTTCGACATTGCGCTTTCGAACTCGTTTGGATTCGGCGGGATCAACGCCACGCTGATTATGCGGCGCTGGACATAAGGCAGGGACCGAGGGACCAAGGGAACAAGAAAGCAGAAAACAAAAGACTGCGAGGGCCTGGCGCGAGCCGGGCCTTTTCACGTTTGGGGCGAATAGCGTGCTGGTCAGCTGAGCGCGAGCGACGGATTTGCAGAGAGGTCGGCTGGAGCGAAATCCTGCGCCAGGAGGCGCGGCCATGCGGCGGCGGCAATCATGGCGGCGTTGTCTGTGGAGAGAGCGAGCGTGGGAAACGCGACGTGAAGGCTGCGGCGCGCGGCTTCGGCAGTGAAGCGGGAGCGAAGCTCGCGGTTGGCGGCCACTCCGCCGGTGACGAGGATGCGCGAGGCGCCAAGCGATTCGGCTGCGGCGAAGGTCTTCTTCATCAGGTCGCCGATGACCGCGTGCTGAAAGCTGGCAATGAGATCGAGCGTGGGCTGAGGACAGAGCGCCAGAGCTTCTTCGCGGGTTTGCGGCGGACGGAAGTTGGCCAGGACACGATCGACGCGGGCTTTTGCTTCGGCTCGAAGACCGTGGATCTCGACGTAACGCAGGACTGCAGTTTTGATTCCCGAAAATGAGAAAAGGAAGTGTGGGTCGAGGCGTGCGATAGGCGCAGTCTTTGCGGCCTTGGTGCGCGGGGGTTTGCCGCCGAGGTGAGCTTTTGTTTTGATCTGGGCGAAAGCAAAAGGCACCGCATTCGGGTTGCCGAATTTTGCGAGCGCATCGATCCAGGGGCCGCCGGGATAACCGAGGCCGAGAAGTTTGGCGACTTTGTCGAAGGCTTCGCCTGCTGCGTCGTCGACGGTGCGGCCGATGAGCCTGTAGGACCAGGCGCCGTTGGCGGGCTGCGCGAGAAAGAGGTGAGTGTGACCGCCGGAGACGACGAGGGCGAGCGCTGGTGCGGAGTTGAGTTGTGTGCTATCCCCGGTCTCAAGATCGAGACCGGGGGCACCCTCGTTCTCCGCCTGAGGCGCCGCCTCGCGCTCCTGAAGGAGGACGGCGTGGATGTGGCCTTCGAGGTGGTTGACCCCGATGAGGGGAAGTTTGTTGGCGAAGGCGAGAGCTTTGGCATAAGTGATGCCGACGAGTAATGCACCGGCGAGGCCGGGCCCTGACGTGACTGCAATGGCGTCGAGATCGGCGAGCGTCATGCCGGATTCAGCGAGTGCGGCGCGGACGACGGGAACGATGGCGCGAAGATGCTCGCGGCTGGCGAGCTCCGGCACGACGCCACCGTAGCGGGCGTGGGTGGCGATCTGCGAGGCTACGACGGAGGAAAGAGTGCGCGCTCCGCGCTCGACAACGGCCGCGGCGGTTTCGTCGCAAGACGTCTCGATGCCGAGGATGAGGCCGGAGCCGGGCATGAGTCCAGTTTAGTGGCTGAGGAGAGCGGAGTTAGCGGTGCTAGCGGGGTTAGCGGAGCTAAAGAAGCAAGTAAGCCGGCGGACCGGCTGTTTAATGGTGTAGAAGAGCGAGAATAAAAACACAGACTATGGCCGGATCGGAACAGTTCGAGGCTGCGCTGAAGATCGTGGAGACGCTGCGCGCGCGCGGGTACGAGGCGTACTTCGCGGGCGGATGCGTGCGCGATCTGTTGCTGGGGCGCGAGCCGGCTGACTACGATGTGGCGACGAGCGCGACGCCGGACGTGGTGCTGGATATGTTTCCACGGACCTTTGCGGTGGGCGCGCATTTTGGTGTGGTTCTGGTGGCTCCCGTGGACGAGAGCGCTGGATTTGTGACTGAGGTTGCGACGTTTCGTTCGGATTTGTCGTATTCCGATGGGCGGCATCCCGATGGGGTTGTATATACCAAGACCGCCGAGGAGGATGTAAGGCGGCGGGACTTTACGATCAACGGACTTCTGCTTGACTCGCTGCGCTCGAGTGCGGGCGAGGACGCCCGCACGACAGCCGGCGAGGACGCCGGCGCTACAAAGGCGGCGATAGGGGAAACCGGCGATACAAGCGATGGGCGGAGACTTGCAGGCGATCTTCGTGGCGCGGTTCTTGATTATGTGGGTGGACTCGCTGACCTGGATGCGGGCGTATTGCGCGCGATTGGGCGCGCGGAACAAAGGTTTGAAGAAGACCACTTGCGCATGCTGCGCGGCGTGCGGTTCGCGGCGCGGTTTGGATTCGAACTGGAGGCGGAGACAAAGCGGGCAATTCGATCTCTAGCGCCGAGAATCGATGCCGTGAGCCGCGAGCGCGTGCGCGACGAACTGACGAAGATGCTGACCGAGGGGCATGCGCGGCGGGCCTTCGAACTGCTGGATGAAACAGGCCTGCTGAAAGAAGTTCTTCCGGAAGTTGCGCGCATGAAAGGCGTGGAGCAGCCGCCGCAGTTTCATCCCGAGGGCGATGTGTGGGTGCACACGCTGATGCTGCTGGAGCAGTTGGAGGCTGGATGTTCGGAGACGCTGGCGTGGGGAGCGTTGTTGCACGACGTGGGCAAGCCGCCGACGTTCAAGCGTGCGCCGGATCGAATTCGTTTCGATGGGCACGTGGAGATGGGCGTGGCGATGGGTGCGGAGATCTGCCGGCGATTCCGGTTCTCGAATGAAGAGACACGGCAGGTGGTGGCGCTGATCGAGAATCATATGCGATTCATGGACACACAGCGGATGAAGGAGTCGACGCTGAAGCGGTTCTTCAGGCTGGAACGGTTTGAGGAGCACCTGGCATTGCATAAGATGGACTGCATGGCTGCGAGCGGTCAACTTGAGAACTGGGAGTTCGCCTGCGAGCGTTTCTTCTCGATGCCGGAAGCGGTGGTGAGGCCGAAGCCGCTGATCACAGGGCGAGAGCTGATCGCGGCTGGCTATCCGCCGGGAATGCGATTTCGCGAGATGCTGCGCGCCGCCGAAGATGCGCAATTGGAGGGAATAGTTGCGACGACTGAAGAAGCGTTAATGCTGGTGCGGGAAAAATATCCGCTGCCAAACGCCTAGAAGCGCATGCGCAAGCCGATTTCAATCTGGCGCTCACGGTAAAAGTCGATGGCGTTGATGTCGAGCGGCTTGCCGAATGCGGCGACGGGGACGCCAGCGCCGGTGAGCGTAGTGGTTCCGCAGCTTGCGCTGCCAGCTGTATTGATGGTGAGGTAGCAGAGCGTTGGGAGTGTGCCTGCCGAGCCGCTGTTCTCGATCGAGTATCCGGTGGTTTCAAGGGCAGTCACGTTCTGGTGGTTGAAGAGATTGAATGTCTCTGCGAGCAATTCCAGTTGGCGCATTTCGCCAAGGTCGAAGCGCTTGGCGAGACGGAGATCGATCTTCCAGGTGTTGGGATAACGGAACGTATTGCGACCAATGTTGTAGGTGCGGCCGTCGTTGCCTTGCCCGTAGATGCGGTTGTCGCCGCCGGATCCGTTTAAGCCGGGTCCGAGGGCCGTGATGGCATTACCGGTGGTGCCGAACTCTTCGGGTAGCGCGCCCGAGGTACGCATCGTGTAGGGCAGACCGCTGCGGAATTGTCCGATGCCGGAGAGCGCCCATCCATTTCCAAACCGGCCGGCAATGCCGTGCAGCTTCCAGGGCGCTTCAACGATAGTCGTGACAGCAGCGGAGTGCCGCACGTCGAGGTTGCTGGTGCCGTACTCCCGGCTGAAGTTGGCAGGATCGAGCACATCGCTGCCTGCGACGAGCGTTGTCTCGTTGGGATTCCAATCCATGGCATGCGCGTAGGTGTAGTTGGCGTGGAAACTCAGGCCTTTGCGACCGTAGCGAGCAATCCTGATCATCACAGCTTCGTACGTCGAGTTGGCGCGGCTCGTAATCTGAGCGATCTGCTGATAATCGGCATAGCGGCGGCCGCACTGGCTGGCGGGATTCAGCGGCGCGCCGGCGGGACAATCACTGAAGGGCCATGACGCGTAGAAGGGAACGGCGATCTGCGCGGCTTTGATGGGACCAGTGCCGGTAGGGTCTTTCACGGCGTAAGTGATGGTGCTGGGATTGACGGATGGATTGAAGTTGGTATCGATGGAAATGGGCAAGCGGCGTCCGAGCGAAAGCATGGCCTCGGCTGTGAACTCAATACGGCCGGGCAACGCCTGTTCGACAGATGCGATGGCCTGGTGGACTTCGGGGTTGTGGAAGTTGGGCGCGAAGCCGACAGCACCCGGCGCGACAGTGCTTGTTGGTTGTCCGGCGAAGACGTATGGAAACGGTGGCGCGCCTCCCGAACAGTGTTGGCAATCGTCGGAGGGACGCATGAAAAAGTTCAGATCGCCCTTGAGCGATCCGGTTTGCGTGAGCGCGCTCTCAATGGTGGCATCCACCGTGCGGCCGTAGTAGATGCCATAACCGAGGCGCAGCACCGGCCAGCGGTTGCGTGCTTCTCCGATTGCCAGGCTGATGCGCGGCCCCCAGTTGTTGCCAAGGCTGGGAAGATTTGCGGTGAGCGGAGGCTCGGGATTCGTCTGCGTAGCGGCGGTCAACTCGGGGTTTGCCAGAGAGGCCATCGGCGGCGGCATCTGCTCGCGCTCCCAACGCATGCCAATGGAGAAAACAGCCAGCTTGCTCAGTTGCCACTGCGCGGTCGTATATCCGGCCCAATCGTCGGTGCTCAAATGCCAGTCGGTGGGGCCCATGGTTTGTGAATAGTACGCGTAGCACGGTTGGCTGCCGAACCTGGTATTGGTGGCGCCACAGTTGTGCGGATTCTTTGGATCAAGGGCGTTGGCAAAGCCGAACTTCTGGAATGCGAGCGCGTCGGAGATGAAACTCGCGACAGTGGAATATGTGTAAGTGCCAGTCTGATTGCGTAGCTGACTCACCGCGTCTGCGTTAT
>Ga0265325_10000380_pt1 | contig 31324 bp, 24 predicted proteins | sample 41420metaG_FD_202090 | JGI IMG/M metagenome (GOLD analysis project Ga0265325, IMG submission 202090) | Rhizosphere microbial communities from Carex aquatilis grown in University of Washington, Seatle, WA, United States - 4-14-20 metaG | ecosystem: Host-associated > Plants > Roots > Rhizosphere... | reverse complement strand
CGGGCGGTATCGGAATGAAGGAACTGTGCGACGGGTTCAGAGCACGGCTTGACGATTACAACGCAATCATGGCGGAGGCGTTGGGAGATCGGCTGGCCGAGGCGTTTGCGGAGTGCCTGCACAAGCGGGTGCGCGATGAGTGGGGCTACGGTCGCGAAGAAAAATTTAGCAATGAGGAAATGATTCACGAGAAGTATCGCGGCATTCGTCCCGCGGCGGGCTATCCGGCATGTCCCGATCACACGGAGAAGGGAACTCTGTGGCAGTTGCTTGATGTGAAAGCGAAGACCGGCATTGAGATTACCGAATCGTTTGCGATGTGGCCGGGATCGAGCGTGAGCGGGCTTTACTTTGCGCACCCTGAGTCGCGCTACTTTACGGTGGGCAAGATTGGCCGCGACCAGGTAGAGGACTATCACCGCCGCAAGGGAATGAGCGAAGCTGAAGTGGAGCGCTGGCTGGGGCCGAATCTCAACTACGATGCGGCAGGAGACAAGGTTGCAGGTTGACCAGTTTAAAGGTTGATTTGCGGCCTTTGTTGAAATGCTTCTCCATTTGTTGATGCAGAGTTAAAACACAGCCTCAGTTTTTGCACTGTATTCGCAGCAGGTTGACTGTCCTTTCATAGAGGCACGCTGATAATCGTTGCGTGATCAGCCATACTGCCGACAATGCAACGTCCGACTTCGAGACGGTTCAAACTTCCGTTGCCGAAATCTTGTGTGCTACACACGCGGAGAAATTGCGGCCGCAGATTCATGCGGAGGTTGGGCGTTATCAACTTCGGCTGGCGCAGAGTGTGGGAGACCGCGATGCCGCTTGCCGGTTGCGCTTCAGAGTTTTCAATATTGAGTTGGGCGAAGGGCTGGAGAGTTCCTATCAAACGGGCCTCGACAGCGATCAGTTCGATCTGTTTTGCGAGCACTTGCTGGTGGAAGACAAACTGAGCCGGCGCATTGTGGGCACGTACCGCATGCAATCCGGTGAGTCGGCGGCGTGCAATCTAGGCTACTACTCTGAGCAGGAGTTTAATTTTGCGCCCTACGAGCCGCTGCGCGCAGGAATTCTGGAATTGGGGCGCGCTTCAATTGACCGCGAGCATCGTACGCCGGAAGTGCTCACCTTGTTGTGGCGTGGGATAGCGCAGTATGCTACCGACATGGGGCTGCGTTACTTGATCGGCTGCTCTTCATTAAATTCCCAGGAACCTGCGGAAGGCTGGCAGATGTACCACCAGCTTGAACATTACCGGGTGAGCAAGGAGTTTGAGACATTGCCGACGGAGCGCTTCGCATGTCCCACTGAGCATATCGGCCGGGAGCCACAGCAGCCGGCCCAGCAGGAAAGTAAGGCCGTGCCGACTCAAACACCCATTCCGGTCAAGATTCCAAAGTTATTGAAGACATATTTAGCAATTGGCGCGCGCATTGCAGCGCCGCCGGCCTGGGACCGTGAGTTTGGCACCATAGATTTTCTTACTTTGCTCGATCTCAAAATGCTTTCGCCGGCGGCGCGCAATCGCTTTCTGGCGCCGCTTACGCAATGACATTGCGCCGTACCCGGCGCGCTGTGGCGCTTGTTGTTGAAATCTTCCTCTGCATTATTAGGTTCTGGCTTCTCCGCCTGAAGGGGCCTTTGACTTTGGAGCGGCGCGCTCTATGGTCGCAGGGATGCGCGAACAGGTTTCTGTCGACTCTGAATATTGCATATAAGGTTGAAGGCCGACCCGCCACTCACGGACTAGTGGTGGCAAATCATCTCAGCTATATCGACGTACTGGTGCTCTCCGCAGAGATGCCGTGCTTTTTTGTCGCGAAGATGGAGATTGGCGGCTGGCCATTTTTCGGAAGAGCGGCGCGGAGCGGCGGCACCATTTTTGTGGATCGTGGCAGCGCGGAGAGCGCGAAATCAGTTGCCGAGCAAATGAAGGAGCGACTCATGCTTCCGATCCCGGTTCCGGTTTTGCTGTTTCCTGAAGGCACGAGCACCGACGGCAATGAAGTTATTCGTTTCCATTCGCGATTGATTGATCCTGCGACTTCGTTACGCGTGCCGATCACGGCTGCAGCCATACGATACACGATTCACGATGGAACACCCGAGCGCGAGTTGTGCTGGTACGGTGACGAGACGTTTGTGAATCATCTGTGGAAGGTGCTGGGTGTGGGGGGATTTGAAGCTGTAGTGCGGTTTGGCGAGCCTCGAGTGTACACAGATAGACGCGTTGCCGCAGATGCGACCCATGATGAGATTGCGGCCATGCGTGAAGAGAGTGCGCTGTTGTTGCAGTGACGAGTGGTTGGGTTTGTGGTATTCCACTCATGGCGATAATGCCGCGATGACTAGGGCACCATTCATTCATTGGAAATCAGACCGGACAATAGAATTGCTGTTAGCGCTTTGAAGTGCTTGGTGCGGCTGTCGATGCGCGGACAACTAAGCGCGTTGATACAAGGAACTCACGCTTGCGATTTGGGTCGTTCGGGTTCTCCGCCTGCTGGCGAAGTGCCTCAAATGCTGCGTGCGCCAGATCGGCACGCGACAGGCAGATGGTGGTGAGCGCGGGCAGCGTGAACTCTGCGAAGTCGATGTCGTCGAGTCCGATGACGGAAAGATCCTGCGGTACGCGCAAACCTTCAAGATATGCGGCGCGAAGCACGCCGATGGCAGTCATGTCGTTGGAGCAGATGACGGCTGACGGCCGTTTGGCCAGCGACCTGAAGTTCCCAAAGCCCGCGACACCGCCCTTGAGCGTGTGGTCGCACTCGATGATCCATTCTTTTTGAATGGGTAGCCTGGCAGCCTTCATCGCGGTGCGGAAATCGTTCTCGCGCGTGATGGCTGAGTGGAGCTTGTGAGGTCCGGCAAGGAACGCAATCTTGCTGTGGCCGAGCGTAACGAGGTGATTGACGGCTTCGTGGATTCCGGTGGAGTAGTCGAGCAGAATGGTGCTGGCCTTGGGATCGTCAAGTTTGAACTCGGCCAATACGATGGGCACGTTGCGATGCACGAGTTGATCGAGGACCGGTTCCTCTTCGCCAAAGGTCATAACGGCGACGCCTTCAACTTTGCGCTCGAGCATGCGCCGCACGCATTGAGTGAGTACGATGGGATCGCTGTTCGAAGAACTGACCAGAATCTCGTATCCATGCGCGACTGCAATCTCTTCAAAGCTCTGGATCAGCTCTGGGAAGAAGGGGTTGGTGATGTTTTCAACAATGATGCCGAAAAGGCGGCTGCGGCCGGATACAAGCGTGCGCGCGTGGGTGTTGGGAAAATAGTTGAGCTGCCGGATGGCCTGCCAGACGCGCTTGGAAAGGCGCTCGCTGACTAGCGGAGATCCGTTAATGGTTCGCGAGACGGTGGCGATGGAGACCTTGGCGAGGGCCGCAACAGTGCGAATGTCGGGAGTTTTGCCGGCAGTTTTGCGGGATGCTTTTCGAGACACGTACGAGTCCTGTTCGATGCAATTCTGGTGTGAATGCAATGGTATTGCATTTGCGCAGATGTACGAAGACTTTTTACTGTGGAGGTCAGGCTGAGAAGAGGTGCCGGGAGATCTATAGCGCGCCCTGAACTTTTGCCTCAGGGCCTGAAGGCCACGTCTTATCTGCGCGCTTTGCGACATGGCTAAAGCCGTGCACTTTCAAAACGATTAAATCTGCAGAGCTTTTTGCAGCCTGTGAACCTCGCACGGTTTGACGAAAGCACATGGCTTTCGCGCAAGAGCTGATCGGCTGCCTAGTCGCGTTCGGCAATCAGCAGGCGCAAGTCGCGGAGGTTTTGGCCTGTGGGGCCGGTAACGACCGCATCGCCGAGGGCCGTGAACATGGGGCAGGCATTGAATGCGGCCAGTGAGGCCTTCAGATGAAATCCGAATGTGTGAGCGCGTTCGACGGTGGTGGGATCAGCGATGGCTCCGGCTGACTGCGTGTTGCCATCGATGCCGTCGGAACCCGCACTGAGCACGGTGAGGCGCTCGCCTGGATGTTGCTCGAGTTCCAACGCGCAGGCCATTACGAATTGCTGGTTGCGGCCTCCGGCGCCGGGCGTACGGTCCATGGTGACGGTGACTTCGCCCACGGAGATCAGGCAGAGGCGCGGATGAATGGCGCGCAACTCATGGAATCGCTTGAGTAAATAACCTGCGGCATCTGCATAGTCCCAGTCGTCGCAGCTATTGTCGACGATGGTGTGATAACCGGCCTGCTGTGCAAGGTTGCGGGCGTTTTCAACCAGGTCGTGACTTGATAGCAGGATTTCGAAAACGGAATCTCGAAAAGCCTCGTCTTCGTCGTCCATGGAGGTGATATGCCGGGGAGTTGCAGGCTCGGGCTTGGCAAATTTAGGCAGGAAAGGCGGAAGCCAAGTCTTGTTTGACGGGGACTCCTGCGATTCAGCGCGTTCAAAAAAAGCGCGGACAGAGGCCGGGAACTTCGCAAGCAGGCCGTATTTCTGCAGCAGGTACTGCACTTCAGCCGCGGTGGTGTGATCGGGAGATGTGGGTCCGGAGGAGAGCGCGTCGAGTGAGCGCAGCGGCACATCGGGCAGCAGCAGATTTACCTTGACCGCATCCGGAGCGGCCAAGGCAAGTCGGCCGGCTTTGACTGCAGAAAAGTGCTTGCGCAGTGTGTTGATTTCGTTGATGGGCGCGCCGGAAGCAAGCAGCGCCTGGTGGAATGCCTGGGTGTCATCGAGTGAGATTTGCGGATCGATGGGGAGGTCGAACATGGCTGAACCGCCGCCGGAGATGAGGAAGAAAATGAGCGTATCTTTCTTTGCCTTCTTGAGCAGAGCCAGGGTGGCGCGAGCAGCGGCGAAGGAATCTTCATTTGGCAGCGGATGGCCGCCCTCAAAATAGCGGATGCGCCAGTTGCGTTTTTTAGGAATGTGGACTCCGCAGCAAACTCCGCGCAGGCCTTTGCGGCGCTTCATGCGTTCCAGCAAGGTGTCGAGCATGGGAACGGCAGCCTTGCCGAGGGCAACGACGAACACCCGCTTGTAAGCAGACAGATTGATGGTGGCTGGGCCACATCCGTCTGGCATCAGGCGCAGCAGCGTTTCGCCATCAAAGCGCAATCGGCGATCGAAAGCGGTGGCGATGTTGCAGGCTTTCAACGCACCGGTAAAGATTCCGGTGGCGGTGGCATGGAGCGAATCGAGTGCGGCGTCGTGAGTCGGTGTCATTGCAATTGCTCTTTCAGCCACGCTGCGAGTTGTTGCTGCATCGCGCTCAGGTGGCCTGTGAAGAAATGATCTGAACCTTGAATGAGAGCCAGCTTTTTGGGGTCGGCCGCGGCGGCAACGATTTTTGCCAATTGTTGAGTGGACGCAAACTCGTCATGATCCCCGCTTAAGAAGATTTTCGGAACGGCGAGATGTTCGAGAGAGGAGTATTGATACGAACGATTGCCGTTCTGAGCGGGAAGGCCGAGCGCGACGAGCGCACGAATGCCTGGGGATGATTGCCAATTGCTGGAACAGGCGGCGATGGCCATGGCTGCTCCGAAGCTGAAGCCCGCGAGGATGATAGGGCGATTGAATTCGTTCTGAAGCCAATGGAGGGCGGCAAGCACGTCGCCGGATTCAGCTTCGCCGTCGTGAATTCCTTCGCTTGTGCCGGCGCCACGAAAGTTGAAGCGCAGCACGGGGAAGTTGAAGCCCCAACGCGGTTCGTTGAGGACTTTCATGGTGTGATAGACGACCTTGTTATGAAGATTGCCGCCGCCGAGCGGATGAGGATGGCAGACAAGGGCGGCAAAGGGAGCAGCGGGACTGCCTTCATTGACCACGGCCTCAAGACGGCCTGCAGGGCCTGCCAAATCCAAGCTGCGAAGCCTGGGAGCTACCTGGCTGAAATCAGGCTGGGCGTGGGCAATTGTGGCGTTCATTCCACTCCTCATTCTACGCGCAAAAGGGTTCGGTTTTCTGTGGAATGGTCGGGCCAATCAAACGATTTTCGCGGTACAGAATGACTGGTTTCAAAGCGTGAGATAGGTTGAAGCGTAACTATACGAGCGCTGGCTAAGGTATTCTGGCTTCATCATGTCTGAACATTTTGAGGCTAATCTAGTTGACCCGATCAAGCTAACCAAGTCCCTGTGCGAAATCGAGTCAACAACTTACTACGAGGGGGCAGTTGGAGATTTTCTGGCCGATTATCTTGCCGGGCAGGGGTGGGAGGTGGAGAAGACCCCGGTTCCGCAGCCGAATGATAGCGCCACGGCCGGTCCTCGCTGGAATGTATATGCCGGTATTGCGGGCAAGAATCCTGACTTGGTTTTCTCAACCCACATGGATACAGTCCCGCCTTATATTCCTTTCAGAGAAGATGACGAGTTTGTGCACGGCCGCGGCGTGAGCGACGCGAAGGGGATCATTGCTGCCCAGGTGGCAGCGGCACAACAACTGCGTGACGCCGGGTTAAATGTGGCAATGTTGTTCGTATCGGGTGAAGAACGCGATTCGGCCGGCGCCAAGGTAGCCAACCAGATGTCGAAGGGCAGCCACTATCTGATCAACGGCGAGCCTACGGACAACAAGCTGGCGCTGGCGTCGAAGGGGGCTTTGCGCGTTTCACTTAAAACGACAGGCAAGATGGCGCACTCGGCCTACCCGGAGCTGGGCGAAAGCGCGGTTCACAAGATGATTATGCTGCTGGACAAGCTGCTGAAGATGGATTGGCCGGTGGACGAATACGCAGGGGATACAACGCTGAATGTGGGCCAGATTCACGGCGGCTACGCGCCGAATGTGATTGCCGATCACGCTGAAGCCCAGGTGCTTATCCGGTTGGTTACGGATTCAGCACCGGTTCGGGAAAAGATTCTTGAAGCAGCAAAGGGCATTGCCGAGGTGAACTTCACGCTGGACCTGGCGTTTGTCCGTTTGAGGGCGGTGGAAGGCATGCCGACGATGATTGCCAAGTTCGCCACCGATATTCCGCAGCTTACGAATTGGGGCCAGCCGCTGCTACTGGGTCCGGGTTCCATTCATGTGGCGCATACACCGTACGAGAAGCTTGCAAAGAAGGAACTGCTTGAGTCTGTTGAAATATACGTGCAGCTGGCAAAGCGGTTGTTGAGTTAGTCTGGTAAGTGATTTGAGGAGAATGGAATGAGCGCACAGATTTATGACATTCCGGTTCGCAAGATCACGGGCGAAGAGACCACGCTTGGCGAGTACAAAGGCAAAGTGATGCTGGTGGTGAACGTGGCATCAAAGTGCGGTCTGACTCCGCAGTATGAAGCACTGGAAAATATTTATGAGTCCTACAAGCGCCAGGGGCTGGTTGTGGTGGGTTTTCCCGCAAATGACTTCAAGAGCCAGGAGCCGGGCACGGATGCTGAAATTCAGACGTTCTGTACGACGAATTTCGGCGTGAAGTTTCCAATGTTCAGCAAGGTTTCCGTTACCGGGCTGGGCAAGCATCCGCTGTATCGCGCGCTGATTTCAGCGGCGCCCAGGGCTATCAGTTTGAGTCAGCCTTCCTGGCGCACCAAGTTGAAGGGCTACGGTATTGAGACGACTTCGGAGCCGGAGATCCTCTGGAATTTCGAAAAGTTTCTTATCAGTCGCAGAGGTGATGTTATGGCGCGCTTCGCTCCCGATACGCAGCCGGACGCGCCTGAATTGGTGTCGGCGATTGAAAACCAGCTTAACAACGAATAGCTGCGGCCCAGCGCAGGATAGCTGCAAGCGAGCGCAGAATGGCTGCGGCCCAGCGCAGGAAAGCTAAAACCCACCGCAAACGATCTATTGCTTGACGGCAATAAAGGTAGTGGTGCGGTCGGTCATCGTGTTGGTGTCAACGATCGTCATCTTCCGGCCGTCGGCGGAGACGGTCATCCTCGCCATATTCGGCGTATCTCGGGTTTAGACGAAAGTTTGGCCGGCCTGCCACGTTTGGTTTTCCCCCGAACATCCTCGGCAAATTTAAATTTTTGTTGCCCGGCTCTGAGGGCTGAAAGGTGCGAGGGGCGGCCAAACGATTTATTCTCAGCGCATGACCGATTCACCAACCTCCGGCAGCGTCAACCTGCTTGATACGGCGGCCTCGTCCTATTTACGCTCGGCGCGTCATCAACCAGTTCAATGGCATCCGTGGGGTGAAGCTGCTTTTGCCAAGGCGCAGGCCGAGGACAAGCCCATTCTGCTGGATATTGGAGCGGTGTGGTGCCATTGGTGCCACGTTATGGACAGGGAGTCGTACGAAGACCCGGAAGTTGCCAAGGTCATCAACGAAAACTTTGTGCCCGTGAAGGTTGACCGCGATGAACGGCCCGACGTGGATACGCGCTACCAGGCTGCTGTGTCGGCAATCTCGGGGCAGGGTGGATGGCCGCTCACGGCGTTTCTGACGCCGGATGGAAGGCCGTACTTTGGCGGGACATACATACCTCGGGAGGACCGCTATGGACGGCCCGGCATTGGCCGGGTGCTGCAGGCGATGGCGCAGGTATGGCGCGAGCGCCGCGAAGAAGCTCTGGAGACGGCGGGAAGCGTGATGGCCGCCATCGAGCACAACGAGAGCTTTTCTGCCAGCGGTGAATTGAACATTGCGCTTGTCGACAAGATTGTTGGGTCGGCGCTGGCGAAATTCGATTCGCGAAATGGCGGCTTTGGGTCGCAGCCAAAGTTTCCGCATCCCTCGGCCCTCGACCTGCTGCTTGAGGTAGCGATGAGCCGCGACAACGACCAAGCCCGCGAGGCATTTATCGTGACGCTGGACAAGATGGCGCGCGGCGGCGTGTACGACCAGCTTGCCGGAGGCTTTCACCGCTACAGCGTGGATGAGCACTGGGTAGTTCCGCACTTTGAAAAGATGCTTTACGACAACACGGAGCTGTTGCGCAACTACGTGCATGGATTCCAGAGCCTGGTGCGGCCGGAGTTTCTTGAGACCGCGCAGCAGATTGTAGGTTGGCTCGACTCCACGATGACCGATCGCAAGCACGGCGGCTTTTACGCCTCGCAGGATGCGGACGTGGGGCTGGACGATGATGGCGATTACTTCACCTGGACGCAGGACGAAGCCAGGGCTGTGCTGACTCCTGAGGAAATGGAGTTTGCGGCAAGTTACTGGGACATTGGTGAAATCGGCGACATGCACCACAACCCTGCAAAGAATGTGCTGCATGTCAAAGCGACGCTGGAAGAGAGAGCGGCACAGGGCGGCGATATCGATTTCATGCGGGAGTTGCGGGACTCGGCGCGAAGCAAGCTGCTGGCCGCGCGCAGCCTTCGTCCCACGCCATTCATTGACCGCACACTTTATACGGGCTGGAACGCGATGGCTGTCACGGCATACCTGGAGACGGCGCGCGTGTTGCGGCTGGAGCCGGTGCGCGAGTTTGCGCTGCTGACAATGAATCGCCTGCTGAATGAGGCATGGAACGGCGGCTCAACGCTTCGCCACGTGATTGCCTATCCGGAGCAACAGCCAAAGGAGCAGGCACCCGGCACGCTGGATGATTACGCGTTTACTGTGCACGCCTGCATTGACTCGTGGATAGCCAGCGGCAACATGAACTTCTATCGTGCCGGCATCATGATTGCCGATGCGATGATTGAACGCTTCTATGACCGGACTGGAAACGCATTCTTTGATTCGGCAGTGAATGATGCTGTGCAGATGCCACTGGGCGCCTTGAGCGCGCGGCGCAAACCGCTGCAGGATTCGCCTACCCCCGCGGGTAACCCGGCGGCGGCCTCGGCACTGCTGCGGCTTGAGGCGTTGAGCGGACGACAGGAATATCGCGAGACCGCCGAAGATACGCTCGACAGCTTTGCAGGAATTGTGGAGCACTTTGGTTTGTATGCGGGGAGCTACGGGCTGGCGCTCGAGCAGTTTCTGCTCGATCCGGTGCAGGTGGTCATCGTCGGCTCCGGGCCTGAGGCCAGCCGCCTTGAAGCAACGGCACGAGCCCGGTACGCAGTGAATAAGACCGTTCTGCGTATCGCGCATGACAAGCTGGTTGAGGACGGCATTCCAGAGGTGCTGGCAGAGACACTGCTGAAAGTTCCTGTCCCGGAGAACGCCGCAGCTTGGGCGCTGGTTTGCCGCGGACGCACCTGCCTGCCGCCGATCACCGACGCCGAGAAACTGCTGGAAGCAATCGAGTCGCAGGAGAGCTGATAAGACGCATTACTCTGCGCTGAATGGATTGGATTCCGGCGGCTTCAATGTAGTGGGATCTTGCGCGGGTGTGCTCATCTGACCTGAGACGGTGTCGCCTGGTTGTGCCTTCTCCCGGAAGCTGCTAATGACGTGATACGGGTTTCCCGGCAGCATATTGTGTTCTTCAAGCGCCAGCCGCACGCGGCGGCGGAATTCGCGAATGGGCCCGTATTGCTTGGTGGCCAGCGTTTTAAAGACGACCGGGAAAATAAGCTCCGAGCCCTTGATTGCGTCGACGCCAAGAATCTGCGGGTCGGCGACCATGACGGATTTGAATTCGTCGCTGTTGCGAATGTCGGAAGCAATTTTTGTCAGCAGCTTTTGTACTTCGTCGGGATGGACCGAGAAGTCGACGCTGACGTTGACAGTTGCCACTGTGTAGCCGACGCTGAGGTTGGCCACGGTGGTGATCTGCGAGTTGGGGATGACATAGAGCGAGCCATCGGCGTCGCGGACGGTGGTCTTGCGGAGCGTCATTGATTCGACTACACCGCTGAGGCCAGCCAACTTGACGGTGTCGCCGACGTTGAACTGGTCTTCGACGATAATCAGGATGCCGTTGATGACGTCTTTGACGATGGTCTGGGCGGCGAGGCCGATAGCGACTCCGGCAACCCCGGCGGATGCCAGCAGCGGCCCCAGGTTGATGTCGACGACGGCCAGGGCAGAGAAGCCGGCGATAAGGCCGATGATCGTAAAGCCGGTGGCTCGAATGACACCGGAGAGCGTTTTTACCTGGGCGATGCGGATGTCATCGACAGCGTGGCGTTCTGCCACACGGATCATGCGCAGCGTTATGATGCGCAGTAAACGCATCAGTATAAAGGCGATAATCGCAATGAGGAGCAGGTGGGGCAGTTTAAAACGGACGAACTCCTGGGCATCGGAGGCCCACTCGTCGAACACGCGGCCCAGGAACCTGCCTTCGGCAAACAAACCGCTCCGAACGAGAATTAATGCAGCATTCACACCCATACCAAATCTCATCTAAATAGACTAGACTGTGCGCAGGGTTTGCCGCACGCTCCGGCGCCCTTTTCCCGTCGCACTCCCGGCATCAAAACGGAGGCTTTTCATGAGAGTGCAATGCAACGGTCCCAGATTGAAAGCAAACCGCTTGCGCAGCAGGGCGCCATGGCTTTGCATGCTTGCAGGTTTTTGCGTTCTGGCGTTGACGGCCCGCCTGGGAGAGCGTGAGACATTTGCGCAAACCTCGCCGCTGCCGTCGACGTCGACCGGACAGCTCGGAATCAGCCCCGAAGAGCAGGTTGCGCCGCCGCAGCCGATCATTGTCAAGGTGCCCGCTCCAATTGCGACGACTTCAGCCACCCCTCATGGCCAGCCCGCCAAGGTGGAAATGCCGGCGATTCCCGATCCCGATCCAAACAATCCTGTCGCGGTGCAATCGACAAACCTGCTGAAACTGGCTTACAACCTGAAGTCGGAAGTGGACAAAACGACCAAGGACACATTGTCCGTGACGGTAGTTCGTCAAGCGGCTGAGATTGAACAACTGGCGCGAAAGATGAGGACGAAATGACCAGTGCGATTTGGAAGTCGCTCCTGTTGTCGGCTCATCGCTACGCCTGCGCTGCGGCCCTTATTCTGGGGGTGGTGCTGCTGTTCGCTTTGCCTTTGGGTGGTCAAGCGCCGGCGTCAACCAACAATGGTTCGCAGCTGCCTCGTCGCCTTCCACCGCCGCGCGATGCCGATCAGTCGCCGATGGATTCAGTGGGGATGGGCACGCCGATTTTCTACGAGAAGCGGCTACAGATGCTCAATGCCGCTCAGCATCAGTCGATGGTGGCCGATACGGATCGGCTGCTGAAGCTGGTTGCCGATTTGAACTCGCAGATCAACAACAGCAAAAAGAACGAGCTTACCGCTGAACAGCTTAAGATGGTGGCTGAAATTGAAAAGCTGGCGCACAGCGTGAGGGACAAGATGAGGATGTCTGTTCGCAGTGCAGTTAACAGCGATGTCAATGCTGCGGCGCCTTTTTCTCAGAGATAGATTTACGATTTTCTAACGAAAGCCGGAGCGGGTTTGATACCCGCTCCGGTTTTTTGCTTGTTTGGGTGAGGACTTGAAGGCGCTGGATTGTTACAATCAGGTCGAGGTCTTCACCGCAAAGCACAATCTGGAGTGACAAGGATGGGATTGGCTGTTTCCGGCGCCCGCGAGTCCGGCTCGACTACTGGCTTAGAGCGGCTGGGCCCTAAGCAGTTGGTTGAGATTTACCGGCTGATGTATCTATCGCGGCGTCTCGATGACCGCGAGATCATGCTGAAGCGGCAGCAGAAGATCTATTTCCAAATATCTGCGGCGGGGCATGAAGCCTTGCAGGTGGGAGCGGCTCTTGCGCTTCGCCCGGGGTACGACTGGTTTTTTCCTTATTACCGTGACCGCGCTTTCTGCCTGGCCCTGGGAATGACTCCCGATGGCATGATGCTGCAGTCCGTGGGCGCAGCCACTGATCCCTCAAGCGGCGGCCGGCAGATGCCTACCCACTGGAGCAGCACCGAGCTGCACATTGTGAGTACTTCGTCCTCGACGGCTACGCAGCTTCTGCATGCGGTGGGGTCCGCTGAGGCGGGACGTTATTTTAGCCGGCACCCAGAAGCGGCTGCCACGGCGCAAGGTGATTACCGCAACTTCCATGAAGTGACATTCAAGAGCGATGAGGTGGTGCTCACCTGCGTGGGCGAAGGGTCAACGTCGCAGGGCGAATTCTGGGAAGCGATCAATACCGCATCAAACCAGAAGCTGCCGGTTATTTTCCTGGTGGAAGACAACGGTTACGCCATCAGTACGCCGGTGGAAGTGAACACGCCGGGCGGCAACATCTCCAAGTTGGTGGCCAATTTTCCGAATTTCTTTTTTGCGGAGATCGACGGCACAGACGCGGAACTATGCCTGCGAACGGTTGAGGCAGCGGCCGCACATTGCCGCGCGGGTCTTGGTCCGGCGCTGGTGCATGGGCACTGCGTTCGGCATTATTCGCACTCGCTTTCTGACGACGACAAGCTGTACCGTTCTGCTGCCGAGCGCGAAGCCGATGCGCTTCGCGACCCGATCGCGTTGATGCAGATGAGGCTGCTGCGCGAGGGGATTTTGACTGCGGCGCAGATCAACGAGTTGGAACATGCGCAGGATCAGATTGCCGCTGAGGCGGCCGAGCGAGCGCTTGAGGCTCCGCTGCCTGAGATTGAGAGCATTACGCGGCACGTTTACTCAGAGGATCTCGATCCCACCGGCGCTGCTTTCGATCATGAAGAAATGCACGCCGCCGATGCCGCGTCAAAGATCAAAGACAGCAATCCGCATACGATGGCTGACTTGATCAACGTATGCCTGCACGACGAGATGCGACGCGATCCGCGCATCGTGATTTACGGCGAAGATGTGGCCGACGCCAGCCGTGAAGAAGCGCTGAATGAGGTCAAGGGCAAGGGCGGAGTATTTAAGCTTACGGCAGGATTGCAGACGACTTTCGGCTCGGAGCGGGTGTTCAATTCACCGCTTGCCGAGGCCAACATCGTGGGCCGGGCCATTGGCTACGGCACACGCGGCATGAAGCCGGTTGTCGAGATCCAGTTCTTCGATTACATTTGGCCCGCAATGCACCAGATTCGCAATGAGCTCGCTCTTATGCGCTGGCGTTCGAACGGCGCGTGGGCCGTGCCTGCTGTGATCCGCGCTCCGATTGGCGGATATCTGACTGGCGGGTCGATCTACCACTCGCAATCCGGCGAGAGCATTTTCACGCATATCCCGGGGCTGCGCGTGGTGTTTCCGTCGAATGCGCTTGATGCGAACGGGCTGCTTCGCACGGCAATCCGCTGCGACGATCCGGTGCTATTTCTCGAACACAAGAGGCTGTATCGCGAGACGTACGGCCGCGCTCCCTATCCGGGACCGGATTTCTCAATTCCGTTCGGTAAAGCGAAGACGGTTCGTTCCGGCACTGACTTGACGCTGGTGACGTACGGCGCGGTGGTTCCAAGGGCTCTGCAGGCGGCTGAGAAGGCGCAGCGCGAGCACGGAGTGGATGTCGAGATTATTGACCTGCGCACGCTTAACCCTTACGACTGGGAAGCGATTGCGACGTCGGTGCGCAAGACGAGCCGCGTGATTGTTGCGCATGAAGACATGTTGAGCTGGGGATACGGCGCGGAGCTAGCTGCTCGCATAGCCGACGAGCTGTTTGAGGATCTGGATGCGCCAGTGAAGCGTATTGGCGCGATGGATACATTTGTGGCATACCAGCCGCTGCTTGAGGACGAGATACTTCCGCAGCCGGAGAAGATCCTGAAGGCGATGCTCGAACTGAGCGCGTACTGAGATCAGGACGGATACAATACTCGGATGGGGTCAAGTGAATACCCGGGACGTAGCCATTCGACCGGAGTGAGGCGGGCAGGTTCACCGGAATGAAGAACTTCTTACGCCTCCTGCGCTACGGACTTCCTTATTCATTACAGTGGTTCCTCGGCGTGTTGCTGCTGGCGATGGTTGGGGCGCTCGACACGTTCCGCGTATTGCTGTTCCAGCCGATCTTCGACCAGGTTTTAGTGCCTGACGCAGGGGAAGGGCCCATTCTTGTTGGGGTGCCTCGAACCAATTTGCATTTCGATTTGCGGGCAGCATTTCCCCATTTCCACGTCCTGCCCATGCACAACGCGTGGACCATTGTAGCCACGGCGCTGGTGATTTCAACCTTGGCTAAAGGACTATGCGACTACCTGGGCACTTATCTGGTCAACTATGCCGGCCTGGGCACCATCACCGATCTTCGCAATCATCTTTATGAAGACACTCTGCGTCAGTCAGCAAGTTTCTTCCACAAACATCCGACAGGAACCATTCTTTCCACGTTGATTAACGATGTTGATCGCGTGCAGATTGCACTTAGTTCTGTGATTGGCGAATTCCTTCAGCAGTTTTTTACGTTCCTAGTGGGAATTGTGTTTGTCATTCGGCTGGGCGGGCATCTGAGCTGGGCCCTGGTACTGTTTGTTCCCGTAGTGATTACCTCAGCGCGCAGAATCGGCAGAGAAGTGCGTACTCGCACGCGCACCGGCCAGGATAAACTCGCGGAGATTCAGAACATTCTTCACGAGACCGTGACCGGCAACCGCATCGTAAAAGCCTTCAACATGGAAATGTGGGAGGTACTTCGATTCAAGAGCGCTGCACGGAGACTTTTCAAAGCAAATATTCGCAATGTTCGGATCCAGTCAATCAGTTCGCCGCTGATGGATAGCATTGGCGCAGTCGCTATCGCCATGTTCCTTTTGATCGGCCGTGATGAAATTCTTTCCGGCCGGATGACCATGGGACTTTTCGCCGCGTTCATCATCCTGCTGTTCAAGCTGTACGATCCGGTGCGCAAGTTTGCTTACTTCTACAACAGCTTTCAGCAGGCTATGGGCGCCGGCGCTTCGATCTTCGCCTTCTTTGATACTGAAGACGACGTGAAGGAACGGTCGCACGCGGTGACGCTGAAAAAGTTTCAGAAATCGATCGAGTTCAAAGCTGTTGGCTTCTCCTATTCCACTGAAGAGGGCGAGCACCAGATTCTGCACGACATCAACCTGCACGTGTATGCGGGCGAAGTGCTGGCACTGGTGGGACCGAGCGGCGCAGGCAAGTCCACACTGGTGAATCTGATTCCGCGCTTCTTCGACGTGAGCACGGGATCGATTCTCATCGACGGTCAAGACATTCGCCATCTTTCTTTGGCTTCGCTACGCCGTCACGTTGGGCAGGTGAGCCAGGAAACGATTCTGTTCAACGACACGGTGCGCAACAACATTGCCTATGGCCAACCGGACATGAAGATGTCGCTGGTGGAGCAGGCAGCACGCAATGCATTGGCCCACGACTTCATCATGCGCATGCCGCAGGGCTACGACACCGTGATCGGCGAAAAGGGATTCAGGCTGTCCGGGGGTGAGCGGCAACGCATCGCGATTGCGCGCGCCATCCTTAAGAATGCACCGATCCTGATTCTTGATGAGGCGACATCGGCGCTCGATGCGGAGAGCGAATCGCTGGTGCAGATTGCTCTTGGAAACCTGATGCAGGGCCGCACAGTGATGGTGATCGCGCATCGGCTTTCGACCATTCGCCGCGCCAACCGCATTGCCGTGATTGAAGAGGGAAGGATCACGGCGATCGGCCCGCATGACGAACTGCTGAACACATCGCCCACCTACCAGCGGCTGTATCAATTGCAGTTTATGGATCAACCAGACGTGCAGACCGACGAACCGGCAGAGCCTTTGACTCCCTACCTGCCCGGCTGCGAGCCGGCATTTGCAACCCGGACACAGGAGTAAGCAAGAATGGCAATTTATTCGATGACCGGATTTGCGCGGGTACAGGTGCGCGTCCCCTTGAACGATGAAGAGCAACTGAGCTACACGCTTACCGCGAAGAGCGTGAACCATCGTTTTCTGGATGTGCAATTGCGTTTGCCGAACGGACTTGATGCGCTGGAAATGGAACTGCGCCGGGTGCTGAAAGAGAACCTGGTGCGCGGGCATGTGGAACTTGCGCTCTCAATTGATCGCTCAGGCCAGCAGAAGACCGGTTACAACCGCGAGCTGGTTGCGGGGTATGTGGCGGCATTTAATGAAGCGCAAAAGGAGCACGGCCTGACGGGAATACCCGATCTAAATGCCGCGCTGCGGATGCCGGGTGCATTGCAGGCAGAGAATCGCGCCGAGATCGACTTGACGGCCCTGGAGGCAAGCGTGCGGCAGGAGGTGGGGCCGCTGCTCGAAGCGCTTAAGGTGATGCGGGCGCGCGAAGGCGAATCGCTTGAGGCGATTCTGTGCGGAACGCTTGACCGGCTTTCTGACTCGACTGATTATGTGGCACAGCTTCGCCCGGAGATTGAACAGCGCTACCAGGAACGGCTGACGCAGCGTCTGCAGGCAGCCACGGGGCCGGAGTTCAATCGCCAACGGCTGCTTGAGGAAGTGGCAGTGCTGGTGGATCGCAGCGATGTTTCAGAAGAACTTACACGCATGACGGCGCATATTGCGCATTTCCGCGAGCTACTTACGGCAGGCGGAGAAGTGGGCAAGAAACTGGACTTCCTGTTGCAGGAGATGAATCGCGAGGCGAATACGCTGCTGTCAAAAACCGGCGGCATCGGTGGCAAAGGCACGCGTATTACTGAACTTGGTCTTGCTATGAAGGCAGAGATTGAGAAAGCTCGCGAGCAGATTCAGAACGTGGAATAATGCTGAACAAATAAGTTCAAAAAAACGAAATCGGGGAAGGGTAGATTAACGGTGGCAGGAATTCTGTTTATCATCTCGGCGCCTTCGGGATCAGGCAAGAGCACTCTGGTGAGCGAACTGCGCAAGCAGCTTAGCGGCGTGGATTTCGCAGTATCGTGGACCACGCGCACGCCGCGCGGCTCTGAAGAAAATGGGCGCGAATATCACTTTACGACGCGCGAAGAATTTGAACGCATGATTGCGGAAGGCAAGTTTCTGGAATACGCCGAAGTGTTCGGGCACCTTTACGGCACTTCCTGCACATCGCTGGATGAGGCGCGCGCAGCCGGGCACGACCTGATCCTTGATATTGACGTTCAGGGCGCGGCGCACGTCCGAGCCAAAATGCCTGAAGCCATTAGCATTTTCGTTTTGCCGCCTAATCCCAAGGTGCTGCGGACGCGGTTGCGCAACCGCAGCCGTGCTGAGGGCGTGGTCAACGAGTCGGAGCTGTATAGGCGGTTAAGCGAGGCAAGCAAGGAGATTGAGAATTATCGCCAGTACGGATATATTTTGGTGAATGACATTCTTGACCGGGCGGTAGCACAATTGGAGGCCATTGTGCTGTCGGAGCGGTTTTATCGCAATGGTGAAACCATTGCCTACCGTTCGCGAAGAGTGTTGGAGGTTGCGGCGGCCTGTTTACAGGCAAATTCACAGGAGCGACTGAAACCGGTACTGGAGGCGTTTGGAATTAATGGCGACTCCAGCCAGCAGCAGCTTCCTTTTGGAGATGAACCCGATGACGATTGAGACTAGTTTCGATTCGAATTATCGCAAGGTCCTGGTGGCGGCCCGCCGCGCCCGGCAGATTCAGAGCGGCTCCCACGCTCTGGTTCAGAGTCAGTCCACCAAGGCATGCCGCATTGCGCAGGATGAAATTGAGGCCGGCAAGATTTCGTACGTAAAGACGGAGACCGATGTGGTGAAACCGCTGGTGGACGGTCCTGCGGTGCCGATCCTGCTCGGATAACTCCGCAGCGGACAACTTATTGAACTGAAAGCATCTCGACGGCTGCGTTTTGCTTTTTTGCAAGGCGCGGGAGTAGAGGTGCTGTGTGTTTGTGCGTCCAGGTTCAGGATGGTGTATCAGACAGAGGCCAGCGAGCTTTCGCCGCTCGGTTCCACACGGGAAAACGGATACAATCGAGCCATGAGAGTGACGGTGGGCGTGTCGGGGGGGATTGCCGCATACAAGGCGGCGGAACTGGTGCGCGCGCTGCAGCGGCAGGCGCTTGAAGTGCATGTGGTCATGACGGAGTCGGCCTGCAAGTTCGTGCAGCCGCTTACGTTTGCGGCACTCATCGGCCGCAAGGTCATCACCAGCCTTTGGGAAGAAGGCCAAGGCGAAACTGCCGACGATCAGAACGGGATTGAGCACATTGGCGAAGCGCAGTGGACTGAGGCGCTGGTTGTGGCTCCGGCAACAGCGAACATTCTAGCCAAGTTCGCCCACGGAATTGCCGATGATTTTCTGAGCACGATGTACCTGGCGACGACGGCTCCGGTACTGGTGGCTCCGGCAATGAACGTGAATATGTGGAACCATGGGGCGACGCAGGCGAATCTTGAAATCTTGCGCCAGCGCGGCGTGCGCGTGATTGAGCCGGGAACAGGGTCGCTGGCGTGCGGCATTGTGGGCGTGGGCCGCATGGCTGAGCCGGAAGCGATTGCCGATGCGGTGCTGAACTCGCTGGGCCGGCGTCACGATATGGCCGGTGAGGTAGTGCTAGTAACGGCCGGTGGTACGCGCGAGGCTCTCGATCCGGTGCGGTACCTTGGAAATCGCTCAAGCGGCAAGATGGGTTACGCGCTGGCCGAGGCCGCACAAAGCCGTGGTGCGAAAGTGATTCTCATCAGCGGACCAGCGGCGCTGCATCCGCCATCGCATTGTGAAGTGGTGAGGGTGACGACGGCGCAGGAGATGCGTGATGCGGTGCTGGAGCGGATGACAGAGGCCACGCTGGTAGTTAAGGCCGCAGCAGTGGCTGACTACAAGCCGGTGATGGTGTCAGAGCAAAAGCTGAAGCGGACTGGCCCATTGATGCTGGAATTGGCGCCGACCGAGGACATTCTGGCTGAAGTTGTAAAGCGGCGCCGGCCCGGGCAGTTGATTATCGGCTTTGCAGCGGAGACTGAGAACCGCGTGGAAAACGGCCGCGCCAAACTCTTGCGCAAAGGTGCAGACGCGATTGTGGTCAACCAGGTTTCGGCCGGTGTGGGCATTGAGGCCGACACAAACGCGGCGACGTTTCTGACGCCGACTACGTCGAGTGAATTGCACGAAATGCCGAAGCGCGAGCTTGCCGATCGCATTCTCGACGAAATACTGACGCTGCGCAGGCCTCGGTCGCTGGTAGTCGAGCTGGATGACGAAGATTCGCGCAAGAAGCGGCAGGACGAAGTGCTGACCGAAACCGTTCAGCCAGCTCGTCGACAGTTGATTGTGGAGTAAGCGAATTGGCGAGAAAGCTGGATGCGGCAACCCGCGAAGCGCTGGTGGAGCGAGTTCGCTTTTATCGTGAGCTGGGACTGACGGAGTTTTACAGACGACCGGTGGATGAATCTGCTGAGACTTCGGTCGAAGTTGAAAGCCAGGCGGCCGCGGATGAATCGCAGTATCCTGCAGAGCTCGCCGATCCTCAAGCTGCCAGTTCTCAATCACAATCGAAGCCCTTCACGGAGGAGTCAGCCATTCCGCCACGCAAGCCGTTCCCTGCACAACCGCCGATTGGCGATGCTGTTTCGTCGTCAGACCGCGTCGCCGCACTCAACATCATTCGCGAGGAGATTGGCGAGTGCACGCGCTGCGCACTGCATAAGGGTCGAAACAAGCTGGTGTTTGCCGACGGCGATCCCAATGCGCGGCTGCTGTTTGTGGGCGAGGGGCCGGGCGCGGATGAAGATGCGCAAGGGCTGCCATTTGTTGGACGTGCGGGGCAGTTGTTAAACAACATGATCAACGCGATGGGGCTAAAGCGCGAAGAAGTCTACATCTGCAACGTGGTCAAGTGCAGACCGCCCGGCAATCGCACGCCTGAGCCGGAAGAAGCAAATACGTGCACGCCATTTTTATTCAGGCAGATCGACGTGGTGCGGCCGCAGGTGATTGTGGCACTGGGCGCAACGGCGGCAACCTATCTGCTGGGGCACAGGCAGCCGCTGGCCGGTCTGCGCGGACGGGTTCATGCGTTTCGCGGCACTCAGCTGATCGTTACGTATCACCCGGCGTTTTTGCTGCGCGATCCGCGACAGAAGAAGGAAGCTTGGGCGGATTTGCAGATTGCCATGAAGGAACTGGGACTGAAGTTGCCAAGCAAGGGTTGAAGAACTCAAGATCAACTGGCGCGTGGTATAGCACCCTTTTGCGATGAAACTGCGGAAAGTGGGTACCCAGGCATTCGTGGCGAATCAGGAAGAACCATTTGGGCACCCGCCGCAAGTGACCTGATTTACTACTTGTCCAGATTCCACAGTGCAACGCCGCCAAGGATGCCCTCGCGGTTTGAGACGATGGACACGTTCTCTGGTGGCTTGAAGTTGATCTTCTTGGTGTTGCCGCCGCCTATGTAGAGGTGATCCCAGTTGAAGAGCTTCTCGGTCTGCTCGATGACTTCCTTCACCAATTTGTTCCACTTCTTCACACCGTACTTGTCCAGGCCGCGGCGGCCTACGTAGTCCTCGTATGTCTGCTTCTTCCAGGGATGATGGCCAAGTTCCAGGCCGGGGCATAGGCGACCGTCAGTAAAGAGCGCCGAGCCCATGCCGGTGCCCAGCGTTATGGTCAACTCAACACCGTGGCCGCGAACCGATCCGTAACCTTGCACGGCGGCGTCGTTGCACACGCGGACGGGTTTCTTCCAGCGTTTTTCAAGCTCCGCCTGCAAGGGGAAATTTGCCCAGCGCGGATGCAGGTTGGCGGCCGTGTAGGTGACGCCGCGCTTGATTACACCTGGAAAGCCGACAGACACGCGGTCGAAACTGCCCAGCATTGCGCGAAGCTTGTCGAGCCCCTTGAGTACGGCCAAGGGCGTTGGAATGGCCGGCGTAGGCACGCGCTGGCGCTCGCTGACAGGCTTGCCGGCTGGATCGAGCAACATGGCCTTCAGGCCGGAGCCTCCGATGTCGATGGACATTGTGATCGGGTGGGGGAATCTTGCTTGCCGGGTTGTGGCATCTGCGGCTATAGCTGCTTTGGATTTCGTGTGGAGTGCCATAGGAAAGCAGTTTACAAGGTTACGCGGGAGAAATGGACAAGTTTAGGAAGTTTCAGCGGTGGAAGCGGGAGATGAGATAGAAGATGAGCGACAGAACAACGCTGAGAAGAATGCTTGTGCCGATAGGGAAGAATATGGAGACGTGCTTGCCACGGTAAGCAACGTCACCGGGCAGCCGGCCGAGCGGAAGCCCGAAACGTGAGGCGAGCATGACGACTGCGCCCGCGGCAGCGATCAGGAGTCCGAGCCCGAGAATGGTTTTGCTGAGTTCAAACATTGGAAGACAGCTTTCAGCTCTCAGCCTTCAGCTTTCAGTTTCTCCAACGCCATAGCCGCATTAATGCCCTCCGGCAATCAAGTTCAATTCGCGCCACTCGCTAATTCCCCGGGATGAACTGAAGGCTGAAAGCTGAGAACTGCTTTCCTCACACTCCCAATTCGATGCGGATGGCTGCGGAAATGGCTTCGGCATGGCGGCGCATTGGTTCTTCGCTTTCGGCCTCAATCATAACGCGGGCCAGGGCTTCAGTTCCGCTGTAGCGGATGACGACGCGGCCTGTATCTTTCAACTCTTCTTCAGCGGCGCCAATAGCGGCCGCGACTGTCGGAATGCTATTGAGCGGACGTTTTTCGCGGACCTTTACGTTGACGATGACCTGCGGAAAGACCTTGAGATCCGCAGTAAGCTCGTCGATGGTTTTGCCGCTGCGCGCCACGAGATCGAGGATCACGAGGGCGGTGAGAATGCCGTCGCCGGTGGTAGCCAGGTGCGGGAACAGAATGTGGCCGGACTGTTCGCCGCCCAGGGCTGAATCCTGTTTCTGCATTTCTTCGAGCACGTAGCGGTCTCCTACGGGGGCGCGGAACATGCGAATGCCGGAACGCTTGAGAGCGGCCTCAAGACCCATGTTTGACATAGTGGTAGCCACGACGAGATCGCTGGTGAGCAGGCCACGTTGCTTCAGATCGCGTGCAGCCATGAGCAGAATAGCGTCGCCGTTGATGACGTTGTTGCAGGCGCCAGAGAGCATGCAGCGGTCCGCGTCGCCGTCAAAAGTAAGACCAACGGTTGCGCCGCGTTTCTGGGTTTCAGCGGCGACGGCCTTGGGATGGAGCGCACCGCAATTGTCGTTGATGTTGCGGCCATCCGGCGAGATGTTGAGCAGCGTGACCTGGCCTTCGTTGCCGGCGTTGAGACGGCGGAAAAGCTCGGGCGCGACGGCGGCTGCGGCTCCGTTGGCGCAATCGACGACAACGTTGAGTCCGGCTAGCGAAAGCTCCGGCACTGAGTCGATGAGGAACTGAATGTAGTCGTACTGATAAGAAGCGTTGTCGGCGACGGGCGGAAGGGAAGCGGGATCGGGCGCGGCAATTTGTGCGGCGTGATGAAGGATCTCGTTTTCGATTGCGAGCTCGATCGCATCGGCCAGTTTGAAGCCGTCGCTGCCAAAGAGCTTGATGCCGTTGTCCTGCCATGGATTGTGCGAAGCGGAGATGACGACGCCGGCCTGGAAACCATGCTTACGCGTGATGAACGCAACGGCGGGCGTGGGCACAACGCCAGCGCTCTCGACGGATGCGCCTGCCTGGCGAAGTCCGGCTGCGAGGGTGGCGGCAATCCATGGGCTTGACTCGCGGGTATCGCGGCCAAGCAGAACCCTGGGATGCCCGGCCACGGATTTGAGCGAATGCGCAATGGCGAGGCCGGCGGCAAAAATTGTAGTGGGATCGAGCGGGGCTTGGCCGGCTACGGCACGAATGCCGTCCGTACCGAAAAGTTTGCGTGCGTCTGATGCGGACATGTGCTTAAGTCTTCGACTTTCTTTTAATAGTCTTGATTTTTTGGGGTGGTGCAGATTCAGGGCCGCCGGCTTCGACGCGGCTGTCTTCCACGCGACTGGTAAAACTGCCTTCGGCCAGGCGGGTGGTTACCAGATCGCCAGAGCCGAGCTGTGAAGTACTGCGAACAATTGCGCCGTCAGCGGCAAAAACGAGCGCGTAGCCTCGATCGAGAACTGAAAGCGGCGATAGCGCGCGCAGTCGTGCATCAAGCGAGCCGAGACGAAAGGCTGTGCGCTTCAATGTGCGATCGAACGAGCGGTCGAGACGCGTGCGCAGATCGACGAGCCGCATGCGCGCCTGGGCGATGGCCTGGCGCGGATCGTGACGGATGCAACCGGCGGCGAGCTTGTCAACTTGCGTCCGGCGACTGCGCAGCGATGCACCGATAGTCGATTCAAGGCGGAAAACCAATTCGTCAAGCCGCTGTGCGGAGCGATGCAGAAACGTGGTAACGCGCGACTCTGCGCGATCCACGCGGAGAGTGGAGAGGCATTGCTGTGCTTGCAGCAGGCGCAGGCGCATGGCGCGGTCGAGACGGTGCGATTGGGTGGCGACATGTTCAGCGATGCGATGCTGCGCCGCGGTAACAAGCTCGGCGGCGGCAGATGGCGTTGGGGCGCGCAGGTCAGCGACAAAATCGGCAATGGTGAAGTCGGTTTCATGGCCGATGGCGGAGACGACCGGCAGCGCTGAAGTAGCAATCGCGCGCGCCACCTGTTCAGAGTTGAAAGCAGCGAGGTCTTCAAGCGATCCGCCACCGCGCGCGATGACAATGAGGTCGACCTGTCCGGCAGCGTTGAGATCCTCGAGTGCGCGGACAATTTCGGCGGGGGCTGCGTCGCCCTGGACGGAGACGGGATAGAGCAGCACATTCAGGGCTGAATGCCGTCGACTGATGACATTGAGGAAGTCGCGAATAACAGCGCCCGTTGGCGAAGTGATAATGCCGACCATGCGCGGATACGGCGGCAGAGACCGCTTGCGCGATGCGTCGAATAGGCCTTCGCCTTTGAGTCGCTCCTTGAGCTGTTCAAAGGCAAGCTGCAGCGAGCCCGCGCCGACGGGTTCCATGGTTTCGGCGACGAGTTGGAGCTGGCCGCGCTGTTCGTAGATGCTGATGCGACCGCGAACAAGGACGTGCAAGCCGTCTTCTGGCCGAAAACGGAGCAGCACGGCCTGGCGGCGAAAGAGCACGATGGGAAGCTGAGCGTCGGCGTCCTTAAGCGTGAAGTAGATGTGGCCGGATGGAGCGGGACGGAGGTTTGAGATTTCACCTTCAACCCAGACGTCGACGTACTCCCGCTCAACCAGCTCGCGAACCTGGGTGACGAGTTCGCGTACGGGCCAGATGCGGCGGGTTGGGCGCGGCTCTTCAAATACAAAATCGAGCTGCGGCAGGTCTCGGTCACGGGAAGGCATGCTACAGAAAGTTTAAATGCTGGGCGGATGCGGCAACCTGGTACTTGTGTGTAATTTGGCTCTGGTAGTCTGAATGAGCTTTAAAAAGAAAGCAGGAGGTTCGTGATGAAGCTCAGGGTACAACTTGAAATGGCGGCAGCATGTTGTTTGCTGGCTGCAAGTTCGCTGGCGGTTGGACAGGGCGCCGCAGCGAAGACGGCTAGTCCAGCCGATGCCGTGAACGCGCAGCTAAGTCTGATTGAAGGCGAGATGATGGGTGCTGTGAAGGCAATGCCGGCGGACAAATACAGCTTTGCGCCAAGTGCCTCGGTTTTTGTATCGAGCCAGAAGACGGTGTATCCCTCCGGGATACGAACGTTTGCTCAGCAGGCGACGCATGTTGCGCAGGCTAATTATTTTTTCTTCAGCGGCGTAAGTGGAATGAAGCCGGATGCAGACGTAGGGGCGATTGCCAAGTTGACGAACAAGGATGAAATTGTGGCAGCGCTGGCGGCTTCGTTCGCGTTTGGTCACAAGGCGATTTCTACGCTGACGGCGGCAAACGCATTTGAGGTTTTGAAATCGAATGAACCGGGATTGCAGACGCGGGCAACACTATCAACGTTTGCCGTGGCGCATGGATTTGATCATTACGGGCAGATGGTGGAGTATTTGCGCATGAACGGGATTGTGCCACCGGCGAGCGCGCAGTAGTTTTTAGTCATCATCTGGTGCAAGAAGAAGGGCCCTTCCGAGTGGAAGGGCCCTTCGCTTTTGGTGATGCTTAGTTGACCGTGAGGGTGACGGGGGTTGTCTTGCTGGTGGAGCCCGATGTGCCGGTGACTGTAACGGTGTAGGTTCCGGGGGTAGTGCCTGGGTTGGAGGTCCCGCCGCCACCGCTGCTGCCGCCACCGCCACCGCAACCGATGGCGATGCCGGAGACCAGGACGATGAACAGTCCCATCATGGCGAGCCAGTTACGACGACGCCTGGGTACGAAGAAGAAGAGTACCGCCAGAACTGCTCCGCCGGTAGAAGGCCAGAACAGTTTAAGCGGCTCGTTGAGCGCGGTTGCCGCCGTTGTGCTGACGCTCAGGGTTGAAGTGAGAGCGCCGCTGGTGATGTTGACCGACGTGGGATTAAGCGAGCAAGTCGCCGGCGCATTGGCGGCAGTCGGAGCGATGGCGCAGGTCAGGCTGACTGAGCCGGTGAATCCGCCAGACGGCGTCACGGTGATGGTGGATGTATTGCCTGAGCTTGCGCCGCGCGTGACGGTTATGTTGCCGCTGTTGCTCAGAGCAAAAGTGCCTGTTGTGGGTGCAGTTACAGTTACGTTGACAACCGACGTTTGCGTGTTGGAGCCGTTGACTCCGCTGACTGTAACGGCGTAGGCACCTGCTGTTGTGGAGGTAGTGCTGCTAACCGTCAACGTGGAAGTGAGCGCCCCACTCGTGATGTTGACCGAGGTTGGCAACATTGCGCAGGTGACCGGGCTGGTGGCTCCGGACGGCGACGTTGTTACGGCGCAGGTGAGGTTAACATTGCCGGTGAAGCCGTTAGTCGGATTGACGGATAGTGTCGAAGTGTTTCCACTATTCACGCCGGCGGTGATGCTGATGTTGCCGTTGTTCGTCAGCGTGAAGCCAGGCGTTGCGCTGGTTGCGCCGGTGACCATCGCCGTTAAGCCAAGGGTGTGGATGTATTGACCCGTGGAATCCGCTCCGGTGATCAAAACGTTGTAATTACCGTTGGCAGCAGCAGAGGGAGCGTTCACAGTGAGTGTCGCGCTGGAGGTGCCGCCACTGCTAAGGGTCGCGGAAGAAGGCAGGGAACAGGTGACCCCGGCGGATGCGGCGCAGCTCAGACTTAACGTGCCGGCAAATCCGTTAACGGATGCCAGGTTGATGGTAGTAGTTCCGCTGTTGCCCGCAGTTACCGGAACGTTGGACGAACTCGGTATCAGGGTGAAGTCTGAAAGCGGATTGGCGATTGCGCCGCCGCTGTTCAGTGTGAAAGCTGAAGGCGCGTAGGTGGTGTCTCCTGTGTACTGAAGCGTGACGAAATTTGCACCTTGGACAAGGAATGAACTGTTCAGCGTGAATGAGAACGTAGAGACATTTCCTGAACTCGAAGAAAACGAGACTTGCGAGTTCCCAGTCAGGTAGTTCCCCGAAGAGTAGACGATGATGCCGCCGGTCGGCGCTGTGGTTCCACTTCCAGTGACAGTGCCGGTGACTTTGATGGTGGAATTAGGCGAGATGCCGCCGGACATGGACGCCGTGGTGGTGGTCGCCTTGAGGGCGGAAGAGATGATTTGAATCGAGCCGCTGCCCACGACACTTTTGTAATTTGTATCTCCGCCATAAGTGATAGTGACGTTGTACGTGTTGGCGGCAGTGCTGGCCGGAATTGTAAGGGTACCGACACCGATCGGCGCTCCTGCACTTGGATCTACTCCGGCACTGAGGGCGAAGCTTCCAGAGATGCCCGCAGGAGTGCTGCTGACAGTAATAGTGCCGGTTGGTGGAGCGACGGGGACGGGGAAAATGGCCGAACTGGTTGCGGCAGTGGCCACCGCATTGTTCTCCACGGTGACGTTCAGAACCGTCGGTTGGTTTGCGCTGCTGACGAACTGGAACGCCGTTGTGCTGCTGGTCTGATTCGATCCGCCGACAAACAACTGCGGTGTATCCTGCACTACGGTGAACGTGATGGGCGAGGTGGTTGTGGCGGCGTTGTAGCTCTTGTCGCCGGCGTAGGCAGCGGTAACGGAGTGCGCGCCTACTGAGAACGGTGCGTTGTATTCAGCGTCTCCCTCATTGTTAAGGGCCGCCGAGTTTATGCTCGTTCCATTGTCGGCGAAAGTTACTGTTCCGGTGGGTGAGGTAAAGCTGATGCTGGAGCAACCTGTTCCGTTAATAACGCAAGTCTGCAGAGCTGCAGCCTGTGCGGTGGGCGCAACGAGCGCGCTTAGCTGAAGCTGCGTACCGTAATCCACTGATGCTCCGGGGCCCTTCCCGGGTTGATAAGAGACATTCCCGGTGGTTGTGATGCCGAACATGTTGAAGTCAATAGTGCTGGCTTCCGGCGTAACGGTAATCTGCGTCTTGGTGGAAGTGCTGAGGCCGTTGATGGAGTCGCCGCCATACTGCGTCCAGATGTTGTAGGTGCCGCCGGGCAGGTTGGTGGTAGTTCCTGAGTAGGAGCCGCTGGCGAGAGTGAACTTGGTGGCGAATTGCTGCGATTGCTCGGAGCTGTCGGTCATCAGGGCAACGTCGCCGGTGGGCGTGCCGCTGCCGGTTACCGCGCCGGAGATGGTGACGGATGCTCCGTGAGCCAGTGTGGTCGCCGAAGGAGTCATGGTGGTGTGCGTTGTCGCCAGCGTGACCTTGTTCCAGTTATTCACCAAGTTGGCTGCGTCGATGGTGCCAATGCCGGTGGCAAGATCGTAGCCCACTGTCGCGTTGTATTCAGGTGTTGTGCCGGTGCCAATCTGGCCCTCGGTGATGCTGCCTGTGATGATGGGGCTGGTAACGGAAATGCAGTTTGCACCGACCGTAGGCAACACTTCGCAAGGCACGGAAATGGTGCCAACTGTTACGTCGTGGAATGATGCCGGAAACTGTTTGGCCAGCGGATAGAGGATGGTGTTGGCCTGGCCCTGGCGTCCGTATTTCTGATTAACCAGAGCCATGATGCCGGCGAACGCGGGCGTCGATGCTGAGGTTCCGCCAACGCCGCTGATTTGAACAGTGCCGCTTGTAACGGGCTGGCAGTCGCCATCCGATGCGCAAAGAGGGTAGAAGCTGGCGTTGATGCCGCTTGATGCGAAGAGGGAGACGTCCGGTATGTCGCGAACATTGTCGGTGGGTATTCCAGTGAGCCCCGTTTGCCACGCGGGCTTGGCATATCCCCCAAGGCCGCTGATGCAGGCCCCGGTTGTGGTGTTATAGCCGCCGCTGCAAAGCGCCGCGTTGCTGGCGCCGCCGCCACCGCCGGCGATCGTGGTCGATTGGAAGGTATTGAAGTAGTTGTTGATGTTCAAACCGTATTGGCTGGCATTCCAGGGCTGCTCGGGAACAGTTTGAAGAAGCGAAACTGTGGGCGTTGTGTTACTTGGCGTGGTGTTCCAGTAGGTGGCGATTTGCGCGTTCAGGGCGGTGCTTGTGCCTGCATACTGGCTGTAAAAGAAGTCAGTGCCGCCTACAGCGACGTTGTAGGGCGTGGAGGCAAATCCGTTCACGGCCTGGCCGCCTGCTGCAAAGGTCGCGGTATTGTCGTTGTCGCATCCGGCTGCGCCCGCGTCGCCGGTAGAGACTGCAACGGTGATGCCCTGTGCCGCCGCCTGTTCCCAAAGAGAACTCAGGAATGAATTGGAGGATCCGAGGTTTGATTCGCATGAGCCAAAACTGATGCTGATGATGGGCGCGATATTACTGTAAATGGCGCGCTCGGCGGCGAGAACCAGGCCATTCTGCAACGCAGTGTCGCCGGCAATTACCAGATCGATGGTTGCGTTGGGTGCTACGGCTCCGGCCCACTCCACGTCGAGGTAGGCTTCAACCGAAGCGCCATTGGGTCCGTCGGGATTGTTGATTCCGTCGACGCCCGGGTCGTTGCCGTCGATGATGACTTGTGGTGGATTCGCCGTAAGTCCGAAAAGGCTGCGGAACTGGTTTACAAGATCAATGTTGATATTTGACTCGTTGATGATGGCGATGGTTTGCCCGGTTCCGTTAACGCCGGCTGTATAAAGCGGATTGAGATCGTATTGGACGGCATAGTCCTTGGGCGAGAGAACAAAGTTCAGTGAAGAGTTGCCGCCCATGGTCCACTGCGGGGTGGCCCGGTTGGTTTTTGGATCGTAGGTCGCTTTGCCATAAGAATGCGCGTAGCTGCGCACTGGGAAGTTGTTGAGCGAGACAAATCCACCAACGACGGGAGCCAGGGCAGAAGGGATCTGCGGATCGTTGGCATTTGCGTAGCGAGTTTGCCCATTTAGCGAATACTGATGGATCTGAGTGTGGAATGCGTTCCGCAACTGCGCCACGCTGCCGGAGATTTCAATAGTCTGCCGACCAGGATTGATTTTCGAAACATTAAAGCCATGATTCGTCAACCATGTGGTGACGGTGGCGATGTCCTGGTCAGACGGACCAAACTGCGCGCCAAACTGGTCTGGCGTGAGCCACTGGTGATAGCCAGGCGAACCCGGCGTATGCATCTCGTTGATGAGCTGCTTCAGCGCGGCTTCTTGGGTGTCACTGCGTTTGAGCACCAGGTGCATCCGGTCAAGTTGTAGACCGTCGGGCGCGGCTCCGCGATCATTGCGCGAGGTGGCGAGCGGGCTCACTGTGCCGTGAAGCGTAAACAACTGGGCGTCGTCAACGGAACTAACAATGCGAGTGGAGGGCGTGGCGGAAATGCGGTTGGTCTGGCCGAGCGACGACGCACTGATGCTTAGAAGTGCGCCTGCAAGCACACACAGGGGGAGCTTACGCAGGTTTGCCATGTTATTGGATTTGACCCTTTCTTCGGAGACAACCCCGCTGCAGCAGGAAAGTTGTCATCCCTTGCGAAAAACACCGGTGGGTAGTTGACTGGATGGCGTTGCACGTTTTGACGGAATACAAAAGCCATCATACGCTGGCCTGGTTAGAGCAAGTCTTAAGCGGTCTTCGCGCTCTACACATCCTTTGAAAGGTACTTTGAACGAAGACTGCCTGCCTGTTGCCAGCTTGCATCTTGCACAAGCGGAAAGACAGAAATGTATAGCACCTTTGGGGAACGAAGTGAAAGCTCAGGAGTGCAGACCTGCAATTGTGTCAGCTATCGGATATAGACGCTGGGAATTAACGAAGGTTGACGCCACTGTCTGAAGTAAAAACAGTGTGCGGCAGAAATCCCACTTTGTCTGGATGTGATTTGCGAGAACCGGCTGGCTTCCAATTCCAATTGGGAACTCTCCATTGTTTTCGCCGTATTGCAATAGACAATTGATTTCGCATCTTATATTATTCGCCTTCTGGGAGTTCCGCCTGCCCGCAAGGCCACCGACGATGCGCGCTTCGCTTTTTATTACCTGTTATAACGACACCCTCTTCCCCGAAACGGGGCGCGCGGTTGTTCGTCTGCTTGAGCGGCTGGGCGTGGAACTGGATTTTCATCCCAAACAAACGTGCTGCGGACAGATGCATGCGAACACCGGTTTCAGAGGGGAAGCGTTTTGCCAGGCCAAGCGGTTTGTGCGCATGTACCAGGACGTAGTGGCGGTAGTGATACCGTCGTCTTCTTGCGTGGCCATGATTCGCGATCAGTATCCTGGACTGTTCGAGGAACTAGGCAACGAGGAATTGCGGCGGCAGTTTGCGTCCCTGCTGCCGCGGGTGTAT
>Ga0265325_10000379_pt1 | contig 31331 bp, 26 predicted proteins | sample 41420metaG_FD_202090 | JGI IMG/M metagenome (GOLD analysis project Ga0265325, IMG submission 202090) | Rhizosphere microbial communities from Carex aquatilis grown in University of Washington, Seatle, WA, United States - 4-14-20 metaG | ecosystem: Host-associated > Plants > Roots > Rhizosphere... | reverse complement strand
GCATGGAAATGCGCATCTTGTGGGAGGAGCTTCTGCCGCGCCTGGAGAGCATCGAGCTGGCGGGCGAACCGAAGAACATGGAAGCCAATTTCGTCTGCGGTCCCAAGACGGTACCGGTGCGCTACAAGATGCACTGAGCCTGTTCGTCAACCGTCTTTGCGATCTCAAGGACCGCATCGATCAGGACGTCGGCATCCGCCTCGACCGTGCGGTGATTGAAGATCGCCGCACGGATCGTGACGCGGCCATCGATGTTCGTGGCCGACGGAGCGGCGATTCCCGATTCCTGCAGTCTCGCGACAATCGCCGCATTCAGGGCATCGTCGCCACGGCAGCGGAAGCAGACGATATTGAGTTGCGCCGGCATCACCAGCTCCAGCGCACTTTCCGAGCGTACGCGTTCTTCAAGGTGTCGCGCGATGGCGCAAGTATGCGCCATCACCGCGCCCAGCCTGTCAGTGCCGTAAGCCTTGAGAGTGAACCAGGTCTTGAGTGCGCGAAATCCGCGCGACAGGTCGGGTCCGAAATCGCAGGGCCATGGCGAGCCGGCGGCAAGGCCGCGCGTATCGCGGCGAAGATAGGTTGCGGGCGAGTCGAAGGTCCTCAGATGCGCCGCTCCATCGCGCACCAGGACAAAGCCGGCGTCATAGGGAACTTGAGTCCATTTGTGGAAGTCGAAGGCGATGGAGTCCGCGCGCTCGATGCCCGACAGCAGCGGCGCAAGCTCCGACGACATCATGCCCAATGCGCCGAACGCACCGTCGACATGAAATGTCAGGTCCTGCTGCCAGCAGACGTTCGCCAGCGCGTCCAGATCGTCGATAGCGCCGGCATCGACGGTACCGGCCGTGCCAACAACGAGGAATGGCAGGAGACCCGCGTCTCGATCTTGCTGAATCGCGGCGCGCAACGCTTCGACATCCATGCGATGCAGCCTGCCCGTTTCGATCCGGCGCAGCGCATCCGTGCCGAAGCCCGCCATGTCCATAGCTTTTGCAACGCATCCATGGGCAGCCCGTGAGGTGTAGGCGCGAAGTTTGGCGCCATCGCCCGCAAGACCCTTTTGCCGCGCGCCCTCGCCCACGGCCTGCGTGCGTGCGACGAGCAAAGCGATGAAATTCGCCATCGACGTGCCGGTGACGAAGAGGCCGCTGGCCGTTTCCGGAAAGCTGAACAGCTCGCGCGTCCATTCCAGAATCTGACGCTCTACGACGATGGGCATGTGGTCGCGGCCGCCGAGATTGGCGTTCAGACCGGCCGCCAGCATCTCAGCCAGCATACCTGCCGCATTGCCGGCGCCGTGTGCCCAACCCATGAAGCCTGGATGCAAATTGCCGGTCGAATAGGGTGCAATCGAGCGGGTGAATTCGGCATAGATTCCGTCGAGTTTTCCGGCATCGCGCGGCAAAGGTTCATGGAAGCGCTCCCGGACTTGATCCGGAATCGGCTGCCAGACCGGTCGCTCGCGCACGCTGGCGAGCTGGTCGATCATGTCGTCGAGCATGCGGTGGCCTTGGGCCCGCAACTCCTGCCAATCGTCGGGGTCCAGGGACATATTCTCGGGCACGTTCTTGCTCACGCGGCCTGCATGCGTTCCTTGCGCGCATGCCGGTAGAGCATCGCGACGAAGGCATCGAAAATCTTGCGCATCTGCGGCGCCTTGTAGGGAAAGACATCGACCGGATCCATGTCATGGACGATGGCGGTGTTGTCCGCTTCGAAGATCAGAAGCCTGCCGTCCTTGGTTTCGGCACAGTCGACCGTGCAGTAGGCAAGGCCCATTCGGCGGGACATTTCTGCAAGCGCATCCTTGTGTCTGACGGCAAACTCCGCATCGAACGTTGCCATGAAGCGCGCTTCTTCGGCGCGGTTGGCGTCGTTCAGGATCATGTCAGCGTTGAGGTACCAGATCTTCCACTGGTCCGAGATCGCCATGTGACACGCATAGGCTCTTCCGTCGACCAGAACGATGCGGTATTTGCGGAACATTCCATCGTCGCTCGAATAGTCGACGAAGCGCGAGATGAAGAACGTCTCTTCGGGACGATCTTCCAGATAGTCCGAAACGGCCGCGGGGTTGTCGAGCTTTGCGAGGCCAAGCCCGGCATGCGAGCCGATCGGACGAACGATGATCGGAAAGTCGCCGTCCTCAAGCACATTAGGCACAAGGCAGGCTTCCAGTGCGATATTGATCAGCCAGTTGCGCGACACCTGATTGGTGATGGGAATCTCGAGGCCCGGCACCGTGCGCAGCAGCTCGCAGAGCGTGTGGCGGTCAAGCCCAAGGATATTGGCGGGCTGGTTCAGCATCGGTCGCGGCCAGTGCGGCACCAGACGGTCGATCTCGGCCAGGGTGGCGCGCGATTTGGCGTCGTCGGGGGCAAGAACGATGGCGACGTCATGCTCCGGGAGCGGATTGGGCAGCGGCAGTCCGGGCACGACATAGAGCGTGATGAGTTCGATATCGGAGCCTTCCAGAAGAAATTCGATCGGCGTGTTGCCGCCGATGTCCATCTCTGCGGCAAGCGCCAGCACGCGCAGCTTCGGCGCGCGCACGGCACAGGGCGAGCGAAAGAGCCGCTGGTAGCGCAGCGAATCGGACTGAATCGCGAGACCGGTCTTCTGGTCGCCCATCAACTGGGAGATGATCGAAAGGTCCATTCCCAGTCCGGCGCCTTCGGCATCGTCGCTGATCTCGGCGACGAGCTTGTTCCAGTAGGGATGCATGTCGACGCCCGAGAAGGCGAGCCGCGTGAAGACGGCCGTACCCTGTCTGTCCGTCCAGAGTCCGGGTTCGGAGCTGAGGCGGATGGTTTCACTGGCCATAAGAAATCTCCAATGTCCGTCCGGCGAGAGGTTGCCGGTTCTTCAGAATAAGATTGATCTTGCCGATGACGGTGGCGACGTCGGCAAGGATTCGTGTCGCTGCGTTTTCACTTCCGCCCGCAGGCCAGGCTTCGAACAGCGTCCGCGAGCCGATTGCGATCCGCAGCGCGGAAGTCGACCTGCCATTGGGAAGCTTCAGCTTTACCGGCTGGCCGATATGGCAAGTCTTCGCCGCGAGTGCGCATTCGTGCGGTGTTGCAGCGAAGCTCAGTTCGTTGCCGATATCGCGATTGAGGGCGCGATGGATATCGGCCACCGCGTCGCAATCGAGCACGCCGGTTTCGTCGCGCAACAGGAACGGAAAGATCGTCGGCGCCGAGAACTCGTCGCCGCATGTTGCGTCACAGACAAATCCGGGCGGCGCGGCCAGCGGCTCGAGCCGGCCCGATGCACGAAACGCCCTCGGAAGCGAATAGGCCAACGCCGCCAGAACATCCTTGCGATAGGAAGGCGGTAAGGCCCGATAGGCACGCATTTCCGCGAGCGCCGCCTCCCAGCGCAGCCATTGGCCGAAATTGGGATCGAGCGGCAAACCGTTTCGCAGCGCTGTCCAGGCCAGCGGCAGATCGCAACGATTTGCATATTCGGCCAGACCGGCCGGCACTTCGTCAGCAATCGCAAGTCTGTGCGACAGCGTTGATGGCACCAGCAACCCGCCGCTCAGCGGAGGGCCGCAGAAGAATTTCGAACCCGTGAACAAAACCAGATAGCCGCGTTCCAGAAAGCCTGCGATGCGTTCTGGGCTGAGCCGCATTTGGCAGGCATCGACAACGACCTGGACCGAGCCTGGCCAGTTCGCCGCGATCTGATCGAGACAGGCATCGGACGGCGCGCGCCAGCCGAATTTCGACGCATGCATGGCCTGCAACAGAACCTTGCGGCCCTTGCCGATTTCTTGCGCGACGGCGTCAATCACGAGGCGGTCCATCTCATCGGCGGTTCGGAATGCGCCGTCGGTGCCGGCAAACGGAATCTCGAGCGACGCGAATGCATCCTCAGCAACGACGTGCGATCCCTTCAGGACCTGTTTGCCACGCGCCGTGCGCGTCGCGAAGTGTCTGGCCCCGGCGGTGTAGGCCGTGCCGCTTCCCGTCTGATCCGATCCGACAACGATGGTGGTCAGCGGTGTGCCGAGCAACATGCCGGTCAGAAACAGCGCCTGGAGCTGCGAGTCGGTGCCTGACGGCGAGAACAGGATTTCGGCGCCAGTCCATTCGAGGCCGAGTATGGAACGCAGCGATCCGCGCAACTGTTCGATGTGCGAATCGAAACTCTCCAGAATGCCGCGGGCCGCCGCTTCCTCCACCAGCCGCAATTGCGCATCGCGGGCGTGAACATAAGCGCGCTCCGAAATCGACGACGCCGTCGAGGACGAGAATGCGATCACGTCGCGCCGCGGCGCCGGCTTGCAGCCATAGGCGTTAAGGCCGGTCTTCCCGATCAGCGCAATCCGTTCATCGCCGCCTGCGCACAAAAGTTGGTCGAGCGGCGCGAACAGGGCGGCGTAGCAATCTGCAGAGGGACGGTCTTCGGCAAGGCCGGAAAAATTCAGGAGCGCGCTGCCAGGAGCCATTCGTCATCACCGCGGCATGGCGGCTCAAAATGCCTGCCGGCAAAGGCCGGGTGCGCGCGCCATCATTCGATCCGACGCTAGCCTTGATATGGTTAATAAAGTCGCTCTGTCAGGGCTTACGGCGTTAATGAAACCCAATGTAAGAGCCCCGAAATCTGCGGGATTTCACTTAACCGCGGGCGGCTGCGGGTCGGTGAGCGCCGCCTCCAGCCGGGCCACGAATTCGGCCTTTTGCGCATCGTCGATCCAGCGAACGACCGCCACCACATCGTGCTGGTAGTCGATGAAGACGATGTTGTCGCCGTTGCCGATAAAGGCGACGGAATCCTCGCGCGCTGCCGGAAAAAGTTTTTGCCCGGTGTTGAGGAACCAGTTCATGTAGCCATAGCCGGGATTGGGACCGGTTGGCGTCTTCGCCATCGTGATCCATTTCTCGGACAGGATCTGCCGCTCGCCCCATTTGCCGTTATTCAGTCCAAGAAGTCCCATGCGCGCCAGATCGCGCGCCGAGATGAACATCCCACCGCCCCAATGACCTCCGCCAGGGACGACGTGGATAGGTTTGCCGCCGATCGTCACCCAGGAATTGGTGTAGCCTTCCCAATGCCAGGTGCCGGATGCGCCGATGGGATCCATCACGCTCGCGCGCAGCACATCGGGCAGCTGCCGCTTCCACAAATAGGTCAGCGCCAGCGCAAAGGCGTTCACGCGGACATCGGAATATTTCCATTGCGTGCCGACCGGCGGCGGACCGGCCGCGAGTTCATCCCACGGATTCTTGCCGGGCCGGTCGGCCCACCACGGCTTGCCCCACATCGTTCCGACCCAGCCGCTGGTCTGGCGCAGCATCTCATCCCAGGTGATCGGCAGATTGTGCGGATCGGAAAAATCCGGCGTCGGATGGACATAGTCGATCACGCGGTCGTTGACGTCGCGGATCATGTCGCGGTCGAAGGCGATACCGGCGACCGCCGAGAGGAACGTCTTGGTCACCGAATGCGTCATGTCGACGGCGTTGGTGTCCCCCCACTCCGAAACGATATAGCCGTGCCGGATGATGATGCCGTTGGCCGGAACGTGCGGCTGCAACGGGCCGATGGGATCGGAATAGGGTCCCGACCATTGCAGCGGAATCGCCACCCGCATGTCGCGAACATCGGCGACCTTTGCGAGATCCGGGGGAAATTTCGGTTCATTGGCGACTGCGAAATCGATTGCCGCCTGTAGCTTCACCGGATCGAAGCCTTCTTCCTGCGGCGTGTGCGTCAGCCAGTTTCCCTTGGGCGGAACATAGTCTGCGGCACGCGCCGATAGACAGAGCATCGTCGCAGCAATGCCCGCCGTGAGAATTGTCTTCATGACTGCCTCTTTGAAAAACGTACTCAGCCTGGGAACCGCGCGAAACCGAACGCGCTGAGATCAAACGGACTGCTTGCGCCCAGCGCCAGATCGCTGATTGCTTCGCCGAGCGCAGCCGAATGCTTGAAACCGTGCCCCGAACAGGGCGAGGCGATGATGACCCGTTCATGCCCCGGATAGCGATCCACGACAAACCCAAAATCGTTGGTCACCGTGTACAGACACGCCGCGGACTTGATGCAGCGCGCGCCGGCACCGGGAAAGAACGGTTCGACCAGTTCGCGATACATGTGGCTGATCTCCGCCGCCGATACGCTGCGGTCGACCGATTCCGGCGTGGTCGTTGCCTCGTAGTGCTCGGTCGAGATCTTGAATCCGCCTTTCGGGCCGTCGATGGCGGGAAAGCCGTAGATGCCGCCATGGCCGTCCGGCAACTGCCAGATGAAGATCGGAAACCTGTCTGGCCGGAACGCGTCATAGTGCGCCTCGATGTCGAACCAGTAGAGGACCTGGCGATAGACCTTGAAGTGGCGGGCATATTTTTCCGCCAGCAATTGCGGCAACCAGGGACCCGCCGCGATGACGAGCTTGTCTGCCTTGTAGATGTCCGTCGCCGTGTTCACAGTTACGACTTCGCCGCTTTCGGCAAATCGCAGCGCCTTTTCGTTGACGCGAATCTCCGCCCCGTTGAATTCCGCCAGGTTCAATTGCGCCTTGATGCACGCCTCGGGCCGCACAAAGCCAGCACTCTTTTCGAAATAGCCGACTTCGTGATCGTCGACCTGGAACTGCGGAAACCGCCGGCGGATCTCTTTTCCGTCCAGCAGTTCATGCGCGATATTGTGCTTGCGCGCGGTCGCCACCGTCGTCGGAAAGAACGCGCCGCCGTGAAACGAATTGCTGTTGGACGTGGTCGAGATGAACAAACCGCCATTGGTTGTCAGAAGCGTCGCGCCGGTCGCCTCCTCCAGCTCACGCCAGATTTCGTGCGAACGCACCGCGATCGGCGTGTAATGCGCTCCCTCCCCGATGGCGAGCCGCGTGACGCGCGTGTCGCCGTGGGTCGAGCCCAAATTGTGCGGCGGCGCATATTGATCGATGCCGAGGACCCGCACGCCTCGCTTGGCGAGCTGATACAGCGTCGCGCTTCCGGCCGCACCCAGTCCCAGAACGATCACGTCATACCTGCTCATGCAACTACCTCTGAATCCGGCCAAGACTAGCAGCGCTTCCGCGATTTGATGCAGCAGCCCACGCGAAATTTGCTGCACACGCGAAGGCCCACGGCAGGCGCAATTGGAGTAGCATTTTGCCGGCAACCGTCCTTCGGAGACCGGCATGAGCGATCTCGTTTCGCGCCTCAAAGCGCTCGTTGGTGAAAGCGCCGTCCTGACGGGCGACGATGCCGTGCCCGCAGGAATGGCGCGCAGCCGTCTTGGCAAACCCATCGCCGTGGTGCGGCCCGCCTCGACCGAGCAAGTCTCCGCGGTGCTGCGGCTCTGTCACGAACTGGGACAGGCGGTCGTGCCCTGGGGCGGCTGCACCGGACTTGTGGAAGGCGCGCGCGCCGACGGCGCCGTCGCACTTTCGCTGCAGCGCATGAATCGAATCGAGGAGATCGACGCCGAAGGCGCGACCATGACCGTCGAATGCGGCTGCGTGCTGCAAACCGCGTGCGAAGCGGCGGAAGCCAAGGGCCTGTTCTTTCCGCTCGATCTGGGTGCGCGCGGTTCGGCGACCATCGGCGGCAATATCTCGACCAACGCGGGCGGCAATCGCGTTCTGCGCTATGGCATGATGCGCGAGCTCGTGCTCGGCCTTGAGGTCGTTCTCGCCGACGGAACGGTGATGTCCTCCCTCAATCATCTCATCAAGAACAATGCCGGTTACGATCTCAAGCACGCCTTCATCGGCTCGGAAGGAACGCTCGGCGTCGTGACTCGCGCCGTGTTGCGGCTGAGGCCGAAGCCCGTCAGCCAGAACATGGCGCTGCTCGCAGTCGATGCGTTCGCGCATCTCCCCAAATTGCTGCGCAATCTCGAGCGCGGTTTCGGCGGTACGCTTTCGGCGTTCGAGGTGATGTGGTCCGATTTCTACCAGCTTGTGACGACGCCGCCCGCCAAGGGCCAGGCGCCGATTCCGCATGGTCATGCCTATTACGTCCTGATCGAAGCGCTTGGCGGCGACCAGGAAGAAGACTCGGCTCGCTTCGAACGTGTCCTCGCCGCCGAACTCGAGAACGGCGACATCGCGGATGCGGTGATCGCCAAGTCCCGGGACGAATGCGCACGCATCTGGGCGCTGCGCGACGACGTTCTGCAGGTCGCCCGCAACGCGCCGATCTTCACCTTCGACATCAGCCTGACTCTCGGCAAGATCGAGAACTACATCACCGAAGTGCGCGACGGCCTGAAATCACGCTGGCCGGACATGACGCTCATGGTCTTCGGTCATCTCGGCGACGGTAACCTGCATCTCATTCCCGGCGTCGGCGACGGCAGTGCACAGGCGCACAGGGACGTCGAGGAGATCATCTACGGCGCGCTTCGCCGCCAGGGCGGCTCTGTCTCGGCCGAACACGGCATCGGCATCGAGAAGCGTGACTATCTGGCCTATTCGCGCAGCCCCAACGAAATCGCGCTGATGCGCACGCTGAAAAAAGCCTTCGATCCCAAGGGCATCCTCAATCCGGGAAAGATTTTCTCCGCGGCGTGAAGGCCCAATTGTCGGGATATAGCGCAATTGGTGATTTGACCGACTCGGTTCAAGTGCGGCCTCAAGATTTATCGGACAAATCTTCGACGCAGTTTTGCGCGCGGTGAGTTATCGAACAGTTCGCGCATCAAATGCCGCACGGAGCGCGGGAAAGCCGTCTCGAACTGTTGGATAACACTGACTCATCATGGCACGGCTCGACCCGGCCATGGTGAAAATCAGAACCTACGCGGCCTGTTCGATCTTCAGCGTTTCGCGCAGTTGGCGCTTGAGGAACTTGCCGCTCGCATTGCGCGGGATCGATTCGGTAAGGAACCAGAAATAGCGCGGGATCTTGTGCTTGGAGAGATGGGCTCCCAGATGCGCGCGCAGCTCGTCCGCCGTCACCGTTTGCCCCGGTCGAAGCACGATCGCGGTCGCGACTTCTTCGCCCAACCGCGCGTCAGGCACGCCGAAGACGCAGCATTCGGCGACGGCCGGATGATGATGCATGCAGGCTTCGACTTCGGCGCAATACACATTCTCGCCGCCGCGCAGGACCATGTCCTTCTTGCGGTCGACGATATAGATGAAGCCGTCCTCGTCGACACGCGCCACGTCGCCGGTATGCAGCCAGCCGTCGGTGATCGATTCGGCCGTCGCTTCAGGACGATTGATGTAGCCCTTGATGACCGGCGCGCCCCTGACCCAGAGCTCGCCCACTTCGCCCGGCGCAACGGTCTTGCCGTCATCGTCCACGCATTTGACTTCGAACGTCGGCATGGCCGGGCCGACGCTGGCCGGCTTGTCGACGAAGAAGTCCGCGGCGACCGACGTGATGATGCCGCAAGTCTCTGTCATGCCGTAGCCGGTGTTGGGCCGCGCGGTCTTCACCTGGGAATCGATCTTGTGAACAAGATCGGGCTGCAGTGGCGCGCCGCCGCCGCCAAGGCTCATCAGGCTCGACGTGTCGGTTTTTGCAAAGTCGGGATGCGTCAGCAGTTCGCGCGACATGACGGGCACGCCGCTCATCGCTGTGACGCGCTCGCGTTCGATCAGCTTGAGCGCCTCACCCGCGTCCCACTTGTACATCAGGATGATCTTGCCGCCCGCAGCCGTCGTCGCATAGGCGCCGCAATTGTTGGCCGTGACATGGAAGAGCGGCGTGGTGAGGAGCGCGATCGGAACCGGGACCGGCGCATTCGGATCGGGCGCCACGCCGGTGCCGCGCGCCGTCGCCAGCGCCTGCACCTGTCCCGAGAACATCATGTTGAAGAGATTGGACACGCAGCCGCGATGGGTGAGCTGTGCGCCCTTCGGATTTCCCGTCGTGCCCGATGTGTAGAAGATGCAGGCATCAGCGTCGGGATCGACTTGCACGGCCGGTAACGCGCCGCCGATGGCGATGACGTCCTTGTAGGCGACGACTCCCGCTGGCAGCGACTTGACGCGAACGCCGACCAGCTTGCTCTTGGCCGCGACCGCAGGACGTTCCAGAATCCGCGCGAGGCGATCTTCGTCGGCGAAGACGACCTTGGGCGCGGAGTCCTTCAGCGCATATTCAAGCTCGTCCGTGACCCACCAGGCATTCATGCCGACGACGGCGATGCCGACGCTGACACAGGCCCAATAGATGAGCATCCATTCGGGAAAGTTGCGCATCGCGATGGCGACGCGGTCGCCGGGCTTGACGCCTTCCTTGAACAGCCAGTTGGCGATGGCGGCGGTCTGCGCATGCGCCTGCGCATAGGTCAGGCGTTCATTCTCATAGACGAGATATTCGCGGGCGGCATATTGCGCGGTCGACAGCCAAAGCTCGCGGATGCTGGGCGGCGCGTTCTTGAAGGTCCGCAGGCTGACGCCGCGGACCTCGACATTCCTGATCTCGAAAGGCGCGCCGGGCGCTGTCAGTTCGGCCCAGGCCTGCTTCAGTTCCTTGTAATGCATGACGCGTCGTCCCTGAGATATTGTTTTGCCGTAACCTGCCACTCGGCCTGTTGAATGCAACTGCTTTGTGCGCGCATGGGAAACCGCCCATGCCCCACGGGCCGCTGCGTAAGCTTTTGAACGCGCCCCGTCAGTCGGGCGTGGCGCGCGCCAGCCGCTCCAGCTCGCGGATCTCAAACAGTTCCTTGCGGCTGAACTTGAGGTGCGGACCGATCGCCGCCATGGCCGTCGGCCCGATCTTCTTCTCCAGGACGTGCAGCCGGTCGAACTTGGCGTCGTCGGACCCGGTCAGCGTTACCCGCTCGCCGCGCTCGCGTTCCAGATCGATGCTTTCGGCGCGCAGGACGAGTTCGGTGTGCAGCTTCACATATTCGAACATGTCCTCGGCATGCGCGCCGCTGAACCTCGTCGCGAGGTTGGTGATGAAGCGTCCGGCCTCGTCGTTGACGAACTCGCCGCTCTCGATTTCGAACATCAGATGCTGGTGCGTTTCATAGTCCGTCAGGAGCCAGGTGTGGAGCTGCTCCTCGCTCTTGGCGAAGATCATCAGCAGGATCGTCGGCAGCACGATGAACGACGCCGCCGTGTTCAGCACGATCTGGTGCGGATAGTAGTTGAAGGCCGCATGCAGGATGATCGCCAGAGCAAGGCCCGGCACAACGTCGAGCGCGCCCAGCTTCGGCCGCTTTTCGATCAGCGTCTGCGCCATGATCGCGAAGATCGCGGTCGTGCCGCCATGCATCATGGCGGTGCCGAAGCCGCGGAAGATCCATACCGTGATGTTGGCCTGCGTCAGGACGTGCAGGAGATAGGCGTTCTCGGCCATCGAGAAGCCTGTACCGATGGCAAAGCCGACGATCGCCGCGTCGACGCGAAAGCCGATCCGGTTCATTGCGAACAGCACCATCAGTGCGCTCGATTTCAGCAATTCCTCGACCACGGGCGCAATGAAGCGCGTGTAATCGGCCGTGTTGATGTCGAAGCCGGTCGAGATCGCGCCGTTGATGACATAGCCGAAGCCGGCGAGTACGATTCCCGCGAGCAGCATCTGCAAGACAAAGGTGAGCCGGACGAGCTTGAAACTGTCGAGATGGACAAGCGCGTACAGGAAGAACGCGACGGGCGACAGCGCCACGGCCAGATTAATGAAGATGCTTGTCATGCCGGCTGCAGTTCATCACAGGATCTTCAAAGACGCCAGAATCTGGCCTTTATGGGGCGTTCCACTCACAAAACCCTCGGCGTAGCCGATCGAGAATGTCATGGGCAGGCGCAGCGCGACGGTGAAGTTCCAGTCGACCTGGACGCCCACGGTCTCATAAGTCTGCGCGGCCCCATCGCCGGGACCGCCGAGCAGCACGCCGGCAAACAGTGCCGGACGCGCCGAACTGAGGAACAGGCCGGGCGTTCCGATATCCTCGAAGCGGATCGGCGGCAGGTTCCATTCGCCCACGGTCTTGACGAAGTTGCGTGTGCTGATCTCGTCGATGTCGAAGCCAGGGAAGCTGTCATACTCGCGGTAGCGCTTCACTTCGCCATTGTCGACGAAGTTGTTCCGGAAGCTGCCGAAGTAATAGAACGTGAGCGGATTCAGGCGGTTGCCGCCTGCCAATCCCGCCGAACTGTAGAGCCAAAGCGACGAGTGCTCCCAGGGTAGCGCAAAGCCGAAGTCGATCCCGCCGCGCAGCTTCGGAAAGACTTCGTGTGCGCCATAATCTTCCGACAGATCGAGATTCCAGCCCCAGCCCTCTTCATGATCGACCGCGCCGAGCGACTTGTAGGCGTTGACGTATTTCAGACCGACATCCGCCGACAGGATATTGCGATCCAGGTTCGCCGGAACGTTCTGCAAGCCGGGCAACTGGTCCAGGCTTGTGTAGTAGGCAATGTCCGCCGTGAGATCCATCTGGCGCGGCAGGTCATAGATCAGGGGATGCTTGTAGCCGACCATCAGCGCATCGCCTTTCAGGCTGCGATCCACCGGTCCGAACAGGTCGTAGAAATTGGCGTCGTTGTGCCAGTACCGGAAATGCCATTCGGGCGTCTTGTATTCGAGATTGACGTGGAACTGTTCTGACGTGCGCAGATCGCCCGCCGGTGAATAGGAAAGGGTCGCCAGAATCTGCTCGAAGGCGAGCGGATCCTCGAAGATCACATGCCAGCCGAACGCCGCGTGGCCCTTATAGCCCATGACAACGGGATAGTTCGCATCCAGGCCGATGTGATCGAACGGAACATATTTTCCCTGCGTCGTGATCATCGATTCGAAGGGAATGCCCGCCGGCGAGCCCACCGCGTAGTCCTTCAGTTCGGGGTGCTTGGTGATCACCTCGTTGCCGAGGAACTTGACCGTGCCCAGATTGTCGAGCGGCTTGGGATCGATGACGACCGGCGTGAAGCCCTGGCCGGTGAATTCGAACACGATGAGCGTTCCGTCGGCCTGCGGGATGGGGCGGAAATAGCCGGTAACAGCGTTGCTGACCGCCTCCGTCTTTCCGGTCGCGATCTCGTAGCGGAAGATGTTCGACACGCCGGTATAGTAGTCGCTGCCGAACAGATATTTGCCGTCGGGAGAAAAGACGAAGCCTTCCGGCACCGTCTCTCCGAAATTGAATTCCGAGACCGGCGTCGTCGTTCCGGCGATCAGGTGGTCGGTCTTGAAGACGCGCACCATCTGGTCGCCGTTCACCTCGCCGACCGATGCGGAGAGGAACTTTCCGTCCGGCGAGATGTCCAGATCGAACGGCACTTCGCCGAACGGGAAGGTGTGGATCTGGTTCCAGCCCGTGTAGGGCGCGGGAATGCGCACCAGCGTGGCATAGCCGTTCAGATGGCGGATGCCCCACAGCGATTGGTCGACCTTGTTGAACACCAGATCGCCGACGCGTGCATCCTTCAGCAGCATCTTTTTCTCGCCCGTCTTCAGGTCGAACTGCATCACGTCGCGAAAGGCGTAGTTGTCGTCGGTGTAGAAGACGAGCCGCTTGTCGGGATCGAAGGCGAGCGAAGTCACCTTGTAGAGCATCGGACCCTTCAGGTCCGTCAGATGGGTCAGCTTGCCGTCGGCCAGAGACAACTCGCCGATATGGCTGATCACGCCGGGATAGCGGAAACCGCCGACAAGGCTGTTGGTCGCCGGGTCAAGAAACGCGCGCGAGATCGAACCCAGCGTGCGCTGTGTCAGCCGCTTTGCGTCGGTGTTCGGATATTGGTGCACCAGCGCAAGATTGGCGTTCTGGAAATCGTGCTCATAGGCGATCCAGTCGTTCCAGGCCGCATCGAGGCTCTTTCCGAACACATGCTCGAACTGCGTGGAGTAGTAGGCCGAGCTGTCCTCGTCGCGCTTCAACCATTCGACCACCTTGGCCGGCGAGTAGGTCAGCGCGAGATAGGAGAAGAAGCGCGTGCCGTAGAGATAATCGTTCACGCCGACCTGGAAATCGACCTGCGTGCCTTCCGCTTCCAGTCCGAGCGGGGAATAGAAATGCGCGTTGTCTCGCACCATGGCGCGAAAGACCATTTCGTCATACGCGCCCTGCCCGCGGCCAAGGCCGCCGCCCATCCATGTCTCCATAAAGACTGCGCTGCCTTCGAGATACCAGCGCGGAACCGTCGCGCGCGGCGCGGCAAGATAATTGTAGAGGATGGATTCGGGGTGCGCCTGGGTCGCTTCCGGCTTGCCCTGGAAGATATGGCGCCAGAATGCGTCGCTGTCATTGTAGACGTCCATGGTCGCGACATGGACCATCTCGTGATTCATGATCGTGTAAAAACGCTCACCCGGGCTGAACGTCTCATAGGTCAAAGGCAGCGGCGCGATGTCGACGAGCACGGCGCCGTTGGGAACCGAGCGCGCGGCCGCATTGCCATAATCTGAAAAGTCCTTGAGCAGCAGCGTCGTCGGCTCCCACGGCTTCCAGTGGAACGTCCGCTTCTGGAAGGCGAGCGAATTCTCGAAATTCCGGCCGATATAAGGGGTGAGATAAGTCTCGGTCGGGTCGAAATAGAGCATCAGCAGGTCTTTGGTCTCGATCTCGTTGAGATCGATTGTTGCCGCCGCGGCGCAGGAGAATGCCGCCGGCAGCGACACTGCGAGGCACAAGAGTGCCTTACGGAAATTTGCCCCCAAAAAACCTGCCCCCGAGGAGTCCCCGGTTCGAACTTAGCCAGTTTGATTTATGACGGAAATAAAAAGGGCCGCCTTGTCGCCAAAGCGGCCCATTTTTCTTTGGAGTGCGGCAGGATTACTGCGAGGACTGGTGCAGGGCGCTTGCGAAATTGGCCGAATTGACCAGTGCGCCAAAGGCCGGGCTGGACGCCAGTGCCGAGAAGGCCGGAATGCCGGCCAGCGAGGCAAAGGCCGCCGCGTTCTGGGAGATCGAGGCCATCGCAGCGGAATTTCCGGCAAGGGCAGCGAACGCGGACGGGCTGGACGCCAGGGCGGCGAAAGCCGGGTTTGCGGTCGAGAAGGCAAACGCCGAGCTCACTGCCGAAGCGGCCTGGGCGGAGCGCAGGGCGGACGCGGCCTGCGAGACCTGTGCAGCGGCGGCGGCTTGCGACGACAGAGCCGCAGCCTGCATGGCCGACACTGCGGCTTGCGCGAGTTGCGGGGTCAGCGAGGCGACGGCTTGCGCCGCGGAAGCGACGGCGGCCGATTGCATCGCCATGCTCTGCGCAGCCTGCGCAGCCGTTGCAGCCTGCGCGACCTGCGAGGCAGCAACGGCGGTTGGCGCCATCGCTGCAGCCTGGGACACAGCCTGCGACGACGCGATCGCCGATGCGGCGGCCGTTGCGGCGGACGCAGCCGAAGCCTGCGAAGCCGCCGTTGCAGCCTGCGCCGCGGTGGCGACCGCAGCCGCGGTCTGCGCCGCGTTTGCCGCCGATTCAACGCGGGCAGCGGCGGCGGCCGAGATGTTGGATGCCGTGTGAACCGCAGCAGCGGCGGATTGCAGTGCAGCGGCCGCACTCGACATGGCGGCGGCGGCCTGACCGGTCAGTGCTGATGTCGCGGCAGCGGCTTGCGCGGCAGCGACGGCGTTGGCGCTCAGTACGGCGTTCGCACGCGAGAGTTCAGATGCGGCGGCGGCGTTCGCCGTCAAGCTGGAACTTACCTGTCCGACATTCTGCGCAGCGCTGATCTGATAGGCGGCCTGCAAAGCCATCGAAACGGCAGCTAGGTTGGCGTGCTGTCCGAAATCCGCTGCGTGCGAACCGAGGTCAGCGGCTCTTGATCCAAGCTCGGCCGACTTCGAACTCAGGTCGGCGGCTTTCGATCCCAAGTCAGCGGCCTTCGATCCCATCTCGGCGGTTCGCGAACCCAAGTCCGCAGCTTTCGAACCCAGGTCGGCGGCCTTCGATCCCATCTCGGCGGTTCGCGAACCCAAGTCCGCAGCTTTCGAACCCAGGTCGGCAGCCTTCGAACCCAAGTCGGCAGCCTTTGATCCCAGCTGCGCGGTTTTGGAACTCAAGTCAGCCGCTTTGGAACCCAAGTCGGCGGCCTTCGAACCGAGCTCGGCGGATTTCGAACTCAAGTCGGCGGCTTTCGATCCCAGGTCAGCGGCCTTCGAACCCAATGCGGCGGATTTCGAACTCAGGTCGGCGGTTTTGGAACCCAAGTCTGCGCCTTGTCTCAACAAGTCCATGTTTCGTGACAGAGAAGCGAAGGCGTTCGCATTCCGCGCCAGCATCGCGAAGGCGGCTTCCGAGCGGGTCAGAGCCGAGAACGATGCCGGATCTTTGCGCATGGCGGCCATGGCGGCCGGGTTCAATGCCAGCGCCATGAAACCGGGATCCGATGCCATGGCGCGGAAGGTGGGATTCTTGACCATGAGCTCGAACACGTCGGTCTGCATCAACTGCGCGACCGCGGTGTCGCCAAGCTTCACGTCTTTGTCGGTGACCTGTGTCGCGTGGTAGCGCTCGGCAGGAAGGATCGTGCCGGCGACCGGCCCGTTTTCCAGCGGCAGAACATGCGTTGCATAAAGTGCGCCCGCGCCGATGGCGATGAACGATGCGCCGGCAAGCAATATCGATGTGCTGCGCGAAATATTGGCCATGAATTCCCCCAGAAGTTTACGACGTACGGGCAGGAAGGTGGATTGCCGCAGCCACTTTGGCAATACGAGTTGTCACAAATTTATTTCAGGGATTACAAAGGCTTGAACACAATTCGGTCTCAATTTCGCCCGATTTCATGGACGGAAGATTGATTTTGAACCGTTAACCAGGTTCGGAACCGCTCCTAAAACGGAGCAGGTTCGCTCGCCTCTGCCGACTTCGCGCGCTTGAAACCGTCGCGCTGCTGAAGCCGCTCCCAATAGGGAATGAGCTTGGGCGGGAACTCGCCAGCTATTCCTAGACTGGTCGCGAGCAACAGGGAATAGGAAAAAGAAATATCGGCCATCGTGAAACGATCGGCGCACACATATTGATCACCCACCAGGTTCGCCGCCGCCTTGAGCCGCGCGAGAAACCATATGCGATAATCCTCCGCCGCCTGCGGTACCCGGCGCTCCGGCGGTTCGAGACGCGTGTAGCGCAGCACGATGGTCTGCGGAAAGGTCAGCGTCGCCTCGCCCATGTGCAGGAAATTCAGATATTCTGCGAAGGCGTCTTCCTGCGGGCTTACCACCAGATCGGTCGGACCATACTTCGCGCCCAGATAGTGGCAGATGGCGGCGCTCTCGGTCATGCGATGTTCGCCGTCGAACAGGACCGGGACCGTTCCCAGCGGATTGAGAGTCTTGTAGTCGGGAACGCGCGCCCGCGGCGGGAACGGCATCAGCACCAGCTCATAGGGAAGCCGCATTTCCTCCAGCGCCCACAGAGCCCGGAAGGAACGCGCCGCCGCACAATGATAAAGCTTGATCATGACATCCCCGCATCGCCCGGCGCGCCGGTCTTCGAACCGGGGCCCTTCTGTACTACCGTCCCGGAGTGCGCCCGGGGATTCCTTATAGATGCAGCAGGACGAGATCGTCATCCAGGATCGCGAGGAACTCTTCTACCTGCTCTCAGAGGCGGCGGAGTTCGAGCACTCCGTCATGTGCACCTACCTCTACGCCATGTGGAGCCTGAAGCGCGATCTGGCTGAAGGCATCACCGAGGCGGAGCAGAAGGCGATCGAGGGCTGGCGCCGTTCGCTTCGCCAGGTCGCGCTCGAGGAAATGCTCCACCTGTCGCTGGTGAACAACATCCTCGCGGCAACAGGCGCCTCGCCGCATCTGTGGCGGCCGGAGTTTCCCGTGCGGTGCGGCTGGTTCCCGGCTGACGTCGTGATGCGGCTCTCGCCGTTCCGCGAGGAAACTATCGATCACTTTATGTATATAGAGCGGCCCGAGGGCATCGCACTGGTCGACGGCGCCGGTTTCGATCATCCGGCACACCACCCACGCGCCGCCCGGCCCGAGCTTTTGTCGCCGACGCCGCGCGATTATGCGAGCCAGGGCCAGCTCTATCACGCGGCCCTTCGCGGACTGGCCAGGCTGTGCGGCGAGATCGGCGAGGAAAATGTCTTTGTCGGCCATGGCGAGGCGCAGGTCGGCGCAGCGGAATTCGGCATGCCGGGCCTTTTCAAGATCGACAATCTGGCCGCCGCGCGCCGCGCGGTGGAAGAGATCGTGCAGCAGGGCGAAGGCGCGCCGGCGCACCGCGAGGGTTCCCACTATCAGCGCTTTGCTGCAATCCGCGAGGAAATCACGGCGCTGAAACGCGCGCGGCCGGACTTCCAGCCGGCGCGGCGCGTGCTGGAGAATCCGAGCATCGACAATCCCATGGCGCACACCGATGTGGCGCTCATCACCGATCCGTTGACCTGCAAGGTGGTGGATCTCGGCAATGCGCTCTATGCGCTGATGATGCGCACATTTGCGCAAGTGTTCTCGCCGGCGCCGCTGCCGCGCGAACTGCGCGTCGGTCTCTCCGCGGCGGCCACGGAGATCATGTACGCGATGAGCTTTGTCGGCGAAGCCGCGACGCGTCTGCCGGCTGGTCCGGCGCATCCGGGCGTCAATGGCGGGCTGACCTTTGCGCTCTCGATCTCGTCGGGACAATTGGTGCAGCGCTGCGCCGCGCAGATCCTGGGCGAGCGTGTGCGCGAACTCGCCGGCGCGGCGGCGAAGCTCGAAAGCAGCGTGGCGCTGCTCGACGTGTCCATGCGGCTGACGTCCGTCGCCGAACGCTTCGAGGAATTGCACGAGAAATTCGAAGAGCATCTGACCATCGCGGTGGACAATGTCGCCCGCATCAAGACCGCACCGCCGGCACCGGTCCCGGTTGCGGCCAAGAGCGATGATCCCAATGTCGCGCGCACCAGGGACATCACGCTGCGATTTGATGGCGCGCGCTGTATTCACTCGCGCCATTGCGTGCTTGGCGCGCCGAGCGTGTTCCTCGCCAATGTCAAAGGATCCTGGCTGCATCCCGAAACCGTCTCGGTCGAGCAGTGCGTGGCGATCGCGCACAATTGCCCGTCCGGCGCCATCACCTATGATCGTCGCGATGGCGGCCCACAGGAAGCGCCGCCGGCAGTGAATGTCCTACGCATCCGCGAGAACGGGCCCTATGCCGTGCACGCCGCGGTCGATCTTGCCGGTCACGGTACGATGACGCGCGCCACGCTGTGCCGGTGCGGAAAGTCCGCAAACAAGCCCTTTTGCGACAACAGCCATCGCGACGCCGGATTCGTTGCCTCTGGCGAACCATCGAGCATTGCGTCCGATGCGCTCGAAAATCGTGACGGACCGCTCGTGATCACGCCGCTGGTGGACGGGCCGCTTCAGGTGCTGGGCAATCTGGAGATCTGTGCAGGGACGGGGCGGACCGTTTCGCGCGTCGAGAATGCGCGCCTGTGCCGATGCGGCGGTTCGGCCACCAAGCCGTTCTGCGACGGCACGCATGCCCGGATCGGCTTCCGCTCGGAGCAACCGGCGCAAAAGAAGACCACGCCGAGGCCCGGCGCATAGTCCCCGCCTAGCTCACGACCGAGCTTGCCAGCTGCAGCACCAGCACGGCCGCCATCGCTGCAAGGCAGTACGTGTGATCGCGGTAGATCGAGCGGGCCAGAACCGTCTGTTCCTGCGGTGTATCCTGTGCGCCGCCGAGGCGCACTGCATTGCCGACCGTGCGCGACCCGGCGATGCCGACCGCAGCCGCCGTGAGGGCGAAGGAGATTCCGGTCACCGCAAGGGAGTGCGCGGCGATCACCATTTCACCCATGATCGACATCAGTGTCACCACCATCATGACCGCGACCAGCCGGCTCATCGGGCTCGCATCTGTCGTCACGCGGCGATAATAGGCCGAGATCGACGCGAGCACCTCCGCCGGCAGGATCGCATCGTGATGCGGCCGCGTCTGGACATCGAACATAAGGTCGAACCACAGCACCGCGCACAGGAACCCGGCGCCCGCCGTCACAAAAGCTGTCATGTCATCCTCCGGAGCGCTCGCACGATAGCGCAACGCGGGAACGATTGCGTTGGCGTTGTTTGCATCGTTCACTGTACCCGCGCAAATCGGGGAGAGTTGAGGTGTTTTCCTATTCGACGCTTGGCGTGAACGACATGGACCGGGCGATCGCCTTCTATGACGCGGTGTTCGCACCGCTCGGCCGCAAGCGCGACACGACAAGCCGGACCTGGACCGGCTATTCCGAGGCCGGCGACAAGACCAAATTCTTTCTCACCCGTCCGTTCAACCGCCAGGAAGCGACAGGCGGGAACGGCACAATGCTTGCCTTTCTTGCGGCCGACCGCGCCAGCGTCGATGCCTTCCATGCCGCCGCGCTTGCCCATGGCGGACGCGACGAAGGACCACCCGGCGTGCGCGAAGGCATGAATCCGGTCTTCTACGCCGCCTATGTCCGTGATCCGGACGGCAACAAACTCTGCGCCTTCGTGCGTAAATAGCTTCAACCGGCGCCATCGAAGCGGCAACATGCGCGGCGCGCGCGCTTGAGGGGGAGGCAAACGCATGACCTGGTCCATCGTTGCATTCGATTCCACGACCGGCGCGTTCGGCGCCGCCGTTGCGACGAAGGCGTTTGCGTCGGGCTCTTTCGTTCCCTTCGTGCGCGCCGGCGTCGGCGCGGTCGGCACGCAATCGCTGACCAACCGCTACCTTGCGCCGGTGGTTCTGGACGGGCTGGAGCGCGGACTGTCGCCCGAGCTTGCGATTCGGTCCGCCGTCGCCGGCGATGAAGGGCGCGAGATCCGCCAGATCCACGCCGTCGACCGGCATGGGCGCTTCGCGGCATGGACGGGAAAACACTGTGTCGAGTGGTGCGGCAGCGTCGGCGAAGCCGGCGTCAGCGTCGCCGGCAACATGCTCAGCAATGACCGGGTCGCTGCCGCAACGCTTGCCGGATTCAAGATGGATCCAACCCTGCCGCTTCCCGAACGGATGAGGGCCGCGCTCGAGAGCGGCGAAGCGGCCGGTGGCGATCGGCGCGGACGGCAATCGGCGGCGATGCTGATGGTGACGACGGAGGATTTTCCCGAACTCAACATCCGGGTCGACGATCACGGCGAACCATTGCCGGAGCTGCACCGGCTCTTGAACATCTGGCGCAAGGAACGCGCACCGTTCCTCGGCAATTCGCCGTCCAAGGCGAACCCGGCCGGCCTCCACGACATCGACAGGATCGAAGCCAACTGGAAGGCGCTGGGCTGGAATATCCGTTTCCGGCGCTGATCAGTTCTGACGCACCCATTCCTGCGTGCGGCCAAGCAGCGAGATTCCGAGATAGCCGCGCACCAGAAGTTTTTGCCCGCCATCCTCGAGCTCGACCTTGGCGCTGTAGACGTCACCCGAATTGGGGTCGAGGATCGAACCATTGCCCCACACCGCGCCGCCGCTGTTCGTCAGCCCCCACATGATGGTCATGCCGGTGATCGGCTGGTCCTTGAGCGGGCCGTCGCATTTGCGGCAGATCGCGGGCGGCAGCGACGCCGGCCGATTGAGCAATTGCAGAACCGTGCCCTTGAGCGCGCCGTGGTCGAGCTTGATCTCGATGACGCCGCTCGGCTGATGTGTCTTCTCGCTGATCGTGATCCATCGCCCGACCGGCGATGTGTCGGATGCGAGCGCCGGCGCCGCGGCGAGGCATGACAGAACGGCAATCATCGCGGTTGCGCGGCTGTGAAGCGAAATCGTCATGCGGAAGCTCACCCGGTTTGAAAGCGCGTCACACTAAAATTATCGTTTCGAACTTGGCAACGGCGTCAGCATGAGAACGGATTCCGCCTCCCGCTCGACCGCTGCGCGGCTGTAGAGCAAGGGCACATAATCTCCCGCGGCCCACAGAGGAAAGAGATCGCGGTAGTGCGGGCTGTACGGATCGCCGGATTCGCCGGGCGAATTGATCGCGATTGAATTGTCCCACGCTCCGACATCAAGGACCATGCGTACGGAAGCGCCCGCGATGGCCGCGAAGTCCGACGTGCGGTAGGTCGCGGCGCGCGGGGACGAAGCCGAGCCCGGTACCTGCAACGGACCAACCGACATCTGTGCGCGCATCGCCGGATCGGCGAGCGTGGCGATTGCCGGCTCGAACGTTGCGTGATGCAGCCGGCCCCAGCTCCATGCCGACATGTCGGGACCAAGAAGCGCCTTGAGCTCTGTCACTGCCGCACCGAGACTGACGAGCAGCAAGGCATCGCGCGCCGCGGCTGGATCAGGGCCAATCGCGGAATCGGGATGCTCCAGATAGGTGATGACGGCGTCCGGCGAACCGGCGCCGACGATCTCGCGCGCGGCCGCCGGCGTTACAGTCTGCACAGCCGTCTGGCCGAGATGCTTGCTGAGCCAGACTTCATATATGGCGGCGGCGGGGCTTGAGACGGTCTCGTCATGGTCCCAGGACTTCAGCAGCGACAGGGCCGCGTTCACCGCCGGGTCCGGCGAGGTCAGTGGCGCAAGCAACTTCGTCAACCGCTCCGACTGGGCGCTATGGCTGTCGGTCTGCAGCGCCATCGAGTCGGCGAGGCTGATGCGAGGAATGCTCCCAAGCACCTGCTTGATGCGCGTGATGCGCGTCGGATCGGACCATTCGAACGAGATCTTGCGCTCGTCCGCCGGATAACCAGCCGGAAGATTCATCTCATTGGCGGTGGCGATCCAGCCCTCCTTGGGGTTGTAGCTTGAAGGCAGCAGATCGCCATTGAGGAATCCCTGCCATTCATAGCGTCCGTCACCGGGAACCGGCATCAGGCCGTCCCAGTTGGGACGCACAGGCGTGATCCCGCCCGGCGCCCAACCGATGTTTCCCCTGGTGTCGGCATAGACAAGATTGAGCGGCGGTGCGCCCCAGGCGTTTCGTCCTGCCGTGAAGTCCGTCCACGAATTTGCGCGCCACATGCGCGCGCTGCCGAGATAGCCGGATACGCCCGGCTCGTTCCACACCGTGCGTATTGCAAAGGCGCGGCCTTTTACGGGGTCGAGGAGCAGAACAGGACCATGCCGTGTGAAGCGCAAGTCGACCGAGTGCGGCGCTTCGCCCTTGACCTCAATCGACTCGTGCACGACGCGCATTGCTTCATAGCCGTCGCCGTAGCGATAGGAATTCGGATCGCCCGGCTTCAACGCATAGACGTAGAGATCCTCCTGATCGATGTTGAAAATCGTCAGGCCCCAGCCGATCTTGTCGTTGTGGCCGAACGACACGCCGGGCAGCGCCGGTTCTCCTGCACCGATCATCGACAGACCCGGCGCGCTCAGTTGCACGATGTAGCGCAACGCCGGAACGCCAAGCTGGCGATGCGGATCGTTGGCGAGAATGGCGCGCCCGGTCGCCGAACGGGACGCGGCGACGACCCAGTTGTTGGAGCCTTCTTCTGCCGGCTCGGCTTCGGCAAAGCGCAATGGGCCTTCGGCGCTGGTGCTTTTCGGCGGCGACGCCGGCGGCGCAAAGCTCACCGCTTCCGTCGCTAGTCTGTAGTCCCTGAGCACGTCGTCGGTGACATCACAGGGGTTGAGGCCATCGGGCACCTGAATCGCATGCGCGGGCTCCAGATTGCGGCGGAGGCGGTCGGCGGCGACGCCCGCCGCGCAGGCGACCTCGGCGCGCGCGACTTCCGAAGTCACATTGGAGACGAGCGCGTGGCTGCGGATGCGAACGACGTCATCGGCCTGCCAGTCGTCCGGCAGCGTGCCGGTAAGCTTGAACTCGACCGGCAGCGGCTTGGTGCCGGCGCGCACTTCGGCCGCAAAGGCGTTGATGCCGGCGACAAAAGCCTCTGTCGCCTCATGCGTCCCGGGCGCGTAAGCGGCCCACTCCTTGTTCATGTCGCCGCGATAGAGGAACAGACGTGCTGCGCGATCCTGATCGACGTAGGAAGCGCCGAAACTTTTTGCGAGCAGGCCGAGCCCGCGCTTCCGCCATAGATCGATCTGCCAAAGACGGTCGCGCGCCGCATTGTAGCCCTGCACAAAGAACGCATCGCGCGCGCTGGCGGCAAAGATGTGCGGGATGCCCCAGTGGTCGATGACGATGCGGGCCGGTTTCTCCAGGCCGCTCACCGGCCAGCTCTGCTGATGGATCGCGGTTGAGGGACCCGCGGACATCGGATGGGTCGCGGCATCGCCGTTTGAATCGACGGCAACCAGGATTGCAGCTGCAGTTAAAATCTTCTTGAGCATCATGCTGGCCCCCGCTTGGCGGGCGCATCTCAACCGACATTGCACCGCGCGGCAAGAGCTACCGCATGCGCGAAGCCAGCCGTATCCATTTGCCGTCGACGGTGAATTTTCCATAACCCTGATGATGGATCATGCGCGGGTTTTTTTCGCGCGAATCGCGCCAGGCCCCGACAACCTCCAGGATGAAGAGATTGTACCTGGTGACAAGGACCGTATCGACGACCCTGCATTCCAGGTTGGCGAAGCACTCGCCGATAAGCGGCGCGGCGACCTGCGCGGCGGGCATCGGCGTCAGCCTGAACTTGCCGAACTTGTCGACGCTTCGCCCCGAGCAATTGCCGACCTTCACGACTTTCGCCGCAAGTTTCACCGCCGGAATCGCGATCACGCATTCTTTGGTCTTTTTCAGCGCCGAAAAGCTGTGGTTGCGATTGCTGACGATGCAGGCGATGAGCGGCGGCTCGAAGTCGAGCATCATGTGCCACGACATGGTCATGACGTTCGCCCGGCCCTTCAACGCGGTCGTCAGCAGGACGACAGGGCCAGGCTCGATGAGCTGGTAGACCCTCGACAGGGAAAGTTGTTTGAAGCGGTTCGTCGCCATGGCGGCAGTTTGCTCCACCCGGCCAGCGAATTGCGAAAAACCTTCAAAAAAAAGGCGCGGGCAGGATCCCGCGCCTTTCGGAATTCCACAGTGCTTCTGGGTCTAGTGCTGCGCCCAGGCCCAGCCGGCGATACGCCAGCCAGCCGCGGTCTTTTGCATCGCAAAAGTCCACACGCCCTGTTCGACGACCGGTTTGCCGTTCAGCTTGTAGGAGTAGTGCGCCGGAAAGTCGGCATAGCCGCGATCACCCGTGGCGGTGACGTGCCAGGCCTTTTCAAGCGTCACGATCCCGTCGGTGATCCCGCTCTTCTTGTCGCTGTCGCTGAGCGCCTTCCACCAATCCCCGCATGTCGTCGCGCCCTGCCACGCATGGGGTGCGAAATCGTCGATGATGATCGTCTGGCTGGTGCAAAGTGCATCGGCAGTCTTGATGTCGTTCTTGTTGAAAGCGTTGTTGTACTGATTGATCGTGGCCGCGATGTCGGCCGTATCCGAGGCGGCGGCGGACGTCGCGCCCCATGCCGATGCCGACAGGATGAAGGCGAATGCAATCGTGCTTGTACGCATGGACTTCCCCCTAAAGTTGGAATTGAAAATTCGACGACGATCGCAGGACCGCTCTCGTCCAAAGAGCGCGCACTCTAGGGCGGCACATTGGGACCAACAAGCGTTTAGGCGCCCCTGTCCAAGCGTCGAGCACCTGATAGTTCGATCTCTATGCATTTGTCGCCGTCACAGCGTGAAGAAATAATTTGGCCGCCGGACGGCTTTCATACCGCACTGCAGGAACCTGCTGTTCGCTCGACACAATCACGACGGCAAATCAGCGAATGAGTAGGCAAAAGGGTCGGATTTGGGGCCGCAGGACCGCAGTGCAGCGGACACATCGAAGCTGTTCGAACGACAGAGCGAGGAAAAGCGTTCCCGCCCGATGGCCGGAATGTCTGTCCATCTTGGGAGGGAGATTTGCGGAGACTGCAGAATTGCAGAGCTGCAAATCCGGGGAGAGTGAATAATGAATCGCTTTTTCAAAATTGGCGTTGCTTCGATTGCATTCGGATTGATTGCAACGGCCGCGAGCGCGGCGTCATTTACGTTCACCGGGACTTTGACTTCGACGGATTCGCTCATGGTCAATGCGGGCGAACCGACTCCGATCGTAGCCGGCTTCAGCACGGGCGCGTCGTCCGCGGTCTATTCGACGGGAGAGAAGAGAACGAGCAAATCCACCTGCGCGGCCTGGACCGTGCCGCCCGGCACGCCCTTTACCAGCAACGGCATCTGCACGTTCACCGAGAGCAATGGCGATCAGTCGTCGATCGTCTTTGGTTGCCTTGACGACAACAAGACGGGCGCTTCGGATTGCTGGGGCGGACTGCGCGGAATCTCCGGCGGCACGACTGGCAAGACCGGAACAATCGTCTGGCATCAGGTGCGCAGCACGGACGGCAAGACCGGCAATGTGAACGGCACCGGGCAGTGGAACTGATCCGATAGGGATCCTTCCAGCCTTTTGACACCGGGCCCCCGGACCGCAGCGCGTGCAGGGGGCCCGTTTTTATTTTCCGTGAACCGCCCGGTTCATTGGCAATCCACTCCATCGCAAAGGAGCTACGAACATGATCATCACGTCTTTGTCTTTCCGCGTCGCGCCTGGAAAAAACGCCGACGCCGTCAAATACTTCAAGAAACTGCTGCCGCACATCAAGAAACTGACAGGCGCGGAGCTCGAACTGGCGACGCAGCTTGCAGGGCCGGCTGGTCACTACATCGTCACCGGACGATACAAGAGCGTCGCCGACTGGGACGCGATGCGCCTGAAGGTGGCGAACGATGCGGCGACCCAGAAGATGATCACGGAGAATGCCGCGCTGTTCATCGCCGGAACGACCACATCGGCGCTCTGGCAGCTCGTGTAACCGAAGCAACGCATTGCGACTTTGGGGCCGCCCGCAAAGCGGCCCCATTTTCCTGACTCTCGATCGGCGGCAAACCGCGCCTCGACTCGCGCGCCGTTCGCACCTTAACGTCCCTTCCCGTACCGTCTTTGCGCCACACGAGGGACGCCATGTCCGATACAGACCGCTACGCCAAATACACCAAGCTGAAGTTCGACCGCCCGCACCCCAAGGTGCTGCGCATCCGGCTCGACAACGGCAAGATGAACACCGCCGACCACATCATGCACCGCGAGCTCGCCGAGATCTGGAACGACATCGACGCCGATCCGGATATCAACGCGGCGATCATCACGGGCAATGATCGTGTTTTTTCCGCAGGCGGCGATTTCGCAATGGTCGAGGACCTGATGAACGACCCGCAGGCCCGCGCGCGCGGCTGGAAGGAAGCGCGTGCCATCGTGTACAATATCATCAACTGCAACAAACCGATCATCAGCGCGATGCGCGGCGTTGCGGTCGGCGCGGGGCTCGTTACCGGTATCCTCGCCGATATCTCGATCGCCACGAAGGATTGCCGGATCATCGACGGCCATACACGTCTCGGCGTTGCGGCCGGCGATCATGCCGCCATCATCTGGCCGCTTCTCATCGGCATGGCGCGCGCCAAATATTATCTGCTGCTCTGCGACCAGCTTCTCGGCAAGGAGGCTGCGGAGATGGGGCTGATCAGCCTTTGCGTCGACGATGCCGAGCTGGACGGCAAGGCCGTCGAACTCGCGACGCGGCTTGCGACCGGAGCGCAAAGCGCAATCCGCTGGACCAAGCATTCGCTCAACAATTGGCTGCGCCAGATGGGGCCGACGTTCGATGCGTCGCTGGCCCTGGAATTTCTCGGCTTTACCGGCGGGGAGCCGAAGGAAGGGGTGCTTTCCCACCGGGAAAAGCGCGCGCCGCAATGGCCGGACGGCAGCCCCGTCTAGCGGGCGAGCACGCGCATTCGCCCGGCGTCATTGACCGGGATCAAACTCTCGCGCCGGCGGCAGCCGAAGCTCTGTGGTGAGCGAGAGGCAGCAGCATGATCCACGCGAAACTTACCGGTCACTACCGCGATGATGCGCGCTACAACTCGGCCACGGTCAACATCACCAATCATTGCAACCTCGCCTGCGAGCATTGCTTCATCTATCGCGACGGCAACCCCAACGAGGCGCCCAAGTCGATCCGCGCGGAAATGAGCGATGCCGACATGCTCGAAACGCTCGCCGGCCTTCGGGATCGTCATGGCCTCTCCTCGATGCTCTGGATGGGCGGCGAACCGATGCTCAAGCGCAAGCTGCTTGCAAAGGGCGTGCGCCTGTTTTCGCGCAACACCATCACGACCAACGGCACGATACCTCTGATCGACTTCGGCCCGAGCGTTCATTATGTCGTGAGCCTGGACGGACCCGAAGATCTGAACGACAGCATTCGCGGCGCCGGAACCTTTCGGCGTGTGTTGCGCAATCTGTCCGAATTGCCCCCGGGATTCTCATCGAGCGTGCAGGTCCAGTGCACGGTGACGCGGCGCAATCAATACCGCTTGTCTGAACTCGTGGATGCACTGCGCAAACCGCCGATCGGCTGGATGACGTTCAGCTTCTATGTGCCGACGCATGGTGATGTGGGCGAGAATGCCTGGTCGACGAACGAAGACCGAGCGATCGCCGTGCATGAAGTGTTGCGCCTCAAGAAAATGCACGGCGCCTTTATCCGCAACAGCACCCGCAGCCTCGAACTGATGCTGCCGCCCGACTGCGAAGCAGTGACGGCGAACTGTCCGACGCGCAATACGCTTCTTCCGCTGTGGCTCGAAGGCGATCATTTCACGACACCCTTCTGCTGCTACGGCAATGACGTCGATTGCAGCCGCTGCGGCGCCTGGGTCGTGTTTGAATTCGCTGCGCGACGCGAAAAGGCTTCGCGCGACGAGCGCTGACCTTGCGCCTCAAAGCGACGTGTCCGCTGTGCGCCGCGCGCGTGCCCCTTGTGCGCTGCGCGCCGGGGTTTGCGTCTGGCTATGCCGCAAACGCTCGGCTAGGTTCGCGAACACTGATCAAACGAATCGAACGAGCGGGAGAAACTGCAGAATGTTTTCGCACATCATGATTGGTACCAACGACCTGGACAGAGCCAAGGCGTTCTATGACAAGGTTCTTGGCACGCTCGGCGTTCCGCCTGCGTTCGTCGATCGTCATCGTATCTTCTACCGCATGCCGACCGGCGTCTTTTCCGTGTCGTTGCCGATCGACGGCAAGCCGGCGACCGTGGCCAATGGCGGTACGATCGGCTTCGCAGCGGCCTCTTCGGCGCAGGCCGACGCCTGGCACGCTGCCGGCATCGCCAATGGCGGCACGACGTGTGAAGACCCGCCGGGCGTGCGAGAGGGCGCCACTGGAAAAATGTATCTCGCCTATCTGCGCGATCCGGACGGCAACAAGATCTGCGCCCTGCATCGCATGGGCTGATCAGAACGAAGAAAAAGGCGGCGCGGACCGTCCGGGGTCTGCGCCGCCGGTTTTGCAAGTACGCCTTACGCCGGTGCGGCGACCTTGTCCTGAGTCTTGGTGTCGAAGTCGCCCGCATCGTGGCGCTCGAGAAGCTGGCCGGCCGGATCGCCCCATGCGCAGTTGACCATGCGCCCACGCTTGACGGCCGCACGCGCCGCGATCTCATCGGTCCAGCGGATGACATTCTTGTATTCGTGCACCGACAGGAATTCGCCGCCGCCGTACAGAAGCCCCTTTGACATTGCGCCGTACCAGGGCCACACCGCGATATCGGCGATCGTGTACTCGTCGCCGGCAAGATATTTGCTCTCTGCAAGACGGCGGTCGAGCACGTCGAGCTGGCGCTTCACTTCCATCGCAAAACGGTCGATGGCGTATTCGATCTTGATCGGCGCGTAGGCGTAGAAGTGGCCGAAGCCGCCGCCGAGATAGGGCGCGCTGCCCATCTGCCAGAACAGCCAGGAGAGGCATTCCGCCCGTCCCTTGGGATCCTTGGGAATGAATGCGCCGAACTTTTCGGCCAGGTGCAGCAGGATGGCCCCGGATTCGAAGACGCGGAACGGCGTCGGTCCGCTGCGGTCCATGAGCGCGGGAATCTTGGAGTTCGGGTTGACGGCGACAAAGCCGCTGCCGAACTGGTTGCCATCAATACGGATCAGCCACGCATCGTATTCCGCGCCGCGATGACCGGCCGCCAGCAGCTCCTCGAACATCACGGTGACCTTGATGCCGTTCGGGGTGGCGAGCGAATAAAGCTGGAATGGATGACGGCCGACGGGCAGTTCCTTTTCCGACGTCGGCCCGGCGATGGGGCGATTGATGCTGGCAAATCTTCCGCCGCTTTCCTTGTTCCAGGTCCAGACTTTAGGCGGCGTGTAGGCAGCAGATTCGGACATCCCTTGAGCTCCCGGATTTGTTGGACTTCATGTTGCTGAGACAAGTCTAAACGTTCTGCGACGTGGAGCAAAACAGGCTTGCGCACGGCAATTGACAAGCCGCCAACATCGCAGTCCGATATTTGGAAAATCAAGCTGGGGAGAGCACCGATGGGCCTGCTGGACGGAAAAGTCGCAATCGTCACGGGAGCGGGCGGCGGCCTCGGCCGGGCCTATGCCAAACTGTTTGCCAGCGAGGGCGCGGCGGTCGTCGTGAATGATTTCGGCGGCGCGCGCGACGGCACCGGGGCCGGTACCTCGCCCATGGCCGAAGCGGTGGTGGAGGAAATTCGCAAGGATGGCGGCCGTGCCGTCGCCAACGCCGCCGACGTTTCGACGGTCGAAGGCGGCGCATCGATACTGAAATCAGCGCTCGATGCGTTCGGCCAGGTCGACATCCTCGTCAACAATGCCGGCATCCTGCGCGACAAGACATTCTCCAACACCAGCGAGAGCGACTGGGACGCGGTGATCCGCGTTCACCTGAAAGGCGCCTATTGCGTCACGCTCCCGGTGTGGAACTGGATGAAGCAGAACGGCAAGGGCGGCGTCATCGTGCTGACCTCGTCCGGCTCCGGCCTGTTCGGCAATTTCGGCCAGACCAATTATGGCGCGGCGAAAGCGGGCCTGTGGGGCATGATGCGCGTGCTTTCCATCGAGGGACGCAAATACGGCATCCGCATCTGGGGTCTCGCACCCGGCGCCTATACGCGCATGACGTCCGATCTGCCGGGCCGTCGCGACCGCGAGCCCGATCCCGCATCCCTTCCGGAAAATATTGCGCCGGCGGTTCTCTATATGGTCAGCAGCCTTTCGGGCGATCAGACCGGCAAGATGCTCGGCGCGTCCTCGCGCGGCATCCGCGAGATCAAGATGATGCAGGCCAAGGGATTTGCGCCGAAGGTGGGGTGGACCGCGCAGGATCTCGCCGATCGCGCGGCCGAGGTGTTCTTCGCGTCCGAGCCTGCCGATCCGAGGGGATAGAGGTTTTTCCGGCTGCGCGCGGAATCTAGATGGTGAGTGTCGGCACGCCCGCGCCGATGTCGATGAATTCGTAGACTTTGGACGTTTCCGCGGTCAGGCCTTTGCCAAGGTCGCCCGGCTTGTGATTGTCGGTCGCCAGGAATTCAAGGCTGCAAAGCATCAGAGGTACCCCGTCGGCGCCTGCGCCGAGCGGAAAGATGGTCGCTTCGATGAGTTGCGAGAAGCCGCGTTCATAGTGCACCGGTGTCAGTTGCCACACGCCGC
>Ga0265325_10000377_pt1 | contig 31339 bp, 27 predicted proteins | sample 41420metaG_FD_202090 | JGI IMG/M metagenome (GOLD analysis project Ga0265325, IMG submission 202090) | Rhizosphere microbial communities from Carex aquatilis grown in University of Washington, Seatle, WA, United States - 4-14-20 metaG | ecosystem: Host-associated > Plants > Roots > Rhizosphere... | reverse complement strand
TTGGCGCCGATGGAATTGCCGAGCAACGCCGTGGCAAGGCGGCTCGCATCCACGAAATGGCTGCGCTCGCGCCCGGCGTGCCCGGTAATCGCGCGCTTGAGCCGCTCGGTCGGAAGCGAATACTCGGTGTTACGCGTAAAATCGCCCGGCAGAAATTCAGCCGTATTGACGATGACACGCGTGCTGCCGGCCTTCATCGCGCCGAGCACTTTCTTGGCGCCGGCCACAACAATATCGCCACCCAGTACAAGATCCGCGCCGCCGGCGGCAACGCGGATGGCGTGGATTTCGTCCGGCGTATTGGCAATACGGATGTGGCTGTAGACCGCGCCGCCTTTCTGCGCGAGCCCAGCCATATCGATGACGCCGACGCCCTTGCCTTCCAGATGCGCGGCCATACCGACAATCGCACCAATCGTGACAATGCCGGTGCCGCCAATACCGGTGACAATAACGCCATACGGATGGTTGATCAGCGGCACCGACGGTGCCGGCAATGCGGACCAATTCCCCGGCTCCACGACGCGCTCGCCTTTTTTCAGTTTCGCGCCGTGGACGGTCACGAACGACGGACAAAACCCGTTAATGCAGGAATAGTCCTTGTTGCAGCTGGATTGATCGATGGTGCGCTTGCGACCCCACTCGGTTTCGAGCGGCTGCACCGAGACACAATTCGATTTGACGCCGCAATCGCCGCAACCCTCGCAAACGAGGTCATTGATAACCACGCGTTTGTCCGGATCCGGGAACGCGCCACGCTTGCGGCGGCGGCGCTTTTCGGCGGCACAGGTCTGATCGTAGATCAGAACGCTCACACCGGGAACGGTCGCCAACTCGCGTTGGATTGCGTCTAGCTCATCACGATGATGAATAGTCAGACCACGCGGCCATTCGGTGCCTTTGGCATATTTCCACGGCTCATCGGTGACCACGACGACGCGAGCCGCGCCTTCGGCGGCAACCTGCGCGGCAATCTGCGGCACAGTGAGCCCGCCGTCATTGGCCTGTCCGCCGGTCATCGCGACCGCGTCATTGAACAGGATCTTGTAGGTCATCGTCACGCCGGAGGCGATTGCAGCGCGGATCGCGAGATAACCCGAATGATTGTAGGTTCCGTCGCCGATGTTCTGAAAAACATGATCACGCTTCGAGAACGGCGCCTCGCCGATCCAGTTGGCGCCCTCGCCGCCCATCTGGGTGAATCCGAGGGTCTTGCGCTCCATCCATTGCGCCATGTAATGGCAGCCGATACCGGCATAAGCGCGGCTGCCATCCGGAACGCGCGTCGATGTGTTGTGCGGGCAGCCGGAGCAGAAGTAGGGAATACGTTGAGCGACGTCGGACGTATCTGACAGGGCCCGCTGCGCCGATTTCAGCCGCGCAACATTCGCCGCCAGTTCTTCGTTGGCGCCATAGCGCAGCAGCCGTTCGCCGATGCAGATTGCGACATCGTTCGGATCAAGCGCACCCTTGACCGGGAACAGCCAGTCGCCCTGCTCATCTTTCTTGCCGATGCAGACAGGCTGGTTCGCGGTGCCGTACAACTCTTCGCGTACCTGCACCTCGATGAGAGATCGCTTTTCCTCGACCACGATGATGAGATCGAGGCCTTTCGCAAAGTCGGATAGTTCCTGCCGCGGCAACGGCCACACGCAGCCGACCTTGAACAGCCGCAGGCCGAGATCGTTGCATTTGACCTCGTCGATGCCGAGCTCGTCGAAGGCCTGACGCACGTCGAGATAGGCCTTGCCGGTGGTGATGATGCCTATCTTGGGATTGCGGCCGCCCGACGTGACGGTGCGATTGAGCTTGTTGGCGTGCACAAACGCGAGCATGGCGTCGCGCTTGAAATCGTGCAGGCGCGCTTCCTGCCCGAGGATGGTGTCGACGAGACGAATATTGAGGCCGCCGTCCGGCATGCGGAAGTCGGCCGGCGTGATGATGTTCACCCGATCAAGCCCACCATCAACGACGCCGGTCGACTCGACCGTCTCGTGCATGCACTTGAGCGCGGTCCAGGTGCCGGTAAAGCGCGACATCGCCCAGCCGTAGAGCGCGTAGTCGATGATTTCCTGGACGCCGGCTGGATTGAGAATCGGCATCATCACGTCGACAAAGTGGAATTCCGACTGGTGTGCCGTTGTCGATGACTCGGCCGTATGATCGTCGCCCATCAGAGCGAGAACGCCGCCGCTTTTCGACGTGCCGGCGAAATTGGCATGGCGGAAGACATCGCCCGAGCGATCAACGCCAGGGCCCTTGCCGTACCACATGCCGAAGACGCCATCGAATTTGCCCTCGCCGCGCAGCTCGGCTTGCTGGCTGCCCCACAACGCAGTCGCGGCGAGTTCCTCATTGATGCCCGGCTGGAACTTGATGTTGGCGGCGGCAATCTGGCGCGCCGCGCGCATAAATTGCTGATCAAGCCCGCCGAGCGGGGAACCGCGATAGCCGGTGACATAGCCAGCCGTATTCAGGCCGGCGCGCCGGTCGCGCTCATGCTGCATAAGGCAGGCACGGATCAGCGCCTGATAACCGGTCACCAGCACATGCGACTGGGTAAGGTCATATTTGTCGTCGAGACTAACCGGTCGAAGCGGCATGGACGGCCTTGTCAACGCGGCAACTGTTTTGCCGGGAGCACTCATATAGGCTTGGCGTTCGCGGCGCAAAGCACCCTGGCCGCATTACTGAGGCTATACGTCGAGGTAATGGGGTCAATTTCGTTGTTCTCGCACACTCTAGAAGGAAATTTCCTTTAACCCTGCCGCTACGCATTATGGCGCAATGCAGCAGACAGAGCAGCCCCGACGCTGGCGCGGGTGGTCAAATTCTGTGCGGCCTGTCAAAAGACTGGCCGGCCGGACCCCCACCTGATGTTGCAGCCACTATCGACTTCAGTTGAATCCCGATCCTCGTGGACCGTCGCCACCGTGGCGCTGGTCACGATGCTGATGGCCTTCGGCGCCGCGTGGATTACGGCCGTTGCCCTCAAGGACATCGCCGCCGAGGTTGGCGGCATACGTTCAATTCCGGCGCTGGCGAGTGCGCTGGCCTGGCTCGGCTCGGGCCTCGGCGGCATTCTGATGGGCCGCATCGCCGATCGCGTCGGGACGCGTTGGACCGTCATCTGCGGCGCGCTGATGATCGGGCTCGGCCTTGCAATCTCGACGCTTGGACCACCATGGCCCCTCTGGATCGGGCACGGCCTCTTCATTGGATTAATCGGGCTCGGCGGCATCAATGCCCCGATGTACATCTATGTCAGTCGCTGGTTCGACCGGCGGCGCGGATCGGCCCTCGCGCTGATCTCGAGCGGCAGTTATCTGGCCGGGGCGATGTGGCCGCCGGTATTCGAGCGCGTCATCGCGGGCTTCGGCTGGCGCCAGACGATGCTGTGGTATGCGATTGCCGAAATCGTCGTCATCGTCCCACTCGCGGCAGTTTATTTCCGGGCACCACCCGAACTCATTGTGCCCGCGACCGCCACTGCTAACGCCGCCGGCAAAAGCCGCGTGCTCGGTTGGCCGCCCAATCTGGTGTTCGGCATGATGTGCGCCGCCGCGGTACTATGCTGCATTCCAATGGCGATGCCACAGGGCCACCTGGTAGCTTTCTGCAGCGACCTCGGCATCAGCCGCTCGACCGGCGCACTAATGTTGTCGGTTCTGCTCGGTACAGCGTTCCTGAGTCGGCAAATCTGGGGCGCGATTTCCGATCGCATCGGCGGACTTGCCACTGTCTTGATCGGTTCTGCATGGCAGGCCGCATCGATGACCGCGTTTCTGTTTACGCAGAACGAAGCCGGCCTGTTCACGATTGCCGCGGCCTTCGGCCTCGGCTTTTCCGGAATTATTCCGGCTTACGTGCTCGCGCTGCGCGAATTGTTTCCGGCCTCCGAAGCATCGTGGCGAATTCCGACGCTGCTGCTGTTCAGCGGCCTTGGCATGGCGCTCGGCGGCTGGCTGGCCGGACTGCTTTACGACCACTATGGTTTTTATGCGCCGGCTTTTGCTGCCGGTATCGGCGCCAATGTTCTCAATCTGCTGGTGATCGGAACGCTGGTCGAGCGGCGGCGCTTTCGTCCCGCCTACGTTTGATCGTCACAGGCGCGAGGGGCTGATGAGCCAGATCGCGCCCAACAGGCCCAGCGCGACCACCGCCCCGCCGAGCGCGGTCCAGGTTCCCGCCGCTGCCAGCGCGGCTGTTGCCGCCCAGGCGATCGACGAAAAGGCTTCGGCAAAGGTGGCGATGCGCGATGAGGTTTGTCGCCGGCGAAAATGACTGCGACGTGCCTGCACTCTGAAGCAAAGCTGAATCATCGTCGACGCGGCCGCTGCCGCCAAAATACCGAGGCCGCAAACAAGCGCTGCGTACAGTTCACCGAAGGCCATCATGGCCACGATCGGCGCAAAAACCAGCGCGATCATTCCGATGACGGCTTCGATCTTGGCCCACAAGATACGTTGTGCGGCGATCGGAGCGGTCGCGACGAGATCCGGCGCGTCCTCCCCGGAAATCGACAGCCACGCAAGACCGCCGGCAAGCTGGCCGGCCGCCATCACCACCACCGGAATCAGCACGACGAAGGCATCGTTGCCGTTGCCGAACGTGATCCAGAGCAGCAACGCCGGCGGAATGAGATAGAGAATCTGCATCAACGTCTGTGAGATCAGCCAGGGATCGCGCTGAAGGAGCGTCCACTCCTTGTGCCGCAGGACGCGGCTGGCCGATCGGCGGCGGAAGTGAAGCGACCAGCGGCGCTGCCGTACGGTGGTGCTAGAGACGCCGGCCGCAGCCACCGCGTGCTCGCCGAAGCGGCGCGAAAACAGCGCGATCGACCCGATCAGGAAGAGCATGCCGAACGCGAAGACCGCGACGAGCGCAGCCTGGTCGCCGAGCACGGCGCGCGCCGGCCACCAAAAGGCGCTGCCGGCGACGGGCGCATGCCGCAGCGTCCAATCCGATTGCAAGGCAGTGAAACGTGAGAGGCTGCCGGCAGAGAAAATCGCCACGATCTGTAGGCCGATCACGAAGGCCGCGCCGATCACCGCTGCAACGATTTGCGCAATGAGGCGCGTACGCTTGGCGCCGACGACACGGAACAATGCGATGGTCAAAGCGAGCGCCGCCGCAGTTGCCACTGCACCCATCGTCGCCACAACGCCATAGGCACCGAGCCAGCGGCTGCCGCCGAGAAACGCCAGGACGTTGATGAACGGCGCCGCCAGCAGCACCGCGATTGCAACCGCGGCAGTCGCAATCCGTCCCATCCGGACCGCGAATACCTTACGCGCAGAAGCAGGTGACGTGAGAATGAGATCGAGATCCGATCGCGAATAGAAGGCGCGCGTGACCGATTCCATTGCCTGCGAGAGCAGCAGCGACCACGACAGAACCAGGGTGCCCGTGAGACCGACAAGTGTTGCCGTATCAGACGTCAGATTGGCGTTGGCATAGGCGGCCACCGTCCAGTAAGCGAAGACGTGCATAAAGGCCGCAAAGATGATCAGCGCAATCACTGCGGTGCGCGCGCGTCGGCGTCCGCCCGCTGTCATGAGTGCGACCCAGTCGCGCCAGCCCAGCCGGAACTCGTGACTGGCCAACCAGGGCAGTGATGCGGCCTGGTTCACGCGGCGGCCACCTGCTCGGCCACCAGCGTAAGGAACGTATCCTCCAGGGTGGACGCGGTCTCACCGGTCTGCCGGCGCAGGTCATCGAGTGTGCCTTCTGCGATCAGGCGGCCACCGGCGATAACACCGATGCGGTCGGCCATGCGCTCAGCCACCTCAAGAATATGCGTACTCATGATGACGGTACCGCCCGCACGCACGCGCTCGCGCAGGACGTTTTTCACCTGGCGCGCCGTGCCCGCATCGAGGCCGGTCAACGGCTCGTCGAGAATGATCAGCTTTGGATCGTGTACCAGCGCGCCGGCCAATGCCACCTTCTGCCGCATTCCCTTGGAGAAGCCCTCGCAGCGTTCGTGCGCATGCGGCTCGAGGCCAAGCCAGCCGATCAGCTCGCGCGCGCGCGCCTCCGCCGCAGCCGGATCAATGCGCCACAGACCGGCGACAAATTCGAGATATTCGTAAGGCGTCAGCTTGTCGTAGATCATCGGTTCGTCCGACACCCAGGCGGTGACCTGCTTCGCCGCAACCGGATCGGACAGAGCGTCAATGCCATCGATGCAGATCGAGCCGGCGTCGGGCGCAAGAAGCCCCACCACCATACGCAAGGTCGTCGTCTTGCCGGCGCCATTAGGACCGACCAACGCGTAGAATTCGCCGCCATAAACGGTGAGGTCCAGCGCATCGACCGCAGGACGATCGAAGCGTTTGCTCACTCCGCGAAGCGCAAGTGCGACAGGATAGTTCTGGGAATTCATTGGACCGCCACCGCCCGGATAAATTGACACCTGCTCTGTACGCAAGAGTCGTTTCAGCGGCGTAAATCGTCGAATTGCAGCGAGTGCGTTAAGGTTTCGGTGAGCTTAAACGCGCGATCAATCAATCACGCCTTCGGCACCATTTTGAACATGGCGTCGCCATAGCTCTTGCGTGCATCCGCGAGAAGCGGCTGAACCGCGCCAACAAACGCGTCGTGTTCCTTCGGCGTCAGCTCATTGATCTCGCAGCCTTCCGCCACGATCGCCTTGTAGGACTGTTCATGTTCCTCGACCGCCAGCTTGCGCTGATACGCGACCGCCTCGTCCACCACGGCCTGCATCGCGCGCTGAAGTTCGGCCGGCCAGGAAGCAAACGAGGGCCGGTGCAGGAAGATCGGCCGGGAAATATAGAAGTGATAGCTGAGCGTGTGAAATTTGTGGAACTTGTGCACGCCATAGGTGACCGTATTGGCAAGCGGATTTTCCTGCGCATCCAGCGTGCCGGCCTTGATCATGGCGATGGCCTCGGTGAGGTCCATGCGCATGGCGACCGCACCGAGCAATTCAAACGTGCGCTTCTGGATTTCGCTCGGCAGCACGCGAATCTTCATGCCCTTCATGTCTGCGGGCAGATGGATTGGCCGCAGGCGGTTGGAGATATGGCGGAAGCCGTTCTCGAACCAACCGAGAATGCGATAGTTGATACGCTCTTCGGTTTTGCGAACGAGGAAAGCACCAAGCTCACCATCCATGGCGGCGCGCGCCTGCGCATTGCTACTGAACAGGAACGGTAGATCGACGAAGCCCAGTTCGGGCACGCGGTCGGTGAGGTAGCTCGACGACTGGTAGCCAAGCGTGATCGACCCATCCTCAACCATCGTCAGGATGTCTTCGGCCTTATGGCCGTGATCCATGATGTTGTAGACGTAGTCGACGGCAACGTCCTTGCCGAACTGGGCTTCAAGTTTGTCGCCGATCAATTTCAGAGATTTGCTGAAACCAGTTGTCGGCGGGCCATAGCCGCCCATGCGTATCTTGATTGGTTGGGTCATTTTCTCTCGCATTTTTGCGCATGATCTTTTCCGAAAACCGGTCCCCACTATTCGGGATCATGCGCTTGAGGCACCTTCTATACTGACGCGGTGCGATCTGGCCAAGCAGCACCGGTATGGTAGAGTACCGTCAAATTCACGGAGTACGGCGCCGATGAACAAGCTCGCCAGCGTTTCCAAAATTTCACGGGATGGAATTTCACCGGCCGAATGGCAGGCGCGCGTCGATCTCGCCGCGGTCTATCGCCTGACGGCGCATTATGGCTGGGATGACGTGATCTACAATCACTCATCCATGCGGGTGCCGGGCGAGCCGCGTATGTTCCTGATGAAGCAGCATGACCTGCTTTACACGGAAGTCACCGCCTCCAATCTCGCCAAGGTATCGATGGACGAAGACCTGGATGAGAAGTCCGGCGTCAACCGCCCGGGCTTTACGCTGCATGGCGGCGTTCTGGCTGCACGGGCCGACGTGAATTGCGCGATCCATGTCCACACCGAGGTCGGTATGGCTTTCGCAGGCCTCAAGAGCGGTTTGCGCATGTTGTCGCAACCGGCTGTGCGGTTCTACAAGCGCATCGGCTATCACGCCTATGAAGGCATCACCGAGGATTTCGGCGAGCGCGAACGGATCAACAAGGACCTCGGCCAGAACCGTGCGATGATCATGCACAATCACGGCATGCTGACCGTCGGCAAGACCGCGCGGGAAGCCTTCGTGCTGATGTCACATCTGCTCGAAGCCGCGCACATCCAGCTGATGATGGAAGCGACCGGCAATCCGTTGATCGAAATCCCGCCGGACGTCTGCGCCAAAACCGCGGAGCAGTACGAGCATCATGACTCCGGTCGCGGCAGCCATGACTGGGCGGCCTATCTGCGCATCCTCGACAAGATCGACACCAGCTACCGCAACTGAAAAATAACGCCGTGGCCGTCACCAATCGCATGCAGGAGCGCATGGCGCGCGGCGAGGTAGCGCTGTGCCTGGCGACACGGCTGGCGCGTACGGCCGAAATCGCGATGATCGCGGACTCGTGCGGTTTCGACGCCATTTTCATCGACATGGAACACTGCACGATCTCACTCGACGCGGCAGCACAAATATGCGTTGCGGCGCTGCCGGTCGGCGTGACGCCACTCGTGCGCATCGCCGGCCACCAGTTCGAGGATGCAACGCGCCTGCTCGACATGGGCGCGCTCGGCATTATCTGCCCGAACGTCAGCTCGCGCGCCGAAGCCGAAAATTTTGTGCGCGCGTGCCGATTTCCGCCGTTGGGTGAGCGCTCGGTCAGCGGCGCCGGGCCTTTGCAGGGCTATCATCCAACGCCGCTCGCCGACGTCAACAAGCAGGGCAATGCCGCGACCACTCTCATTGCCATGCTGGAAACGCCGGAGGGAATTGCAAACGCCGACGCCATCGCCGCTGTGCCCGGCATCGACGTGTTGCTGATTGGATCCAATGATCTCTGCACCGCCATGGGCATTCCCGGCGAACTCAACAGCCCGAAATTGCGTGCTGCCTATGAAGCAACGGCGAAAGCCTGCAAGGCACACGGCAAGCATCTCGGTGTCGGCGGCATTCGCGCCGATGTCGACCATGTCGCCGGGTTGGTGAAGCTCGGTGCGCGCTTCGTGATCACAGCGTCCGACGTGCAGTACCTGATGAAGTCCGCGCGGGCCGAAGTCGCAAATCTCCGGAAAGCGACCGGGGCCTAGCCCCACTGCCAGAAGTCGCGGCCTTCCTCGCGCATGAAGCGCGCCAGCACCATCTTGTGCACCTCGGAAGCGCCGTCGACAAGCCGCGCCGAGCGGGCGTAGCGGTAAAGCCACTCAAGGATCGTGTCCTTGGAATAGCCGCGGGCGCCATTGAGCTGAATTGCGACGTCAGCTGCGTTATGCAGCGCGTCGGCGACCTGCACCTTCGCCATCGACACTTCCTTGCGCGCTCGCGAGCCCTGATCGAGCTTCCAGGCGGCGTGCATGGTGAGCAGGCGGCCGATCTGGATCTGTTGTGCCACCTCACCCAGCTTGATCTGTACGCTTTCGCGATCGGCAAGCTTGATGCCGAAGCCCTCGCGCCGTCCCACGTATTCCTGTGCTATTTCCATGCAGCGTTTGGCAAAGCCAAGCCAGCGCATGCAATGCGTCAGCCGCGCCGGGCCGAGGCGGATCTGCGTCGCGCGCAGGCCGTCGCCTTCCGTCATCAGGACGTTTTCGAACGGGATCTCGAGGTCGTCGAACTCAAGCTCGCAATGGCCGCCGTGCTCCTCCGGCCCCATGATCGGAATGCGGCGCAGGATGCGCCAGCCAGGCTGGTCCTTATGATAGAGGAAGGCGGTGAGACCGCGGCGCGGATCGTCCGAGGTGCGCGCAACCAGGATGAAATGCGCGGCGCCGTCGGCGCCGGTAATGAACCACTTGCGTCCGCGGACCACATAGCGGTCATTCTTTTTCTCAGCGCGCGTGAGCATCATTCCGGGATCGGAACCGGACCCCGGATGCGGCTCGGTCATCACGAAAGCTGAGCGCAATTTGCCTTCGACGATCGGACGTAGCCACTTTTCTTTTTGCGCCGGCGTGCCTGTTTTCGCGAGCAGGTTCATGTTGCCGTCGTCCGGCGCCATGCAGTGGATGGCGAGCGGGCCGAAGATCGAGCGGGCGGCTTCCTCGTAGATCGCGGGCCAGGCCCCTACCGGCAGACCCAGGCCGCCGAATTCTTTCGGCGATTGCGGCGCCCAGAGACCGGCTCTCTTCGCCTTCTCGCGCACCTTGGCAAGTCGCGACTCCGGGATATTTTCGTGGTCGGAGAAATTTTCCGGATCGGCCTCCAGCGGCAGCACCTCCTTCTCCACGAACGCGCGCACGCGCTGACGCAGGTCTTCGATTTCGGGCGATAGCGTGAAGTCCATTCTTACCCCCTGATCCCGACGACTTGCCCGCCATCCACAACGATAGTTGCGCCGGTAATGTAGCTGCCCGCATCCGATGCAAGCAGCAGGAGCGCTCCATCGAGATCGCCGGCATTGCCGAAACGGCCCATCGGAATTTCGCGCTTGATCGCGCTGCCCGCTTCGCTGGCGAGATAGTCGTCATTCATTTCGGTGACAAACCAGCCCGGTGCGATGGCATTGACGCGCACGCCCTTGAACGCGAGTTCGACCGCCAGCGCCTTGGTAACCTGCACGACGCCTGCCTTGGCGGTCGCGTAAGCGACCGCGCCTTTGGCGACGGCAAGCCCCAGCACCGACGCAATATTCACGATGGAACCCTGTTTCTTCGCCGCCAGCATGCGACGCGCAGCCTCTTGCGCCCAGAAAAACACCGCGTCGAGATTGGTTGACAGCACCTTGCGCCATTCCTCCGGCGGCATTTCGACGGCGCGACCGCCATGCGCGATGCCGGCATTGTTGACGAGGATCGTGACGGTGCCAAAGGCCTTCTCCGCCGCATCGAAGGCGCGCGTCATGGCGGCGCGGTCGGTGACGTCGGCGTCGATCGCGATTGCCTTCCCGCCCTTCCCTTCAATTTCGTCCTTGAGCGCCTTGAGACGGTCCGCCCGCCGCGCCACCAGCGCGATCGCGGCGCCGTTTTCCGCCAGCGCCCTGGCGAATTGCACGCCGAGACCGCTGGACGCACCGGTCACCAGCGCCACGCGGCCTTTCAGGCTGAACATCTCGGCGGCTTTCATGCGGATGCCGTTATACACGGGGGCCGCAACGATATGGAATAGACACCGAAAAACCCGTACCTATCGTGCGGAGCATGGGATAGGCGGCTGGCGTGGACCGGATCTGGCAAGCGGTGATCAACAGCTGGAATGGCCTGGTCGCGGTGACGCGATCGGAGGCCGCCTTTCGCCAGGAGCTGTTTCTGCTGGCCCTGGCGATACCGCTCGCCTTCGTACTGACCGAGGACGTCGGCCGGCGGTTCATGCTGATCGGGGTGATCGTTTTTATCCTGATCGTTGAGCTGCTCAATACGGCGATCGAGAAGCTGAGCGACCGCGTCACCCGCAAAAATGATGCAGCCATTAAAACCGTAAAGGACATGAGCTCCGCCGCGGTCGGCCTGTCGTTGCTGGCCGCGGGCGCCGTGTGGATCTGGATCGCGGTCGAGCGCTACCTGGGCTAGCGGCCGTAGAGTGCGTGCGGCACCGCGGTCGCGAGCGCCGGGGCAAACCATAACATCACCAGCGCGAACAGCTGGATCAGCACGAATGGAATGATCCCGACGTAGATATGCCGCGTCGTGATCTGCGGTGGCGCGACGCCGCGGAGGAAAAACAGCGTGGGCCCGAGCGGCGGGTGCATGTACGAGGTCTGCAGGTTCACGGCCATCATGATGCCGAGCCAGACCGGATCGACGCCAGGCATTGCCAGGAGAGTCGGCGCAACGATCGGCACGACCACGAAGATGATCTCGAAGGCGTCCATCACGAAGCCGAGCAGGAACATTGCCAGCATCACCGCGAGCACCGCGCCGGGCGCGCCGCCGGGCAGGTTGGACAGCGCGCGATGCACCATGTCGTCACCGCCGAGCGCGCGAAACACCAGGCTGAACATGGTGGCGCCGATCAGGATCAGGAAAATCATGCTGACGATCTGCGTGGTCTTCTCGCAGACAGGCCGCAGCAACGTGGTGAGTGACGCCTTACGCGCTGCCAGTAAAATCGCGCCGACCGCGCCGATTGATGCTGCCTCGGTCGGCGTCGCAATGCCGCCGAGGATCGAGCCAAGCACGGCGGCAATCAGCGCCAGCGGCGCGACCAACACCTCCGCCAGGCGGCGTGCCAGTGCAAAGCCGCGCGGCGCCTTCGGGTCCGGCGGCAGCGCGGGCGACGCTTTTGGCCACAGGATCGCGACGGCGACCAGGAACAGCAGATAAAGCGCAACGAGCGCAAATGCCGGCACCAGCGCCCCGGCAAAGAGATCGCTGACCGTAAGGGAGCGCGGCGAGAATATGCCCTTGGAAAGCTGCGCGGCCTGATAGGCATTGCCGAGCTGGTCGCCGAGCAAAACCAGCACTGTTGCCGGCGGGAATATCTGCGCCAGCGTTGCGGTGGCGGCCACCGTTCCAGCGGCAAGCCGCGGGTCGTAGCCGAAACGCAGCATCGCCGGCAGCATGATCAGGCCCATTGTTACCGTGGTGGCGCCGACGACGCCCTTGGCGGCGGCAAGCAGCGTGCCGACGATGACCACCGAGATGCCCAACCCGCCACGCAACGTGCCGAACAGGCGCCCCATCGTCTCGAGTAAATCCTCAGCGATGCGCGAGCGTTCCAGCATCACGCCCATGAAGATGAACAACGGGATCGCCAGCAGCACCTCATTCGTCATCACACCGAAGATGCGCTGCGGCAGCGCGCCCAGGATGTCGAGACTCATGATGCCCAGGGCATCGCCGATAAGCGCGAACACCAGCGACATACCGGCGAGTGTCAACGCGACGGGATAGCCAGCCATCAGCGCGACGACGACTGCAGCCACCATCAGGATTGCGAGTGTTTCGGCGAGCAGCATCAGCGCGCCCTCGACAGCGCAGCCGCCGCGCGAATCGCCTGCGCGATGCCTTGCAAGGCCATCAGCAGCGCAAACAGCGGGATCAGCGTCTTAAGCACAAAGACAAGCGGCAGCCCGCTCGACTCCTGCGAGTGCTCGAGGATGGCCCACGAACGCGCGGCATACGGCACCGCCAGCAGGAACAGCACAAACGCAAACGGCAACAGAAGCAGCGCGCTGCCGGCAAGATCGATCAGCGCCTTCGTGCGCGCCGAGGCGTCCGCATAAAAAATATCCACCCGCACATGGCCGCCGATCTGCAATGTCCAGGCCGCCGCCAACATGAAGACCGCCGCATGGCCATAGATCACCGTCTCGGTAAGCCAGATCGACCCGACCCCGAAGAGGTAACGCGCCAGGACCAGCACGAATTGCAGCAGCACAACCGCCAGCACCAGCCAGGCGACGGCGCGGCCGATCGCCGCTGTCAGGCGGTCGATGCGGTCGGCAAATGCGGCCATATGCGCAAAACTCATAGCGCCAATGATGACACAAAGGCCGGCCTTTTGCTTATAGTGGGGCCATGTCCGGGCACGACCACGACCACCATCACCACGATCACGACCATTCCGAGCTCTCGGAGACCCAGTTGCGCGTGCGCGCACTGGAAACCGTGCTCACCGAAAAAGGCTATGTCGATCCAGCTTCCCTCGATCTCCTGATCGAGACCTACGAAAAGAAAGTCGGCCCGCGCAACGGCGCCCGCGTGATCGCCAAGGCCTGGGCCGACCCGGCCTATCGCACGCGCCTTCTCAAGGATGCGACACCGGCCATCGCCGAACTGGGCTATGCGGGCCGCCAGGGCGAACACATCGTCGCGCTCGAAAATACGCCAAAACTGCACAACATGGTCGTGTGCACGCTGTGCTCCTGCTACCCGTGGCCGGTGCTGGGGCTGCCGCCAGTCTGGTACAAGTCGGCGCCGTATCGCTCGCGCGCAGTTGCCGACCCGCGCGGCGTGCTGACCGATTTCGGCGTGGCGCTGCCGAAGGACACCGAAATCCGCATCTGGGATTCGACGGCGGAAATCCGCTACCTTGTGGTGCCGATGCGTCCTGCCGGCACAGAGGGCTGGAACGAAGAAAAGCTCGCCGAACTCGTCACGCGTGATTCCATGATCGGCACCGGGCTGCCGAAATCTCCGAAGGATATCGCAAAGTGAACGGCGGTCAGGATCTCGGCGGCACGCACGGCCATGGCCCGGTGAAGCCCGAACCGAACGAGCCGGTGTTTCACGGCGAATGGGAGAAACGCGCCTTTGCGCTCACGCTCGCGATGGGCATGCCCGGGGGCTGGAACATCGATATGTCGCGCTTCGCGCGCGAGAACCGTCCGCCAGGAGAATATCTGTCGATGAGCTACTACCAGATCTGGTTCGCCGGGCTGGTGACGTTGCTTAAGGAACGTGAACTGGTGACGCAAAAGGAAATTGATGCCGGACACGCACTGACTCCGCCGAAACCGGTGAAGCGTATCCTCTCGCCCGGTGACGTCGCGAAAGTTCTCTATCGCGGTGGGCCAACCGAGCGCCAGACAAATACGTCGGCAGCGTTCAAGCCCGGCGACAAAGTGCGGATGAAAAACATCAATCCCGTTACACATACGCGGCTGCCACGCTATGTGCGCGGCCGTGTCGGAACTGTTGAGCGCGTGATCGGGTATCAGGTTTTTCCCGACAGCAACGCGACTGGCGCCGGCGAAAATCCGCAATGGCTCTACACGGTGCGTTTCGAAGGGCGCGAATTGTGGGGGCCTGAAGGTGATCCGACCACCAAGGTCTCGGTCGATGCCTGGGAGCCTTACCTCGAGGCTGTCTGATGGGAATGGACCCGCAAGCGGCAATGCGCGCTGCGATCGCCGTGCCCGGCGTCCCGCGCGATACCGACGGCCCGGTGTTCCGCGAGCCGTGGGAGGCGCAAGCCTTCGCGATGACGCTGGCATTGCACGAACGGGGCGTATTTTCGTGGGCCGAATGGGCGGCGGCGCTTGCAGCCGAAATCAAGCGCGCGCAAGCCGCCGGCGATCCCGACACGGGTGAGACCTATTACTCACACTGGCTCAATACGCTGGAAAAGCTGGTGGCCGAAAAAGGCGTGACGACGCGGGACACACTGCATCGCTATCGTGATGCCTGGGACCGCGCCTGTGACCGCACGCCGCACGGCGAGCCGATAGAATTGACGAAAGAGGATTTCCGTACCTAAACGCCCATCAGCCGCTCGCTCACGACATAACCGGTGAGCAAGAAAACGCCGAACACGATGATCACGAGCGCGGCCGCGGTTTCCAGCCCGCGTATGAAGATCATTCCGGCGCCCGGCTTTGCCTTTGCAAAGCGGCCGGCGAGACCGCGCGCGCCGACGGCGAGCGTGGCGATGGCCGCAACCGTAATCGCCGTGCCGAGCCCCATCAGAAAGGTCGACGCGACACCGATCCAGAACAGCCCCTGCGCCAGTGCAAATACCAGCACGATGATCGCACCCGAACAGGGGCGCAAACCGACGGCGACAATCGTCGAGAGGCCATGGCGGAGCCAATGTTGTCCGGCCAGTTCACTCGGTTCCGGCGCGTGAGCATGGCCCCAGGCAGAAGCCTCATCGCCATGATCATGATGATCATCATGCGCGTGACCGTGATGATGATGTCCATGATCGTGCGCGTGGCCGTGCAGTTGGTGCTCGTGCGCGCCCGCGCGGAGCAGTTTTAAAAAGGCGCGCCCTTTGACCCACAACAGCCGCAAGCCAATCAATACGATCAAGCCATAGCTGACGATTTCGATGATGCGCACGGTATTTCCCATCGCCTTGGCTGTGGCGCCGAGCAACACGGCCGCAATGCCGACGAGCGCAACGGCGGTGAATGCCTGAAGAATCGCCGAGGCAAATGACAGCACGATGCCGCGCCGCCAGGTTTCATCGTTCGCGACCAGATAGGACGAGATCACCGCCTTGCCGTGACCGGGGCCGGCCGCGTGGAAAATTCCGTAAAGGAATGAAATGCCGAGCAGCGTATAGGCAGCGCGGCCATCTGACTTTGATGCGCGGATGAGGCCAGAAAACATGCGGTAGAACTCGGCCTGCTTGGCGAGAACCCAGCCGGTCAATCCACCGACCTCCGATGGCGATGCGGCGTTCGTCATTCCAAACGGCTGCGCGAGCGCAGCGTCGATGGCAACGGTAACGAGGAGGATGCCGACAAGCGCAAGCGCGCACTGCGCCCATGGGGATTTCGGGGCCGACCACTTCATCGCCGCATAAACCTCTTGCCGACGCGCCGCCCCGCTTCACGCATTACGGACAATGTATGAGGATCTTGTTCGCGAACTGCGCACCCCAGGCCATGGTCGTGTTCTTCTGGTCGGCGGGAATCTCGCTCAGCTTCTTGCCCTCGGCAAAAGACATTTCGCGCGGCTTGACCACTTCACCCTTGCACTGCGGCGCACCGACCAGGCGCACCGGGTCGTCCTTTGCCCACGAGAAGTCGACAAAAATTGTCGGGTCATAGATTTCGATCGCAAGCTCTTTGGCCTTCACGGGCGTCTTGAAGGGCAAGGTGAAATTGAGCGTCAGCACCTGATCCGTATAGTCGAGCCAGTAATCGGACGTGGGTTCGGCCAACTCGGCCTTCGCGCCATTGGCGGTCGCGTAGGTGAAGTAATCGTATTCCTTGAGCGACTCGACGTTGACCTTGGCAAGCGGGGCCAGCTCTTCGCGCGTGAACTTGCCCTTTTCCTTACTCTCCATGCCCTGCAAGGCAAAGGTGGAGAACATGTCGTCGAACGACCATGCGTGCCGAACGCCGGTGATGCTTCCATCCGGCGCATAAATAAGCTGGGACTTCATCGTGACCCAGACATGCGGATGCGCCTGTGCGGGCGCAGCGATGACGAGGACGGCGAATGCGGCGACGAGAATGCGGATGGCGGCGGTCATGCGCGTGCAACATAACATGGACTGCGGCGCAAAAGTGACGTGTAACAATGTTGCAAATAGCTTTAGCGTAAACGCCCGAGATCAGACGCCCGCCGCGCCGCCGTCGGCGCGCGGGTCATGGCCGCCTTCCAGCGTACCGTCGGGATGCAGGACGACGGCGCCGGAATGGCCCATCGTGTCGGAATAAGGCTCATCCAGGACCGCGACATCGTGCCCGGCCGAGAGCAGGCGATCGATCAGGTTGCCGTCGAAGCGGGATTCCAGCCGCAGATTGGTATGGGTAGAGCCCCATGTGCGCCCGAGCAGCCAGCGCGGCGCATCGAGCGCGCGCTCGAGCGGCTGGCGAAATGTCACATGGCGCGTGAACACGGCAGCCTGGCTTTGCGGCTGGCCGTCGCCCCCCATGGTGCCGTAGGCGATAACACGCCCATCCTTGAGCTCGGCGATCGCGGGGTTGAGCGTGTGGAAGGGACGACGGCCCGGGGCCAGCGTGTTCAGCGCTTTTGGATCGAGCGAGAAACTGGCGCCACGGTTCTGCATCACGATGCCGGTTGCCGGCAGCACGCAGCCGGAGCCGAACTCCCAATACAGCGACTGAATGTAGGAAACGACCAGGCCTTTCGCGTCTGCTGCCCCCATCCAGATCGTATCGCCTTCGCCATAAGGCGCCGGCCAGCGTGCGGCCTTTTTTGAATCGATCCTCTTTGCGTCGGAGTCGAGGAAGGCAGGCGAAAGATACTGATTGAGATCGCCGCTCATCGTGTCGGGATCCGTGATCACCTTGTCGCGCACGCGGAATGCACGCTTGGTCGCCTCGACGAGCCCGTGGATATGTTCGAAGCTTTCACCTTCCTGGACACGCAAACGATCAAAGAGGGCGAGGATGATCAGCGAGGCAAGTCCCTGCGTCGGCGGCGGCGTATTGTAGAGCGTGCCAGTCTGGATCGGGACGCTGAGCGGCTCGGCAATCCTGGCCTCGAATTTCTCAAGATCGGCGCGCGTCACCGGGCTGCCGATACGTTCTAGGTCGGCGGCGATCTCGCGGCCTACGTCGCCACGATAGAAATCGTCGAGCCCGGCTTGCACGAGTTGGTCGAGGGTGGAGGCGAAAGCGGTTTGTTTGATGCGCGCGCCCACTTCCGGGACCTTTCCGTCGATCAAAAACGCGCCGGCGAAGCCTGTCGCGTCTCTCATCTCGGGCAATTTTTCCGCCGTCAGCCGCACCTGGCTGCGCGTCACCACGTAGCCATCACGCGCATGTTTGATGGCAGCCGATAGCAGCATGTCGCGCGGCAGCTTCCCCCGATTGGCTTTCGCCGCCTCCGCCGCGAGCATCCAGGTCGCCACCGCGCCCGGCACCGTGAGGGCGGCCAGCGGCCCGCGCGAAGGAATTTCGTCGTAACCGTGGTCGCGATAAAGCTGCAACGTCGCCTTGGCGCCAGCACGGCCCGCGCCCATGATGGCGCGCACGCGGCCCGAGGGCTCACGGATCAGCCAGAAGCCATCGCCGCCGATATGGTTCATGTGCGGATAGACGGCGGCAATGCTCGCAGCCATGGCCAGCATCGCTTCGATCGCATTGCCGCCTTCGGCTAGGATCGCCCGGCCGTCCTCGACCGCCGCCGCATGCGGGGCGCAAACGACGCCACGGCGATGTCCGGCGCTATGAAGACTCATTCAGCCCCCGCGCCAGACGCCAATATCATTGAAATATTTGAGTTTTTTTCCACGTGAACCTTGGTGCGCCTGCCGCACACAAATGGGCAGGGACGTACATCGCTTCCTGAAGATTTTGGGACCGCCGCGAGGGAGGACATCATGGAAAAGTTCGTCGAGATCTGCTTCGAGATCGTCATCATAGCGCTGATCTGTTTCTCGCTGTTCTCAGGCCAACCGGCCTTCAACACGACACAGGCCACAGCCAGCCCCGCCTCGATAGCACTTATCGCTCACTGACGGCAGCTTCCACGAGCCCGCGCTTCTTCAATAGCGCATCGACAGTCGGCAGCCGGCCTCGGAAGGATTTATAGGCGTCGACCGGATCGCGCAGATTCCCGGCACTGTAGATGAACTCGCGCAGCCGTTTCGCCATCTGCGGATCGAACGCATCGCCCGTCTCCTCGAAAGCGGCGAAGGCGTCGGCATCGAGCACTTCCGACCACATGTACGAATAATACCCAGCCGCGTAACCGCCGCCGGAAAACAGATGCTGGAAATGCGGCAAGCGATGTCGCATCACGATTTCTGCCGGCATGGCGATGCGCTCGAGATCCTTGCGTTCGAACTCCGCCACATCGAGCGCCGCCACATCGGGCGTGGAATGAAGGTCGAGGTCGACCAGTGCGCAGGACGTATACTCCACCGTTGCAAAACCCTGATTGAACGTGCGCGTGGCCAGCAGCCGATCGAGCAGCGCCTGCGGTATCGGCTGGCCGGTGACGGCGTGGCGCGCGTATTGCTGCAATAGCCCCGGCACTTCCAGCCAGTGCTCGTAAAGCTGCGAGGGCAATTCAACGAAATCACTCGGCACCGCCGTCCCCGCAAGGAGCGGGTAGGTGACGTTTGAGAGCATTCCGTGCAGCGCGTGACCAAATTCATGAAAGAGAGTGCGTGCGTCGTCGAATGACAACAGCGCCGGCTCGCCGGCCGCGGGCTTGGAGAAATTACAGACATTGAGGATGACAGGCCGGATATCGCCGATCAGCTTCTCTTGATCGCGCAACGAGGTCATCCAGGCGCCACTGTGCTTGGAGCTGCGTGCGAAATAATCGCCGATGAACAGTGCAAGATGACGGCCTTGCGCATCCGTCACGTCCCACGCGCGCGCATCCGGATGATAAAGCGGCGCAGCGGCCGGCGTGAATGTGAGGCCGAACAGGCGGCGCGCTGTTTCGAAGGCTGCTTCGATCATCTTGTCGAGCTGGAAATACGGCTTGATCTCGGCCTCATCGAGATCGTACCGCGCCTTGCGCAGTTTCTCGGTGTAATAACGCCAATCCCAGGGTGCGAGCGCGAAGTTGCCGCCCTCTTCCGCGATCATGGCCTGAAGAGCATCGCGTTCCGCGGCAGCCTTCCCGCGCGCGCGCGCCCAGACGTTGTCGAGCAATTCGCGCGCCGCGGCCGGAGTCTTGGCCATCTGGTCGTCAAGCCGGTAATCGGCGAAGTTCGCAAAACCAAGCAGCTTCGCCCGTTCGTCGCGCAAGGCCACCATTTCGGCGATCAGCCCACGGTTGTCGGTTGCTCCGCCGTTTTCGCCACGGCGGATCCAGGCGTGGAAGGCCTTTTCACGCAAGTCACGCCGGGACGAAAACTGGAGGAAGGTCTCGACGGAGGAACGCGCCAGGGTAATGACGTATTTTCCGGCTTCTCCGCGTTCTTCGGCGGCGGCCCGCGCGGCAGTACGGGCAAAATCAGGCAACCCGGCAAGGTCGCTCTCCTCCAGCACCATCACGAAGGATTTCTCGTCCGCCAGCACATTTTGGCTGAACTGCGTACCGAGGCTTGCGAGACGCTCATTGATTGCAGCGAGGCGATCCTGCCCCTGTTGGTCGACGCCTGCGCCCGCCCGGACGAAACGGGTGTGATAGCGCTCGAGGACCTGCGCCTGTTCGGCGTCAAGGCCGAGCGCGTCGCGTTTTTTGTGGAGAACCGCGATACGGGAATACAGCGCCCGGTTGAGATAGAGCGCGTTGTTGTGACGTGCAAGCAGCGGCGAGATCTCACGCTCGATTGCCTCGATTTCGTCCGACGTATCGGCACCGGTGAGCACGAAAAAGACATTCGCGACACGATCGAGCGCGCGGCCGCTCTTTTCCAGGGCCACGATGGTGTTGTCGAAGCTCGGCGCCGACGCGTTAGTGGCGATCGCGTCAATCTCGGAACGATGCGCGGCAAGCGCATGGTCGAACGCGGGACGAAAATGCTCCGGCTTGATCGCTGCGAATGGCGGCAGCGCGAAGGCGCCCGTCCAATCGGCAAGCAAGGGATTTTGGCGTCCGGATGTGGCGGCGGTCTTTGGAGGTTTCATGCAGCCTATATATGCGGAAAACCGGACGCTGCATTCAATAAGAAGAGGAAAAAATCAGCAAAAAGATTTTACTGGGCAATGCATTTTTTGATGAAGGCCCTGCGCTGGGCGACGCGGAGTTTCTGCTCATTTGCTTGCCTGTTGCAGTCGGCGCGCCTGGTCGCTTCCTTTTCGAGCTGCTCGCGCCGCTCCCGGTTCCGCACGTCCAGGATGGCGGCCCCCTCTTCGACCGCCATCCCTCTTTTCATGCGCCTTTCATCCGCACTCTGCTTTCTTCGCTCCGCCTGCCGGTCGGCCATGCATTTGCGGACAAATTCGGCCAGGTTTCGGCGCGCGACATTTTCATGCGCCGCCTGTTGCGTGCACACCTGATTGTCTTGCTTGCGCAATTCCCGCTTGCTCATGGGCGCCGGTGTCGCCGTTTGGGCAATGCCGCAATCGCCGGTTGCCAGCAGCACGGCGAGTGACACTATGAATGTGGCCAGTAGGTATCGCATCGTTGAGCTCCTTGCCCCGTTGCTTGCGTTGGTCAGACTGGAATTGCAGAACGAGGTCCCCTGCGGACATTGACGCTATCAGATGGCGGCGGACCGCCATAGCGGGGTCCGCGGCGGCCGCGTGGTTTACCCGCGCAGGGCGCGAAGGGCATTAAAAATAACCGCGACGTCGATCAGTTCCTGAAGCAGCGCTCCCTCAACCGGAACAAGCAAGCCGAACGCAGCCGCGATCATCGCCATTGTTGAGAGGCCGATACCAGCCACGACACTTTCCAAAGCGATGAAACGCGAGCGGCGAGCGATCCTGATAGCGGGAAGGATACGGTCAAGTTGATCGACCAGCAGCACCACGTCGGCCGCCTCGGCCGAGGCCGCAGCCCCCTTCGCACCCATCGCCACGCCGACATCGGCCGCCGCCAGCGCGGGCGCGTCGTTCACTCCATCGCCCACCATCATCACCGGGCCATTCTTGCGTTCCGACAAGACCACCAAAATCTTCTGGTCGGGGGTCAGTTCCGAGCGGACAAGGTCGAACGAGAGGCCTGCTGCGATGGATTCTGCAACCTCGTGCCGGTCGCCGGTCGCCAGGACGATCCGGTCGATGCCCATGCTCCGAAGCTCACGCAACAATGCGGCGGTCCCTGCGCGCAGCTCGTCAGCGAGCACAAGGACGCCAGCGAGCCGGCCGTCAATCGCCACGGCGACCGCAAGCGCACCCGGCGGCCGGTCGTCGGGCAGCAAAGAAAGGCCCCCGTCGGAAATCCTGGTGGCAACGAAACGCAGGCCTCCTACGACAACCTTTTGACCCTCCACTGTGCCGGTGACACCTTCACCCGGCGTCTCCATGACGTCGGACGGAACCGTCAGCATCAAATCCTTGCGTCGCGCCTCGGCGACGATCGTCTGGGCGATCACATGCTTGGATGCCTGGTCGAGCGATGCCGCGATCCGGAGCAGATCATGGCCTGACATCCCACTGGTCGTCTTGGCGGACACGATCGTCGCCTGGCCGACGGTCAACGTGCCGGTCTTGTCAATGACGAGCGACCGGACTCGCGCCAGCGTCTCGATCGCCTTGCCACCCTTGATGAGGATCCCGAGCTTGGCCGCGCGCGAGAGGCCGGCGACGATGGCAACCGGAACCGCGAGGATCAGCGGGCACGGTGTTGCCGCAACGAGCACCGCAACGGCGCGGATCGGATCGTCCGTCAGCATCCAGGCGGCCGCGGCAAGGACAATCGTCACCGCGAGGAACAGGAGAGCGTAACGGTCGGCCATGCGTGACATCGGCGCTCGCGCCCGCTGCGCTGCCTCGACCAGCCGCACAATGCCCGCGTAGGTGCTTTCCGCGGCCCGCCGCGTTGCCAATAGATCAAAGGCCTCCCCGGCGTTGGTCGAGCCGCTCAGGACCGCTTCCCCCAGCAAGATCTTTACCGGCAGCGACTCCCCGGTCAGCGCCGACTGGTCGAGGACCCCAACGCCTTCGGCTACCGTGCCGTCGACCGGCACCACGTCGCCGCGGCGAATCAGCAGCCGGTCGCCAGGCTGGAGCAATTCGAGGGCGACCTCCTCCAGGTGTCCCTCACGATGCCGGACGGCGGTGCGCGGCACCCGCGACAGCAGCGCAGTCATCTCGCGACGGGCCGCCTTTTCAGCGAAGCTCTCGAGGTACTGGCCGCCGCCATACATCAAGGCCACGATGGATGCGGCCAGGCTCTCGCCGAAGATCAGCGCCGCTGTCATGGACAGGGCAGCAACGATGTCGAGGCCGACGTCTCCGCGCCGCAAACTGGTCACAATCTCGATGAGGAGCGCCGTCAGCACCGGCAGGGTGGCCACGGTCCAGATCAGCCTCGCCCAGTCGCCGTGACCCGCGAGACTCACCGCAACGCCTGTCGTCAGCCCGGCCGCGGCGAGGCCGGCAAGGTACGGTCGGGCAATCCTGAGTTCGCTGTCCGGAGCCATCTGTTAACTTTTAACGGCGCGTGCGGCCGCGCCATGAGCAAGATCAAAGGCGCCGTGGCGGGGTTTGGCGCCGCCGCTATGGACTTGATCCGAAAGCCGGATTCATAGACATTGCGGCCTCGCAAGGGAGGCCCGGATGGCCCAAAACCGCCGCATCGTATGGCTTAACGTCGTCACCGTGATCAGCGCCGCCATCCTGATTGGCGCCGAGGTGTTCGGCGCTGCCTTCGCCGGCTCGTGGGCGCTCGCTACCTTGTTCGACCTCGGCGGCGTCGGGCAGCGAGTCCTTGACGGTCTGTTCGTGCTCTGCGGCATCGCCATCATGGCGCAGTTCGTCCGCAATGCGCATCGCATCGAGCCGTTCACCGCGCGCGACTGAACGCGTCGCGATCAAACTCCGAAAGAAAAAGTTAAGAAAGTTTTTTGGTGCAGCGAACTAATTCGCTTGCACAACGCGAAAAAAATGTTATTTCCGTTGTGCCCAATTTCGCACGTGCCTGTGGCCGTGTGTCGGTCGGTAGGTAGCGGGACAAGAGGCCCGCCAGCCGCCTGGAGAGAGAAGCCAAAACTCTCCAAGAAATCTGACCGGCAGCTGGAGGCGAAACCAGCACACTCTGCTCTCAGCAGGGGACGCGGCTTAAAGCAACGACGATCGGGCTTCCTTGGTCTCTGCCGGTCTCCACCACCGGCGCGGGTCACCGAAGAGGCTTGTTCATCTTTGCCGGCCGTGCGGGCGGGGGTCTCCCCCATCCAATCCAAGGCAGCATGAGCGGGATACGATGTGTAGCGTTGGCGCGTCCCCATCGCGCGCAGACGCTTGCCCGTCGTTAACCGCGACATCCGGGACTTGATGGTCCCGTCAGCCGTGGGGAATAGCGCCAATGACTGAGCGCATCCGTGAGTTCTTAAGTAAACGTACCGATGAAGGGCCCTGCCTCGTCGTCGACCTCGACGTCGTGCGCGACAACTATAATGCCTTCGCCAAGGCCCTGCCCGACACGCGTGTATTCTACGCCGTGAAGGCCAACCCTGCGCCGGAAGTGCTGGCGCTGCTGGCCAAGCTCGGCTCGTGCTTCGATACCGCCTCGGTCGCCGAGATCGAGATGGCGCTGGCGTCGGGCGCAACACCCGACCGCATCAGCTACGGCAATACGATCAAGAAGGAACGGGATGTCGCCCGCGCCTACGCCCTTGGCGTCCGCCTCTATGCGGTCGACTGCAAGGCGGAAGTTGAAAAGATCGCCCGGGCCGCGCCCGGCAGCCGTGTGTTCTGCCGCATCCTGTCCGATTGCGTCGGCGCCGAATGGCCGCTGTCGCGCAAATTCGGCTGTGAGCCAGCTATGGCGGTCGATGTGCTGGAGCACGCCCTCAAGGCGGGCTTGGAGCCGGTTGGGGTCTCGTTCCATGTCGGATCGCAGCAACGCAACCAGCATGCCTGGGACCGCGCGCTCGCCTCGGCGGCAGCGGTATTCAAGGAATGCGGTGAGCGCGGCATGCAGCTCACCATGGTTAACCTGGGCGGCGGTTTCCCGACCAAGTACCTGAAGAACGTCCCGTCGGTGAAAACCTACGGCACGGCGATCTTCAAGGCGCTGCGCAAGCACTTCGGCAACCGCATCCCGGAGACCATCATCGAGCCAGGCCGCGGCATGGTCGGGAACGCCGGCACCATTGAGGCCGAAGTCGTCCTTGTCTCCAAGAAGAGTGAGGAAGACGACGTGCGTTGGGTCTACCTGGACATCGGCAAGTTCGGCGGCCTCGCCGAGACGATGGACGAGTCGATCCGCTACCCGATTCGCACCCCGCACGACGGTGATGCCATGGCGCCATGCGTACTGGCGGGACCGACGTGCGACTCCGCCGACGTGCTGTACGAGAAGGAGCCCTATATGCTCCCGGTCAGCCTGGAAATCGGCGACAAGGTGCTGATCGAGGGCACCGGCGCCTATACGGCGACCTACTCGTCGGTCGCGTTCAACGGCTTCACGCCGCTGAAGACCTATCACATCTGACATCCCGGGAGCCGGCGCCGCCGGCTCCCCCCATTTCCCGATTGACGCCCTTGCAGCGCGCGACCGCGCGCCGGGGCGGGAGTAAACACGATGCTCTCGATCAGAAAAGAACGCCCTCCCGACGCCGCAGCGCGCGAGGCACTCCTCGACGAGGCCTTCGGCAAACGCCGCTGGCGCAAAAGTTCGCAGCGCCTGCGCGATGGCCGCTCGCCGGCCGAAGGCCTCGCCTTCGTCGCAACCGACGGCAAGCGCATCATGGGGACCGCCCGGCTTTGGACGCTCGTCTGTGGCAGCAGCGAGCCGGCATTGTTGCTGGGACCCGTCGCCGTGGCCGCCGACTGTCGCAACCGGGGCGTTGGTGCGGCGCTGGTGCGTCGTGCAATCGCCGCGGCGACCCGCCTTGGCCACCGCGCCATCGTTCTGGTCGGCGATGCACCCTATTACAGTCGATTCGGCTTCTCGGCGGAGAAAACCGCCGATCTGCGCATGCCGGGGCCCTTTGAGCGCCACCGCTTGCTTGCCCTCGAGCTTGTGCCAGGTGCGCTCGCTGGCGCCCGCGGCCTGTTGCGCCCAACCGGGCAGCCGATTTCTCAGCCGAACCTCGCAGTCTCCGCCGCATAATCTGCCAGAATGTCGTGGACGCCGAACGGGCTTTTGCCCGGTCACTATTCCGTTCGCGCTCTGTCACGGATATGACCGAGCCCCGGGGGGAGACGTTGACGATGCCCAAATGGCCAGTGCATGCCCGCATCAACGGGCCCATCGTGATGATCGGCTTCGGCTCGATCGGCAAAGGCACGCTCCCGCTGATCGAGCGTCATTTCGCCTATGACAAGGCCCGCTTCGTGGTCATCGACCCCGAGGACAAGGACCGCAAGATGCTGGACGAGCGGGGCATCCGCTTCATCCACCAGGCCGTGACCAAGGATAACTATCGGCACCTGCTCACACCGCTGCTGACCGCCGGCGGCGGCCAGGGCTTTTGCGTGAACGTGTCGGTCGATACCTCATCGCTCGACATCATGGAGCTTTGCCGGGAGATCGGCGCGCTCTACATCGACACCGTCGTTGAGCCCTGGTCGGGCTTTTATTTCGACCCGAAGCTCGGGCCCGAAGCACGATCAAACTACGCACTGCGCGAAACCATCCTCGCGGCACGGCGCAAGCGCCCGGGCGGCACCACTGCGGTGTCGTGCTGTGGTGCCAATCCCGGGATGGTGTCCTGGTTCGTCAAGCAGGCGCTCCTCAATATCGCTCGCGATACCGGCCTGAAGTTCAAGGAGCCCAAGACACGCGAGGAATGGGCTCGTCTCGCGAAGCGAGCCAACATCAAGGGTATCCATATCGCCGAACGCGATACCCAACGCGCCAAGCAACCCAAGGCGATGGACGTGTTCGTCAATACCTGGTCGGTCGAGGGTTTCGTGTCGGAGGGGTTGCAGCCGGCTGAACTCGGCTGGGGCACGCACGAGAAGTGGACACCGGCGAATGCGCGCAAGCATAAGTCGGGCTGTGGCGCGGCGATCTTTCTGTTGCAGCCTGGCGCAAACACCCGCGTGCGCTCATGGACACCAACGGCGCAAGCGCAGTACGGCTTCCTGGTCACCCACAACGAGTCGATCTCGATCGCCGACTACTTCACCCTGCGGCAGGGCCGCAAGCTCGTCTACCGTCCGACCTGCCACTATGCCTATCACCCCTGCAACGATGCCGTGCTGTCGCTGCATGAGATGTTCGGCCGCGAGGGCGAGCGGCAGAAGCAAATCCACATCCTGGACGAACACGAGATCGCGGACGGCATCGATGAACTCGGCGTCCTCCTCTACGGCCACAAGAAGAACGCTTACTGGTATGGCTCGCAGCTCTCGATCGACGAAACGCGCGACGTGGCGCCCTACCAGAACGCCACTGGCCTGCAAGTGACCTCGGCGGTGCTTGCCGGCATGGTGTGGGCACTGGAGAACCCCAACGCCGGCATCGTTGAAACTGATGAGATGGATTTCCGCCGCTGTCTTGAGGTGCAGACGCCGTATCTAGGGCCCGTAGTTGGCACTTATACCGACTGGACTCCGCTCACCCGGCGACCCGGCTTGTTTCCGGAGGAGATCGACAAGCGCGATCCCTGGCAGTTCAAGAACGTGCTCGTACGCTGACAGCACAGGCGACGGAAATCAGATGCACAACGGGCGGCCTAAGGCCGCCCGTTTCATTTGTGCCGACGAACGCGCGCTACTTCGGTGGCTCCTCACCCGGCTTCGGGGGAGGCTTCTTTGGCGGCGCTGCCTGCGGTGGCGGCGCGGGCGCGCGCGCAGCCGGTGGCGGTGGTGGCGGCGGTTGAACTTGCCGCTGTTGTGGCGGCGGTGGTGGCGGAGGCGGACGCACCGCGGGCGGCGGTGGCGGCTGCACCTGCCGTTGTTGCGGCGGAGGTGGTGGCGGCGGCTGCACCTGCCGTTGCTGCGGCGGAGGCGGTGGTGGTGGCGGCTGCACCTGCCGTTGCTGCGGCGGAGGCGGAGCCGGTGGTGGCGGCGCCTGTGGCGGAATCGGCCGCACAATATTCGGCTGCGTCTGCGGAGCCGGCTGCCCAGCAGGCGGCGTTACGCCGCCTGCACCATTTGGCGGACGCAGATCGCGGCGTTCCTCGCGCCGCTCCGGCCGCTCAGCCGGTGCATTACCGCCTGACGGAGTCGTGGATGGGGTTGTCGTAGGCGTAGTCGTTGGCGCAGTCGTGCTCGGCGGCGGCCCCGAACGCAAACCGGAACCCGGTGGCGCTGTTGAACCGCCGGCATTCGGCGGGGGCGGTGACGGCGGCTGTCCTTGCACAGGCGCAACCGACGGCGTCGGGCCTGCGCCTTGCGCCGCGCGCGGCGGATGTGTTCCCAGTCGGCCGGGCTCGTTTTTCCCCAGTGGTTGTGGAGCGGTGACCGCCGCACTTGGCTGAATCACTGCCGTTGTCCGCTCGACAGACACCGGGCCCAGACGCGTTCGGGGACCGGGCCCAGCCGGACCCGGGCCTCCCGGTCTGCCGCCTCGCGCGCCGCCTAAATCTTCGCGGCGGACTTGCACGGCACCCGCGACACCTTGCGTCGAAGCAAATACGCGCGGGCGCACCCGGTAGGTTGACACCGGCGCGCCGCTCACACGGGCAACGAAAGCCGGCGAGATGCCGGGATTGACCGCGAGCCGCGAGCCACGCACCGCAAAGGTACGATTGACGATGTGTGTAGAGCGCAAAATTACCGAACGACGTTGAACGGGTACGAAGTAAGTGCGCAGACGCGGCGCAGCCATGTAGCGGGTCGGCACGAACACCCAATACGTCGGTTCCACCTCATACGTGCCGATCAACTCGTCCGGCGGCAGCGGCGCCCAACCGGAATAGTCGTCGCCGTAGCGCCAATCGACCCAGGCCGGTGCCCACTCGTCACCCGACACCCAATACCAGCCGAAACCTCGTTCGAATGCCCAGCGACCGTAGTGGTAGACGACCCAGCCCCAATCGGCTTCGACATCGTCGGAGACCCAGTACCAGCCCCACTCATCGGTGTAGACCCAGTGTCCATAAGCGTATGGACGCCAGTCCGGCGGCACGCGCGTCGGCACCCAAACATTGCCGAACCGCGGATGCGGGCGCCAGCTGCCGTATTGCTCAAGTGCAACCTGGGCGTCCTCGGAAATCTGCGCCGCAGCCGGCGTAAGCGCTCCGAGCACTATCGGAGTCGAGATTGCCGCGAAGGCCAATCCGCCGCCAATCACGACGACGGAAGCCAGACGACGCAATTGATCGGTGATAGCCATACTTATTCCCCTACCCCTCGAGGTTCGCGCGGCCGCAAGCCAGATAAGTCGCGACACCAGCGTTAGTTCCGAATCTCTTGCCCTACAGGTTAGTGCCGCACCGGGAAGGCGGGCAATCCGGCACAGTGAGAATTGCCATTGCGGCGATCACAGGGCGAGAATCCCGGCCTCGCCCGATTCCGTGCCAAATGCGAGGGTCTGGCCCGTATTGTCCCAACCCAGCGCACTCACCGGCTGTCCGTCGTTCTGGCGAACCAAAATCAAGGCGTCACCGTCAATTCGCACCAGCTTCACCGCGCCGTCGGCATAACCTACCGCCACCACGGGTTGCCTGGGATGGCACGCGACGACAACCACCCGCGATTCCGAGTGCGCAAGAATTTTCGGCTGCCGGCCCATCGGACCGTCCTTGCCGTCGAAGGGCCAAAGGATGAGCTGTTCGGAGCCCGATGTTGCAAGGAACGCTCCGCCCGCGCTCCAGCTGAGCGAGCGGACTCGCGCTGAATAGCCCGACATGCGCATGTGTTTGGCGTCCGCAATGCGCCAGCCATGGAGCGTCGACTCCTGCATGGTGGTGATCAGGAACTTGCCATCCGGGCTGACGGTGACGCCGAGATGTGAGCCCTTCCATTCGAGCCGTTCCGGCTTTGCGCCGGCGGCGTTCGGAAACCAGAGCGTGGCGCCATTGTAATGCGCTATGGCCAGGCGGAATCCTTTCGGTGCAAAAGCCAGGCCCGCCACCGTCGAGGGCGCTTCGAAACGCCGCTCTTCGCCCTTTTTCGTCAGAACGTGCGCGGTTTTGCCCGCCGACCACGCCACCGCGTGATCAGGCCCGAGCGCGACTTGATCAATCCAGCGCTTCTTGTCATCGGCGGCAAGCTGACGACGCGATCCGCCCGCGTCGGTTTCGACGAGCGCACCATCGTCGCCGCCTGTGACGATGCGCATGCCGTCCGATGCACTCGCCAGAATTGCACCGGAATGGATAGGGATGCGGCGGCCTGGTTCCGCCCCGAAGAGCAGCGCCTCCTCGCCGAGCACGAAAACCGGTGTCTCGCCGAGAAAATGCACGCCAACAACGGGAGCGCCCGTGTCCATGGCGCGCACGCGGTCGGCAAGGGAGGGGATTGGGGCCTGCGTGTCGCTCACGTTAGGCGATGCAGCTTTTGAAGCCCTGGCGGATTTTGTCTTCAGGCAGATTGCGGCCAATGAAGACGATGCGGCTGTCGCGTTTCTCGTCCGCACGCCACGGACGCTGATGATCACCATCGAGAATCATGTGCACGCCCTGAAATACAAAGCGTTCGGGATCATCCTTGAACGAGAGTATCCCCTTGCTGCGCAAAATGTTGGGTCCTTCGGTCGCCACCAGATCCTGGACCCAGGGAAAGAATTTGTCCGGGTTCAGCGGCGCGTCACTCCGGAGCGACAAGCTTTGCATGTCCTCGTCGTGATAGTGCTTGAGACCGTTGCCATGATGATGGTGATGGGCGCCATGATCGCCATGGCTATGGTCATGATGATGATCGTGGTCATGCTGCTCGCTTTCGAGAAAATTAGGCTCAATGTCGAGAATGCGATCGAGGTCGAATGCATTGCGGCCGAGGATTTCATTGATGTCGATTTTGGCGCGCTCGGTGCGGTGGAGTCGTGCGTAAGGATTCAGGCCACGGATACGCGCTTCCAGCTCATTCAATTCCTGCGAACTAACCAGATCGGTCTTGTTGATCAGGATGACGTCGGCGAACGCAATCTGATTTTTGGCCTCGGGCGCATCCTTGAGCCGGTCGCTAAGCCACCTTGCGTCGGCAACCGTGATGACAGCATCCAGCTTTGTCCTCGCCCCGACTTGTTCGTCCATAAAAAAGGTCTGCGCGACCGGCGCAGGATCGGCCAGACCCGTGGTCTCCACGATGATGGCGTCGAACTTGCCCTTGCGCCGCATAAGCCCATCGATGATCCGCACCAGATCGCCACGCACGGTGCAGCAGATGCAACCGTTGTTCATCTCGAACACTTCTTCGTCGGCGTTCACCACCAGTTCGTTGTCGATGCCGATCTCGCCAAACTCGTTGACGATGACGGCAAATTTCTTGCCGTGTGGCTCGGA